>Ga0172381_10000129_pt1 | contig 85937 bp, 141 predicted proteins | sample Leawel6488metaG_FD_119754 | JGI IMG/M metagenome (GOLD analysis project Ga0172381, IMG submission 119754) | Leachate microbial communities from a municipal landfill in Southern Ontario, Canada - Leachate well 64-88 metaG | ecosystem: Engineered > Solid waste > Landfill > Unclassified | place...
TGTTCGATAAGGCATGGGTGTTCGATAAGGCATGGGTGTTCGATAAGGCACGGGTGTCCGGCGAGGCACGGGTGTACGACGAGGCACAGGTGTACGGCAAGGCACGGGTGTCCGGCGAGGCACTGGTGTACGGCAAGGCACGGGTGTACGACGAGGCACAGGTGTACGGCAAGGCACGGGTGTCGTTTGGTTATATAAATCAAAAATTTACGCTTAAATATTCTTTAGCTATGCAATTGGGAGTATGTTTAATAAACAAAAAAGTAACATTGTACAAAAGAGTAAATAAAATTTCAGAAGGCAAATACTCGTCTTGTAGAGATAATAATTTTATTTATCAGGACGGAAAAACAGTAAAAGTAGATAATCCCGATTTATCAGATACTTCATGTTCTTCGGGCATACATTTATCTACAGCTTTATATTGGAACGAAGGTAATACATTAATTGCTTGTGAAGTTAAGGAAGAAGATATAATAACGATACAACAAGGAAAAGTAAGGTGTAAACAATGTAAAGTAATAGGAGAAGTTACTTTTTAATAAGGAGGAAATTATGAAATACGATATTCTATTGTCAGACTTAAGAAAAGAAGCCAGGGAAAGAATCTTAAAACAGATTGAACGAGAAAGAGAGTCTTTGCTTATTCCAGCTAAATTGGGGGCTAAAATAGTCATAGGAGTCACCTGTGAAGCCCAAGATTTTTTATATTTGAAAGGAGAATGATATGCCAATTATAAAAATTCTTTTAGAATTGATACGTAATGCCAATTTAAGAGTAGTATTTTATTCTAAAGAAAAAGTTTTTAGATTACAAGATAGAAAAATTACACCCGAAGAAGGCAATATTTTTATTGAAAAAGAGGACGATTTTCTATACTTGAAAGGATAATATTATGAATTTTTATTTTTGGAGGTTTTCTTTACGAATAGATAATACTTTTGAGTTTTATTTTTTTGATAATACTATATTGGATGTTATTGGATTTAGGTTTGGATTTTTAACTTTTGGATTTTGGTATGATGATACCCTGGAAGGTTTAAAATAATAAAAGGAGGTAGGTATGAAACAATATTTTTTAGAACAAGGAAATAAAGACAATAGGAAGATTATCAGGGAACTAAGGAAAGCCGGGTATAGTGTAATTACTTCTTCTTTAGGAAATCAGGTTACTAATGCGGGTATGGTAAAAACTACCATGATTAGTATTTTTAATTCAGATGGGAGAGAAATTAATATTATAGCCAAAAAAGATTTTTTTAGTAGAGGATTATAAAGTAAATCTAAAAAAGGAGGCTTCTATGAAAACAGAAATCAGAATGAATATGTTTCACGTTGCCACAAAAAGATTATTTCAAGAAATTTTAGATAATAGCCGAGATGAACAGAGGCATATTTATCGAGGGAATAAAAAAAAGTTAGGTAGTATGATTAAATTTTTTGGATTATTTTTTTCCAAAGTATATAAAGATGAGAAAGGATATTATATTACATCACCCTTTGATTTGGATTTGGTAATTGATTATACCAAAAAAATAAGAGATTGGACGGATAAACAAGGAAAAGATGGGGTTGGACGAGTTTTATTTAGTAATAAGCAATATAACAGAATACAGAATTCACAACGAAAAACCAAAAGAGAAATAATAACCCGTGTTATACTTTAATAAGGAGGTAATAACCATGTGCCAATACGCAAGTTTTTTTCATAATCCGGTAACTAAGGAAGTAAAAGTAAAAGTATTAGATTCACACGGAGAAACAGAAAAGGCATTGAAATTAGATCCAAAAATATGGAGAGAAGGTCATTATTTGCCGGGAGGGGAGATAGAGTTAAGATTAACCGATGATGATCGAGTGAATAAAGATGAGTATATGACTGCGTTTAAAAACCGATTTCCGACGCTTCGGAGTTTTATGCTATGGGCGAATCAGTTTGATGTTACCGTAGGCTCGCTCAACCTGGGAGGATTAACCTCAGCAAAGGACTTGGTATTACCAAAGGATTTCAACGGATCGCTCTACCTGAATGGATTAACTACAGAAGAAAGACAGAAGGTAAGGAGTAGGTATCTGAATGTTAGGATTTATTAACAAGAAATAATATTATATGCTATACTTATAGTGTGGGTGAGTATTAAATCAGATAACTGGGAACACTGATACTGGTGAGATAATGAGCGGATTAAAAGTGGACAGCGGTTTAGAGATTCCTGCCGAGAACTCAAAAGCTTCGCCGGCCCGCTTTTTAAAAATTGTCTTTGTTTTGATGATGAGGATGGAGTCCGAAGAAAAGGAAGGTGAGTAAATAATGGGGATATAAGAGACTATTTACAGGTGGTAATAAATAGAATCATACAATTATCATTAACGGTATTATCTGTAGAAGAACTTAGTTTAACCGAATTGCCAAAGAAAAAATGAGAATATATTATAAACAATCTTCAGTCGGAAAAAAGAAAAAGTACAAACAATTTATAATTAGAATTGGTATTTTTAAATTTAGTTTAACAAGGTTTGGAAAAAGGTTTGATTTAGTGTTTTCGATAAATAATTGGGATTGTTGATATGGAAAAAATAAATGATATACAAAAAGAAATAATATTAATACATCTCAACAGGTGTTTTAAAATTTATGGAATAGGTGGTACTGAGGATAAAATAAAAGAAATATATAAAAATTTACCAAAGATTAAGCAAGCATATTTAAAATTGTATTGGGAAAAGGTAAGGGGATAATATGGATATATTTGATTTTTTAGGTATAACGCAGTTGTTATCGTGGACAGATAAAAAATTATCTGACCAGAATAATAGTGTTCAAAGTCCATTGCCTAATACTAAATTTAGCTATAGACCACAAAATTTTGATGAGTTTATTTCTCAAGAAAAAGCAAAAGATAAAATTAAATTAACGATAGAATTGATTAACAAAGGATTTCCAAGACATTTTTTATTGACCGGAGGGGCTGGATTAGGTAAGACTTCGATGGCAAATATAATAGCTAATGAGTTAGGATTTAATTTCGTTTCTTATGTTGGAAGCAGTTTTAATATTTTTACCATGCAAGATTTTTTAGTAAAGAATCAAGATGGTAAATTTGGGGATAAAACAAAACCTAATTTATTGTTTATTGATGAAATAGCGGGGGTTGATAGGAAAACACTTGCCTATATGTTGCCAATAATTGAGGATTTTAAACTTAATGGTTTAGATTTAAGAAAATTTTGTTTGGTTGGAGCCACGACGGATAATTATGTATTGATAAATAAATGTTCTCCTTTTGTTGATAGGATTCACTGCCATATTACTATGGAGGATTATTCGAGCGAAGACATAAAAAATATATTAATTCAGTATAATGACCAAGTTCATAGAGCCAATATTTCTTCTGAGGTTTATGATATATTGAGTAAAAATGTTAGATTTACTCCAAGAATAGCAATTTCTTACTTTGATTTTTTAGTGGCGTGTGGGAGCCTTAATAAAGTTTTAAAAATGAATAGAATAATAATGAATGGACTAACTGATTTAGATTTTAAAATTCTTAATCATTTAAAATTGGCAAAGGGAAAATCGGTGGGAGAAGAAACGTTATCTATCATTGCTAATATTAGTAGAATAGAGTATAAGACTACTGTAGAACCATATTTATTAAGACAAGAGCTATTAAGTAGGACTTCTTCTGGAAGAATTATTACAGACAGAGGCTTGGAATTTTTAAAGGAAGTGGGTATAGAAAATGGATACTAAAGAGAAGTTGGAGCAGTTTTCTCAATATTTAATGGCTCGTGGATGGAGTTTAAACTATAGAAACTCTATGCGATTAATTTTAAATTATTTAGATGAGAATAAGATTTTATTTGAAAGCATCAGTCAAGATATTATAACAAAACTTTTTAATAGTAGAAACTATTCTCTTTCTTCTAAAAATCAATTTATTAAGGCTGGTCGTCGGTATGGAGATTTTTTAGGCATACCAAAAGAGAACAACGCTTTTTATGTTATTAAATTGCTTCCTGTTGGATATAATATACCTAATTTTATAACGGCAGAAGAAATAAGAGACGGTATTAAATATTTAAAAACGTATCATAGCGATATTTGTTCTACAGCAAAGATTGATGCTGTTTTTGATTTTTTATTTGCTACAGGGTGTAGAAAAACCGAGTTATTAACATTAAAAAGAGATAGATTTAATTTATCTAATAATAGTTGTAAGGTATTAGGAAAAGGAAATAAAGAGCGAAATATATATTTTAACGATAGAGTTAAACAAGAAATAGAATTATATTTTTCTACAGAAGAAGAGGAGTTTAATGCTTTTAATATTACTTCATCACGATTAATATATTTGGTTAAATTGGTTAGTAAATATCTAAATAAAAATATCTATATACACTTGTTAAGGCACTCAGCGGCCAGAAATATGATAATGAAAGATATACCTGTTCAAATAGTAAAAGAAATATTGGGGCATAAAAGTTTACAGATGACTGAGCGATATACTCAACCAAATGATAAGATGATTTCTGAGAAATATAAGGAAAAAATGAACAAAAGAGGAGGGATATAATGGAAACCATAATAAGAGAATTGGATGCTACAGAAAAACTTGCCGAGGATATTTTAAACAAATTAACGCCCCAACTTACAAAAGTGGGTCGCCATCAGATCTTGGGATTATCTGATAATATTAAATGTAGAATTTGTGAAATTAACGCCACTTTGAAAAGAGTTAGTGAAGAACTTGATAAGTTTTAGATATGATTAAAATAAGCGAGAAATAATATTCTATGCTATACTTTAACTAAGGAGGAATAAAAATGTTACCATCACAAATAGAAGTATATTTCAAAGATGAAAAAGGATTAATGGAACTATTGAAGTTATGTGAAGAAAAATTTAAGGTTATTGACAGTTATGCACAGCAATTTGAACAAAATCTAATGTCTACATGTGGAGAATATTCCACGGCAAAAGAACAAATAGCCGGTATTAAAATGTTTCTCAATGATATTTATTCTGAAGCTATTACTTGGAAAAAAAATAAAGAACAAGCAAAATATATGGAGTTAAAAATTGCGATTGAAAATAAGCCTCCCGTTGACGATGGAAAAGGAAAGCTTACTAAAGAAAAATTTAGTTCGGCTCCTACGGAAATTGAGGCAAGCGTTTCAGTGGCTACTTGGAGAAGGGTTAGGAATATTCTTGAAGGGAAGATAAACAGTTGCTGGGATTCTTTAAAAATTTGTGAACAGCGTATTATTGAAATTAAAGGAGAAAACAATTTAAACAATGGGAAAAATAATTGATTTGAATGGTGAGAATTTGGTTGATTTTGAAAATAAGTTTTATAGAGTTTTTGTTTCTCTCTATAAAAAAGATTATTTTAATTTGAGAAAAGTATTAAAAGATAAATTAAAAGAATGGAAATCTCAAGGAGAAAAGATAAAATTGTCCTCGGTAAAAAGTTATTTATCTGGTTTTTATTTTACTTTATTTTTTAAGTTTGTTCATCAGCATTAAGAATTGGATGTAAAATATATGGAGGAAGAAATGATAAAATATTTACTAACTAAAGCGAATAAAAAATGAATACTATAAATTTTGGAAAAGAGGTTTATCATTGTCAGGGATGTTTTGCTGTGGCAGAATTAGATTGTGATAGAATTGTTCATCATCTTAATTGTCCTTTTCATAATAATAGAGGAAACAATTATATGGAACGAAGTAGTTCTATTGCCTCTGTTTTTGAGATAGGAATAAAAAAAGTATTTATAAAATAACTTGGATAAAAAAAATGAAACTAAAATCCTATCTTTATACTAATAGAGATGTTATAATCAGAATTCAAGCAAAAAAGAAACCTTCTATTGATACTCAAAGACCCTCAGGAACTTGGGTAGTTAATGAGTTATATAATAATGAATGGTGTATGCCATGTTTTCCAGAAATAACTTGGGGAAAGTTAAGAACCATGATTTATCTTGGAGTTTTAAATGATGAACCTAAAGAAGAATTTGTAAACATATTGGTTAATAGAAAATGATAGATAATATTTATGTGTTAGACGCCGGTTGTTATATTCACAAAGCCATTTTTTCTTTCCAAGGAAATTTATCAAAAACTGATACTTGGTTGGAATCTGCTTCTATTACATTTTTAAGAATGATAATCGGAGATTTGAATAAAACTAAATTTAATCCAGAAGATTCTATAATAATTTTAGCTCAAGATGGGGGTAGGTCGTGGCGTAAAGATTTTTCCGATACATATAAAGCTACCAGAAAAAAGAAGAGAGAGCAGTTGGAAGATGGGGATTGGTGGAAAATTATGTATAAAGAAATGGACGATGTTATTACTATGGTTGATAATAGTTTACCAATTTACTGTTTAAAATTGCCCAGAATAGAGGCTGATGATATTGCATCTGTTTGTTGTAGATATTTTAAAGATAAGTCTATAATTTTATATTCGTTTGATGCCGATTGGGAGCAACTTTGTTATTATGATCGGACTCGTTTATTTTCTCCAAAATCAAAAAAATTTAAAATAGTTAAAGATCCGATAGGAGTTTTACAGAAAAAAATAGATAGTGGCGATGTATCTGATGAAATAAAAGGAAAGCCGAAAAGTGAGTCGGAAAGGATTATAAGAGAAAAAATAATAAGTCTATTAAAATTACCAATAGAAATAGAATTACCAATAATAGAAGCATTGGATAATATTAAACCTAAGTCTTTACAATTATCAAAATTTATAGCACCCCCCAGGGTAAAAAGGAGCTTGGTAAAATTGTTTGGTTTGTAGAAATAATATTATATGCTATACTTATAGTAGAAGGATAATCCGGGACAGAAGAGAACATAAGTAATTGGTATAGCTTGGCTGGAGGGCTTGGAAACCCAGAAAAACTTGATTTAGATAACAGGAGACATTAATCTCCCAAGAATCTTATCGAAGTTTCCCCAAAGTGGGAAGATACAGGTTGTTTACAATCTGGATTAAGACACCAAGAAACTGGTGAAACTCTTTTTCTAACTGACATACACTTCCAAGCGGTTAGATTACCGGATTTTTAAAAGATTAATTACGCAATCTATACGGTATTGCGATGGAGATAACATCATACTTATCCGTGTGGAGATAAAGAAGAATCGCTAAACTCTACGTATATAGATTGCAAATATAGTTGTAATAGAGTGTAGATTTTTTTGGGGGTTGATAAAGATATATCAAGAGAAAATAAAAACCATTATACTAACACAAAAGAAAGGAAAACTATTATGGGAAGGAATCGGTTATCAGTATTAGAAAAGTTGGAACGTAAGTTAGTTAGGTTACAAGCTGAAATTGAGGAAGTTAAAAGTGAAATATCGTTACAATCGGTTGAAATTCCGGCAAATGATAATCCAGAAAAAATAAAAAAGGAGGACTAATGCAATCTAAGGTAAAAATAAATGCAAAGAATACTAAGGGTAATGCTTTTTATGGTGATGATGGGCAGTGGTACAATGTTTTTGATGCTAAAGTAAAAGAGGATTATGATAAGATAGCAAAGTTAGAAGTTGTTGAAATTGAATATGAATTAAAAGATGGTAGAAAGATTGTAAGTAAAATAAAAAAAGTTGATGGTAATACTACTTCTAATTCTACTCAAAATACTAATACTACCAAAACCGAAGAAGTTTCAAAACCGGCTACAGGATTTAAGTGTGAGGTTTGTGGAAAAGAATTGAAAGATGGCAAATTTAAAAAGTGCTTTGTATGTAATAAAAATGGGGCAACGAAAAAAGAAGAACCTAAACCTACACCAACTAATGTTGAAAAACCAGTAGAACAGAAGCCTAAAGATACTTTTGTTCCTAAAGCTGGTGGATATGGTTCTCCGCAGGATACATTAGGTAAGCAGGTTGGATGTGCTATAAATGCTTCTTCAATGATTATGAGTAATCCTTCTATTGAATTACCTGATAATACACCGGAAACATTTGTTAAGGTAACAAAAATGATTGCCGAAGAATTGTTGGCTTATATGCAAAGTAAACAAATATAACCAATTGTATTAATTAAAGTTTTGCGGGATATGGTAATGGAAACCAAGGGGCCTCATAAGCCTCTGGCGTAAGCCTCGTGAGTTCGATTCTCACTCCCACTATTAAATTTTTGAGAGTTATGATAGTATGGAGGCTCTTTTTTAAAAATAACTATACCCATTAGTTACGGTTAGCATAACTAATTACTGTTATGGACGGGAATATTGGAACTGAAGACACGATAAGAAAGTTTAAGAAGCTTGGCAAAAAAGATTTGATAATTTGTTAGGAGAAGTATGGTTGCCAAGAAACATATGTTTGTTGTTTATCAGATTCGGAATCTAGTTAATGGTAAAAGTTATATTGGTCGGTTTAAAAATAGGAGGACATCTGTGACATTTGAACTTTATATAGAATATTTAAAATCTCATATTTCAAATTTTAAATCCACCAACAAAGGAAAACTTCGCCTTACATGTGTCAACCAGACAAAACATCCATATCAATCAAATATTCCCACAATGGAGTGGATTTCTGGTTCAGAAAAATTTTGTTGCTTAATTTGTGGATGGAGAGGCAAAATAATTGATTGTGTTCGTCTTTTAGAACCAGATAAAGCTACAATGTCAGAGGAAGAAATATTAAATTATCTTTCTTCTACCAATAAAAAAGAATATCCAGAATTAAGTGTTTATCAGAAATATGGATTTTCATTGGTAAGAGAAGCGAAGAACGGACGATCTCCGTTTGATGATGGGTGGACTAAAACTCCAAAATATAATATTGCTGAGTGGAAACAATGGTTAGATAAAGGGTATAATATTGCTTTAATGACTGGAGAGTTTAGTAAATGTACAGGTATAGATTTTGACTTATATAAGATTAAAGAGCATACAGAAAATACCCAGAAAATATTAGAGTGGTTGGAATCTGCACAAACATTGGTTCAAACATCTCGCTCTGGTGGTAAGCATTATTTTTTTACGTATGACCCAGACTTTAAAAATGACCAACCGGAGGGGCTTTATCTTGATATTAAAAATAATGGTGGGGCTATAACATTACAACCTTCTAAAATTGATGGAAAATATTATGAATTTATTAACCTTGGTGCAGAGATAAAACCAATACCAAAAGAATTAAAGGAGTTTCTTTTAAATTATAAACCAAAAAGACCGGAAGTTAAAACCGTAGAGCAAGATGAAATACAAAAAATGGAAGGTATTAAAACTTTTGGAGACGGTGATGGTAGAAATGTTTTGATTACTTCTTTAGGAGGACTATTTGTAAATAGATTTCAACCCGATGATACAGAATTTATAATGAATGTAATAAACAATAAATTTTTTAATCCAAGATTATCTCCATCGGAAATAACTGCGAGTTTAAAAAGTTTAACTGGATATAAACAAAATGCAGAATTATCACAAGGAGAAAAAGTATTTGAATATTTAAAAGAAATGAAAGATGTTACTCCGTTGGATACTAAAGATAGTTTACAGTTGAGCCGGGCAATAGTAGATAAGTGGTTATCTTTATTTGTAAAAAAGGGTAAAGCTATTAGGATTGGAAAAGGAAGAGGAGTACATTATCAATATAAAGAGAAAGTAGATTGGTCTGATGAGTTGCCGGAGAATAAAAATAATAGTTTACCTTATCAAGTTCCATGGTTCAGTCATATCCACAATTTTTCAGTTTCTGATATGATGATTCTCGGAGGTTTGCCAGGTAGTACCAAAACCTCGTGTGCGATGAATATTATTAAACAAATGTCATTGCAAGGAGTAAAGGTTCATTATATTGGAACAGAGGCCGGTTCAAGATATAACTCAACCTGCGAAAAATTAGGAATTAAGAGTGGAGATTTTTATAGATTAAAAAATGATGAAGAACAAATAAATCCGTTAGGTATAGAATTAGAACCTAATAGTTTTACAATACTTGATTGGTTGGATATTCAAGATTTTTCTGAGACTCATATTATAATGAAACATTTGAATGATGAATTAAAAAAGTCAAAAGGATTTTTGGTTATATTCACCCAATTAAAAAAAGAAAGTTATGATTACTTTAGCAAGAACTTGATTGATTTTTATGCTGCATTTGCGGCAAGATATATTTTTGATGATAGGAGTCAAGGATTAGGACATTGGGTTGTGGATAAGGTTCGGGAAGCAAAAATAGCATATCAGGATTATAGCTCAGTTAATATGATTTTTAATTATAAAACGTATGAATTAAATCGGGTTGAGAATCTATGATAATAATAAACATAGACATTGTTTAAATTTTGCCATGATTTCTATATTACCTAAACTTACTGGAAAATTTTTAATTAAAGTATTTAATTGGGTTTTAGAAATAGGAAAAAGTGTATAAATAATATTGTATGTTATATTTGTATTAAGGAAATAAAGGATAATCATGCAAACTAAAAAAGAAAAAGGTAATGACCTTGAAAATTTAATTATAGAATACCTAAAACCAATAGACTCTTCGGTTAGGAGGAGTCGGGCTTCTGGGGCTTCTAATGATATTGGCGATGTAGTATGTAAAAATTACTATGTGGAATGTAAATCGTGGAATAAAGAGAATGTAATTATAGACCAAAAAATATGGCAACACTTACTTAACCAATTACCCATAAATAGCAGTAAGGTTCCACTATTAATACAAAAGAGTAATAATGGTAGGATATTTGTAAGTTTAGAGATTAAAGATTTTTTTAATTTACTTTATAAATTACATAAGTCGGGAGGATTATAATGAATAAAAAAATTAAACTACCAACAAGAGAAGAACTGATAGAATTAATTGTTGATGTGGAGTCTACCAGTGATACGAGAGATTGGTATGCTACAGTTGGAAAAACTAAAGAAGAAATTGCTATAATGAGGGATAATAATTTTAAGCGAATTGGAGAAATTGCCGACGAGGTTATAAGAATTTTAAAAAATGAGTAAAAAAATCAGTATTGTAGTAAGAGAAGAAACTCCTATAATTATGTCTTTATTTGGTATAAATAAATTTTATAAAGTTATGAGCCAAAGAAATATATTATTACCAAAGTTTTTAACCGAGGAGCAATTAAATAATTTATTAGACGGAGATATTGATATATTGATAAAATAATATTATATGTTATACTATAGATAGAGGGGTGTCCGATGGAAAATAAAATTCATAATGTCAAAGAAGTATGGGGTAAAGAGTGGGAGGAGCTTCTTACCGGTGTTAAAGATAGAACAGGATTTTTCGGGTATAATAATTTTTATTATTGGTTAAAAAATAAAATCGATAATATTAGATTATTTCCAAGAGAAGTAAAGTGGAAGATACAAAGAATGAATAGGGGGTTCTCAGACCTCGATTGCTGGGGATTTGACTATTATTTAACCGATGTTATTTTAGGTGGAATAAAACAATTAAAAAATAATTGTGGTGGTTATCCTGGAAATTTAAAAAATAAGAAAGAATGGATTATTATTCTCGATAAGATAATTTATACTTTTACTGTTGCTAAAAATGTTTTAGATAATAATTGGTATTATGTATCATCAAAAAATTATAATAAAAAATGTTTTATTGAGACACGAAAAAAAGCAAGTGGAGTATTTCATTTTATGACTTTAGATGAATGTAAAAAGTATGAGAATGGGTGGAAATTATTTCAGCAATATTTTTTTTCATTATGGAATTGAAGGAGGTATTATGGAATTCTGTTTTTATTGTAGAAAAAATGTTCCTACCAATATAAGCGAATTTAATTTTGAAGAGAATGGAAAGAAGGTTAATATTACCGAATATAAATGCATGTATTGTGGAAAAACAATAAAGATTTATAGGGAGGAAAAAAGTGTTTGAAAGTAAAGTAAATATATATTGTGGAGATTCTAAAGATATACTAAAACAATTTCCAGATAATAGTGTGGATTGTTGTATTACGTCTCCACCATATTACGGTTTAAGAGACTATGGAGTTAAAGGGCAGTTAGGGCTTGAAAAAACACCTGAAGAGTATGTTATTAAGTTGGTTGATTGTTTTAAAGAAGTTAAAAGAGTGTTAAAAAATGAAGGAACACTTTGGTTAAATTTAGGAGATAGTTATGCCGGTAGACAAGTTGCCGGAGATAAAAAATTTGGTAACGAAGAATTTAATAAGAATCGTCCATCGAGAGAAAGAACATTAACCCCCGAAAGAAAGCGAGTGAGTTGGTTAGAGCCTAAAAATCTTATAGGAATACCATGGAAAGTTGCTTTCGCATTACAAACAGATGGTTGGATTTTACGCCAGGATATAATTTGGAACAAAACTAATCCTATGCCTGAAAGTGTAAGAGACAGATGTACTAAGTCCCACGAATATATATTTTTGTTATCAAAATCACCAAAATATTATTTTGACTATAAAAAAATGCAGGAGCCAACAAAAGATATAAATACAAAACCGAGAAAATTTAGGAAAAGTGGAATAGCTGAATGTTTGAGAAATGATACAGGTAATGAATATATTCCAAGATTGATGCGAAACAAGCGTTCGGTATGGACTGTTTCTACAAAACCATTTAAGGGTTCTCATTTCGCAACTTTTCCAGAGGATTTAATTAAACCGTGTGTCTTAGCGGGATGTCCAGAGGCAGGTGTTGTTTTAGATCCTTTTGCCGGTGCGGGAACTTCGGGGGTTGTGGCTCTAAAAAATAATAGAAAATTCGTTGGAATTGAGCTTAACCAAAAATATATAGATGAAATAATTATACCAAGATTAAAAACTATAAAGGAGAGTTAAAATGGGTAGACCAAAGGGGAGTGTTGGAAAAAGGAAAAAGGAATTACCGGAAATAATTGAGCCAGAATTGCAAGAAGATAAAGATAGTAAAATAAAAGTTGGAGAAGTTATAGTTCCAAAGAAAGAAGAAATTAAACTTACTAAAGAACAAATTGAGAAAAAAGAGAGGTTGAATAATGTATTAAGAGAGATAAATAAAAATAATGGGAAAGATACTGTTAAATTTGCCAAGGATGAGCCGATAAAAGAAAAAATACCAACTGGATTAGAAAGTATTGATAATTTTACCGGGGGCGGAATTTGCGTTCGAGGTAACATAAGTATTGTCTACGGAGGGGAGGGGGTTGGCAAATCCTCGTTAGTATATTATACAATCGCTCAAGCTCAAAAGCAAGGATTAACCTGTGCTTATTTTGATTTGGAACATGGATTTAATAAAGAGAGAGCATCACTGTTGGGGGTAAATTTAGAATCTCTTGTAGTTGTAGAAGCCGTAGATTCTGCGGAGCAAGCTATGGATTTTGTCATAACTATGGCAAAAGAGAAGGTTGTTGATTTTTGTGCAATTGATTCGGTTCAAGCCTTTTCTTGTAAAGCAGAAAATGAATCTAAGGCAGGAAAAGAGCGAAAAATGGAAGAAGATGAGATTGCTTTATTGGCTAAAAAAATGGGAAAGTTTTGTAGACGAGTGGGAACTCCTATTTATAGGGGCCAAGTAGCATTACTGTTGGTGGGGCAATCTCGTACAGGTGGGATTGGTGGATTTGCTACTCATGAAGAGCTTACCGGTGGGAGAGCGCAGAAGTTTTGGAGTCTTTTAACTCTATTTATTCGCAAAGGTCAAAGCGTAGATGCTCCAGTTGAAAAAATAGAAGTTAATGGTGAAAAGAAAACTGTGAAGATAGGTTTTGATTGTGTGATTAAGATAGAAAAAACAAAAGTATCGGGTTCTAAAACAGAACAATCAGAGATACATATACCCTATTATTTTAAAACCGGTTATAATGACGAACAAGCTTATGAATAGTAGTGATTATTCTAAACAGAATAAATGTTTAGATTGCAATATTTTAATTTCTAACAAAGCAAAACGATGTAAAGTCTGCGCTAATAAAGGAGAAAGAAATCTTTTATTTGGAAAAAAATTAACCAAAAATCATCGGCACAATATAAGCAAAGCACTAAAAGGAAGACCAAAAACACACGGAGAGACTCTAATTCAACATTATTGTATAGTTTGTAAAATAAATAAAATTTCTTATCCCACTTGGTTATATGGAAAGAAAATGTGTAATGCTTGTAAAAATAAGAAAAAACTTAATCCTAATTATAAAGGAAATTTTCACCAAATAAAATGTAACTATTGTAAAAAAATATATATTATATCACATTGGAAGTTTAAAAATAATACTAATTGTTTTTGTTCTCGAGAATGTCGCTATGGTTTTCAGTCCGATAATATGAAAGGGAGAAAGAATCCGCTGTTTGGCAAAATAACTCATGGAAAAGGGGCATATTATAAAAATATATGGATGAGGTCTTCTTACGAAATAAGATATGCTAAATATTTAGATTATATAGGGGTTAGATGGAGTTATGAGTCAAAGGTTTTTGACCTAGGTAATACTACTTATACCCCCGACTTTTATTTACTTGACTATAATACTTATATTGAAGTTAAGGGCTGGTGGAGACCAGATGCCATTAAAAAATTTAGAAAATTCAGAAGAATATATCCGCAAATTAAAACAGTTGTATTAAATGAAAAAGATATAGATACAGACTAAAATATGATTACTAAATCTTCTACTAATATGAAAGAAATTATAGCAACCTTAAATATCTCATTTAATTATGGTGGCAGAGAATTTACTATGCCTATTGAAGATTATATTGACCAAGATTATGAATTTGATGAATACAATGCTACATGTAAATATTGTAATAAAAGTGGTTTGAGATGGGAAAAACAAGATAATGGTAAGTGGAGGTTAATGGAATTAGATATTAATATGTGTGAGTTTATTCATAATTGTAGGAGGTTGATATGAGTTGTGGGGATATAAAAGAAATTAGTTGTAATAACAGTGGCTATTGTAATTACAGATATTTAAGTTCATGTGGATTCGGTTGTTCTTATTGTGGATATTGTGATTATCAAGTACCTAAAGATAGTCGTAATAGAAGCACAACTTTGCCATATAATCAAGAAGTAGAATTTTTAAATAAGGAAGATAAAGAGAAAGATATACCCAATGAAAACATCGAACCCCCGCCATATGACCGTATTATAGAGGGTGGGTTCTAACTTGTCGAAGCCAAAGGAGTGTCCACATGAATAAAAATGTTTTAGTTAAAGAGTTAAATTTAATTCAAGACCCTCTAATAAAAGAGTGGACATCAAAAACATTAGCAAATGCTCCAGATTACTTTTATGTTGCACAAGCGTCTTCAACTGGCAAATACCATCCAAGTTGTACTTTGGGAGATGGTGGATTAATAGTACATGTCCAGCGAGCAGTATTTTTTGCTAATAGGTTGTGTGGTATGTTTGGATTTGACCAACATAATATTGATATTGTTATTTCTGCTACTATTTTACATGATATTGCAAAGGTTGGAAGAGGATTTGGGAGTATGGACGATTACACAAACCACCCTTTAAATGCCGAAAAATATTTTGCTAAGGATTGTGAGCTTAATAAAGAACCAAATCAAACTACCACTTCTATCATCAATAATTGCATACGTTTACACATGAGCCGTTGGTCGCCAGAAGAAGTATTAATACCATTAGAAGACTATTCTTTGGTTGAGTTGTGTGTAACTTTAGCAGATTATTTAGCCACAACAAAAGAGGTTCAAACTTCAGAGGATAATAAAAGATAATGCAACTTCCACTTGTTAACATTCACACCGATAAAAACCATATCTTCTTATTCCTAAGAAGAAATAGAAATCTTATTATTCAACGGGATTTTTATAAGCAATATTATTATGAAGAGTCTCCTTCTGGAGTTTATCAAACCATTACAGGAAAAAGAGTTAAAAAGATATTATGTAGAGAGCCTTATGACGCTCAAAAAAATAAGTCAGATAAGACATTTGAAAATGACTTGAGCCTTTCAAAGCGTTATATTATAGATAAAATTGATTCTTTTACCAAGACAGATATTAAGTATTTATTTATTGGTACCGAGCAGTTAACACCGAGGCTTCCTAATTTTAGAAATCCAATTTATCCGATTGATTGTATAAGTTCTTATGATAATTATTCTGAGAAAATACAGACTTGGTTTTTATTAGATTATGAAGGAACAATAGAAGAGCAAGAGAAAAAATTGTTATTAGATTTTATTAGATATTTGAAAGAACAAAAGGCGGATCTGTGTTGTGGTTGGAATTTTACTGATTATGATTATCCTTATTTATACAAAAGAATTGAGAAGATTTTAGAATTAAATTTGGCAAGTGAAATGAGTCCTATAAAAAAAGTGAGAAGAGGTATTAAAGAAGAAAATATATTTTATCCGGCAGGAATTTCAATTATGGATTACATGGGTATGTTTTCTAAACTTAATAATAAAGAATCGTCTTATGCTTTAGATGAAATTGCACAGAAACATTTAGGAGAATCTTCTTGGCAAAAAACGGATTTTAATAAACTTACCCCGGATATTAAAGAAAAAAATATTCACGATGTTGACCGACTTGTCTCAATAGAAAAAAAATTTAAACTTATCCCATACTTTGATAATATTAGAATAATGTCAAAGTGCTTATTTGAAGATGTTCTGGAGAATTCAAGGGTTGTTGATTGTATTGTGTTGAATGAGGCAAAAAAGAAAAGTTTGGTGTTGCCATCTAAAAAGTTTGGTGACGAATTAACCGAAGATAATGTTGAAAAGTTGGAGGGGGCATACCGGAGAAGTGAGTTAGGAAGGTTTGAAGAGGTTTATGATTTAGACTTAAATTCTGCCTATCCTTCCATGATTAAAAATTTTTGCTTGGACACATCAAATCTAAGAGATAAAGAAGGTCAGAATATTGTAAAAATTCCAATTACAGATAGAGAAACGATAGAGATAAAAAAATGGGTTTACATGTATCAAAACGACCAAGCTATTATTCCTCATACAGTTAATTTACTTTTAAAACATAAGAATGAGTTGAAGAAACGATTAAAAGAAAAGAATCCAGGTGATAATGACTACAAAGAATTAGAGATTACTTATGCGGCTCAAAAAGGACTCACAAATTCTGGTTTTGGGGTAATTGCTCTGCGGGTATTCAGATTATTTAACATCGACGTTGCTTCGTGTATTACAAGTTTGGTTAGGGATTTGCTGTACTTTATAGAGGATAAATGTAATAAGAATAATATTAAAATTCTTTTTATTGATACAGATTCGTTCGCAGTTTTAGCAAAAGAAAATCCGGTTGAATTATTTAATCAGTGGGTTCAGGATTGGGTAAAAGAAAAATATAATAAAGAAAGTATTGATTTGGAGTTTACCTATGAAGGAAAGTTTAAGTCTTTATTTTTAACCGGCAATTGTCACATGGTGGGTTGGTTGGAACGCCCATCTGGGTTAGAAAAAATAACTAAGGGGGTAGAATCTAAAAAAAGAAACTCTAATGATTTTATTAAAGAATTTCAGCCTAAGTTGTATGATATGATTCTTGATAACAAAACAAAAGAAGAGTGTATTACTTATATTTTATCAGAATTAAAAAGGATAGAATCGTTGCCGGTGGAAGATGTTTCTTTTCCTGCAAAGATAGTAGAACAAGAGTATAAAGTAGAAACCGTATTTATTCGAGCAATAAGATTGACCAAAGAATTAAATCCCAATTTCAATGTGGAGATTGGTAATAATTTTAAATGGCTTTATGTTAAGTCTTTGGGGCAAGAAACTAAAAAAGGAAAACAAAAAGATAAAGAGATAGATATTATCAAAGAAAAAAATGTAATAGCCTATACAGATGATTGCAAGGAACATTTATCAAAAGTTATAATTGATTGGGATATGATGAAGAAATTAAATATTCTAAATAAAGCGGTATCAGTATTTTACGCTATGGGTTGGATAGTTGGTGAAACAGATAATCAGAAAATGAAGTCATTAAAATTGTTGTTAGGTTTGGCAGAACCAAAACCAGTTAAAATTAAAAAAGAGAAAGTTGTTAAACCTAAAAAAACTAAGGTTAAGAATAAAGAATTTTTGGATATTGTTGAAGATAAAAATTTATCATTAGTAGAAAAAAATGAGACTTTATTAAAAAAAGAAGTTAAACCATACTATATAGAAGATTATTATGAATAATAGAGGTATGACTGGTAAATTTCACTCAGAAGAAGCCAAACAAAAAATGAGCAACAGCCATATAAAAAAATATTGTAAAAGAAATCATTTATTGGATGGAAATAATTTATATCTGAGACCAGATGGAAGTAGAGAATGTAGAATTTGCAATAATTTAATTCATCAACGGTGGATACAAAACAATTAATTTGGAGGATTAAAAACAAAAGTGAAAAACCGTGGTATCACAGTTTTATGTCTGCAAAAAATCGATGTAACAATATCAACAATCAGGATTACAAATATTATGGCGGTAAAGGAATCAAATTTTTAATTACTTTAAAAGATATTGCAAAAATTTGGTTTAGGGATAAAGCATATCTTATGAAACAACCAAGTATTGATAGAATAGATAACGATGGGAACTATGAACTAAATAATGTTCAATTTATAGAATTAAGTAAAAATTGCAGAAAAGATAAAATCGGGAAAAAATTAATAGATGGGAAGATGAGGAAAGTAAACCAGGAGAAATTAATGAATAATCAAATTCAATTATTTTTAGGAGATAATAGAGAAGTGTTGAAAACTTTGGAAGACAATTCTGTTGACTCTGTGGTTTGCGACCCTCCGTATGAAATCGGGTTTATGACTAAAGGGTGGGATAATACTGGTATTGCATATGATGTTAATTTATGGAAAGAAGTATTGAGAGTATTAAAACCCGGCGGTCATTTATTAGCATTTAGTTCTAATAGAACTTATCGTAGAATGGTTTGTTCTATTGAAGATTCTGGATTTGAAATTAGAGATATGATTAATTGGATTTTTGCCACAGGATTTCCAAAAAGTTTAAACATAGGCAAAGCAATTGATAAATTACAAGGAAATAAAAGAGAAATTATCGGCAAAGGAACTTCAGGTAAACCAGAGAGCCATGCTTCAAGTTTAAATATGAGCCAAGTTGAAAATAATACTTTTGGTGGAAAATTTGAGGTAACTAAAGGCTCTTCCGAATGGGAGGGATGGGGAACTGCTTTGAAACCCGCACATGAACCTATTGTTCTTGCTCGTAAACCTTTATCAGAAAAAACGGTAGCATTAAATGTTTTGAAATGGGGAGTTGGAGGAATAAATATTGATGATTGTAGAATAAAACACAACGAAGAAACAAAAACTACAAAACGTAAAAATCGTTCAGATGATACAACTTTTAATAATAAATCCTGTGGATTTAAAAGTGAGAATTTAGATTTAGCAAGTGCTAATGCAACCGGAAGATTTCCTGCAAATTTAATTCACGATGGTTCTGAAGAAGTTGTTGAGTTATTTCCTAATAGTAATGGTAGTGGAAATCCTCGAAAATTAAAAAGAAGTGCAAAACCCAATCAAGAGGGTTGGGGGATGAATAAAAATAATCCTGACGAGGTAGAATTATTGGGTGCGGGTAAAGGCTCTGCTTCCAGATTTTTTTACTGTGCTAAATGTTCTTCAAGTGAAAGAAATGAAGGATTAAATGAATTTGAAGAAAAACAAGTAAATGATGGTAGAAATAAACTGCCAGATAATGCGCTTCAAAGAGGAAAGTCTTTTCGAAAGAATACACACCCTACAGTTAAGCCTATTACTTTAATGAAATATTTAATCACATTAGTTACTCCTAAGAATGGTATTGTATTAGACCCCTTTGCAGGAAGTTGCAGTACTGGCGTTGCTTGTAAAATATTAGGGAAAAAATTTATTGGTATAGAATTGAATAAAGAATATTTAGATATGGGTATGGCACGAATTAAAGGATGTAATAATGAAAAAAAATAACAATTATTTTAAAAAAGGGAATTCCCCTTGGAATAAGAATATAAAAGGTATTCATCTTAGTAAAAAATCAGAATGGAAAAAGGGGCAATTTGGAAGAAATTGGTTACCCGTAGGAAGCATTACCAAAAGAATAGATAAAAATAATAAATTAAGGCAATTTATTAAAATAAACGAACCAAACAAGTGGTTAGAATATTCAAGATGGTTGTGGCAGCAATATTATGGAACAATTCCCAAAGGCTATGTTATTCATCATAAAGATAATAATACTCTTAACGATAATTTAGAAAACTTAGCGATGATTACAAGAAAAGAACATATTAATATTCATAGAAAATTATATTAAAATAGCAAGTGAAAGAATTAAAAATACAAAGATAGGAGAATAATTATGAGTAAAAAATATAATATTATTTATGCCGATCCTCCTTGGAGTTATAATGATAAGATGTCAGGTCATAGTTTTTCTTTAGATCATGAGTATATAACGCAAAAAAAACGTGGATACAAGAATTGCCAATAGAAAAAATAGCCGATAAAGACTGTGTTTTATTTTTGTGGGTGGTAAGTCCGATGTTGGACGAGGGAATCGAAACATTAAAATCTTGGAGATTTAAGTATAAGACTTTAGCTTTTGTGTGGAGCAAACATACTAAAAATCATAAAAAAGTTAGTAATCTGGGAAGATGGACAATGGGAAATGTTGAATTGTGTTTATTGGGAGTTAAGGGTCATCCTAAAAGAATATGTAAAAACATTAAACAATTGGTAGAAGCGGAAAGAACTAAACATTCAAAAAAACCAGATATTATTAGAGATAGAATAGTGAAACTTATGGGAGATTTGCCTCGTATAGAATTATTCGCAAGGCAAAAAACGGATGGATGGGATTGTTTAGGTAATGAAATTGATGGAAAAGATATTCAAACTGCTTTAGAAGAAATAATAAAAAATGACTAAACATAAATACGTAACTTCAAAACAGCTTAAAGACCAACAACGAGAAATAAAAAAATCATATCGTTGGTGGAAAGAAATAGAATTAAAGTGTTCTATTTGCAAGAGAGAATTTACTGTTAATACAACAAGACCGGAAATGTATACGAAAGAAGTTAGGGATAATATAACTTGTGCATTTTGTACAAAAAAGGAGGAAAAATGATTACAGTAGTAAGAATGAATCGGATTACCACAGGAAAGACTCAGGCATTTGTTACAGTTAATTATTACGGAATGATAATAAAAGGATTGAAGGTAATAAAAGCTTTAGGTGAACCATTTGTTAGTTATCCTGATGAAAAAGGAAAAGATGGAAAGTATCACGAAACAGTTTTTCCTGCTGACCAAACTGCTAAATTTGAATTGGAAAGTGTAATATTAAACTATTATAAGGAGAACAAGTGATAGTACCAAAATTTACTTATTTAAAACAACCACTAAATAAATACACTTTTAAAGCCCCTAAAATAAGAGAATGGGTTGAGGATCGGTGTAAGGGATATACTCTTAATTTATTTGCTGGATATACTAAATTAAAAATTGATGAATTAAGAAATGATTTAGACGAAAAAGCTCCGGCAGATTTTCACATTGATGCTTATGATTTTGTTAGTGGATATAGTGGAATAAAATTCGATACTATATTATTAGATTCTCCTTATAGTTATCGTAAGTCAATGGAACTCTATGAAAATAGGAGGGTTAGTAAATTTTGTTTAATTGCAGATGAGATACCTAAGATATTATCTTCTAAGGGAATAGTGATAACCTTCGGGTATCATAGTGTTTATGAAGGAAAAAAGAGAGGATTTATATTAGAAGAAATATTATTGATTGGTCATGGTGGAGCGCAACACGATACTATTGCTATAATAGAAAGAAGAATATGAAACAAAAATTCATTACAAGAAAGCAATTAAAAGACGAGCAGAAAAAAATAAAAAAGTCTTATCGTTGGTGGACTGAAATAGAATTAACTTGTTCTATTTGTAAAAGAATATTTATTGTAAATACAACTCAACCAAATATTTATACAAAGGAGGTAAAAGATAAAACGATTTGTTTGCTATGTAAAAGTAAAAAAGAGAAAATTATAAATAAAACAAAAAAGGAGGAACAAAATGATTAAAGTTGTGAGAATGAATACGTTTGAGAACTCGGTTACAAAGGCATTTGTTGATATTAACTTTAACTCTATTATTATAAAGGGTTTGAGAGTTGTAGAAGGAAAAAAGGGATTGTTTATTGCATATCCTTCAGAAAAAGATAAGTCTGGTAAATATTATGATACCGTTATTCCTGCGACACAAACGGTTAAAATTGAAATTGAAGATGTAGTATTAGCATATTACAAGGAGAATACAAAATGAAAGAATTATGCCGAGGAGTGTTGGTTGTGATATTATACCCGATTATTGCTGTTTTGGGGTTATTAGATGTAATAAGATCCTTGGGAAGCTCTTCTGGATGTTTCTTAGAGGATTATTGGAGTAAAAAATTTATGGAAAAAATTTTAGGAGAATAAAATGATAATTTATTTTTATCGACTAATTGAGCCGGATTTCGGGATTCATGTTTTTGAAGATGGATTTGAGATTGCTTTAATTTGGTTTAATTTTCTTGTTGACTGGAGAGAATAATGCAGAAATTAAATATATCTTTAATTGAAAAAAAATTAGGTAAGACTATACGACAAAATGCAGTCTCAGTTGGGATTGATGTTGCTGAGAATTTGACTGGAGTCGCTTTGCTTCGTACAGATAAAGAATATATTTATGTTGATTATACTGATGTTATTGCAAGTAATTTAAAAGATGACCATTTTCATAGGGCAGATGATTTTGTCAGTTCATTAGAAAAATTTAAGCAGATATTAAATAAATATAATGGATACAAAGTACTATGTATTGAGCGTTGTTTTTATGGAGTCAATCCAGAAATTTTAATACATTTGGCTCATTTTGGAATTTTGGCTTATGCTATTTTAAAAAAAGAGTTTGATTCTTGGCATTATTTGGGGGCAACATCAGCTCGCTCGTTAATTGGGTTTAACCAAAAAAGACAAGAGCAGAACTGTACTATTAAACCAACTTATTATACGAGAGATACTAAAGATGCTAAGGGAAAATTAAAACATAAGAAAGGTGAAGCGAAAAAGATTGATTGTAAATCATTAGTACACAACTACTTAAAGACTGATTTTGGAGTGGAGTTTGATAGTAAAGACATTGCAGATGGTTGGGTTTTGGCTATGGCTGGATTGTTGTAAGGGGAATAATATTATATGCTATACTTATAGTGAGGAGAGCGAGTTATGTGGAAGGTTATAATTGAAAGAGTATATAATGGATTTAAAGTAGATTTTCGTGGTAACGGGGGAGACCAATCGTTATTTGGTGTATCAAGAAAAAGCCGGAGTTGATGAAAATAAAGAGCATATAGTTGAAATGTTCTATGATATTTTAGAACATTTTGGAGAATTTGGTTCTAAACGCGATGAAAAAAGATTATTTGTAGAATGGAGGAAACAATGAGTAAAAAAATAAAAGAAGAAAAGTATGAGGTAACATTCAAGGGATTTCTTTCTACTATAATAGATAATGATACCTCTGAGAGGATTTGTAGAGAGATTGAGTTGTATGGATACCGAAACAATAAAAACGCAATTTTAATTGATAAAGGTGGGTTTAGTTTTGTTCATGTAGAAAAGGAGTAAACTATGCAAAAAATACTTCAAGCTCTTGCAATAATTGTACTTGTGATTGGTTTTACACTTAATGGATTTGTTGTTAATACCATTTATAAAGAGCTTGGGTATCTTACTGAGCAAATGATGTTACTTACTTATCAACAAGAGAAGTTTCAAAAAGAAGTAGCACAAAGTATTGTTCGTGATATACAAATAGTAAAAGGAGTTTCTAATTTAAGAGAATCTTTAGAGATACGTTCTAAGTTTTTGCAACAATACTCAGAAAAATTAGTATTAAATTCTGAATTAAAAAATGAAATTAAGCAAGCAAAAAATAAGTGGATGGAATATAAATTTGCTATGACTAATGTGTTGATTATAAATACAATAAAAAAATCAAGAGGAAGTGGAACTGCTATTAAGTATAATGGAAAATTTTATATTATTTCTGCTGGACATTTAGTTGATAAAGTTACAGATAAATTAGTAATGGTATCAGATGAACAAGTTATTTGCAATTTAAAAGTTGTAAAGGCTGATAAAAAGAGTGATTTATTGTTATTGGAGCCGAGTAGAAAAGATATTGTTCCTACTTATTGGATAGATTTGGCAAGACAAGAACCATTTAAAACAGAAAAAATTTATGTTATAGGTAATCCTTCCGGGGTAGAAGATATTTTATCAGAAGGAAGAGTGATTGGATATGACAAAGAGTCTTTTTATTTTACCGGCATTAGCTACTTTGGGGCTTCTGGTGGTGGAATATTAAATAGTAATGGTGAATTAGCGGGTGTAATTTCTTTTATGAAGGTAGTTAATCCATTTGGGGTATCTATTACCTCAGTTCCTTCTTTTGTATTGAATGGGGCAATTAGGTTGCAAGAAATCTATAAATTTTTGGAAGGAGTAAAATAATGTATATTTCAGAAAGTACATTAAATGTAATAAAAATTACTTTAATTCTATCGGGAGCTTTTTGTGTATGTTTCATTGATTTAATCATAATAGAATTTGCCAAGTTCTTGACCAAATTAATAAATAAAGGGGATAAAAATGAGTAGAGGAGAATTGAAAGTAAACGAGCCGCATCCTTCAGCATTTAGAGCAAAAGAATATTTATTTTCTTTAGGGGTTGAAAAATTGTTTGTTTATCAATCATCCTATTCTTCTTGTGCTATTGAAGGAAATAGACTTGCTGAGATATGTTCAGAAACCCTGAGTCGTTTATTAAGTGGAAAGACGGTTAGTGATAGATATTTATTAGGTCTAGCTTGGTCGATAAGAGAAATGGAGGATAATCGTGAGAATTGAAGAGATAGTGTTCGAGGCTATTGATAATCATTTTTTTCTTGATGAAATAACTCCAGATTTAAAAATTAAGAATGTTATTGTTGATTTTAACAATCAATGGGGAAAGGTGCTTGATGATATTGAAGCAGAAACCGATGTTCATATTTCAGATCAAGAATTTAAAGAAATGGAAACCGTTCAGGATATAATCAATTTTGTAAACCAAGACTTGATGGGAGGTTTGAATTAATGGCTGATAAATTGGTAGAAAAAATAAAGAAACTAAATGAGATTTATCAGAGTATGCGAGATAATTATTCTGCATTAAAAAAGATGTTTAAGAATCATAGCTCAATAAAACAGAAAATAATTTTAAGTGAAGAAATTCTAATGCAGGTATATGGATTAATTGGAGAAAAGTTAGAAGAAGTTGAAACAAAAAGGGAATTTAATAAAATAATGAAAGGAATAAAATAATGACAAAGTGTGTTGACTGTGGGCAATCACTGAGTTTGTCTGCCAAATATAGCGGAGCTAAAAGATGTAAGAAACATGCGTCAATCCATAGGATGCTTCATATAAATTATAAAGGCAAAAACAATCCTAATTATACCCACGGGGAGTCTCTAAAAAAGCACTGCTGTATTGTTTGTAAGCGTAAAATCCACTGGCAGACCGCAATCACTGGGTCTGGTATGTGCCGTTCATGCTCAACAAAAAGCAGATATAAAAATAAACACGGTTCTCGCTGGCAGGGAGGAAAACCGCATTGTAAAAACTGCGGCAAAAAGATATGGTATGGACGTATTAGATGCAAGTCATGTAATACTAAAAATCGTCATGCAACCGGAAGTCTTAATAACAGGGGAGTATTAAATGGAAATTATATTACCGGGGAGGGATGGTTTCCATATACCAAAGAGTTTACTCTGAATTTGAAAAGAACAATCCGCAGACGGGATAGCTATAAATGTCAGAATTGTGATATGACCGAAGAAGAGCATCTTATGACTTATGGAAAAAACTTAGACATCCATCATATTGACTATTGCGGGTATAACTGCACACCAAAAAATCTAATAAGCTTGTGTCGTAAATGCAATATTCAAGCCAACTACAGTCGAGACTACTGGTTTGCATATTATACTTATATAATAGAGGAATTCAAGAAATTCAATCAGATAATCAAAGCTGGTACGAAATAAAAATATAATTATGTTTGAAAATAAAATTACATTATATTGTGGAGATTCTGGAGAAGTATTGAAGTCTTTTCCTGATAATTGTATTGATTTGACAGTAACTTCACCACCTTATGATAATTTAAGAAATTATCAAGGATTTTCTTTTAATTTTGAGTTGATTGCTCAACAATTATTTAGAGTTACTAAGTCCGGTGGGGTTGTGGTTTGGGTCGTGGGAGATTCTACAATTAAGGGAAGTGAAAGCGGTACAAGCTTTAAACAAGCCTTATATTTTAAAGAAATAGGATTTAATTTGCATGATACTATGATTTATGCAAAAAATAATCCAGTTCCGCTTACTCATAATAGATATGAACAACAATTTGAATATATGTTTATTTTGAGTAAAGGTAAACCTAAAACTTTTAATCCCCTTAAACAACCAACTCAAAAACCAGGAAATCCCGTTTCCAGGAAACGGGAAAATAGAGAATATGATAAAGATTCTATTAGATTTAGGGACGAAATAACAATAACAAAATCTGAAAAATATAAATTTAATATTTGGTTTTATTCTATTGGTAAACGTTTTGGTATAGGTAATAAACATTCCGCCGTTTTTCCTGAAGAATTAAGTAAAGACCATATATTATCTTGGTCAAACGAAGGAGATATTGTTTTAGACCCCTTTACTGGAAGTGGAACTACATTAAAAGTAGGATTAGAATTAAATCGTAAAGTAGTAGGAATAGAAATATCCCAAAAATATATAGATGAAATAATTATACCAAGATTAAAACTTGTTACAAATAAGGAACAACAATGATCTTTATTCTAAAATACATCTTTGCTTTTGGATTAGGTTTAATAGAAAGTTTTGGTTTGCAATTAGAAACCAAGTTTCTCCAAAAAAACTCCGAAATTCCGACTTGTATGATGATAGGATGGAATACTTTTTTATGGTTTGTAGTATTTGATTTGTCCTGGAATAGTATGGAACAATGGTGGCTCCGCTGGACGTATATTATTGGTATGGTATTAGGTGGTTTTTTCGCTATTAAGTTTGATAAAAAATTAGATGCGTTAGCTAAGTTTAAAGGCATTAAAATATCAAAAAAGAAGTATAAGAGGAAAAAGAAATGAAATATCTTAAAAAAACCTTTTCAGTATTTATGACTGGCTCTTTTTATGATAAGAATTATGATAGGATATTTCATAAGTCCTGGAGAGAAAAAATTAAATTATGGTTTGATAAACTTTTAACTAAACTATTTTTAGAATGATGCAAACTTTTTTATTTATCATAATCTTGGGTGTAGGAATTTTAGATGAGCTTAAATTATTTCCTCAATGGAAAAAGATTAGGAATACTAATAAATTTTCAAGCTTATCAAAAAGAACATTTATAATTTCTGTATTTAGTAAATTTATTGTATTTATCTATTCTTTGATACAACATTTATGGTTATTTTCTATTCTTTATTGTTTTGGATTGGTAAGTTCTTTTTTGGTTATTATGGAGATATATAAGAGATGTAATATTAAAAACAAAACGGTAAAGAAGTTTATATTAAAATCGTTTCATTTAAAAGGAGGAATAAAATGATAGAAACTTTACAGCAAAAGTTAGAAGAAAGAGCGATGTCTAAATTTAGAGCATTAATCAGAAAAGAAATACAACGTGTTTCAGATTTATATGGAGAAGAAATTTATTTAGATGTGGAAGCTCGCAAATATTCTATTTCAGAATTATTAAATATTATTAAAGACTCCATAATTAAACAAGAAAGTTCTATAATTTGTAAAAAAGAAATAGAAACTTTTTTAGAAACGGTAGAATCTTGTAAAGAACAATTAGATTCATTAAACCAACAATAAAATGGAAGAACAATTTGATTTATATAGGACAGAATATGATAAAGAATCCGGATTTTATTCTATTCACGATTATTTACACCAAGAGGTAATAATTCTGCGAGAAGACCAGTTAATTGAATTGATTAAAATGTATTGTAAAATTACAGGAAGGAAGGTTTTATGAGTCCAGTTTATGTTTATTCTTGTGATAAATGTAAAAAAGAATTTGATGTTTTGCAGGGAATAAATGACAAAACACTAACCAAACATTCAGACGCTACCGAAGGTCATTCTGGACTAAAAGAAGTTTGTGATGGTAACATAAAAAGAATAATACAACCTTGTTCATTTTCGCTCCGTGGATCTGGGTGGACAAATAAATTCTTTCGCGGTAAAAAAAGAGGAAAAAAGTAGGAGATAATATGACTAATACTTTTGATGGATTTGAAGAATTATTTAAGAAGTTTAAACTTATTACTTATTTGATAGGTAGTATGGAAAAGACAGCCTTAAATGACGATGGGGGTGGTCAGCGATTATATTTGTATAATGAGTTATTATTAAGAGGGGTATATCCTATTAATCCTGTTTTATTGGAGACAGTTAAAACCGGAATACCAACTAAAGAGATGAAAGAGAAGATGAACGGGTGGGTTTCTTCCGGTAATTGGGAGTTATTCGGAGAAAGTTCTAATAAAATATGGAATGGAGTTTGGTTGTATAATGAGAAGTTTGGGCCAATTTATATTCCGGGAGATTGTGAATATGTACGATTATCTAATTTTATTATATTTAGTTATCACAAAGGCGACTTGCCCTGCGGGAGTTTTTTTGAGGCTGGACTGTCCGCATATAGAAATAAATCATTATATCTTATTACTGATATTGCAAAAAAAGATTTACCAAAAAGTTTATTACAATGGCTATGTATTTCCAAAGGAGAAGTATTTAAAACTGATAATGAATTTTTAACTTTTGTTGATAAAAAATATAATTTAAAGAGAAAGGCCAATTAGATGGATAATAACCTAAAATCCACGAATCCTAAAGACATAGTTGGTAGTGATAAAATGCCGATGCATTTATTTCCAAATACTGCTATAATTTATGGAACTTTGGGACTTTTGGAGGGGATGCTCAAGTATGGAAGGACTAATTGGAGATTCGCGGGGGTACGGGCTTCGATATATTATGATGCTTTAATGAGGCACATGCAAGCTTGGTTTGAGGGAGAAGAAAACGCTCCAGATTCAGGATTACCACATTTAGCACATGCTTTGGCGTGTATAGCTATTATTATAGACGCTAAAGAAGCTGGTTTGTTAAAAGATGATAGATTGTATCCTGCGGAGTATAGAAAAACCATAGATACTATGACAGAACACGTTAAAAGATTAAAAGAAAAATATAAAGATAAAAACCCAAAACACTACACAATTGAGGATAAATAAAATGTATAACTTATTTTTTATTTTAATGCTTATTGGTTATGGGGGTTTAACTTTTTGTGCAAACGATTTAAAATCAAAAATAATAGGAGGATTACTTCTTTTAGCCAATTTCTTGATATTCTACAAATGAGAGGTTACTATGCCTATTTTTTTTAAGTGTGATGATAACCACGAGAAAACAACTCTATTTGCAATAGAATATTATAAAAGAAAAGTTTATACTAAAGATTCGATTTATTTGAAAAGAACAATAACATTAGTATTTATTAAACATGAATTCTCTATTATCTTTCAAGCCGATGCTAAAAAATAAAGATTGGAAAACCGATTCCGAGCTTTTGGAACAGATTCATACTTTTGCTTCATACACGGATTTATATAATTATAGGGGAATAAAAGCTTTAATATTCGATAGATATAAATTAGTTTTGGTCAGAGTAAAAAAAGTAATTAAGCATAATGAAGACTATACAAATGTGATTACTGCTATTAGATTTTCATTTGAAGAAGAAACAGTTTGGTGTTTATTATACAGTTTTCTTAATGATAAGAATGGAGATCCGATTGATAATCAATTGTATTATTTTGAAAACTAATAAAATGGCGGGAATTAAATGCACTAAAAAATTTACAAACCCAATAAAATTAAGCGATATTCCAAACTTTGGAGAATAGGAGGATAAATGAATGAAATTTTAAAAGATATACTGATGGTGGTGGGAGGAATAATAGGAGGTTATTTATTCATTAAGATTAGACAAAAAATAATAAATTCTGCTAAAGAAACGGTTTCTGAAAAGTTTAGTTTATCTAAGTTTTTGAGCGGTATATTTAATCTTGGTTCTGCTGTTGATTGGGCAAAAGACGTTAGCTCTATTTTTAATCTGAGGAAAATCTGCATTGTAGGAGTTATTGTTGGAGTTATTTATGGATTTGGTTGGTATCAAGGAAAAATTGGAAAAGAAGTATTATTTGATATGAGAGGAAAGGAGGCAAAAATAAAACTAAACGAACATTTTTTAAAAATAGAAAAAGAGGGAACTGCTAAGGTTGTAGATAAAGATGGAAAGGTATTAAAAACTATAAGAGTTAAAGATGTTGATGGATTGAGGCAAGCTCTTCGCCCCTACGGGTTTCAGCTAAAACCTGTGGGAATTATCGGAGGAAGCGTTGGTGGAGAATCTTCTGGATTTGAGGGTGGGGTTGGAATTAGTTGGTTTAAATACTTTAAATGGAACTTAGATTCTTTTCTTACAAACCGAGGAATTTATCCATTAGCCACTTCTTATCAAATTACCGATAATTCTGGGATTGGATTAGGAGTTGGGTGTGGATACGATTCAGAAAAAAGAATAATTGTATATTATCGCTGGAAGTTTTAAGTGATAAACCATTTGGATTGGAGTATAATAATAAGGAGGATTCTATGAAATCTAAAAAATTAAAGCCAAAAGCTCCAGAGGATACCGCTCTAAGATGTTATAAATGCGATTTTGAATGGAGAGCTATTGTAAATATTAACGATAAGCTTTACGAATGGTATTGTCCTAATTGTAAAAAATGTACTGTTGAACTTAATTTAGGAAAGTGAGGGGATCGATGTCTTTTACTAAAAGAAAGATAAAAGAATATCATTATTATATGAAAAAACGCAAATATTTTGCGGGAATATTTAATACTTTAAAAACCTATAACAAATCTAGTTTAAACTGCTTTATTAATAAATATCACCATAAGCCTATATTGTGGAGCAATAAATTAGCATATTTAGCAGGATTAATTGATGGAGAAGGATATTTTAAAATAGAAAAGTGGGGAACCATTAGATTAATAATTGGAATGTGCGATAAAAAAACAATATATTGGATAAAGAAAAATTTTGGAGGAAATGTTACTATTCAAAAAACTCAAAAGGGGAGGCTTTTCTATGTTTGGAGGTTAAATCAAGGAAAAGATTTATTTTATTTAATGCTCTGCGTTATTCCTTTTTTAGTAAATAAAAAACATATTGCATTGAGATATTTTAAAGTAATAATCAATAAAATAAGAAAGATGGAGCATACATTATATCCTCCATCTCTTATAAACAAGGAGGAATAATATCCCATATATTAAATCTGGAGATGGGCGTAGAGAAGCGTTGCAAAGAGGAGAAAGAGCTTTAACTGCTGGTGAGCTTAATTATCAAATCTTTTATTATTGCAAGCATAATAATATTGATGGAGAATTTACTCAAGACGATTTTATTCAGATAAAAATGTTCGTTAATAATTTCTTGGGAAAGTCTCCGAATTACCAATTATGGAATGACATCACAGGAGCTTTAATCCGATGTGGATTTGAATTAAAAAGAAGGTTAGATATTGATGCAGATATATTAACAGATGTATTATTATCTTATAATGGAAAAATTGATGAGTACGAAAATTTTAAAATTCTCGAAAATGGCGATGTGGAGTAAAAAAATGGTAAAGAAAAAGAAACTAAATAAGTTTGAAGCATATTTAAAACTTTGGAGAAAGTGGACTATATCGCCGGTTACAAAAGTTAAAAAGAGCAAAAAGATATATAATAGAAAAAAAGAAAAGCAGAAATTTAATAATGAGGTTTCTAATGCCAGATTTAATTAGAACTCCCAATGAAATTAAAACCACAATAAATAGTATTTTTCTAAAGGTATTGGAGGAATCAAAATTATCTTTAGATATTCCAAAATTGTTGTGGTTTAAACATTTATTAATAGAAGAAATTAGTTATAAAATATTTGGATTATTATGCGAAGAGGAAAGGAGTTGCTTAGAAATAGAGAAATTAAAACACGAGGATTTTATTAAAAAACAAATAGTGAATTATTTTAAATTTAAAGAACAAAAAAAATATGAACAATCTGATTTAATCAGGAATTGGTTGTTGGAGATATATGATATTAATGTTTCTGAATTAAAATAAAAGGAGGTTATTTATGCACATTTGTATAGAAAAGGGTTGTGGTAATACCGTGGGTCGAGCAAACGTTCGATGCAGAGATTGTTATGATAAATTAATTGCTTCACGAAAAAAAGTTATAGTAGAAAAAAAGTTAGATAGTAATATTCCCAATCTTATTGTAGAATCTTTAAAATCTGAAATAAAGAAAGTAAAGCCTTACAACGCTATTCCAAATGCAATTACTCGGAGTGGAGATACTTGCGTTATTCAATTATCAGATTTACATGCGGGAAAGGTAACTAAAGACCCAGATGGAAATATTCTTTACAATGAAGAAGTTTTTAAGCATAGGATAAATGTTTTGTGTGGTCAAATTCTTAAAATATTGGATAAGAACATAAGACAGTCTACTCCTATTACAGATGTTGTTATTTTATCTACAGGAGACCAGGCTAATGGTGAGGATATTTATGAAACTCAAGTTTATGAACAAGAAATGGCTCCGCCGAGACAGGTGATGATAGTGGTTGATGCTATAATTGGATTGATTTTAGCATTATTAAAACGAGGGCTTCCTGTTAGCTTTTTTGGCGTGAAAGGGAATCACGGTCGTCTTGCTAAAGACGCAAATCCATCCGCCAACTGGGATTTAATGATTTACTTGGTGTTGGAGTTTTGGGCAAAAACAATATTGAAGAATAAAAACTTAACTATTAAATATGCCGAAACTGATCACATGATAGTAAACATAAAAACTAAAAAATATATGATTCGGCATATTGCTCCTGAAAATTCTGATACTCCTTCAGGGCGAGTAAAATTTAATGAATGGGCAAGAAAACATAAACTTGATGCTATTGTTTATGGACATTGGCATCACTTTGGAATTACAGACGTTGATGGTATTCGGGTATTTCGAGGTGGGTCTGTAAGTGGTGAAGATTCATTATCGGAAAGCATGGCAAAACATTCAGAGCCGGTACAGCTAATTTGGGGGGTTAATAAGGATAGGGCTATGACCTTTCTTTATGCTGTAGACCTGCGCTTGGGTCAAACTACGGATTAGTAAAAATAATGCCTCTGAGGGCTTCGTAGAGGCAAGAATCATAAATGGTTGAAACTATTATAGTTACAAATAGTAGTTAACTTATTGAAATTAAATGGGTTACAGCAAAAAACAAGAAAAAGAGCCAAAGCAATTAAGTTTGCCAAAGAGAAATAATATCTTATGCTATACTTATAATGAAAGGATGATTAAATGAACGGAGCAAAAAGAATGATGAAAATAAAATCTAAGCAATCAATTACAAAGAGAACATATTCCACCATCTGTCAAAAATGTAAAGAACAGATTGGTGGCTATTGTGATAATCCGAATAAATGTAAAAAATTAAAAACAGAAATAAATAGACCGGCTATGTTTACATATATTGGTGTTGGATAATAAAAGATGTGCAATGGGAAGAGTTGGATGGGAGTGGGACTACGAGAAAGAGTGATTTGATAATGATTAAAAAATTGTTATGCAGATTAGGTTATCATTCTCCAGTTATAGAACCTACTATTTCTTTGAGTAAAGATACTAAAGAAACTAAGTTTATGGTACAATATGGAATTATTAAATGTAAAAATTGTAATTATGTATTTTCTACGGTTGTATTAAATATTACAATATAATATGCCATATAAAGATAGACAAAAACAATTAGAATATGGAAAAAAATGGGGCAAAATAAATAAAGAGAAAAAAAAAGTTTATGATAAACAGTGGAGAAAAAATAATAAAAAAATTTTAAAAGAAAAGCAAAAAAACTATAGAAAACAAAACTATAAACAAATTCAAATAGAAATAATTAATTGGAGAAATAAATACCCGTGGATAAAAAGTTGTTATCCGGCAAAACAACGGTGTAACAATCCCAAAAATAAACGCTATCATAGATATGGTGGTAGAGGAATTAAGTTCTTGATGACATCCGCAGATTTTGAATATTTATGGTTTAGAGACAAAGCTTATTTAATGAAAAAACCCAGTATTGATCGCATTAATAATGACGGAAATTATGAGTTGAGTAATTGTAGATTTATAGAATTAAGTGAAAATATTAGAAAAAGTAATAAAAGAATTAGGTAAACTTATAATTGATGTGAGAGGATAATATGAGAATTTTTTCTTTATTTGATGGGATGTCATGCGCTCAAATAGCTATAAATAAATTAGGAATAAAAGATTATACTTATTATGCGTCTGAAATTGATAAATATGCTATAGCAGTTACTCAATATAACTATCCTAATACTATTCAAATTGGAGATATTACTAAATTAAAAGGAGAAGATTATAGGGATATTGATTTGTTGATTGGAGGCAGTCCTTGCGTTGGATTTTCAAACGCCGGTAAAGGATTGAATTTTGAAGATAAACAAAGTAAATTATTTTTTGAATGGCTACGATTATTAAAGGAAATTAAACCTAAATATTTTGTACTTGAAAATGTTAAAATGAAAAAAGAATGGAAAGATCAAATTTCAGAATTAGTAGGTATAGAGCCGATACTTATAAACGCGACATTAGTTTCTGCTCAGAATAGAGAAAGAAATTTTTGGACAAATATTACAAATATTAAACAACCAGAAGATAAACATATTTATTTAAAAGATATTATTGAAAGCGGAATTACAGAAAAGGATAAATCTTACTGTATTGATGCTAATTATGCTAAAGGTACTTCTTGCGAAAATAATTTTCGCAAGAAAAGAAGGCAAATAATTTTTGAAAAATATATTTTATCAAAAACAGCATTAGAAAGAATAAAAAGACATAATTACAATGTTCCAAAAATTATGCCTGAGAAAACAGGAACTTTAAATACTAAAAATAATAGTGGACAATTGTCTTTAGATAGTGGTACAACTTTGATTCCAATAAAAACCTTACCACATGGATACATTAAATCAAAAACTCGGTACTATAGTAAGTATCCAACTTTATGTGCGCAAAATCCAGGAACTAAATATTTGATTAATCCCAATAGATGTATTCAAGTAGGCGAGGCAAATATTTCTGGAAATGACCAAATTAAACGAGTTTATGATATTAGTGGTAAGAGTCCGACTCTTACCACCATGACTGGAGGTCATAGACAACCAAAAATAGCGTTGGATGAATTATATTATCGTCGATTAATTCCGTTGGAATGTGAAAGACTGCAAACGGTTCCAGATAATTATACTTCTAAAGGAAGTTTTAATGGAACAATTAAACCAATAAGCGATTCTCAACGATATAAAATGGTAGGTAATGGATTTTGTGTTGATGTAATAAAACATATTTTATCTTTTATGGAGCTATAATGAACAAATTTATTTTTACAGATTGGCATATTAAAGAAAAAGATTTGCAAGAGTGCCAACTTATTGCAGATGAATTACTTTGCTTAATTAAAGAGTTCTCAATTAATGAGGTTTGTAATATTGGAGACTCGTTCCACGTAATTAAGCCCTCTAATTTGGAGTTAGACTTCTTCGCCAATTTTTTACAAAGCTTACCAGTACCAATGAAGATGATTGTAGCTTCAAGCCATGAGTCTGTGAGCGAAAATAATCATATACTAAATCACTTTTCTATATTACATAATAAAATAGAATTATATCCTACAGATTGGACTGATGGGAATTTATTATTGGGACACTACATTTGTGCAGAGGCATTAAAAGGATTTCATTCTTCTATTACTAAAAAAGGGTTAATGGATAGAAGTAAATTAGCACTATTGGGTCATCAACATACTTTTGAAGAGCTTGAGCCTAATCGAGTTTATCAATTGGGGTCATGCCGCAGTGTAAACTTCGACGAGTCTGGAGAGAAAAAAAAGATTGCTATTATCATTAATTATGGAACAAAAAATCAGAAGTTAGAATTTATACCATTATCTTCTCCTTATCCTATGAAAACATTAACTTTCGTAGCCGGAGTTACATTTCCAGATTGGAAGAAAGAGAATCCACTCACAAAAACAAGATATATTTTTAAAGATTTGGATTCATATAAGAATTTTATTCCTTTTGAGCAAAAAGTAAAAAATTATTTTACCATGTTTAAGGTAGAATTTGACCTTACCAAAAAAGATTATATTGCTAATGAAGAAAAGAAAGAATCTATTACTCTCGAACAATCATTTAAAGATTTTTGTGTAAAAAATAAAGTGGATAATAGGATAGCTAATATTATTAACCGGGCAATAACAACTTCTGGAGAAAATAATGAAGTCAAAAGCTAAAAAGCAAGTAGAAGAATGGGATGAAGAAGCCAGACTTACACCTATTGAAGCTACATTATTAAGAACAAGAACGGTATTTCTTACAGAAGAGATAGACTCAGATGTTATTTCTGATTTAATGGCTACTATTATTGCTTTAGATCAACGTAATGTAGCTCCTATAAATATGTTTATTAATTCTCCCGGGGGAGAAATTATGGCGGGATTAGCTTTGATTGATTTGATGGATATGATAAAAAGTCCTGTAAATACTATAGTTATGGGAGAAGCTTGTAGTATGGCTGGTATAATTTCTATTTGTGGAAAGACTCGTAGTATTTCAAAAAACTCCGTAATTATGTTCCATGAGGGATTTTTTTCTACGCAAGATTATTCGCAAAAAATGAAGTGCCGAGCTGTATTTTTTGATAAATTAGAAGAAAGAATGGATATTATAATTAAACAAAAAACTAGATTGACAGACAAAGACATCGAAACTATGAAAAATGGAGAATTATGGTTGTTTGCTCAAGACGCCGTAATTAAAGGAGTTGCGGATAAAATAATTTAAAACCATGATAAAAACTTTAAGCGTAAAAAATTTTCGTTTATTAAAAAACTGCAAGTTTAATTTTAGTCAAATTAACTTAATAGACGGAATCAATAAAGATGTAAGTGATTGTCCGGCAAATAGTTCGGGGAAGTCAACCTTAGTCCAAAGTTTGCTCTTTTGTTTAACGGGTGATGTTTATAAAATCACTCAAAAACAAATACTGCATAAAGGAACTAAATCCGCAGAAGTTACCATACAAGCAGAAGAAAATGGACATTTGTATGATATTACCAGGTCTATTCCTTCTGATTTATCCATTAAAATTGATGGTGAAGATTTTAAAGCTAATACACCAACACTAAAACAGCCGGAGGTTGATAAACTCTATGGAGATAAACAATTTATTAAACAATTCCGCAACATGGGAAAGGATAAAGAAACAGATTTATTGGCTATGGGGCCAGTTTCTATTCGTAAGGTTTTAATGGGGTTTGTAGACGATTTATTTGTTAATGCAAGACAGCAACTTTTAGACGAATTAAACCATAGAGAACAATATTCTATAACCAAACGACCTTATTGTTTTTATTTATCAGAAAAAAGGTTACAAGTATTAAAAGAATCTTTAACCAAATTAAAACAGAATCAATCTAACTTAGAACAAATAACTCACAATCAACAATTGCTCATTCAAAACATTAAAACTGATATAGCTAAAAAAGAATTGGTTGAAAAGCAATTAAACTCTCAAATTAAATCAAATGAGGACTCTGTTATAAAAAATAAAACCGCTATTGATAATTATAAAACAAAGATAGAAGATATAAATAATATTACTCTTACTCTTCCAGAAAAAATAAATTATACGGAACAAATAGAATCAATAGAATCGGATATATCAAATTTTGAAGAGTTGATTGTAGAAATCCAATCCGAGTATGATGTTAAATATAACATTTTTGAGAAATTAAGATATTCTCAATCTGACTTAGAATTAAAGATAAAAGATTCGCATAGTAAAATTGCCGATTGTGAAATAGAAATAAAAACTATTACTAAAGCTGTAAGCGGACAAAAATGTAATAAATGCGGCTCTTTAATTACAGAAGATAATAAATCCATTTATATTGCAGACCAACAAAAATTGATTGAAGATTATACTGTTCAAAAAAATGGACACGAGTCTAATTTATTAGACATTAATACAAAACTATCAGAAATAGAAAAAGAATTAAATACATTAAAATCCCAGATACAATCGCATAACAATGAAATAAGCCGGTTTAGATTAGAAGTTAAAAACATTACCAATAAAAACACCAATCAAGAAGAACTTATCAACGAGTCTGCTCAACTGAATACAAAAAAGATTGCTGAAATAGAAAAATATAATTCTTTAATTACTTCTCTTAATGATACAATTAATTCTTTATTCGCTTCAAATCAAGAATTAGAGAACCAGTTAAAAGATATTCCTAATGAGTTAATGATATTGAAAGAACATTTGATAGAAGAAGAATCTTCTCTTTCTGACCAAATTAAATCTAATACGCTTGTACAGAATAAAATAAAAAGAGTGGAATCTTTTATTATGAAATTATCAGAGTCATTCAAATTTTCTGAGTATAAGTTTACGGGGGTAGATTTATTTGAATACAAAGAATCAATTAAATTATTGGATAATTTTGCGGCTTTTTATGTTGCAGAATTTTTACAGAATCTGGAGATTGTAATAAATGGAATGATTTCTATTATCAATATGTCTATAAAATTTACAACGGATAAATCCTTTCTTACTATTAAAGATGGGGAAGAAGAGTATAGTTATGACGAATTAAGTTCTGGACAGCAAGCGGTGTTGAATATTATTTTCAAAAGTGGGGTTTTAATGACTCAAGGTATTCACTCCGGTTTCATTACCTCTGACGAGGCGTTAGATACGCTCCATAATACCAATTTTATTAAGCTTGTGGAGATATTAAAAACTCTTCCCTATCAGTACTTCTTAGTCAAACAAAATCCCCCAGAATTAGAAGGAGTTAATATTATAAAATTAGTTAGAGAAAATGGGGCAACTTCGGTTCAGGAATAATAATGTATGCTATACTTATAGTAGAGAATAGATAAAGTTAAAGCACATCTACGGTGGAGGCGTGAATGGAAACAAAACTGACAAGTTTGGCAAAAGAATACAAAAAAACAAAGTCCGATAAAGTACTAAACGATATTTTTAAAGAATTAGAAGAACCATTAAGAAAAAAAGCAAATTTTGTATATTATTCCCAAAGATTTGTTAAATCCAAGTTTTCTACTAATGATATTAATATTAACACAAAGAAAAGAGAATTTAAAAATAAGGTTAAAACTTTTAAGTTAAAAGATGTTAGAGGAATAGAAATAGAAGATATTCAGCAAGAACTATATTTACAAGTATTGCTTTTATTAAAAAATTATAATACTAAATCTCCTTTTGATAATTACTTATTTGGAACATTAAAAAAATGGCGACCTTCTTTTCTTCGAGAAAATAATTTTATTAAAGATTTAGATACTATTAGAGAAGATAAGTTATTTAATGAAGATGATTGTGGTGGAATTAATATTTTAGGAAAATCAGAAGAATCGGCGATAGAAATTCTTGATTTCTTTGAACCTCTAACAGATGAAGAAGAAAAATATATCCAGTTAAAAATAAAGAATCCAAACTTAAAAAAATCAGAAATAGAAAAGCGGTTAGGAATAACACCTACAAACCTAAACAAATTAATAAAAAATATAAAGAATAAAACGTTGCGAGAGGAGTAAGCCATGAAAAAGATAATACTAATACTTTTAATTATGATATTTAGTTTTTCAGAAGTTATTTTTGCAGGGAATTTCAATTATGGAAATGATGTTTATGAAAAGTGGGATGATATATTGATAATTAATTCTTTAGGTGATAATACTTCTATTTCTACTTTTGGAAAATTAGGGGCAAATGACTACATCCCAGAAAATAGCTTTAAAAATTTATTGGCGTACGAAGGATATTCCGTTGCTTATGATTATAACCCAAATTATGATGGATATTATTCCGATATTTATAATCAAAAGCTTCCTGATGAAAAATTAACTAAAATTACAATAGCGGGATTAGCGGGAGATCCAAGCGCAACGCAAGATGTTTATGTTTTAACTTCTGAGTATAATAGATTATCCGCTCAGGGACAAGCTGAAAGTATTGATAATTTAAACTATGGTTTATCTTCCGAAGTTATTAATAGAATCAATGGAGATAAAGCTCTCTATACTAAAACACAAAATTTAGCGGATTATGTTGACTATATTTCTGATTTAAATTATGATGAACACTTAGAAATCAATGGAAAGATAACCAATGTTGAAAATAATTTAGATACCGAAGCCTCTCAACGAATAGCCAATGATACTTTTATAGCTAATTCTGTTATTGATGAAATTAATAATAGAGTTAATGCTGATTTACATTTGCAAGAAAACATAAATACCATTGATACTAATAGTAAAACACGAGATGGAATATTAAATGATAAAATATCAATAGAAACTCAAAATAGAATAATCGGAGATAATCAATTACAGAACAACATTAATGTAGAAACTAACAATCGGGTGAGTGCAGATAATCAGTTAAATGATAAGATAAATAATGTGGATAATAGAATAAGCCGGTTGGAGAAAACTCAGTATAATTTGAGAACCGAAATAAAATTTATTAAGCAAAAAAGGTTGGAAGTAGGAATTTATGGTGTTTATAATACGAATAGAAGAGTATGTTCTGAGGTAGGAATAAATATTGTAATACCTGTTGGAGAGAGTTATCAAGATAAAGAAAATAAGAAAATTAATCAACGCTTGGCGAATATTGAAAAAAAGTTGGGCAATGCTGTTGTTATGGAAAAAGTTGTTAATGAAAAAGGACAAGTAATCAGTATAAACATTGGTAGTTTTGATGTAAAAAATTCTTTCTAATACGGGAGATTATATGCAAGCAAAAGTAGTTGTGGAATTTACAATAAAAAATATCTGTCATCCAGAAGATTTAACTGGAAAGGTGGATACCCTATATAAAATGGTTCGATATTTAATAAAAGAAGAAGGATTGTTTGGAATCGTATCAGATAAATACAAAATATTAGAAATAAAGGAGGGTTGATGTTTAAAATTATTTGTTCCTATTGCGGGAGATTAACAAAAGCAAGAACCGATAAACTTCCATTTGCTCTAAGAGAAAATAATAAAGTAACTGGGTATGTGTGTAACAAATGCATTAAAAAAATACAGTTTAAACAACTAATTAAGAAATATAAAATAGTAGAAAATGGAATTCCTTTTAGGCAACAATTACAAACCGCTATAGCTGAAAGTTGAAATACTAATTAATAAAATACTATGAAAAAATATAATCAAAAGCTTATAAACAAGTTAAATGAAGTATGGAAAGAAAATCCAGAGCTTAATTTTATACAACTATTGATTAATGCTATAACTTATAGATTGGAAACTCATACTGATTTTTATTATATTCAAGATGACGATTTACTTTTTTACCTAAAAGAATACCAAAAACTTTGCAAGTCTCTTAAAAAGGAGGATTAATGTTCATCTTAAAAATTCCTATAGCCTCCGCAGATAAACTTTTTAACGGAATTTCTTTTTCGGAAGACGCTCTTAAAGATATGGTGGCAAAGTTTAAGGTTAATAGCAGTCTCCTGGGAGTTTCTTATGTTGTTCCTAATACACAAGTTTCTTTGCCTTTAGGAGTAATACACGATTTAGAATACAACGAATCAAATAAAACTGTAGAAGCCACTCTGCACATATCACTTAGTTTTAGTTTAGGAGGACAAGCAGTAACAAAATTATCAACTCCTAACGGAACTCGTATTACCGAATTTTCACTCAAAGGACTTGGTGCTTTTTTTACAATTCCACAACAACCACAATCAAAAATAATAAAATAATTTGGTAAGACTACGGAGAACTAAAATGCCACGAGGAAGACCGAAAAAAGAACCTGAGATTAAGCAAGAAATAGATTTAATCACTGAGCCAGACTCAGAAAGTAATCCACCAAAAGATATAGAGAGTGGTTTTAGCGATGTCAACAACCTTTGTAAAAAATGTACTCAAAAATGTAAACAATATAAACAAATCATTATTATTCACTGTCCAAACATAATTAGAAAACCAGAAGTTGTAGAGGAAATAATTGCTGAAGAAACAAATACGGATTTTTGATATAACTCATTTATTTTCAAGGATTTATAACATATTTTTTAAATATCATAACCTATTGAATAATAAGGACTTACAATAAGGGTTAAAAAATCGAGCTACGACGGCTCAGGATGAATAATCTTTAATCGAACGAGGTTATCTATGGACGGCCAGAATTCAAGCTCAGAATACGAATTTGGAAAGTGTAGGCTTTGCAATAAAGATACAGTATTATTCAAGGGGTTGTGCATTGATTGTCAAAATACGGATGTTCCTGATTTTTTAAAAGAACTATTTGACAAAAACCAATAAACCTATGATTGTAACCTATTGTGATCTCTGTGGTTGTCCTATTCGTGAAGAGGTTATTTCTTTGAATATTTCAGAATTTATGGGTGATAATAATGATTCTTTTTCCAATTCTAAAGGAAAATATAATACTTCAGAATACGAGATTTGTTCAACTTGTAAAAATATTATCTTTGAAATTTTTAAAAAGAGAATGATTGGAATATTGAAATTATCCTCGGATTTAAAAACGATTTATAATCTACCGAATAAATGAACATATTTTTTTCGTCCGATTTTCACATTAATCATAAAAATATAATTAAATATTGTAATAGACCTTTTTCTGATGTAGAAACCATGAATTCTACTATCATAAATCGTTGTAATGAAAGAGTTAAAGAAGATGATCTGCTATTTTTCTTAGGAGATTTTATTTTTAAATCTGGGAGTGGACGTGGAGAAGGGGAACCTTATAAAGCTATAGATTATAAAAAATTAATAAATTGTAAAAATATTGTCTGGTGCGGTGGCAACCATGACCGGAACAACACATTAAAAACACCAATTAAAAAAATTATTATTAATCATGGTGGTAGAGACATCTGTCTGGTACACAACCCTTTACATATTGACTGGAATTATAATTTTCATATTACCGGGCACGTCCACGAAAAATGGATGTTCAAGTCTTTTGAAAAAAATGGAAGAGTGGTACACTGTTGTAATGTAAGCGTAGAGCAATGGAATTATTATCCCGTAACTTGGGAAAAAATAAATAAAGAGTATCAAAAATGGTTGAGGTCAAATAAAAATGTTTAAAATTATTATTTTATTTTTTATTCTTTATTTTATTATAGTTCCTTTATTTATTGCTTTTTTATTTGCTGGTTTAACTGTAGATGGAATAAAAAAAACCTATAAAGTAATTTTTGGAGAAAACTTAAAATGACGCAAGAAAATTTTTGGAAAACTCGGTCTGAAAAATATAATCAACTCAAATGGGTTAAAGATGATGATTATTTAGATAAAATAATCTCGGTCTGTAAACCTAAAAAATCTGATTTAGTTTTAGATGTTGGAACAGGTTCTGGGAAAATAGCTAAAACTTTAAAATCCCATTGTTACCATGTGGTAGGAATGGATATTTCTGTGGATATGATGTCTTATAATGAATGGGATGGGATGTCAAAAATTTGCAATGATATTCTTTCTCCTATTTTTAAAAATAATACCTTTGATTTAATAACCGCCAGAATGGTATTTCATCATGTTTCAGATGTTCTTCTTGGACTTAAAAATTGTTATAATCTTTTAAAACCCAGCGGAAGAATAATAATAGCGGAAAGCATTCCACCATCAGATAATCCTGAAGTAATTAAATGGTGGAGCTATGCTCGCAGTTTTAAAGAACAAAGGCATACTTTCTCTTCAAGAATTTTACAAGAATATTTAAAACAATCTAATTTTAAAAATATAAAATCTTCCTATTATTATCAATCAAAAGAAAAATCCAGCACCAAAGAATGGTTGGCTAACAGTAGGTTACCTAAAGATAAACAAAATACTATTTATAATTTACATGTAAACGCTCCTGAAATAGTTAAAACAGCTCATAAAATGATAATAACAAAAAACGATGTTTACTGTGAACACCGGCATATTATTATTTTTGGAGAAAAATAATGGACAATAATCAATCTTTTTGGGATGATTATGTTAAAGATTTCGAATCTAATCCTGAAAATAAAAAATATAAACACTTGGGTAACAATTGGAAAGGTGAAAATATTTTTATTTCTTTACTAAAAAAATATTCATCAATAGATAAAATCGCACTGGAAATTGGATGTGGTGGGGGAAGAATTACGGAAATAGCAAGTCCTCTATTTAAACAGATTATAGCCACGGATATTTCCCCAGAAATGATAAATAAAGCCAGGAAAGAAACACCAGAAAACAACATACAATGGCAAACTAATAATGGCTTTGATTTTAATGATTTTTCAAATTTAAGTATTGATTTTGTTTATTCACATGATGTTTTTGTTCACTTCTCATCAATGCAAACTTATCCTTATTTAAAACATATTCATAGAATTTTAAAACCTTCAGGAATTGGCATTATTTCTTTCTACAACTATGTACATCATTTTAATTTATTTAAAAATGAGAGCTGGAGATTCAATCAACATAAAATATTTCCACCTTCAATGCGACATCACTTTGTCACGCAACAAATGATTGAATTAATGTTAAACGATTTAAATTTCAAAATAGTCGAATTTAATTTAACCAATTTTTTAATTGTGGTGTTCTCAAAAAATGATTAAAATTGTCCAACTGTCACCCAATCCAGTATCCTGCTCTCCTTGGGAATTATATAATTTATTAAAGAACTCTTCCAAGGTAGATTGCCGTCTTATACAAGGAACTTGCAAATATTCAGAAATAGAAGGAATTCCCGCTCGTTGTTTTCCTTACGATTTATTATGGAACGAGAATAAAGAAGAATGTATTAAATTAATTAAAGAAGCTGGCATTTTACATATTCACAATTCTCTTTTTCCAGAAAATTTGGAAGAATATATAAATCCAAATCAAATAATTATACTGCAGCTATATTCTGTTTATAGAGAAAAATTACAACCATTAATTGATAAATGTGCAAAATTTAATCCTATAATTGTTATAGCAGACCAACCTTGGCAAAAAAAAGTATATGAGGATATTAGTAAAACTTATTTACCTTTAGTAAAAACTGATTATTGTGAAAATACAACGCAAGATGTTCCGGTTATTGTTTATGCCCCTACTAATAAATTACCCCTTTCTCATATATACAGCAAAGGATATTATGAGGTCTTAGAAATTCTGTATAGACTAAAACAAAAATATGTGTTTAATTTAAAAATTATAGAAAGTGTTCCCTATGAAGAAAATTTAAAATTAAAACAAAACGTTGATATTATAATTGATGATGTTATCAATGAAAATGCTATACATGGTACAAGCTTAGAAAGCTGTTGTTATGGAGCTGTACCATTAACCAACTATTCTGGAGAAGATTATCCATTTAAAAAAACCAATTTACAATCATTAGAAAAAACAATAGAAAATTATCTCATTTCTCCAGAGTTATTAGCCCAAGATAAAAATAAAATAACCGAATGGCAAAAAAATAATTATACAAAAGACATATTATTGAATAAGTATGAATTGTTCTATGAGAATTGTATAGTTCAACAAAAAACTAAAATATTAAATATAGATAATCCTTATGAACAATCAGAAAGGATGGAAAAAGCAAAAACAAAACTTTTTCAATTAATGGTGGATTGGCTCAATAAAAATAATATTCAATTTTTTCTTAGTTTTGGTTCGGCATTAAAAGCTTATAGAGATAATGAACACGCTTTAGATGCTGATTTTGGAGTATTTTATGAATATAAATGGCAAGTTAAAAAAGCTATAGAAACATCTCTTCCAGATGAAATAATGGTGAATTGTATTTGGAGAGGAGAAATTACATTTAGATTTAAAGATTCAAAGTATCCTAAATTAGATATTATCTTTTTTGATAAGCAAGATGATTATTATAGATGTAATATTTATAGTAGAAATCCAATGAATGGATTGATTACTTGGGAACGAGGAATTAAAATTTCACATGAAGCTTTGAATAAATTTAAACAAATAGAATTCAAAGGCCGAACGGTTGATATTCCAAAAAATATTAAACAATATTTAACAGAAAATTATACAGAAGAATGGAAAATACCTTTACCTAAAAAAACTATGGGGTGGGGCAGTAGGCCTTGTGCTGACTATAATCACCGGCAAATAGCTATTATTATCCCAACTTTTATAAGAGAAAATAAAGTAACCGAATGTATTAAATCTGCTTTGCAAGTTTATCCAGAAGGGATGATTAGAATTTATGTAGGAGACCAAAGCGATGTAATATCTGAATCTATGCTTGAGTTTTATAAAGAGTTACAGTCTAAAGGTCATGTATTTATTAAATTACCATTTAATTGTGGCTTATCCTATGCTCGAAATTTTCTCATATCACAAACAAAATCAGAACCTTATATTATGATTATAGATGATGACTTTATTTTTACTCCCAAAACTGATTTAAGTAAATTCATAGATGTATTAGAAGAAAAAGAATCCCACGGAATAGCTGGTGGATGTATAGAAAATAGATACCATTATGCAGGATGGTTGGAGTATCTGCCATCTATTCAAAAAATACTTAAAATTGATATTTTTTCAGTTCCCCAAACTATAAATTTAACAACCGAATATAATTATAAACAAAGAAAAATTGCTTATTATTATAGCGATATAGTTCTTAATTTTTTCTTAGCTAAAAAAGAAATTTTTAAAGATATACAATGGGATAATAATTTGCCACTTGTCGAGCATACCGACTATATGCTTCGATTAAAGCAACTTAATAAGTGGAGGGTTTGTTATGTTCCAGAGGTATCTATTAACCACTCATCACACGCAAACGAAGAAAATTATAAAAACTATAGACACAACGAAAATAAAAATATCGGAATTGAAAGATTCTGTAAGAAATGGAATTTAAATGGTCTTAATGATATTTGGAGACTATCTGATAAGTTAAAAGTCCAACCTCAAGAGGATATTTCTTTATTAAAAGAACTTGAGCAAAAAGAAAATAATATCGCCGCACAATTAAAAAAAGAAGAACCTGTAATTAATCCAGAAGAAATTGTTGTAGAAACCGAAGTAGTAAAAAAAGAACCAATTAACAATATTACTTCTATTAATTTGTTTAGAGAATTAACAGAAATATTAGAAAAAGAAAATATTACTTTTTGTCTTTTAAAAAATACCTGTTTAAATGTAGTTTTAAATAGAGATTTTACAGAAATAACTTCTAATTTATACCTGAGTATTTGTGTGTCTGATAAATTAAAAGAACTGCTTAAAAAAATGGATTATATTATAGAACCAGATAAAATATCAAAAAATAATATATTCGTATATTTAGGTTCCATGCCATCAAAAATGAAAAAATGGACGGTTGGAAGTAAAACAATGAACGTTCCTTTTCCATTAATAAAGTACTTAGAAGATACCTTTAAAAAATCTTGGACAGAAATACAAAAAAGTGTAAAAAATGAATGACCAAACTTTAGCAATACTTGTTACCACTTTTATAAGAGATGAGTTGTTATATAAAACCATACAAAATATTGTAGATAACTTTCCAAAAGATTCCATTCTTCTTATTGCCGACCAGGGACTTCCCTCTACAGATAAAGATAAACAAATTGAAACCTTTAAATCAAAAGTTCCCTTAGAATACTTTCTATTACCATTTAATTGTGGCTTATCCTATGCTCGAAATTTTTTAGTTAAAAAAGCCTCAGATTTAAATATTCCTTATGTATTAATGTCTGCCGACAGTATTCAATTTACTAAACCATATAACTTTCAATCATTTATAAATTTTTTAGAACAAGATATAAGACGAGGGCTTATAGGATTTAATTTATTAGGAAGTAAATGTCCCTGGGAATTTTTAATGGAATTAACCACGCAAGGAATACTATTTGATACTTCTACTATTTTTATAGAACATGAAAATATTATCTATAAAAAATGTGATATAGTAAGAAATATATTTTTAGCAAAGACTAACACTCTTCTTAATTTGTGGGATAATAATTTACATCTTTGTGAGCATGAGGATGCTTTTATTACTTATAAACAAAAAGGTTATGAGGTTTACTGGACAAATTATATTTCATTTAAAAAAATATCTACAGATAATTCTGAAGAATATAAAACACATAGAAGCCAATTCTCAGAATATCAATCACTGTTAAAGAAAAAACTAAATATTAAAACCTGGGTAATATACAGTCCAGAAGCTATGAGAGAAATAAGAAATTACAAAAAGGAGCAAAATGATACAAATTAATTCTAAAGTGTTATGTAAACTTAACAATACCTTAGTACAATGCACGGTTACTCAACTATTAGGAGAAGAATTAGAATTAAATTATAATGATCAAGTATTTAAAAAATTTTATTGGGAGGTAATACCGGAGGATAAATACAATGATAAACTATTTAAATAAGTTAGAAGATAAAATAGTAGATGTTATTCTTTTTTGTGGTTTTACAATAATAACCTTAGTCATATTAGGAATTTGGAAAGTGTTTGAAATCATAATTTGGCTTTTTAAACTTGGAATAAATTTATGTGTAAAATAAAAAATATAATAAATGCTCCATTAGCTTTTATGGGGGGAATATTAGGAGCTTTAGGCGGAAGCTCTAATTCATCAAAACTTTATAGAAGAATCGGATTCCCTTTGTTAATAACCATAATAGCCACATCTAAATTACACTCATTATGGTTATTTTCTACTACGATTATGGTATTTTGTTTTTTTATTGGATACGGGATCCCAGATAATAATACGGGAGATGAAGGAAGCTGCTTGGGACGATTTTGGTTTAAAATATGTAATGGTAATAATTTCTTTACAAATTTCTTTACCAGGGGTTCTGTGGGGATATTAATTTCCTTCTCTTTGATTAGTATCCCAATAATTAAACATAATTGGCTTATTTATTTTTTATGTAGTTCGGGAATATTTATCTCCCAAGCTCTGATTTCTTGGATGGGATTTGGTTCTATCTCATTTAAAAATAAAGAGTTATGTATTTCTGATTTAATCAATTACAGTATAATAACTGGATTATCTATCACACTTGTTTATGCGTAAGCCTAAGAATATAAAATATTTATGTAAAATTTGTAAAAGAACTGTTCCTAATATAAAGTTTTTATTAAAAATCGGCTGTATTTGGTGTAATTCTAATTATCATAAAAAATAATGGATATTGTAATCTGGGCTGGAGGGCAAAGCATTGAAATTGGGCTTAATTTAGGGATACAAAGCCTCCTGTTGAATCGTTTTGTTGTAGGCGTCAACTACTCTTTCCTAACATTTAAACCTACCATTTTAACCTTTACAGACCTAAATTTCTATAAATCCTCTGATTTAACTCAAAACCCGGATATTTATAATCAATTAAAAGAACTACCCCTTATTGTAGGTCTAAATCATCAACAAGAATTACAATCTGTTATTCATCCTAATACCCACCTCATTTCTTTTCCAAAAATCATAGGATTAAATAATTGTCCATTAACTGGTATATTTGCTATTGCTTTAGCTCTAAAATTTAAACCAAATAAATTATTTCTCTTAGGATTTGATTGGACTATTCGGGATAAAAACTCTTTTGTTATAGATAAAAATTATACCGGTAAAACTAATCTAAATATTCATTATTATAAAGATATAAAACATCGAGGAATAGGAGATATTCATTTTTATGAGAAACATAATCCCGATTATTATTTCAATCAATTTAAAAATACAGAAACTACTATTTATAATGTATCCCCCAATTCTAATATTAATACATTTCCAAAAATAGATTATCCTACCTTCTTTAATCTATTAGACTCGACTACATATAACCAACAAGAATTAATAAACCTTTCATTATCCACACTACAACCATTCTTCTCTACAACAAAAAAACCGAGCTAAATTTATAACTCGGTCTACAAAAACACCAGCTTTTCCCCGCAAACATAATTGCTTTTACTGTTTTACGTTTTTTTCGTTGTAACTCCTTTAGTTTCAACACTTTAATCTATGTTTTTTGCTATGTTGTAACTCATTGTGCGTCAATGGCTTACATTCGCCACAAGAAAAAACCTCGTAGGAAGCCCTCAGACACATTATTATTGCTAATGTGGGGCTAACCACGCTTATTAACAAATTTAAGCTGAAATGGGTTGTAAATTTGAATTATTAACTTCTCTCGGATTGGAGTTGTAAAGCCTTCTCCCGCTTGAAAAATTGTTGAATAAAATAATTGAAATCCACTATTAACTTCTTGAATACTTTCAGAAGTAGTACCCCATACATTCTCTTGCAAAGTTTCGTATACCACAAATACACTTAAATAAGATAAAAATATTTCTGGAATAAATAAATTAACTATAAAATTTAGATACCTCGGAATAATTAATGTATAAGAAGGAAGCCCCCCCATAATCCACTCAGTATAATTACTTATAACAGTTCCATCTCCAGATGTTCCTATTGTATCTATCCATTCCGACTCATAGGTAATCAACTTTTTATTTATACTTCCACCAATAGTAACATCACTTAAATAAATATTTGAATTATTCTGATTTAGTATATTAAGAATATCTTTTTCTTTATTGTATTCTTTTTGTATTTTATATTTATTTTCATTGTATAACATCATTACCTCGGACTAACTATAGACATTATTATTTTTCCATAAATTTTTATAATCGGGGGAGCATAAAAATTAGCAGTTACATCTACGGGAGGAACACTCCAAGTACTTGTGCATCTTATCCAACCATTTAAAATTCCATCTCCTTGATAAGAAGCAGAAATAATAAAGGAGTAATTTCCATCATAATCCACTGTCTTAATTATAGGAGCCGGTAATTCCATAGAAGAATAAACGCCTAAATTGTTTATCTCTAATGATGGTTCTCCCACTCTTTTAAAATTATAATAAAATGCTTGCCCCCACTTTAATTTATTTTGATAAACTTCATCAGTTTTAAATATTACTTTATAATTGACATAGGGCTGTAGATTAGTTGGAATATTTGTAGAAATATCTATAGTTTTACTATATTCTCTAATTGATAAATTTTTACTTGCCTCCAACTGCGGAATAAACTTTGCCCAATGATAATCTGTATAAGTTTCTCCAGTATCAGAATCATAATAATAATAAGTAATCCCCCCAGAATAAACATGAGTAAAAAAATAACTATCTATTATCTCTAACTCTACCCAATCGGTCTCATAACTATAAATTTTCTTCTTTAATAATTCCTTATTAGCCGTTGACTTATTAGAAAAATCAATAAAAAAATTGGTAGACTTATTTTTTAAATCTATCAATTTATTATCAATAGCTCTAATCTTATTCTTTTCTTCTTTATAAATCATATCTACCTTGGATTAATTATAAAATCTATTGAAGAAAAATAATATTTATTATCCTTAAATCGTACTACACGAGATGTCTTAATGTAAAAAGAAAGATTATTTAATACGGTTTCTCCTAATCCTACTTGAGACTTTTTAATTCTAACATCACTCTTACTTTTTTTTGGAGAAACCAATTCTACAACTTCAAAATCTTCATATTGCTTATTTAGATTGATTTCTCCATCCCATAAATACAAGATTTTATTTTTCGTATCAGCATATAATCCCATTAGAATACATCCTCTTGATTTTTTGGATTAACTTTTTGATACAACTTTACACTATATTCCGCAATTTCATCGGTTAGTTTTGGAGCATACGATGTTGGCGATTCTGGAACAAATTCATGAACATTAATAAACAAAGACCAACCCTCAATAGAACTTTTAGAGCTATTTAATTTTATAATTGCAGACATATTTTTTGAGGAAATTGTAATTGCTTTTATTGATAGAGGAAATCCTTTTGTATTTTTAAATATATTTGATTGAGTAGTATTAACTATATTTATTTTATCTACCAATTTTAAATTATAAAATAATAAAGCATCTAAAGTTAAAATTAATTCTACATCGGTTTGATATAAGTCTAATTTATTATATTCCGCAATCGCCATATTTTTAGCATACTCGGAATAATCATAACTTACTTCCTTTGTTTCATACAATCCATCATCTTTATCCTCATATTTGTATGCACTTTCATAAATACCATTTTCAGCAGAAATAACCTTATATGGTTCAGAACCTTTTGTATACCAACCCAGATCGGTTTCAACTACATCATAAACTCGTTGCCAAAAAACAACAACTCCGGTTAAGGTCTCTATCTGCCACAAATCATCGGTTAATGACAGGGATGTCCCGATGTAATCATTTACTAACTGTTTCTGCCCGCTCTCAGAAAAAGGTTCGTCTAACGTGGCATTTACTACATAGAAATAATCTACATTTTCTTCTGGAACCCAAGTATCAATTTCTTCCCAACTTTTTAATGTAAACCATCCCCTAACCACTCGCTCAACTTTTTTTGTTCCTAAATGAACTGCTACTCCCCTGTAAAAACCGTTATCTTCTCCCGCTTCTGTATGACTAAGCGGGCTACCAACATTTATAGATGCATGAATAACATCGTATAATCCCAACTGTTCATTTTTTGTTACCAGAGGTAAATTTACGGTCTTTCCCGTATACCAAAGTACATTACAAACGCTCCCCTTATTGTTTATTGTAAACGGAGTCTTATCCTCTACCCACGGAGTAGCATTTTTCTCTCCTTCTGCCGTTACTTCTACAGATTCCTGCTCAGAAGATTCAGATAAATTAGTTATGTATCCCTCAAACCATAAAATACTATTAAAATAAATCTGCACCAAATTATGTTCAGTAACTTCTGATAAACCCCCCTCTAAAGTATAATTGGGATTATCAAAATTTCTAACCAAAGTAAAATTAGCGATTGGTTGTGTATCTACCACAGTATTTATCTCAATAGAATCAGATATTACATCATCAATAGTAACTCCATCTATTTTTACAACAAAAGAATCCACTGAGAATGGCTCTAAACTTTCATACGGATTTTGACCGGATGGAACTCCTCCAACTGGCTCTTGTAAATATCTAAAGTCTGTATTGATATAATTCTGAGTTTCTTTCTTTACATTAAATTTAGTATTTGCTATAAAAAATCTTTTTGTCCAATTTAATACGGTATTTATAGCATGAGAAGCTTTTGAAATTCTTGTTCTAAAATCAGTATTAATTATATTTTTTACAGAATCGTCTATAACAAATAACTGTCCTTCAGAATCATCATCCGAAATGTAAACATAACTATTATTATTTAATGTTGCTATTGCATATAATTGATTTGATTCTGCCGTATTTAAAATAGATTGACTATTCAAATCATCATAATCCACTTTTGCAACTTGACCATCTTTCGATGAAATATAAATGAATTTATTACTTTTTCTTATTGACAAATTTTTTGCGTTATCAATATCGGTTAAAGAATATTTTGTGTAAGTATGAGCATCTAAATCAAACTTTATAATTTCAGAACCAATTTTATCCGTAACTATATAAGCATAATTTTCACATATAAATTTATTTAGATAAACATTAAAAATGTCATCGGATATTTCACAATCAGAATCTATATCTAATTGGGCGGTTTCAGACCTAATAATCGCATCAGAATTTATTGTTTGAGTAGCAGAACCTAATACCACTGCGTCAGAATAAATTCTTTGTGTTTTTGTATTAGTTACTTCAGAATCAGAATAAAGAGATTGATTTACTTTTGCAAATACATTTGTATCAGAATAAATAAACTGAGAGTGATAACCAGAATCTCCACTTTGTAATTCTATTCTTCTTACCCCCTCACTTCCACCCCCCCAACTATCAGCAAATTTAAAAGCATAATAACGATATGCTGTAGTGTTGGTTACTATTATATATTTTGGATCTGCTTGATCTAATTCTATATGTTCATCAAAAGTATTCTGTGCTACAGTTAATTCTGTCCAATTAGTGTCTATCCCATAAGTAAGCTCCGAAAACGCCCCCGCAACATTAGATCCCCAAAATGTAAAATTCTGAACCCCTCCATCTACAGCAATACCAAAATAATGATAATTTTCATAATAAATGCGAGTAATTATTTTTGCAGAACCCAAATCTATGTGAAATCTCTGGAATTCAAAATTTCCCATCCAAGCATTATCTGTAGAATCTCCAATTAAAGATAGTGATGGGTCTGTTGCCATATATGCCATAAAATCAATAGAAGCTTCAAAAGTAGCTTTCACATAAGTATCACTAAATGCTGGTGGATATTGAGAAGTATAACCCATTATTCTACTCCAATTATAGAATTACCATCTTTATCTATCTGCAATAATAATTTTCGATTATTTCCATTTTTATCATTATACTGAAGACCAATAAAAAAGAATACTTGAACATTATCATCTCCTAAAGTCATTACGTGGTGTTTAAAATATATTAACCTTATATTCTTTTTTTCTTCTTTAAAAAATTTATCGGATATATATTCTCCACCATTGTGAAAAATAATTCCTCGAAGAATTTCTACTGTAAAAGAAATATCCTGAGTTTTATGTTTAAGTGTAAAATATTTTAACTCATCAAACCTATGAATTACTTCTTGAAATTTATGTTCTACACCATTTTCAAATTGATTTAAAAATTCTCGATTATTAAACTCTGCTACCCAATAAAAATTAGATACTATTTTTTCTTTATCAATAATTATGTCCATTGAATTGTTCATTATATTCTTTCCTTTTTTTAATAAGTCTTAATATTCATCCCAGGAGATAGAGATTGTTTTAGTATTTAATCCCCCAGGGGGCGTTGAAGTTGTTGTTTGAAGCTGAATAACAATATACTTTGAATAACCAGGTGTAGTAAATTTTGTAGGATCGACTTCTCCACTCTCAATAGCTAAACCAGCTCCTTCACTCGTAGGAATAGCAGAAACCGCTTTAGTAGAAGTAACCGTTGTTGGAGTTGAAAATGTTTGATTTGCTATCGCTTTTACCACTTCTCCTGTTTTCAATACTCCCGCAGATTTCCAAATAACTAAGTTAGAAATCTCAGTAAAAGTACCAGAAAATTTAATTCTAACATACTTCTCATAAGCATTATTCCCAGCGGTTATTTTATAAGTTGCCGCCACCAAGTTAGCAGAATCGCTGTTTCCCATATTTAAATTAGTCAGTCCATCCGTAACCACTTCTCCTGCGGTATTCGATTCAGAAAATTGAACTGTTGCACTCATAACCTTCTCCTTTTTTAAAAATTTAACTTAATGTATAACTTGTAAAATTCCAAACATCTCCTGAAGTTAAATAAACCTCGGTCAAAATCGGAGGGTCTATTTCTGAAATCACCCACAAATGACCGTTTTCGTCTTGACTTATTTTATTAGCATTAAATACTGTAGTCAAATCTATGGTTTCTATATAAGCCCACGTTGTTCTATTATATTTTAATATTTTAGCATTGTTACCAGAAGTTAGTCCAGAAATTAAAATATAAATATAATCTGTATCCATCACAAAATCAATAGCATCTTCATTTATTCCCACCGGCTTATTTATATAAGTAATATAAGAATAAGGATTTAATTTTAATGTTGTAAAAAATAATTTTGTTGCAGAACTATCTATTCCATAAACATAATTATCATCTACAACCAAATTAATTATATCATTAACTTCTACTGGAACATTAAAATAAATTGAATCTGGATTTAAAACTTCTACTTTTTTTAAATAAGTAGAATTATCTGAACCTAAAAATCCTAACCATAAATAGGTTCCATCAATACATAAACTTGATATTTTAGTTGAATCAAAATTATATTGATTTTTCATTTTTTATCCTAAATTATTCTGTATATTTAACTACCCATACCGGCTGAGACAATCCAGAAGCAGATGCTGTTGCCGGAATAATAATCTTAAAATTAATGTAACAAACTCCAGCAGCTCCTAACGCCCCATTTCCAGCATTTAAATTTATAAAATGGTCTGCGGTAGCCCCCGCCAACTTTTTACCAACCCAACCAGCTCCAGGCAAACCTCCAGTTGTACAAATACCATTATACCAACTGTTAGCAGGAGTTCCAGCTCCTAAAACTTCTAATAATGCACTATTCAATCCACTATCATCCCAAATTTCTAAAGTTGGCTCTGAGGCTGTTGCTCCATCAAAAACAAAAGCAAAAACATACCTTTTGTTCTGATTTCCTGCATTATGTATTTCTTTTAAAATACCCTCACTTATATCAGCTAAGAAATATTTAGGAACTATTATTTCTGTTCCTGATAATAAAGCCGAAGCTTGTGTTAATTCCGAAGCGGAAGGAATCGGCTCTCCATCGGCAACCGCATCACTTCCATTTGAGAAAACAAAATAATCATTAACCAAATCCATCTTAACCCAATCTATACCAGAAGTTCCATAAGGCGAATCGGATGTATCACAATTTACATATAAATCAACTAAAGTAGCCATTTTTTATTCCTCCTATTTATTTTTATTAAAAAGCATTTACTCTCAACGTACAGACGTATTCCATATAATTAGTCCTCAAATTATCAGGGGTATATTCTATTGGTAATATACGTTTAACATTATAAGTGTAAAAAGTTGAAACTGTTTTATTTATTTTAAGAACATATTTCGTATTTAATTGTATTGCGGTTTCCATCGCATCTATAAGAACAGTTAATGCCTCATAATCGTTTGCTAACATTACGCCCCGCAAAGTTAAATCCCAAGGAGTTTCTCCCCCATCAATAACAATAGAACCTTTTCCTCTCACATTTTTATGCTCTATTAAATTCTCTTCACTATGCGGATAATTTGCAGAAAAAACTACTGGAAAAGTATAAATTAAAGATACTCCGGTAGAATCATATAATTTAAAATAAACGGTTGTAGACATTTCTTTTCCTCCTAATGTTCCTCAATCTTCTCATCTATTTTTCTACTTAACTCACTTAATTTATCCGATAATGCTTTATTTATTTCTTTTTTTGTTTTTTCCATAATCATCTCAGCGTCATTTACTTTAACTTCAACTTTTACCGGAGCAACGTTTACTCCAATAACCCTATTTATAATTTGTTTATTTCTTTCTTCCGCATATTTTTCAGGAAAAATTAATTGATTTTTTAAATTAGGATTATAAACCCGGCCTTCTAAATTTTTTTCATATAATTCTCTCGCCCGTTTTGATTGCTGTTGTCCATAAATATTAGGAGTTCTCTGCTCTGAAAAATAACGACTTGCTAACGCTTCTTCATATAAATTTTTATTTTCAGATTTAACTATTCTTCTTGCGGTTGTTGATAACTCTTCTATTGGCTTCATATTAGCAATAAAAGCAGAAACCTCTTGAGCTACATCTTTTCCATATTTCTTTGATATTTTCCACAACTCAACCAAATAAGCAGATTTTTTATTCTGATTATCCATTTCTTTAGTAAGAGCTTCTGCCAATCTTAACTTATCTACCATTATAGTTTTTAAATAACCCTCTCCCAATAAAATAGACTTAGAAACCATCTCATTTTTAATTATCTGAGACTCCTCAGCACCTAATAACCTTAAAATATCAGACCTAACTCCTATTTGAGTTTTTGCTAATTCATTTGCTTCACCCTGTTTTTCTATTGTTATTTGAGATTCTAATTCTGATAATTTTAAATTTTTTTCATGCTCATCATAAACAAATTTTGATTCTTTTACTAATTGTTTTTCTAACTCCAATAATTCAGAAGTAGATTTTTGTCCTCTATTCTTCTCAACCCCCAATTTAGTGGCTATTGAAATCTGCTCCTCTTCTTTTTCTGTTAAATCGTTTGCATATTGTAGTTCTATTTTTTGTAACTCCTTTGCTTGATTCAATAAATCATTCTTCTTTTTCTTTTCTCTAACTTGTTTATTTATTTCTTCTGATTGAAGTTTATCCAGTTCATTTAATTCTTTTTGTTTCTCAGCTTCACCAGCTCTTGCTTCTTTTGCAAGCGGAAGTTGTTTTCCAACTCCTTTTAATAAGCCAGTTCCTTCTCGAAACTCCGCCTCTTTCCTAAATGCTTCTCTCTCCTTTTCTAATTGCTCCCGCTTTGGTTGATATTTTGCAATTACATTTATAACAATTTCTTTTGTAGAAATAACTTTTGATAATTCATCTAACTTGTTATTAACAACATCTATATCAGAAGTATCAATATTTAATAATAACGGAGATTTATTCTGCATTTTCTCTATATTTTCATTAACCAAATTCAATGCTTCTACATTTTCAGGAGTTTGTTTTGCTTTAGATAAAGATTTTCTTATTTTTAATAACTCCCTAAAATTAGCAATTTCTGATTTTTGAGTGTCCACCAACGTTTTTTCTTTTGCATAACCTTTTGTTAATTCTGCTTGATATACTTTATAACTATTAATCAAAGTAACAAACCCAGAAACTAAACCATTCAAACTGTCTAAAGTCGATTTAAAAACCCCAGTATCCCCCATCACAACTGTAAGTAAATTCCAAGTTGAAGCCAGTTGTTTCATTTTATAAACCGTTGTTTCTGTAATAATACTTAAAGCTCTTTCAGATTGCCCGGCAGATGCTAAAGCCTCAACCCTTGCTAATAACGCATGATTATAATTTTGCATTAAAGCCAAAAATGGGGTCATCTGTTTTTTAGACGCAACCGATTGCGCTATGTCAAATTTTTGCTTTTCTGTTAGTGTTACCCAAACCCCCGATAAATCATCCAAAATATCAGTAATACTTCTATAGTCTTTTTTAACTTCATTTGTAGCTTTTCCTGTTGCATCTAAATAAAATGGAATTTTGGTAATAGATTCTATTGTCTTTTTTGCTATAGTATAAAATCTCGCATACATGAAATTTAAAGCGTTTCCCGCTGCTGTACCAGATTTTCTCGTAACCTCAATAATAGAAGTGATATGCCCCAAAAAAGCATCAATCGAAACCCCCAACTGATTTGCAGCCGCACCGGTGGTTTTGGTAGCATCTGCTAAATCTTGTGCAGTTACCGCAAACTGTCTTTCTACGTTAATCCACTTATCAATTATCATTATACTATTTTCTACGGGAATGTTAAAACCCTCTACAGCCGCTGTAAGATTGTTCACCGTAGTTTTTATATCAGTACCTAAAATCTGTGCCCCAATCATAGCAATTTTAGTTAATTGAATAGATTCAGCAACCGTCCTACCCTGTTGCGAGTTCCCAGACCAATGACAACGACCGCTCCTACGGACATATATAGAATTATACTTAGTAGTAACACAATATATTCTACCATTATATTTTATTTTTTTTAATCGTTTTTTTAACATTAAAAAATCTTTAGATAAACTTTCAATAATACAATATCCTAATGAATTTTTAAAACCACTGTACCTGGAATATAAATAAGCGTAATTACCACTTTTTAAAATTAATTCTTGTAAATCATTGGATAAATTTTTTGAAGACGTAAAATAACAATTAACATTGGTGGACATTTTTTGGCCATCTCCTTTGACAAATGTATTTAAAAATACTTTAATTTGTCTGGAATCTGCCGATTTTAAAAAAGAAGGAATACACTTTGTATGTGAATTATAATTTACTCCAATATAACAATTTTTTCTTAAAAAATCTGCCAACTCTGTATTATTACATCCAATTGCTTTACAATTATTTCGTTTATCAGTTGAAATATGATATTTATATCCCAATTTATTAAATAAAAAACAAATATTATCAACATTATCTGAATTTTTTTGATAAATTACAACTTCATTGGTTTTATGAATATATCCCTCAGATATAAACCATCCTAAGAATTGAATAAAATCATCAGTATAATTCTGATTTATACCAGACCATTCTATAGATTTTTTTATTCGCTCAGCCGAGCCAATATTTTCTATTTTTTTAAATATATATTTATTATTTTTCCTATAATTTAATTGGCAAATCATATTATGGTTGGGGGTTACACAAAAATTCATTTTAGGAGTATCATATAAATACATTTCCCCACTATATGGCTCATCAATATAAGCACTAACTTCCTGAAACGATTGAGATCCTAAATCTAAATCCCAACTCCACACCTTTTCTGTTTTATCTAAATCTTTAAAATATTTCCATCCTTTGTCAGTAAATATTTCTGTTTTATCATCAAAACAAAAAGTCTTACTTGCCTCCAACGCCTCAGAAGCCGTACTCCCATAAGCTTGGGCCAAACCAATCAAAGCTATTTTCATGTGGTCATATTCTTCAGCCGTTCCTTTTCCAACAATTTGAATATGAGCCATCGCGGTTTCCATTTCAACTAAAAATTTTATCTGCTCCTGAAATAGTTTTTGAATACTAACCATAACGGATCTCAACGCCATCCACACGGGAGCTACAATAACAGCTCTCCGCATCGCATTTATAAAATCATTACCTTTAGTTTTAGCTTTATCAGTTGCATTTCCTATATCTTTAAATGTTTCTTCTATTTGTTTTCCAGTAACCAATCCAGACTTATCAAAAGTAGTAATAACCTTAGTACTGGTGAGCTTTTTCATTGATTGGTCTATCTGATTTAAACCAGAAACAACTTGCTCTTTTCCATCTAAAGCTATCTTTATTTTTCCTAAAAATTCACCATTACTCGAAATAGCCATTATGATACCTCTTTTTTAAATTTTATAGTTCTCGCAGGAATTAAATGTATCTCTCTTTGCTTATCTTCTGGTTTATCTTTACTCTTATCCTTTTTCTTATAAACCACATAAGCTTCTGCATAAACATCATCCAATAAAACTTTATCACTTACAGAATTGCTCATTACATCGGTTATTAAATTTTCATAGAAATATAAATAATTAATAAATACCTGTTGTATCTTCGATAAATCTAATTCATTATTAAATAATCTAACTCCAAAAATCTCTCTACTCGCAGAGAATAAATTTTGAGTTTTATTTTCTTTAGCTAATTGTTTTAATCCGTCATAAATTTGCATAATCTATTAAAATTGTAATAACATCGAATTCATTCCAGCTTTATTTATCAATTCCTCATCCATATAATTATCAAATTCTTCTATAGACTTAAACATTCTTTCCCACTTTTCATCTTTTAATGTATCTAACGATAAATAAGTTGTAATTGCCGCGGTATAATTCAAAAGCTGATTCTCAAGAGAAAATTCTAATAATAATGTTTTTTGAGTTTCTAATGTCTGCTTCTCTTTTATTAACTCATCTAATTGTTTTTTATATTCTTTCAAAATTAAATCAGATTCCTTTTTAGATAATGATTCTCCAAGTTTTAACTGTACATCTAAAATTTTTGCTTGTAGTTTCTTCACGGGATTGTCTATCTCGGATTCTATATCAATTCCTTTTAATTTATAATTCTTAATGAGTTCTTTTTCCAATAAAATATCTTTATCCTGAAGAAGTTCTCCAAACTTTTTTCTTCGCAATCCATCCAATTCTATTTTTTCTTTATAAGATAATAAATGTACTCTATATTTTAATTCGTTATGCTCAAAAATTATAAAATTGTTCTTAACCATCTCCGCTATTTCATTTAAATTTATTTCTTTATTCATAGATTCTACTATTTCTTTTGCTTCTACCATTCTATCTTCCATACATTACTCCTTATTATCTATGCGGGTTTGTAATAAAATTTTTCCATCTGCAAAAATATCATACAGATTTCTACACCACTCGTACTGTAGCTCCTTAATTGCTCGCTTGATGTCCTCTTTATTATCAGAAATCTCGAACCTCTTCATAGAAGTACCAATTAGTTTTTTACTCTCTTGATTTAAAATAAATTTAAATGTGTCTAAATTTATGGTAATTTTATTGTCCATTGTAACTCCAAAAGCAAAAAAGCGCACCTTGAGCCATCGACCCAGTCAACGCCCTTAATGCGCTCTGCATAATTATGCTATTATTTTTAGAAATACCTAAATAATTATTCATTATAAATTCTCCATACAAAAACATTTTTCACCATACATTTGAAACTTTGGGAGGGGAGAAATTAATCTCCCCTCTTAAAAAAACTATCACTTATGAAAATACGATCTCACTTTCCTCATCACTAATAGTCATGTTGTCAGTAGTAAGAGAATTGGTCATTTTTCCATAATCCTGCTGTGCTTGAGAAGTTCCTAAAGACGCTGGAGAAATTCCGGTCATCAGGTATCCAATTTTGAATGTGGAATGTTCCTTCTCATTATAAACCTTAACCATAAGCTGAATATTATCCACAAAATCTCTTGGATTGATATAAGGATATGTTGGATCTCCTGCCAAAATTTCTTCCAAAGAAAAATTCTCGGCATACCTATCCAAAGAAATTGTTACCGTGGTATCTTTTACACCAAACTGAACCATTTCAGAATTACCAATCTCACGATAATCAGTTCTGTCAAACTTTACATCCAATCCAACCGATTGAAGCCTGTATATTCTCTGAGAAGTACCAACTTTCATAAGAATTTCGCAGTTCTCGGCTATCAAAGCCGCTGGATCTGAATTGTTATCTGTCCACGTGGTTGTATAAGCTGTATCAGAAGGATAAAATACTTTTACAACATCTCCAAGTAAACAACTTTGAACCGTAACCTTATGCGTAGAATTGCTATAAGCATAAGTATCATCACCAGTTCCTTCAGCAATTTCAGTTACCACTCCACTCCTAATTCTTAATACTCTAAAAATATAATTAGTAGCAGTAAATAAAATAGCTATAGGAGATAATGTTACTTCCAAAGGAGCTTCTCCAGAAGTTACTGAAGTAGCAGTTTCATAAGAAAAATATTTTTCTGGTATGATTTTAAAATCTTCACCAACCAAATCAAATTTCCTCTGCATTATAGCATCAGGGGTGGAAACATTCAAAGAAAATCCACTCACCCTAAGTTTTGGAAACCAAATACTTCCAACGAAAGTATCATTATCATCGGTCAAAAAAGCGGCCATCTCTGTTGCTGTAGACTTGAAATCATCTAAATCAACATAGTGGTCATCCCCCGACCCCGGTGTTACCTTATTAGCTAAAGACCTCCAAAAAGACATTGACCCGTATTCTTCCTGAGTCATAGACCAAGTTAAATTCGGAGTCTTCTTTATCCATCCAACCAACTTCTCACGCCCAATTTCATTTACTTTTTCCCTATTCAAAGTCAAATCGCCACCAATGTCCTGAGACCTATCAATTTGTTCTGGCGGTCTGATTGAATTCCAGGGAAACACCCTCGGTTTGTAATATTTTGCATTAATCATTTTTGAAAATCCTCCTCTGATTTTTTTAATGATTGGTTTCTACTCTTCTTCATAAGAGTATTTTTATCCTACCTTACATTTATTAAACATATAATTTATCTTTTCTATGTTTTATTAATACCATACAATTTAATTTCCATGATTAGCACTACATCTCCCTTCCTGTTTGGCTATTCTTTCAGATGTGCGTTCTTGCCTATCTTCAATTCTAAGCAAAGAATCTTTAATTTCTTTTTGATTTATAGCCATCTGAATCTTCATATCTTCTTGACTTTTTTGCAAATGGAGCATGTCGTTGAATTTGATTATACAGAAGCAAGCAACATTAAATCCTGCAATAATCAAAGCCGAAGCACTAAAAATAACTGTTAACCAATCCACAAATCCCTCCTTTTAAGTTAAAGCAATTCTACACTTCAATGAAATCTTTTGCCTATAACGGTCTTCCTTCTCTAATGTATTTGGATCTGTATTATTGAATTCTTTTTTATCCTCTAAAATCTTTTCTATTACTATTTTTCCTTTTAATGTTTTATTTATTACTATTCCATTATCAATTTCGTATTCATAATAATCTGGATTATGCTCAAAAATCCCATGTTTACCAACTAAAAAATCATCGAGATCTTCTCTAATCCCATCTCCCGTCCCAAACACCCTGATATAAACTACATAATAACGCAAATTTCTATGTCCACCAATCTCTAATGGTGTAAACGTCCTGTCAACAATATTTATTAAAATACACGGAAGCTCTCCTTTATAAACTTCAGACATCGTTTTTACAACACGAATCTCAGTCCAGTCTTCTTCAGCCAATTCTTCAGAAAGAAAATCCAAAAGGCTGGCCTCAATATTTCTACACTCGCGATACTTTCGCATGGATAATCTCCTCATAATATTTCTTCCAGTATTCTCTTTTTCCATTAGTCATAGAATGACAACTTCTACAAAGAGAAATCAAATTATATATATCACAGTTTTGTTTATTATAATCAATATGATGAATATCTAACATTTTTCCATTTTCTAATTGAGAACATCCACAACCTTGACATCTATAATTATCTCTAAATCTAACTCGTTCTTTTAAATCTGAATCAAATTCTTGACTATATTCTCCAAATGAACTCCCATTATTCCAATTTGGATTTAATTTTCCCTTTAAATTTTCTGTTTTCCATAAATAGAAACGTTCTTTATTACAAAAAAAATCTTTTGTATATTTTATACGATTTGGATATATTTCTATTATTTTTCCACAATAGGAACAATTAATTTTTAATTTTTCTTTATAATTTGGATTATTTATACCAGTTATGTATAGTCTTTTTTTACCGAACATAGGATTTAATTCGCCTATATGGCAATACCCCCTAGATTCAATTTTAAAATACTTAAACCTCCGACAAACGGCTGATTCAGAAATTTTATATTTATCTGCAATTTCTTGCATAGTTAATTTATTAACATAATATTCTTCAATTAAACTATCTTTTGTTAATTCTTTAGCATTGTTTCTAAATTTCCAATATTGAATTAATTTTGATTCTTTATTATTTCTAACTTCTATATTAAATTTTCTTAAAAATTTTAAAACCGTATCATCACTACAAAAACATTCTTCTGCAATTTTCCTGGCCGATTTTTGATTTTTTATATATTCTTGAACTAAAAAACTTTCGGTTAATATTTTTTTAATTAGTTTATTTCTCACCATATCTATTTCCCCATTCCTTGTATAATAGAACCACCAAATTTAATTATAATATCATCCAACTCTGTTTCCAATTTTCTCAATGCAGAATCTATATAATCAATACCTTCTATTGCTTTTTTTGCTTTAAACGTAAATTTACCGCCTCCAACTTGCCACTGTCCTTCTCTAAAATTTGCTGGATTTGGCTCTGCTACTCCCGGAGCAAAAGACCCAAGGGGAACAAAATTTCCATTATTCGGAATAAATCCGCCGGAATCCAAAACCTCGAAATATGGGGCCTCTGTTTTTAATTTATCAACATTACCAATTCCAATTATAAGTTCTTTACCGGGATTATTTAAAACTTCTTCCCAATCTATAGCATTTTCTAATTTATGTGTACCTAAATCCGGTCTTTTTTTATTTTCTACAATAGTATTTCTCATTCTTTCTACTGTAGTTTCTGCTAACCCAGTCGCCTCAGCTTCTAATCTAACAAAAGACAAATTTTCTATATACCTAATAAGCCTCTTAAATCCTTCTTTTCCTGCCCATTCTACAGATAAATTTAACATATTTTACTCAGTAAAATTGTCTATGTTAACATTTTTTAATTTTAAAATAACCACCAAATAATCTGCCCTCGAAATTATTCCAAACCCTTTACTATCATCGTGATATACTTTAAAAAACTCATCGCCAATCTTTATTTTATCTGCCGTTGTTAATAATGTTTTATATTTCTTTTCACAAAGAATTTCTTTTGACCCTATCGGCATATTACCATAATATTTCCAAGTTAACGCTTCTGTAGATACGTTTCTAACATAACCCAAAATAGTTAAAGGATTCAAAAAAGTAATATCCTTTGTTTTTTCATAAGGGTCATTTTCTACTTTTACTGAAGGATATACTAATATTTTATCAAGCTTTCCTTCATTTTTAAGTAAATCAAAAATATTAATTCTCTTATCAATACTCATTTTTATCCTTTATTCTGAATCCTGGTCTTCGTATACTTCCCAAGTATAATCCAAATCCACATATTTCATAGTTCCATAATTTTTTGAGAATTTACTAATACAAGACTTTATTTTTTGCTCAACAGATAAACTCTCACCAAATACCAAATTTATTTCCGGTGTTCGATAAGACCTAACATTTCCACTTATTAAAATAGAAGCTACTAACGCTATTAAATTTTCTTGTGGAACAGTTGGAACTGGAGAAATTGTTTCTCCAGAAACTATTATAAATTGTCCAAATTGTTCAACCGATAAACGATACAAAGCCGCTCTAATAAATCCGCTAATCTCATTTTCAGAGTACTTCTGATAATAAGAATACGTAACCGTCAACACATCTCCCACAGTAATTGTTCCTGTTACCGTAATAGAAGCTGTATCATCATCGTAGGTATAATTAGTTCCCGCCCACAAAGTTCCATTTTTATAAACCTTTATACTGCTTGACTCCACATTTCCAGAAGATAATGTAAAAACTTTAGATGTTATATACTCAAAAACATCTCTTCCATTGGTTTGCAAAATATCGTTTATCAAATCTCTAACTTTGGAAATAATGGCTTCCATACTATCCCCTTATTTTTTATTTAAAATAATCAAAATTTCTTTTCCTCTAAATCCACCTATTGAAAATCCTTCTTTTGGAATATATCTTTTTTGGCTACCGATCATTGTAGTATTTAATAATTCATTTACTATAGGATTGTTTTGCTTAACTTTAAGATAAAGCTCCATATTACTAAAGTTTGACTTTAAAAAATCTATATAAATTTTATAATCACAATTATTCTTTACCAAAAATTTAATATAAGGACGAAATGGCTTTTTTATGTATAATAACATTAATGATTCTATTTCTTTATTTTTTATAGCAAATACTTGCTGACTTTTTAATAATTTCTGTATTAATGTTGAGTCTTTTCTTAAAAAAATTCTCTTATTATTTTTTGTAATATAAAAATCAAAGTAAACATCTTTGGTTTTATTTACAAAATCTAATACGTCTAAAGTATCTTTAATAGAAAGTTTTTGTATCATATTATCCTGTGAAATTGATTTTTTATAATTTTATATTTGGGAGAGGGGAGAAACTAATCTCCCCTCTCTTTGTTAACTATAGCTTACGCTATGATAGTATCGCTAAAACTAATCGCTCTGTAGTTAGTAAGAACAGAAATTTGCGACTCGTATCCGAAACAAGCATACCCGAGAGTATTCTTTCCATCCGCATTGATAACCGAAGGAGTTTTCGCAATATCAATCAAACGAACTGCACCTTCAGTAGCACCGCTCAACTCAGCTATTTCTTTTGAAAACTTCCTACGAAGCAAAGTCAACGGTTTTCCCATGGCAAGAGAAGAATCCCTACCAACCAATATTGCTTTACCAGCCGCCAATACCGGAGTAGCATTAACTTCACCTATTACTTTAACTACTTTTTCAATTCCCAGCGTCTTAAACATATCGAAAATTGAAAGTTTATAGTTAAAAGTAGAAACATTATCCTTATCATAAGTTTCAATAGCATTAGCTACATCGGAAGCGACCATCAATACATAGTTGGTAGCATAATTAGAAACTAACTGCTTCATCCTTATGACAACATCCAAAAGATCTTCCCCTGAAACTTTGGTAATTTCCTGAGAAGGTACTCCAAGACAAAGATTAAATATGCGCCGAACCTCTTCTTTGTCCATAGAACGAATTATTCCATCTTTCTTAGCCGCTAATGCACTCTGATCTTTTGAGTTGAGAATCTCATCAATCAAAATGGTTTCAAGCTTTGACTGCTCTCCAACAAAGGCAATAGGAGTAACCGTTCCAAGAGTAATTTTGTGATACGTCAAACTACCCGCTGCATCCGCAGTATAAATATCATCTACGTCCGCCCTATCGCTCGCAAAATACTCAACCGTTTCACCCGCTTCTGATTCTTTGTAATTCACGATGTCCTGCAACTCCACAGGACAACGCAGATTCGGGTCAATAGGTTCATTTATTAACTGATACGCCCTGTCAATAACATCTTTTCTTTCCATTTGTATATTCTCCTATTTATTTCTGGTGTTTTCGAGCTATGATTTTATTAATTTCATCAGCTCTCTGTTTAATTTCATTGTTATCTTTAACTTCTGCATTTCCAATAGTTAACTCTGGAGTAGAATTATTAACATTTTCCTCAGCTTTAACTTTGGTCAAATTAGCTATCTCTTGATTTTTAGAATCAAGACTTGTTTTAATACTTGCAATTTCTTTATCTTTTTCCTGCAACACCTTTTCTTGCTCTGATTTAAGAATAGCAATTTCGGCATCTTTTTCAGATTTAACCGCATTTACTTTTTCCTCTACCTCGGCAAAAGAATAGGTTTGAACCAAAACACTTTCTTCCTCAACCTCATCTTTAGTCCCATCACTATACTCTGTTACCTTTTTACGATAACATTTTCCTTCTTCAGTTCCAGAAGGAGTTCCATCCACAAAAGTAGAAGTTCTTACTTCTCGATATTCAGAAGTAATCTTTACAACCACTTTCGGTACTACAGTTGTTACTTCTTGCGCCACAACCTCTTCTTTGGCTTCAACTACCGGAGTCTCAACTTTCGTTTCAGCGTCCTCAACGGACTTGGTTTCTGTTGATTCTTCAGCAACCTTAACCTCGGAATTGACTGCTTCCGCATTTATAACAACCTCATCTTTCTTTTCTTCACTATCCTTTACTTCTACATTCTCCACAGCATTTACCTCCTTTATTATATTTTCTAAATTTTTAATTTCATTTAAATTTTCTACCGCCAAAGAAGCATAACATAAATCATTTTCAAATACTTTTTCAGAAATATTATTAATCTCTTTATTATCTTTATTAGCAACCAATTTAAATATTTTAGCCTGTGGACACGCTGGTGGATGGGTCAATAAAAGTCCAGTTCCCGAACAATGTATCTTCGTAAGTTCATAAGTACCATCTGATAATTCTTTTACTATTGACTTTTTGGTTTTTACATCTATATTATAAATTTCAAATGATACAGCCGCTTCTTTAGTCTTTATTTTTTCTACCAATTCATCAAATTTATCTGGATAAAGAGAACGATAAAAAACTTGAATACACTCAATAGTATCATCTTCTACTTTTACCGATAAACAAAATCCGCATACATTATAAGCCCCTAAATGCTCAAAATTCAAATTCTTTCCAACCAAAGTTTGAATTCCATCATTTACGGCTTTTTGGGGAAGTCTTACTCCATTCAAATTAACTTCTCCAACTTTAGCCCAGATAGTTTTAAAAATAGCAAAATCTGGAGATGGTATAACCAACCCCATTTTTTTAGCCGCTTCTACTATTTCTTTATCTAAACTTGCATCTTCAACTAAAACTGTAGTAGATTGTTTGGCTATTTCTAATAATAATCCTGATATTAATTTTTTATTCTCCATTGTAACCCCTCCAAATAATTTGACTATACTATACTGGTTATTTGACCATTTGATACTGTTGAACTATCTACAAAGAAAAAGTTCTGATTACCAAAATTTATACTTTTATCAATTAATCCTGACATAATATTAATCTCCTCATTTTTATTTAATAGGTTACATACGTTTTAAAATAACAATCTTCACCTGTTCTTTGAGTCCAAATATTTGCTTCATCTCTTTCACAAGAACTCCCGTTCTCATAACCACCATTTGGATATTTTGCACGAACGTAAAATCCATCGCCAAGAACACTAAACACAATAGCATAAGAGGTTCCATTAACAACGTCCGGTGGAGTACTAAAAACTACCTCCACCTCAGCTCCTGGACTCTCTGTAGATAAACTTTCTCCAGAAATATGTTTAAAAGCTAAAATATCTTCATCATTTGGTAGCCCATCAACAACACCTTGAATTTTTACTGTTACATCATTAATTCCCGATGGTTTCCATAATTTAACAACAACCCTAGTTAAGCTCCCAGTAACTCCCACTTGAAATATTTGAGCTTTGAATCCTGATTCCCCAACATATAAATCTGACGACTCTTCCAAATAAGACTGATCTAAATGCTCTTCAGGAGTAGGTGAAGATCTAAAAAACATCGGCATAGGACTATTTTCTCTTGACATAATATTTTACTCCTTATTATTTCTTTTTCCAAGTTTTAGATTCTTTATCGTAAACATATCCCTGTTTTTTCATACATCTCTGAGCCGCGGAATTAGCTATACTTAAACTTTTAGCCTCATTCCCAGTCTCTTCATAAACAGAATTAAAAGTAGCCATAAATGTTTCTTGACATTTTACTGTCATTTTTTTTATATATTCGGGAAGTTCATCTAAATTTTTATAAGGAGCTTCCTCTAATACTTTTTCCGCTTTATTCATAGTAGTCGGCTTCTTTTCTTTTTCAGTATTTTTTTCAATCTGTTTCTTTGTAGTTGGAATAACTGCGTCCACACCTTTATCTTCACTATTTTGAATCAAATGCGGATAATAAATTTCTCTTAATCCATCAGACCACTCTTTTTTCATTCTCTCCAATTCCTGGTCTGGATCTATCCCCAATACCTCTTGATAAGTCTGAACACTTATTGTACCATAAATATAAGCAGAACGAATATCATCTAAAATTAATGAGGTATTTATATTCAACGGCGTATTAACAACTTTCAAATAATTTTTATCACTAAATAATTTTTTATGGTCATATTTATTTTCAACTATAATTAATCGAATAACATCCATTAACATAGACTTAAATCCATCAACCCCCGCATTAACCTCAGCAACAAACGGTTTTGGATTTATTACTTCCTGCTCTCTTGTATTTCCAACTCCTTGCATTACACCCACAAAACCTAAACCGGCAAGAATCGCTCGGTATCCCTGCCGATACAATTCCTCAGACAACATACCCTTTAAATCTGGAATCAAATGACTATATTTTTGGTCAAATGGAACCGCGTTTACCGGAATATCACCTTTATAACCCTTATATTTTTCTAAAGCAGTTTTAAAACTGTCTACCAATGTTTTTAATTCATCATTAGTATAATCTACATCTTTTTGTAAGAAAACATCTTTATCTCCCTTTTCAATCATAAATAAATAAGGAAGAACTTTACTAATAACCTCATCAGACTTTTCTGATAAAACTTCCAACCCTCTAAAATTTTTATAAACACCCTTTTTAATTAAATAACTCGTGGGATATTTAGTATACCACCGAGAATATGGTTTTTGTATAATAATCTTTTCTTCTTTTTTTGCCGGAACGCTTATTTTCATTGCTTCATCTAAATAATAAGCATCTGAGCCTAATTTAAAATTCTTTTCATTTGTTCTCTTAATAAAAACAGACCCACCATTTACAAACCATAAAACCGTAGGAACTGTTATAGAATTGTTTCCAATTGATATTTTTTTCCATTGACTCAACCTCATTAAACACAAAGAAGAACCGGCCCAGCGTTCTTTATAATATTCTAAGGCCAACTCTTTTATTCCTGTAGGAACTCCATCTATATTTACATTTATATTTTCTAACCAAAGAGATAATAAATCTTCCAAAGTCTGATCTGAGCTTTCAATTTTAAACTGTGCTTCGGATGCAGAATTAATAGCATAATCGGTAATTGTTGATATTACTCCGGTTATATCATTTCCAAGCATTATATTAACAGCACTAACCTGCCCGTGAAAATCTGAAGGAATAGAAATTTCACCGGTCTTATAAAGATACTCTAAAAATTTTTCAAATAATCCAGTCGCTAATCCCGCCATAATTTATCTCCTTAGAATGACCCCAACCCCGGCTTTTTTGGATCTTTTTGTACTGTTAATATTGGTAATTGCTCTGTCAACCACTCAAGAACCGCGAACACCTGCATCCCTTGCAAATAGTGATCCTCAGTAGTAGAACCGTAAACTATCCTATTACCGGAAACTGTACTAACATAAGAAGAAAATTGATTATCAAATTTATAATCATCATCCGGTATGTCAAACTTTCTATCAAAAAATAACTCGTTCAATCTTCTTACTGAAAAAACTAATGCATTTTCTTTTTTTTCTATAACATTGCCTTTGTTATCTCGTATAACTCTTCCTTTTTCGTTTTTTTCAAATCCTGTAACTATATCTTCATTAAAAGCACAATAATGAACTCTTCTATTAACCTTAGTCAACATTCCTTTATCATCGAATTCTTTATCATTAAGCCTTTCACTTAAAATTTCATAAACCGGCTTACCTAAAATTGTCGAGTCAACGGCCAAAAAGTTTCCACCAACTTGTCTAAAAATATATTCTATAACATCCGGCAATTCTTGTGTCAAAGATAAACGATACGTAGTAATATTATAAATTAAATGATATTTTTTATTAATTAAAGCTATAACACATATTTCTGTTGCCGCTGTATCTCCAATATCAGCCGTTACAAAGATTTTACTTGCTTGTGGTAATCTATCTAAAACTAATAAAGATTTAAAATAGTTAATATTATTCTTGGTTATTTCAAATCTTTTAATTGTACGCTTTTTATTATAACAAGCTCTTACATTTTCCAAATCAAAGGCCCCGGATGCCCCCTCGACTAAATCTGCCGCCACATTAATTTTATAACTGGAGGTTTCTTTTCCTCCATAGTCTCTAATTCTTCTTTCTTTAGTTGCTTCATCCCATAAATGACTAACATATTGAGGTAGTCTAATTAAACTTTTTTTAAAACTTCTATCATGCAAAATCCTACCAAGGGGAGATGTTTTTGTAACCAACGGAATTCCACAAAAAATTTCTAAACTTCCAAAATCAGAAACAGCGTCCACTTTATGTGTATAAGCCGTTTCTGTCTCTGCTTGAATTTCATCTTGAAAAATTATATGGAAATGGTGTCCCCAAAAATTTTCGCCGGGGGATTTTCCCTTTGTAGTTTCATTGATACCAAACAATTTATTCCCATTTTTTGTTTCTATTAAATATTCTGGGCTTCCTGTTATTCTTTGTTTATAACTTTTATAAAAATTATGATAACCAATAAACTCTTTAACACTATCCATTACTTTAGAAACATGTTTTTCATCATAACTTGCCATTGCAATTTCTAAATCACTGTAATGAACAATCTTCATTAAAATGTTTGCAACCAAACCGCAAAAGGTCTTACCTATCTTCCTCGCCGACACTATAATTTTCGTTCCTACTGCTATACGTTTTCTAAAATTTTCTAACTCTGATAATCTATCATCATCTTCTAACGCAGAATCAAATCCGAAAAACGGCCTTTGGTATGCCCTAATAGAAATACACGGTTTTTTATCGTTCCAATTTTTAGGCGTTCCTTTGGAAAAAGTTGATTCTATAAAACACCTAACATCAAAAAATCGTTCACAAAAAAATAATTCTTCTTCTGTTAAATTTTTTATCATAATTTATTCTGACTTCTCTTCTTCAACTTCAGATTTATCTTTATCAATAGGATAATTTAATTGTATCCATTGAATGTAGTCTTGTGAAGCATTTAAATATCTTGCCGCTTGGTCAATAGAAATTTTCTTTAATTCTAAATCAATAAAAATTTGCTTATTGAATAAAATACCTCCATCTATAAACCACGGATGAGATACTACTTCATCTTTTTCTTTATCCAACCTTCTTCTAATTAACATTATTTCACCACAAGAACTACACGCTACCTCAAAATTACTCCGGTTCTCCGGTCTATTTATCCATTTATGAAATCTTTCTTTTAAATCTTCTATTACATGAGAAGAATCTTTTTTTTCACCCTTTTTTTGTACTAATCCTAATCGCTCCTTTAAACTCATTATTTGGTCGTTTAAAGAAGCCATCTGGTCTAACATCTGTAACGGTATTGCTCTATTAACTTTTTGATATTCTATATTTAATAATAATTTTACTCTTTCTATTACTATTTCTAAATCTATTAATTGTCTTAATGTATCTTTATCTACTGTAGTTTCTATGCTTCCTTCTTTTAAATATTGTTGTAATAATTCTGACGCAAATTTTCTTTCGTCATCATTAACACAAAAAGTTAAACTTCCTAATATTTCTTCTCTCTCAAACTGTTCTTTTGCCAAAATATTAATTTCTTCTTCTGGCTTATCTTTATTTTGTTTGAGATTCTTTATTCTTTTTTTTATTGATTCAAAATTTGACATATTAATTTGATACTCCTGATATTTTTTTTATAGAAGCAATTGCTATTCCACTTATTTTCAAAATAGAAGATTTAACAACATTTATTACTTTTTTAATCAAAGAAGTATCCCCATACATATTATCAATATAAAACGTATTTGCCGCATCTGCGTTTTCTATTGTAAGTATAATCTTATCAATTGCATTTTTATTTTCGTCAGAAACTGCTGATATATCCAAAACTACTTCTTGGAAAGTATCTGCTGAAACTATATTCGGAGTAATTTCAGTAGTTGTACCACCTGAATCATGTAGCCCCACCTTAATATTACTTCCTGTCCTACTTGCTCTTGCGTCAAACTTTACTGTGTTTTTACCTGATAAATCTATTGGTGAAGAAATAGTACGAGTTAAAGTTTTATTGAGGCTGTCTGTTTGTGCGGCTATTCCTTTGAGAGAGTAAGAACCTTGTGTTTTAATGGTGGATTCGGAGTAAGCCAATAAATTATTTGTAGAAGGACTATACGGACTCGTAGGAGGAGTAAAATTAGAAGTCCAACGAGCTATACCTTTTGATATACGAAATTCATCTATCCATCCATTGACATAACTCAGAACATGACCTATTGATAGACTCACGGATAAATTTCCCACATCATTAGTACTAAAAGACGTATACGTAGTTATTGTTTGCGCTACACCATTTACAAATATATATGCACTAGATCCATTTCTTACAAAAGCAAGATGATACCAAGTATTAGTACTTGGGCTCCAATTACCAGTCATTTGATAATTACCTCTCCAAACTCCGCCAGAGATAAAATTCATAGTGAGTTTATGCCCATTCGGGGCATTACACTTATATAATACCCACATATTATTATCGTCAACTCTTTGACCTATAAAATCTGCCCAATCTGAAACATCTGCCCATTTCACCCAAAAATCTACAGTAAAATTTCCTGTACCAAAATACCAATTATCAGAATCAGGCAAAGACACGTAATCAGAATTACCATCTAATAAAAGTGACGCATTTTCAAATACACTCTGGGCAGTATCAAGTTGAGCTGTGCCATAAAAAGTATATGCTCCTGCTACAGGGTCTGTAAAAGAGGTTGCTCCATCATCCCCATCAAAATGACTAACTAGTTTAGTATAACTATCATAAGTATCACTTGTTACATATTTTGCTTGTATCAAACCATTTGAAGAATACTCATAATAATCGAGTTCTATTATAGACATATTAGAGTCCCTTTGTTAACTTCTTTACCAAAATGTAATAATAGGTGTGTATAGTATGCCATTATTTTGTTTGTTTATACCTTTTTTCAATTTACACATGCTCCACCTGAACTAACGAAGGATTAAAAAATATTAACTTCGTTGTTTTTGCCCATCCCAATACTTGAATAACATTATTTGTAGCACTCGGAGCAGTATTTGTCATTTTTCCCGCTGTTGCTGCACTTAAATATATAAAACTTCCTGCTGTTAAAGCATCCCAAGAATCATTTCTTGCAAATCCTAATACTAGAAATGTTTTAGTATCTGAAGCATTTCCAGCCTCTGTTGCTAATACTACTGCTGAAGCATTTGCTATTGCATCTGCTTTAGCTAATTGCGCTTCTCCATCAGCATTTATATAACACACATCTCCTTGTGCTATTGTTTCATGGCATACTAATGTTGTTTTTATTCCTTCAAAAGTATCATCTGCTGGAGTTGAGTTTATTATTAAATTTGATAATAATTTTTTCCAAGAAGAAATATATTCATAATGTATTCCTTCATCAACTACATAAACAACCATCCCCGCAATCGCAGAAGTAGAATCCCAAGTAGAACCATTATACGTAACTATTTTTCCATCTAATCCAGCCCATGCTCCAGACCCCGTTCCATAAATTAAATACCTATCGCCCTTTGATGCCGCTGGAGGCGATGTTAAATCTTTATCTATAACAGACTTTTGCCAAAGAAAACTATCAAGGCTTGGGATTTTATAACTCGACATGATTTTTCTCTCTTATAATTTGATACTGTCTACTAATAATATATAACTTCCTGTCAATTCTCCACCTTCAAACCATCCGTTGTTTTTCCAATTAAAACGAATTATATTTTTTATTTTCAGAACATCTTTGTATCTAAGATAAACTAATTTATCGCTATAAGTACGAAGATGTGCCACATCTGAAAATGATGGAACAGAAAATAAAACTCTTTTTCCACTTTCAATATTTTGTAAAATTTTTAAATCATCTAAATGCTCAAACGTTTCTGTTGAAACAAATGTATCATAATTACCTTTATAATTTTTTTTGTTGTAAGCATCCCCCTGCCAAACATTTTTATTATTTGAAATCTCTACTGCTTTTGGTGAGAAATCAAATCCACTATAATTTTGTACAAACTTTTGTAGAAATCCACAACCACAACCAATATCTAAAACTTTTTCTTCTCCTACCATTTTACCTATTTTATCATAAAGTTGATAATATCTTAGCATATTACTATCAGAACTAAATAAATTATCATAATAATCAGAACATTTTTCTACTTTCTTTCTTAACGTTAAAACATTATTACTATTTGCCAAGTTTGCATATTCTGTCCACTTTGCTTTATTATTTGGCCCACATAATTCTGCCATAAACTCTAAAGCCTCTGCAAAATCAGCATTTATTTTTATTGCTTGTAAACAGGCGTCTTTTGCTTCATCGTTTTTATTTATTGCCCAATAACATCTCGCCAACATCAACCAGGCTTCAGACCATTCTGGTGGCCAAAACGCTCTTGTTAAATAATCTTTATACCAATAAATAGCCGTAATATAATCTTTTCTATACCAGTACTCTCTTGCTAAATAAAAAACTTCTCTTACTAATTCTGGATTTTTTTCAACTTCTTTTTTTAAAATTCTTAAGGCCCTATCTGGGTCATTCTCATGTGCTTTACTATAACCATAAGTTATTTTTATATCGGACTTATTGTTGTCTGAAACATTTAAATAATTATGAATAGCTCCACACCAATAAACTTCTTCGCATTTTTTAAATAGTCTTGGAAAGAAAAATTCGCTTCCCTCGATATTTGCAACCATTATAATATTGATAGTTTTTTGATTATTATTTTCTGCAACATCAATTGCTTTTTTTATTCTATCAACGCCATTTTCCATCAAAACTTCATCACAATCAATTGATAATACCCAATCTCCACTTGCTTTAGATAATGCTAAATTTCTTGCCTCTGCAAAATTATCATTCCACTTGTATTCATTTTCAAAAACTTTATCAGTATAGTTTCTTGCTATCTCACAAGTTTTATCAGTAGAACCTGTATCCAAAATAATAATTTCATCTATACCAACTAAACTTTTTAAACACTTTTCAATACAAGACTCTTCATTCTTACAAATTAAAACCGCTGATAATTTTAATTCTTGTTTCTCTATTTTTTCAAAATGAAATCCGCATCCTTCAAATAAATTTTCTGGCAAATAAGGAAACATTGAACACAGCGTACATCTTTTTTCATAATTATTACATTTTTTTGTTTCTAAATCTAAATGAATACATGGAGTATTAGCAATATCAATAACATCCATTGTGTTTTTTTCTAAATTAGTTGAATAAGATGTAACCGGATTGCAACACCGACCACAATTATTACATTTGCCAACTAATTTCAACCCTCTGGATTTTCTTGCGTTCTCTATAAAAGATTTAAATATTTTATCTTTATTTTCCATTATTTTTTTTGGGAAGGGAGAAATTAATCTCCCCTCTTTTATTGTAACTATATTTTTACCAAGTGGTTATGATTAAACATCCGTAATCGGAGTCAAACGTGGCTCCAGCTAACCCAGTTGCACCTTTTGCACCTGTGGCTCCAGTAGCCCCAGTTGCACCTGTGGCTCCGGTAGCACCAGTTGCACCTTTAGTACCCTGCGCACCCTTCGTACCCTGAATACCCTGGTCACCCTTAGTACCCTGAGCACCTGTTGCGCCTGTAGCTCCGGTTGCGCCTGTGGCTCCGGTTGCACCAGTTGCACCTTTAGTACCCTGCGCACCCTTCGTACCCTGAATACCCTGGTCACCCTTAGTACCCTGAGCACCTGTTGCGCCTGTTACACCTTTTTCAACAAATAAATCCCAATGTTCTGTATCTGTAGGAAGTTCTGTTGTAGCTGAAGCAATACAAATATATCCACTACCTAAATATTCTACACAATCATTAACATCATAAGGCCCAGGAGAAACCCAAGCACCCTTCCAAACATATTGAGTACCATCAGCACCTGTTGCGCCTGTAGCTCCGGTTGCGCCTGTGACCCCGGTAGCACCAGTTGCACCTTTAGTACCTTGCGCACCCTTCGTACCCTGAATACCCTGGTCACCCTTAGTACCCTGAGCACCTGTTGCGCCTGTAGCTCCGGTTGCGCCTTTAGTACCCTGCACACCCTTCGTACCCTGAATACCTTGATCGCCCTTAGTACCCTGAGCACCGGTTGCGCCTGTAGCTCCGGTTGCGCCTGTAGCTCCGGTTGCGCCTGTGGCTCCGGTTGCGCCTTTAGTACCCTGTGCACCCTTCGTACCCTGAATACCTTGCTGACCTAAATATTCTGACCAAGCAGACCCGTTATATTTCCAAAATTCACCAAGAGCAACTATCCAAGCAACCATTCCTGCTCTTGGAGTAATAAATTGCCAAGTCGCTCCATCATAATAAGTAATATAATTCTCTTTCCCAGCCCAAGCATCTTCTGCTGTAGCAATAATTAAATACCTATTACCTTTTGTTGGAGTTAACCCAACCGGAGTATTTCTACGAGAAATAACACTCTCTTGCCACTCGAATTGTTCCAAAATTGGCACTCTGTAATTTGCCATTTTTTATTTTCCTCTAATCATAATTATCTTTTTTTATTTTTATAATATTTTATCTTTTGTTATTATTAATCCTAATTTTTTTATCTCATCAATATTAAATTCCCTTATCTTTACCAAATTAAATTAATATGGTTTTTTAGGGGTTCCAGATTAAGTAACAACGAAGATCCTCATCATATTCTATATCCGAATAATACAAAAAATCTTGCGCCCATAATCTTATTACTTGCTGGATAGTAGTAATAACATTCTTTCTTTCTAAAACTATTGTTGATTTTTTATAATCAATACTATAAGAACTTCGCATAGTTAATTCCTTATTCTTTATCAGTCCAATCTATCAGCGTCGGTAATAATCTAAAACAATCTAATGGTAGTGTATATTTTTTACCATCTGACTTTTCTATTTGTAACTGGAATTCATAATCTTGAGGGGCGGGAAGCGCACCCGATTCTTCCCCCGTTATCATTACAATAAAAGTACCACTCGTAGCATCTGTTATTAAAATTTGGTCATCTCCACCGCCGGTAACATTTGCTGTTGCTTTTTTTATTTCAACTGTTGTATCCACCAATTGAAAACGAATCTTTGCTCCAGTTAAATCCCAATAAACATCGTTACGTTTATCGGTATATAAAACAAATAAAAGTTCAATACTATCGTCAGTATAATAAATGTGAGAAGCGGGAACCCCAGCCATGTTATTTTTCCAATCAAAAATTTATGTTATCAGGTTCAAATTTTAATTTTTTATAGTAATCTTCTTTATCTTTTTTTGTTTTACAAATAGAAACACTTTCCTGCTCATTTGCAGAACAGGAATCACAAATATATGAACAAAAGTATAAACACTTTTTACAATTTACAATTTTACTCATTAACTTTTTCTTCCACTTCAAAAACCGTTTCTTTTTCAGGAATAACTTCTAATTCAGTTGTACCGACTGTAACAATTTTATTTTTACTACCAACCGGTCGCCCTCTTTTTCCTTTTGGTTTATCAGCTAACATTTTTAAGTAAGCTTCTTTTTCTTCCGGTGTACGATTTTTACTTCCTTTTCGACGGGACATTATTATCTCCTTTTTATCTTTTAAAGATTTGAAGTAGAATTATTAACATTTTCCGACGAGTTGTTTATATTAGAATCTGAATTTATTGTGGAACTTACTGTCTTAGATTTAGTGAATTTTGATTTTATACAAGAAATTATATTTTTTATTTTAGCAACAATAATTGAAAAATATTTTACTATAGTTGAAAAAATAGTTGGATATTTTTTATACACAAATATTAATCCACTGAACGCTGTCGTCAATAAAACTAAAAAATTTCTTTGTGTCTTTACACTTCTAACTTTTTTATCAAGTGCTCTTACTTTTTGTTCTAATACAATTGATTGCTTTTGACATTCAACCAAAGAAGTTATTGGTTTCGTTGTATGAGTGAACATGCAACCAGAAAAAAACAAAATACATACTAATCCAAAAAGTTTAAGATTTTTCAAAATTATTTCTCCATTTGTTAAATATTACAAAAGCCCCTTTGAGGTTAATCGCTAAATTAACAAGTCAAAGAAGCTGTAAGTATTGGTGGGCGGCCCCCGCTACGCAGTAACCGCCCTATAAAAACCGCCAAATAATAAATGTGGCGGTATGAATTTATTGAATTTTTAAGACCAATTTTAATTTATCTTTTTAGCCGGGACTTCGCACAAAAGCGAACCATTCGCTAATAATAGTTTAATTGTCCTAAACGGACTTGTTTTGTCTTATAAAATTCTAAAATTTTTAATTCAAAGAACAAAATTATTCATTACCCAAAAGAGAAAATCCATCTGCTAATCTACGATTATAATTTCCATCAGAAATCTCAACCATGGTATCATTAGCAAACTCGTTAATATTTGCGGAAACAACTCCGGCACAACGCTTACACCGTTGTTGGCCACTTTTCCAAGTTTTATGGCAAATCTCTTTTTTACAATCTATGCAATAATATTTAGTTTTTTCCATATATTTATTTTTTATTTATATTTTTCCCCAAGGCGTTTACACTATAGAATATAGCAAAAAATTGGTCGTTCGTGCAACTTTTTTTAAAATATTTTTTTGTTGTAACTTGTTTAATTGCAAATAATTATGTAAAATGAAAAAACTTTTTTAAAAATAAAAAAATAATTCCCTAACTCTTTTATTTTCAATGGTTTACAATAAATGACTTTTTTGTTGTAAATTATTGCAATTACTTACTTTATAGGATATAATAAAAATAGATTCTATTTTGATTATTTTTTTCCCCTATTTTCTACCAAAATTAATTAAAATAGATTTTTTAAATTATTGTAGGATAGATTAATTTCTAAATTTAAAAAAGGTAGATATGGGCTTAATTGCCTCTGGTAGATAACCGGAAGATACCTATAAATCGTTGCGGAACTAGGACTATTGAAAAATATAAAGTAAAAAAACACCGAAAAAAACTGATTGCATATAGATTATTCATATTATTATAATATATATAATAATCAATCTAGTATATTCATATTATTAATTATAAATAATTAAGATAATAATATATATATATAATAATATATTATAATAAAGTAATCAATAATCAATATAATATATAATAATAAATAATAATATATAATAAAAACAAATAATTAAGATTAATTAAGATAATAATAAAAGCTTTTATTTATTTGTAGTTTTTAATTATAAAACCTAATTAAAAACTAGAAGCAAAGATGTTTTGAGTTAAAGCTCTCAAAACTGAAATTAGTAAAAAACCTACTAATTTCTAAAACCCATTATTGATCTTTACCAAGAAAAAAAGAAATAGTATGAATATTATTTACTTTGGTAAAAAGAATCCATAGGGCAAGGGAACCTTCCCCCCAGTTCCGTGAACCCCCCTTCCGGCAGAAAAAAAGAGTAATTTTATGATAGTTTACTTTCTGGATGTAAAATTGGGTATGTCCAGCGATATTAGAATGCCTCAAAAAACGACAAGGAGGTACCTACAATCAATTATTTTAATAAAATGGTACCCAACCACAGGTTCGGTTTTTTGCTATTTATGTAAATATTTGTAATTATTATGTTTGTGTTATATCTAAAAAAAATATCTAACTTTTTTCCGCTTTTTGACTTTTTTCGCCTTTTTTGTATAACATACTATATTTAAACAAATTATAAAAATATAGAAAATTTAAAAAATACAAAAAACCTCGTAGGAGGCTCTACAATCAACGATTTCGTATTTTTTTGGGTGTGATATTTTTGTTTCCAAAGGTTATCATTTTTGATAATTTACAGAAACAGAATTTAATGGATAAAAAGATAAGAATATCAACATTTCATATTTTGCTCTAATTGGCGTGAAAAGTTAAATCAATATTAATTAATTTTTTTGATGATACCCTGAACGAGTTTTATCGTAACGAGATTTATCGTAACAGGTAGATAGAAGGTAGATTATACAACCATATTAAATTATTAGAGTTATGAAAATATTACCAATAAGATTTTTAAAAATTAGAAACCATGAAAAATCAATCTACACTGTTGCAATTAAAGGAGTTAAGTATAATATTGTTGTAAGTTGTTTATTTGTAATAGGTAGATAAAAAGTAGATAAGTGATATTTGTAACAAAAAGTGTATATTATTTGTTACAGAATAATACCCGAAAAGATACAAAAGATAAAAAAGAATGAATAATACTATTTAAAATGATTTTATTTTGGATAATTATACCTGATTGGAGATAAAAATTTGATATTATTGAGTTAAAATATCAAGTATCTACACCTAAAAAGTAGATGCGGTAGGTATCCGGTAGATATAAAATAACTTGTTTATTTAGTAGTGTTTGTAAAATTAATAAAAACAATGTTTGAAAAGTATCTACAGGGTAAATTTATAGAGAAAAAATAAAAGTAAAGAAATGATATTATAATCAATTCCCCAGTGATAGTAATTAATTTATTTTGGTAAGCAGAAAGATAAAGAATTATTGATATTATTACCAAATTACCGATAATTACCGAAGGGTATCCGAGCTAAGCGTAATGGTTGGTCCGAAGGTATTATTGTGGAAATTAAATATAAGTGTAATAATTGCAATAAGTTAAATATGATTTTTTGATGATTTTATGTGCGCCGATAATGGGTTTTGATGGGTTTTTAATTTTGAATTAATAAAAAAATATAAAGTGTTGTAGAGTAATGAGTTGTGTAAAAATTTTAATTGATAAATGGAAATAGTGGTGTACCGATTTTGAAAGCCGGTTTTTTTGCTAAAAGAAACCCCGCCCCATTGTAACCCGTTGTGATACAATAACTTATAGCTTTTATTTGTCGGTTGTTTTGCATTATACTTATAATAGTATAATGATGAAAATTTGAGTTTTTGTTGTAACTCCTTTAATTGCAATAACTTATAACTTTTTCCTTTTTAACTATTCTTTATAACTTCTTTTTTTTCAATACTTTACATTTTCTTCTCTTCAACCACTCTAGCACAAGTAATAATTTATTTTATTTTTTTTCTTGACAAATTTAAAATTGTATGTTATTATTGTATTGTACTACAAAGGAGGCTAACATGATTAAACTAATTAAAGAGTATAAAGAGGGATTAAAAGAATTTTTCTGTTCTTCTTGTGGACACAAATTTAACATTGCGAAGGATAATAAAAAAAACAAATGCCCGTATTGTGGAGAGGATAAATTGATTTAATTTTTTGGGGTAAAAAAAAATGAAAAAACTTGACAATATAGTTAACTTCCTGCGGGCAACAATACCGGGCAAAATCAATCAATCATATTGGATCTGTGCGCTAATAAAATTGGGAGATATAACCGAGGCGGAGGCGGGATATATATTTAACCAATTGTAAAAAAATAAAAGGGGGCAATATGAACACTACAAAAGAGCAATTAGTTTTTGATCTTGCACAATTAGGATATAAGATAGAAGAAGAGAGCAGTTTTAACTATTATAATACTGCTAACGAAGACAAATGGTTGGCCCGCTCATGTTACATAATTGAGATTGATACTAGACTAAGTTTTGCCAATATAAATGCTCGCCGGGATGATAACTTTAAAAAACTGCAAGCTTTGCGAACTGAGCGAGATTATATTATTAATGGTAGACGGTACGAACTATAAAATAAGGAGGTATCCTTGTATCTCAAAACCACAATACAACAAGCCGGGGAGCGGATCAGAGCAATCAAAAAAATTGATGCCGGTATTACTCAAGCGGTATTGTATATTGATGCTGTGCCGTCGGTAGTAATTACCAAACAGGGAAAAAACAAATTTAGTAATATAACCCAAGCTAATATGTATATGAGGAGGGTATAATATTATGGATTTTTTTACCGTTGAATATTATCGGGATAGATGGGTTACTATAGGGAGGCATTTGTCGATTGATGAAGCATATAAATTCGCTGGTAGTGTTGCAGGAGGATTATATACTAAGGGAAAATATTGTATTGTTAAGATAATAGCAGAATAATTTTTTCTTGACAAATTTAAAAATCGTGCTATACTTTAATTAAGTAAATCTAAAAAAGGAGGGAGAAATGGATTATCAAAAGCGGGGAAGTGATTTTTTAAAGAAACATGATATTGTAATGAAAGTTAAATTTTTACGTCACGGGCCGCATTTTATTGATGATAAAGAAAGCCGGGATATATTCAAAGTTGTTTTTTCGCGAAATAAACAAAAATACTTTTTAACTTTCGGACAATCTATTGCAGAGAGTACCGGCTCAGGAGGAAAACCGCCAACAGCCTATGATGTTTTGAGCTGTCTTACAAAGTACGATCCGGGAAGTTTTGATAATTTTTGCGATGCTTATGGTTGTGATTCGGACAGTAGAAAAGCGGAAAAATTTTATAAATTAGTTAAAAAAGAATGGAATAATATCGATAAATTTTTTACCGTGGCAGAGGTTGAGGAATTAAAAGAAATACAATAATTAAAGGGGGTAATTATGAAAGTAAAATTTATCTGTGTGACTGTAAAGTGGTTTGATAAAGTAAATGGTAATACCTATCACAGCGTAAGAATTACCAGGATTAAGGATAATGCGGTTGTTGTAGGAGCATTTCAGTATGGTTATGGGGATCAGTATCAATATACCGCATTTGAGGCCATGTTTAAAGCCGGATGGATTCCTAAGAGGTATAATAAGGATAATGTATATCTCTATGAGAGGGAAAACAATTATCCTATCTATTGGGATTGTAGAGAAGGCAAAAAGCGGGAATGTATTGACAATGGGATATTGTAATTACTTGGTAAAAAAATAAGGAGGGGTGATACTATGAAAAACTACCAAAAGCAAATAGGAGACGGTAAATTACCAAATAAGTATTGGGTATTTCAATATGATCAGAAATATAAAAGAGTAAAGGACGGTGATATTATAACCCTGGAGGTAATTTCAGAGGATAAAGAAA
>Ga0172381_10000130_pt1 | contig 85750 bp, 131 predicted proteins | sample Leawel6488metaG_FD_119754 | JGI IMG/M metagenome (GOLD analysis project Ga0172381, IMG submission 119754) | Leachate microbial communities from a municipal landfill in Southern Ontario, Canada - Leachate well 64-88 metaG | ecosystem: Engineered > Solid waste > Landfill > Unclassified | place...
ACTCAATCTTTGTAAGACCTGTAAATATATTAATTGTTTTATGCGAGGTATGCTCAGTAGAACCATTATATGCCAGAAAGAAATTGATATGGAAAATAATTAACATGGAGGGCGAGAGATGAATGAATTAATAAAGGCGTATAAGGCATATATTAAATTTCTTGGAAAAGATATCTCAGATAACGCAATATATTTAATGATACACGGAATGAGTCCCTCACCTGAAAAGATTAAAAAAGGGTCAGATTTAAGAAGAAAGATTGCTGATCTTGAAAAGAAGTTTAATATTACTTAAACCAAAGGAGGACGAGATGACAGAACTTTCGGCGAGAGAACAAAAAGTATATAGCGATGGGAAAGATTATAGTCATTTAGAAGTTAATAGCTTTAATTACCCAGAACACGAAGAATGTGTATGTTGCGGAAGCACTGAAGTTACTATAACAGATGATGCAGATATTTGCCATGAATGTGGCTATGTTTATACTTAACCCGAAGGAGGGCGAGAGATGAGTTATTATAAATATCTAAACAGCGGTGAAACAATCTTGGAGGGGGACGAAGTTGATATGTGTAATGATGGATGGAAGGAAGAACCTAAATGGGTCAGAGCTACTTGTATAGGAGAGAAAGCACCTGACCCACAATACCCATCGCATAGACAATATAGACGCCTAATTACTTAAACCACATTTTGTAAGGTAGGTAATTTCGCAAAAGTGCTGTCCTTAACCCGTATAAGCGTCACAATTGACGGAGACAGGCTTTAAGAAAAGCAAAATGAGGGGATTTGTTTAAAAAAATAAAGTCATGGAGAATTGATTATGTTAAGAGCTAGAATTGTAAAAGATAAACAAGAAGACTTCTTTAAAGAATTTATTATTGAATGTGAAAGGCAACTTATAATTACAGATACATTCACGGAAAAAATGTTTTTTGATATATATCACAAAGATCCTGCTTTCCATAGTTTAGTTACATGGTATTCTAATGTTGAGCAAAATTTAACCCATAATGAGCGTATAATTTTCTTTTCATGTTTCAAGGTTTTATGCTTAAAATGTATGTATGAATATTTTCCGGATATTCACCCGAACAATATATTGAAAAATATAAAAATAGATTGTAATATAAAAATTTAAACCGTGGAGGATTGATTGTAATGAGTGAAATAAAATGTCCTTATTGTGGCAAAACCGCAATAGTCGGTTCTTGTGGCTCTTTTTGGTGTTCTCATTGCAAAACCGGAAGATGGTAAAATTACAAAATAAAAAAAGGAGAAAAGTTATGGAATATTGTAGTAAATGTGGAGTGCAAATTAAAACCACTAGTCATGTTTGTGATTTTAGTAAAGATCAATGGCAGGGTAATTGGCATGGTGGACAGCAGACTAGTGGTTACATATCTCCGGTCATTCCGACAATAAGAGATTTATTTGCTATATCAGCAATGCAGGGAATACTCTCTACGGGTGATAGTTTATATTGTTTTGGAGAAGAAGAATTAGCGGAACAATGTTATAAATACGCTAATGCAATGATGGCACAAAGAGACAAGTAATATGCCAGAAATAAATTATAGATCAATTTTAGAAACTATCTGGCTGCATTATGGTAATAAATTAAATGATTGGGAAACTAATTTTATTGATAATCTTATGAGCTGGACAGGCAATTTTAGTGAATCTCAAAAAGAGAATATTATAAAGCTTAATAGGAAATATGTGGTGAAGAGGTAATTATGAAAAAAGTTATGAAAAAAGAAAACCAGGCTTTGATAACTGAAGTTGATACAATTATTAAATCTCTCGAAAGAAGACTGTATAATAATAAATATAATCTGAGACAGCTTGCTGAAGATAACAGAGTTATTAAAAGAGAATTATCAACTTGTATCAGGCTTAAAAATTTAATAAAAAAGGAAGAGGTATAGAAATGACGCTTGATGAAATGAAAGAAGAAATTAAAAAAATAGAATATGAATCAAGTTTGCTAATTAAAAAAGTTCAAAAACAATATGCAATGTCAAATAATCCCTACAAACTTGGAGATATAATTGAGGATCATCTGTGTAAAATAAAAATAGAGAATATAAAATATGCTGTCCTTTATGGTATTCCAAGCAGTGTTTATTACGGAACTTTAATTCAGAAAAACGGCAAACCTTTTAAAAATAATAAACAGGACTGTATTTATCAAACTAATATAAAAAAAGAGATTGCCGATGATCATAACCAGGAAAAGTAAATACGGCACTCACCAGATCGTCATTGATGACGCTGATTTTGAGCTGATTAAAAGCTATGGTCTTTACGTTGTTTATCACAGTGCTTCAAAAAACTTCTGCGCAAAGCTATATCGGACTGAGGGCAATCGGCAAGTTCATATTTACCTGCATAGGTTCTTACTAAAATGCGAAAAGAAAGATGTGGTTAAGCACTTGAATGGCAACACTTTAGATTGTCAAAGACATAATATAGTAAAGCAGACGCAAGCTGATAAGATGAAGTATGCAAGGAATTATTGGAAGGAGAAAGAATGAGCGTTCATAACAAGAAAAAAGCCTGTCTAAGGCAATGGCAGATTCAAAAACGAAGTGGTAAACACTGTCTTGTAGGTGAAATTGTTAGTCATCCCAGACTTATAGAGGGTGAGACAACTATAAGTACTCCTCTTTTATTCGTATGTTTTAAGACCATGACGGCTGAGACTGAAGATCTGGTTTATGAGCTGATATAAGGAGAAAGAGAGTTATGAAAGAAATAAAATTTGAAAAAACAACAAAATTTTTCAGAGATCTTAGAGATAAAAATCTTAAAATAACAAAAAGAAATGGCTATTACCTTTATGGTAAACCTGAAGAAGTTGTTCGTAAAAATATTCTTATCGGGGGAGATTGGATTTATATTCCTGATATAATAAAAGTTGAAATAGAGGATGATAAAATATGAGTGCGAAAAAGAAAAAGGAAAGTAAAAAAGAGCGCAAGAAAAGATGTGATCTGAGCTGGACAAAGCAAAGAGGTGCGAATATGCAGAAAGCAAGAAAAAGAAATCCCGTAAGAATGCCGGAGAGTTGGGAAGAAGCGGAGAAGATGGGGATATTGAAATAAAAAGTAAAAAAATTTTACTTTTTATTCTTGACAAACCCTAATGATTAAGTAATATGGATTTAAATAAAAGTTGGGGAGTTTATCTATGAAAAATTATAAAGATGAAATTCAAAAAATACACAATGATCATGCTCTAAAGCTAGATAAAATTATAGATAATGCTGTAGATCAAACTTTCAAAGAAATGAATATAGCGTTTACTGTTTTTATTGTAGTATTATCAATTATTATAATTCCAATATTTTTATAAAATAAAACAGGAGAAAATCTATGTCAAACCAATTCAGAGAGTACAAACAGCCTGATCCTTATAGCTTCGGTACTACGGCAAGACTTCAGCAGCAGATCAGAGCTGAAAAAGAAGAATTTAAGACAGAAGAATTAAAAAAAGAAGCGGAAAATAAGTAAAGAGCCGATAATAAAATAAAAAGGAGAGTTTTATGGAAGGTGAAAAGCTTTATAGAGAAAATGACTGCAGTTTTACATGTAAGTGCTGTGGCAGAGAAACTACGATAGGATTTAACATACTTCAGGAACAGTCTTTTGAAAAATTTAAAGACGAATGTGTTGAACAATCTACTTGCGGTAAATGCCTGGTCAGGAACAGAATAAACGTAATGACTGACTATGATCCGGTTTTACTTGAAACGGCAAAAAATATGATATGCGTGGGTGTGATATGAATCAAAGCGATAAAGAAATCATATTAGAGTCACAGCTTGAAGTCGCTATGGAAATAATAGATAATCTTAAAAATTGTGCTAATTGTGTCAATTATAGAGAAAAACCATGTCAATTAATTGATCCTCAAAAAGTATGTTCTAAGCATGAGTGGGATAAAATGGAACGCATGGAGCGAAGCTATGATTAGAAACGTCTTAGCTGCAATATGGGGGTTTTCTATTTGTTTCTTTCTTATGTATGATGAAAAACCCTCTTTATTTTTAGCTTTTATAGTCATAGTTATTACAATTCTATTTATAGCTTCTTTAACTTTTAAAGAATATTTAAAAAGAAAAATAATACCATGAAAGGAATTCCTAAAACTATAAATGGCATGAGAACATGTTCAGTTCCAGAATGCGGAAAAACATATCCGGCGACTACTGAATATTTTCATCGTGCACATGTTAAATCTAAAAATGGAAATATAATCTGGAAAGGTTTAAGACCCGAATGCAAGTTTTGTCGTAATAAAAAGAGAAGAGAGAAACTTTCTCTTAAAAAAAGATACTGTCCAGAGCCAAATTGTAGTAGAGAACTTGAAAAAGGGCAACATTTTTGTAGTGAATGCGCTCAAATAAGAAGAGATCTTTCAAATATTACTTCCGGACATACTCATGATCAAAAACCGGAACGCATAGAATCAAAATCAAAATATCATAGAAAATATTATAAAGATCATAAAAAAGAAATTACAGCATATAATAAAGAATATCGTAAAAAAAATAAAAAAAAGGAGATAAAACAATGAATCTTTTCACAGTTTTTATAATAGTATTGGTAATATCATATATTGCTGATAAACAAGGGTATAAAAGGGGTTATCGAGATGGATATAACAGTAGAAATAATTAAAATATCAATTACAGTATTGCTTGCTGCTCTTTTCTTTATAACTCTTCCTGGACTTGTAAATCAAAAAAGATATGATAAAGATGAAGAAAAATGTAAAAATTGTTCTATAAGTAATGGAACATGGTATGAATACTGTAATGGATGTAAAAAAGATAATTTTAAAGGTTTTAAGGAGAAATTATGAAACTAATTCATTGGCTCACGGATATGTTTAAAAAACGGCATGATTTAAAGCTAGCTATTATTGAAAGAGAGCGAACACAGGCTTGCAAAGACAGACTCATGTTACTCCGTCAATATGAAAGAGATATAAAAAAGCATGATGCAGATTTAAGAAAAGAATTTGAAAATGAATTAAAAGAAAAAATGGAATCAAAACAAGATGAGATTGATAATTTAAAAAATTTAATTCGTTACATAAAAAATAGCGGTGAGAATATTCAAATATTAAGCAATGAATTTGAAATGGAACTTAGAAGTTTATTGCTTATGCTTGGTCGTATGCAAAATAGATTTGGAAATATTGAAGACAGAGCATTCAGGGAAACTAAAAAGATTGAAAAGAAAGTTGATAAATTTATTCAAGTGGAAGATATATGAGCGACCAATATTTTAAAGATAAAGCAGATGAAATTTTTAAATTAGTAGAAATGAATATTAATTTCGAGGATATTTATAAAGCCATTTATATAGGACTTAAAGAAGTTGCTCGTGATCAAAGATATGCTTGTATTGATGCTGTTAGAAATTATCCGCATACAGATGCAGTTAGCAATCTACAAGGATTAATTCAAAATGCTAATATTGAGGTAAAAAATGAATTTAAAACCAATTCCATATAATGATTTAACTAATTTTATAAATAAAAGCGCAGAACATAAAAGATATATGGAATTTATGACAGAATTAGTTTGTGAGACTATGGGATTAAGTCCAGATGATTTAAAATCTAAAACTCCAGGATATACTATTAAATTAAAGGATAAATCATGACTAAAAAAAAGATCAATATATTACCGGCAATAATAAAAGAACCAGAAAAAAATAATCTGGTTCTTGCTGTTGATAGGCTTAAAAGCATAAGTCCGGAAACTAAAAAAACTTATAAATTCGCTATGAAAAGCTATGATAATTATTGTAAATCAAAAGGTGTTGTTGCGGATCTTGACAGTTTAATGGCCTGGCTTGAAAGCGTAGATGCCAGCACTACACAAATGACTTATATAGCAGCGGTTAAAAAGATATTTTCCGAGATTTATCGAAATGATCCTAGATTACCGGATTTAAAAGCTAGTTTGGAAGAGATAAGACCGGTTAAAAGAGATATGACGATAACCTCATCAAAATATCTGACTAAAAAAGAAATAGATGAACTAGTTAAAATCAGCCCTCCCAGATTATCTCTTATGATCGAAACCATGTTTATTACAGCTCTTCGTATATCTGAATTATTAAATCTTAGGCATGATCACATGACTGAGGTAAAAGACGGTAAAAAAACTTATTATGAAATGAGAATTGTGGGTAAGAGAAATAAGGAAAATACGGTTTATATAAGCTCAGAGCTTTACAAGAGAATAAACAAAGTTTTCAACAGTAAAATCTTTTTATTTGAACATAATGGCAGGCAATATCGGAGAGAATTTATCACAATGGAGATTAAGCGTTTTGGTAAACTCCTGGGTAAAAATATCAGTGCCCATAAAATTCGACACTCACGGGCCATGAATCTTGCCGAAAGAGGGGTAAGTCTGGATAAAATAAGTAAATTCCTTTGCCATGCCAGTATAGGAACTACGGCTGGGTTTTACCTGCATTCTAAACCTTCTTTAGATGAGTTAAATATATATAAAAAGTAGTTATCAAATCTGATAACGTGAGAAAAAAAGTTTACAAAAAGGAGAAAAGTTAAAATGAATATAAAACCAATAGAATTAGGATTTAATTTTTATAAAAAATATAGATTTTTTAATTTTTCAATACTTAAAATTAATCATGAAAAAGATTTATTTGGTGTTTTTTATAATAATGGAACAGTCATATTAACTATATTTTTTAAAGAATTTGTATTCAAGCAAAAATAATAAAGTGCTTGACAGATATTGAATAATATTTATTATCAAGTAAACTTTTTTTCATTAACTTCTCCTATTTTATTTTGCGGAAAGCCTGGGAAACCAGGCTTTTTGTATTAATATTTAAAAATTTCTTACAATCCATTCCAAAGCTTTTTTCTTACTCATTAAATAATTATTTAATTGTCTAAAATCATTATTTTTAGATATTTCACTTATAGTCCAGTTGCCATTATACCCCCTAATGGAAAATTTTAAATCCTTATAATCAACAACAATAAACTGATCCCCTTCTTCTATTATTTCAAATTCATCTTTTATATCATATAGTTTATTAGTCTTGCCATATATATATTTTTTTGATTCAATAGTTTTAAGAACTTTACGAGCGACTTCATTTGTTATTTTTTCAAAACTTTTATCATCAACTTGTAATGCTCTTATTACCGGAATAATTTTACATATAACCCATTTCTTAAAAGCTTTAGAATTAGGTTTGTCAGATCTTATAATTAAATTATAAAGACCTGATTCGTTAATAATATATACTGCCCCAGATAAACCTCCCATGTTAAATATAGTCACTTCATCATCATCAAGCATTGCTATTGCTTTTGATACATCCGATAATTCCAGAATATCACACACATCTTTTGCGACCCAGAAAACCTCTCCATTAACCTCTACTGTTCGCAATTCTTTTGATTCATAATTAAAAATCTGTAATTCTTGCATATTTACACCATCCTTAAAATAAAAAAGGGATAAATTTCTGTCATCCTAGCCGATTAACAGAAAAATATCCCTTTTTAAGAGTTTTAAAGATTACTCACGTCCGGCTAGGTAGCGTCAATAATCTCTTTACAAATACATAATAATTAAAATTTACATCATTCGTCAACAAAAATTTTGGATAAAAAGTTAAAAAATAGACTCTGACCATATACTTAAACGATAAGTATATGGTAGTATTTAATCAGATTTTTTAAACATTATATACTGGTTTTAACACTAAAAATCAGTATATAGTTAGGTTGTAAATACAATTATAAAATTCTAAAATTCTAAAATATTTGTAAATTTAATTACATACTGGTTTTTAAAAAATAATCAGTATGTAAAAATAAGTATGTAATCAGCTATTTTCATTACGAATTTGAATATACAAGAGCACTGAATACTGGATCTTATTCTTTATATATTTATATATTATCTATATATATGGATATTAATATTAATAATGTATAGTTATTTCAATTACATACTTTACATACTGACTTTTTAATAAAAAAAAACCAGATGTAATGACATAGTTCTTTTCTCTATATGCAATTAGTTTCATACTATACAAAAATATACATGTTTTTATATTTTATAAATATATATATAAAGAGGGGGTGTTATTTTTTGATTTTTTTTAAAAAAACCAGTATGTAATCGTTTTTTGTTATTTTATATAAAATGATTGACAAATATTATAATATATATAAAATGTTTTTATTAAAAATAATAAAGGAGTTAGATTATGGCAGATGAAAAATTAAATCTAATGGTTAGGATTAAAAAAGATGATTATGATTTTTTTAATAAAATCCAAAAAGAGAATAAAGCTGAAGGTATAGCTGGAGCAAATGTATTCAGTCAGTTTGTGCAAGCTTATAAAAAAGAACGAGGGATAGATAATGCTTAAAAGAGAAATGGATAATTATAAAACTGTTCACGATTTTATTAAAGGTAGTATTGATTATGGTGTACATATATGGACTTTTCCAATAGCTCCCGATACCGTGGGTAAGAAAACTGATAAGACAAGTGACGTGCTTGTAATTGTTAAAAATAGAGTTTATCAACTTTATGTAACTTGTTGTGCTTCGCAAACTGAAAATGATGCGGAAAATTTATATAAAAAAAATGGTGATTCAAATCCTGAAGATTATTTTTCTGTATTTGATGATTTGCTTGCTGATATTATTAAATTAAAAGATCCTATTGCTCAGATGAAAGTAAGGAAAAACTTTTTAATTCATGGTTGTTTATTACCTATTGAAATTATGCTTATAAGGCAATATGTTTTTGCTGCCGATGAAAAGAAAATTGAAAAACAGGCAAGTAAAACGGATAAAGTATTTGAGTATATTAAAAGTGCTGGAACTGAAGGTAGAACCGGAAATGAAATTACTCAGTTTATAAAAAATTATAAACCCGAACTCCGAAAAGAAGTTGTAGAGCTTCTTACTGAAAACGAAGATATACGAATTGTCGAAACCGGCGAAGGTAGAAAAAAAACTACGGTTTATTTTTTTAATAGAGATAACTAATGGTAGTATTGATGTTGCCAAAAGTAGAACTGCCAAGAATTAATGATAAGTTTAATAAAAATTTCAGTTTAAAACAAACCTATCGAAGTAAAAAAGAAAATCTTGTCCGAAGATTGATTGATGATAATAAAGGACTTGAAAAAGTCAAACCACCATATCAGGTTGAAATAGAAATTGGAACTCATTATGATATAGACTCTTGTATTAAGCCCTTACTCGATTCTATGCAAGATGCAGAATTGATTGACAACGATAAGAATATACTTAAAATGATTATTGAAAAAGAAAAGGTAAAACGAAACGAAGATAATTGGATTATTGTAACACTAATACATTATGAAAAAAGAAAAGGTATGAGATGAAAGATAAACAAAGGCAAAGAAGCCGTCAACTAATGGAAATAAATCTTTACAGAACTCTTTGTATAGAGCTTATTAAAATAATTACTGCTTCAGGTATAAAATTACCTGCGCATGTGATGAAAGTGGTCGATGTATGCTTTCCTATGGCATCTAAAATTGTTCCAGAGGGACTTTTACAGGAAAAACGATGTACGATATGCTCTAAGGCAAAAAAATGCAATACAGGGCTTTATCGCTTTGCTATAGGTGGATGTGGGGATAGGTTTTCTAAAAAATGGTGGTTGTTTTTTAAGAGGATAGGATAATATGCCCGAAGATGTAAAAAAATCTAAACCAGTAAAGAAAAAATCGGTTAAGAAAAAAAAAGAATCTGATCAACCTAAAAAAATTGAATTAAAAGATTTTAAACCAGATCACCAAAATTTTATTTTAGAATATATTCGTACCGGTAACAAAGTTAAATCTTATATGTTTGCTTATCCTAAATCTAAATATGGAGCAGCAAGTGTCAATAGTTTTAAGTTGCTAGAAAACGCTAGAATTAAAGAGTATATACAAAGTTATTACGATGAACTATGGAGTGATAGGAAAAATGAAATAAGCAAAACTTTTAATAATCTGTTAAGAATTGCTAATGCTGATATTGCCGATGTCGTTGAATACGAAGAAGACGGTATGAGAGTTAAACCTTTTAGCGAGAGTGATACTTTTTTAATTGCTGAAATAAAAGAAACAGTTAGCGAGACTATGAACGGTACAAATGTAAACAGATCTGTTAAGCTTAAAGATAGTTCTAAAGCAATATCAGAGCTTGTCCGTGTGCTTGGTATGATAACTGATAAGGTCGAACATAGTGGTACTATAGAAATCGTACCAGCTAAAAAACCTGAGAAGGGAGAAGAAAAAGAATGAGAAAAAGAATGAAATTTAACTCAGGAGATAAAGTAACTTATAAAACTCCATATAAAACCGAAAAAGGAATTGTTAAAAGTATATCTGATGAAAATTATACTTTTGTTGTCTATCATTGTGGAGATGATTGGAAAAATTATAGAGATTATACCGCAGCGAGAACACCTAATCAAAACTTAGTTCATGGTTGGAAATAATATATGACCGAAATAGAAAAAGATAATGAAATATTTGATGAAAAAATAATAATCAATCATGATGAATGTTGTTTCTGTAAAATAGAATTGACTGAAGCTAATAAAAGTGTTTATCGTATGCATTTTAAAACAGATGATAATAAATCAAGTATTGGTTGTTTATGTTTAATGTGCAAAGAAACATTTGAGCGTCTTCAAGGTTCTATTGTTTGTAAGCCTGTAAAGAATGAAAAAAATATAAAAAAAGAATTGATTAATGAGGGATGGACTGATGAATTATTAAAAGTTAAAGAAGAGAGTGAATTTGCAGTAATAAATTAAAATAAAAAGGAGAGAAGATGAAAGAAGAGATTATTGAAATGTTAGCAAGTTGTAATAGAGATGGAATGGCACATTTACTGCATTGGCTGGAAAATGAAACTGATTATTTTACAGCTCCAGCAAGTACAAAATATCATGATAGTTTTGAAGGTGGATTAGCGAAACATTCAAATAATGTTTTATATTGTCTTTTGAATGTTTTAAAAATAGAACAATTTTCTATATTTGATATAGATCGACAATCTATAATTATTTGTGCGTTGCTTCATGATATATGTAAGACTAATTTTTATAAAGTTTCTGAGAAAAATGTCAAAGACGAAAAAACCGGTAAATGGAATAAAGAAAATTATTATACCATTGAAGACAGTCATTTTTATGGACATGGTGAATGCTCTGTCATGCTAATTGAAAAGCATATAAAACTAACTGATGAAGAGCGTTATGCAATTCGTTGGCATATGGGCGCATGGAGTGATGATAAGACTGGTGCATTGAATAAAGCTTTTAAAACCTATCCGCTTGCGCTTGCTTTACATATGGCTGATATGATGGCTTCTAATCTGGAGATTGAATAATGAAAAGTAAATATTCTAAATGGATTCCGCTAACCGTTTATAGTAATGCAATGATGACACGGTATTTGCTTATGGCAAGGAAAAATCATAAAACTGGAATTATCAGTTTTAAATCTGTAAAAGTAAATAGAGTTACATCACATGATACTTTTCTTACTACTTTAGAAATGAGTACACAGTTTAATAAATTACTTGAAGAGGTTGAAAGTAAATGAAAAAGTTAATGTTTATATTTTTATTGTTTTGTTTCATAGGTTGCAATGAATTTACCGGAGATGGAATTGTTACTGATAAAGGTATTGATTATATTGATATCCGGACGATGATAGACGGATTCGGAATTAAAGAAACTGTAAAAAGTGATCCTAATAGTATTTCTATGTACTGGATTAAACTTAATACTTGCGAAGATAAAATATATATAAATCAATTTTCATGGGAAGATCTGGAAATTAAAGATTTTGTTAAAGTTGGGCCGGAGCATTCTGATATAAGATTTCAGAAGGAATATTGATTATGGATTTATATAAAGAACTCGGCGTTAATAAAGATGCAAATATTGATGAAATAAAAAAAGCATATAGAAAACAGGCAAAGGCAAATCATCCGGATAAACACGGAGATGAAGAAAAAATGCAATCTATCAATAAAGCTTATGCAATATTAAAAAATCCTTTTAAGCGTGAACGATATGATAGATTTGGAGAAGAGGAAACTGTTAATAATGATGATGCAAAATTAACTCAAACAATTTGTGATATTGTTGCATCTTTAATTTTGAAAAATCCTGATGATATTAAAGTTTTCTTACAAGGTTTAAAACGTGAATGGAATAGTAATTATAATTCAGGTATAATAAAAGTTAAACAAGAAAAGCAATCTTTAGAGAATTTTAAAAAGAGAATATTAAAACATCCTGATAATGATATTATAAATAATTTTATTGATGGTAAAATAAATAATTTAGAATTACAAATTATAAACATTGAAAAAGATTATGAAATAAGATTAAAGGCTTTGGGTATTCTTTTAGATGATTATGTTTATAAAATAAAGGCAGAAGATCCGTGGGTTGTAAACGCTCGACAAATGGGTTATACAATCATTGAAGGGTTTGAATAATAAATGCCTATCAGCAAAAATAGAATATATCAAAAATGTAAATATTGTGATCATACAAATATACATTTAAAAAATATGAAGTTTCCTGATTGTACATTGAAGAATAATAATCCTATAGTAGTTGGTTGTGTTTTGGGATTAGATTTTGTTTTAATTTCTCCTGAGTTGAAAAATAAAATATGAAAGTTGATTTTTCTAATTATTATGATATTTTAAACCCTTGTTATTATGATTTCTTTGAAGATAATAATCGAATAAGACTTTTATATGGAAGTGCCGGTTCAGGTAAAAGTTTTTATTTAACTCAGGAATATATTTATAAAATTATTGTATTAAATAAATTCAATTTGCTGTGTATGAGGAAAGTGGCGAATACTCACCGGACTAGCTGTTTTGCTTTATTTCAACAGGTTATATCTTCGTTAAATGTGGAGTCTTTGTTTAAAATAAACAAAACAGATTTAACTATTGAATGTATTCATAATAAAAATATTATTATTTTTAAAGGATTAGATGATGGGGGAGAAAAAATTAAATCCGTTACCGGAAAGAACGGTATTATTACATCTATATGGATTGAAGAGGCTACAGAGTTAACAAACATTCAGGAATTTAATCAGCTTAATGTTAGACTTAGAGGTAAAAGCGAAATACCTTTACAAATCACTCTTTCCTTTAATCCGATTAGTGTAAATCATTGGCTTTATAAAGAGTTCTTTTTAAAGAAAACTTTTCAAAAAAATTATTCAGTTACTATATTAAAAACTACCTACCTCCAGAATGAACATCTCGATGAGGATTATAAAAATGTACTTGAATCATATAAAGATATTGATGAACAATTTTATCGAGTGTATTGTCTCGCAGAATTTGGAATTTACGGCAATACTATTTTTAATAATTATAGTTTAGAATCTTGTCCTTATACTGAGGATGAATTTGATTCAATATATAATGGATTAGATTTTGGTTATTCACATCCGCAAGTGCTAGAAAAGCTTGGATTTAAAGATGGTACAATGTATTCTTATAATGAATTATGTTTATTTGAAAAAACAAATAAAGAATATATTGAGGAAAATAAAGAATATGATATATTGCATGAAAATGAAAATGTTATATGTGATAGTGCCGAACCTTCAAAGATTAAAGAACTGGTTCAATATGGTTATGGTGCAATTCCAGCAATTAAGGGTAAGGATAGTGTAAGTAGAGGTATAGATTTTTTAAAAAGTCAAAAATGGGTAATTGATCCTGATAAATGTCCAAGACTAGCTCAAGAGGTTGAACAATATCATTGGAAAAAAGATAAAGAAGGAAATATAACTGAAAAACCTGTAGAACTCTTTGAAGATGCAATCCACGCATGTTTTTATGCTTTAGAGCCATTGAGCCGATCAAAAGGCAAGCCAGGCGTTTTATCCGGTTCAATTAGTGATCAGAAAAAAGGCTTAATAGAAATAAAGAAAGCAGAAAGAAGAAAGCGTAAAGAAGTTATGATTGCACAACGTAAGAAAAAAAGAGAAGATGTTGAAAATTTTATTGAAAAGTAAAAAAAATTGTTGACAGGGTTTTCTATAATTGATAGGTTTTTAATCAGTAAAGTAACCCATTAGAATAATAATGGTTGAGAAGTTCGGTACATAAAAGACTCATTATCTTTTATTATGGTTCGATTCCATTTTTCTCACATAAAATCCTACCGTAGCCGGATTTGCGGATAAGGTGTTAAGATGCTGACGTTATCAGCTATAACGACTTAACTTAGTAAATAATGGGAATACCATGAGGTTTTATAAGCTTCACCATTATATAAGTTGCTAAAAACCGGTTTTTCAAAAAGAGGTCATAGTCATATGGCTGAGAATACGAGAATGGGGCAACCTTCTATGACCGTATTTAACTTCTTACTGCTAAAACCAGTAAAGACTGCTTTTTCCCGATTATAGCAGTAAAAGAAAATCGGAACGGGGCAGTAGCTCTAATGGGAGAGCGTCTGGTTTGCAACCAGAATGTTGTGAGTTCAAGTCCCACCTGTTCCAAATTCCAGCGACAGTATGCACTGGAGTAAAAAATAATTAATTTAGGTTATATTGAATTGTTTCAAAGATTTCAAAATTGAGCTTTGGTGGTCGCAAGATAGAAGCAAAGGCTTATAACCCTGACTGGTGACGATCCCAGGGCCACCTAAAAAATCAAAATTTAAAATTAAAAAGGAGATAAGAGAAAATGGAAAAAGAAAGAATGACTATTACAAGAGGACTGAGAGAGCTTAAACTTCTTGATGATAGACTTATGAAAACAATTTCAGAGATGAAATTTGTTGATGTTTATCAGGGTAAAAATCCTGGAGTAGTTTTAATAAGCAAAAAACAAAAAGCAGTTTTTGAAAGTGACATAAAAGAAAAGATTCAATCTTATGAAGCTCTCTTAAAAAGAAGAACTGCTATAAAGTCGGCTATTATGAAGTCAAATTCAGAAAATAAAATAAGAATAGCAAGTAAAGAGTATTTTGTAATTGACGCAATTGAAAAAAAATCATCATTAAAGTATGATAAAGAATTTCTAAAAAAAATGAGATCAGATTGGGTTCAGATTTCAAACAATATTGAATCTAATCGAGTTAATATAGAAAATCAGGTTAATACTATTGTAACTCAGGCTTTTGGAGCAAATAAAACAAATGATAAAGAAACTTATGATAATATCGCAAAGCCTTTTATCGAGGCTAATGAATTGAAACTTGTTAATCCGGTTGATATTTACAAAAGAATTGAAGAGCTTGATAAAGAAATTGTTGAATTTGAAGCTGAAGTTGATTTTGTTCTTTCAGAGTCAAATGCAAAAGTTGAAATTGAAATAGAAATTTAAAAAATATATGGAGGCTTGTCGAAAATCATAAACTTATGCTCGCCAACTCAAAGGCGTTAAAATCAGAGATCATAATAGCAATGGCAATATTGCAACTCCCTGTTAAGGAGCTTTAGAACAATGAGTCAACGGTTCAAATCCGTTTATTCCCATAATGCGGAATATAGCTCAGTTTGGTTAGAGCAATTGTTTGAAAAAAAAATGAAAAGCTAAAAAATTATGATTTAACTTTTAAAAATCAGGATTAAAACTTTAAGCCGTTAAAATTAAAAAATATAAAGTTTAAAGATTGATAAAATCCTTGACTAATGGTTAAAAACTGATAGCATAATAGAGAATTGATTTCCACAAGGCTGATAAGTCTCCATATTTTAAAATTTAAGAGGTATGAATGTATAATAAAATTTTCAATCCGATGAGTGAGGCTCTAAGGCTTCTTAGAGTTTATTCAGATATAAGCCAGGGTGATATGGCTTTAAATCTTCAGTTTCAAAATAATGTACTTTCTCAAATAGAAAACGGTCGAAGGGAAATAACCGTTAAAACTCTTGAAAAATATGCTGAATTTTTTAAAATTCAAGTTAAAGATATAACATTTTTTGCACAACAAATTAAAGAAAATAAAGATATAAAAAAAGAAATATTTTTAACAATTATGAAAAATATTAAAGAGGGTGTATGAGTTTAAGAATTGATTCTGAAAAATGTATTCATTGTGGTATGTGTCATGATAATTGTGAACATCATGGCTTAACTCTTGTAAGCACTCATGATACTGTTTTATATATTCAGAACATGAAATGTATTCAATGCAAAGAATGTATAAAAAATTGTCCGGCTAATGCAATTTATGAAGAGGTAGAAAATGTCTAAACGCTATTCACAAATAGGTAAAAATATTATAGAATGGGATCAGACCTATTATATAACTTATGCTGGGGGTAAAAGAGAACTTCCGGCTAAAGATCAAAAAGAATATGATAAAACTCTTAACTTGCCTTTTGCATTGCAAAGACAGGAATTAAAAAAACTGGGATTTGAAAAGAATCCTAATGTCGTACCGATTAAAGGATTGTCTTTGATTGAATTATTTAAAGACAGATCTTTTATACCTTTTTTTGATGAGTATTTTAATCAATCACATTTAATTCAAATTCATGATCAGATTGTTTATGAGTCTATAAAGCAAAAATCTTATGACTTGTTGTTGAACATTTAATGAAAATAAATATCTCTAAAATTATTCAGCAAATATATAAATCTGAAATACCGGTTCGTATTGAATTTATGTATGACATGGGTTTTTGTTGGAGCTTGATTGATGAGAAAATATTTCCTAGAATATTCTATGATTTTAAACTTGAAGGTGTTGCTATAGAAAATATATTGACAAAAGATAAAGTTCCTGTATTTGAAAAGGATTGGATTGCTAAAGGAGTTTCACAATCTTTTGACGATGCTATAAAAAAACTATGTGAGGCTATTGTAGAACATTTACCTGAAAGTAGTTTTGCTGAATGGTGGAGAGGTATAAATTGAGGCATAAGCATGAAGATTTTGAAGAAGATGAAGCTAGTGTTGATAGCCGTGAACGCAATAAACAGTTAAAACAGGATTTTGATGAGCTTTATATTCATAATTGTAAAAGATCTGGTAAAAAGTTTACATGTGTTCAAAATACTACAATCTTTGTTAGCGGAAATATAACAAGGTTATTGTTACCGCCTAAAACTCATTATGCTGATTGCCTTAAAAGAATTAGCGAAAATATGTATGTACAACTCAAAACAATAAAGGAGTAACAGAAAATGACATTTGAAAAAGCGATAGAAAAAGTCTTTGATCGGGACGAGAAAAAATTCGGGACTGTTTTTGCAGAAAGAAATACTCTTTCCGGACTTGATGAACTAAAAATTGCTGCGAAAGTATGGAATATTGTAGCTTTAGCACTGGAAGAAAAAGGGCTTGACGATTTTATTATTATCAATAATGTAGGTGGTATTGTATCTATTCCCCTGAAAGAGGAGAACATTAAAGATGATTCTAAAGGAAAAAGCAAAAGTCCGAAGACAGAGACAGCTTCAGATGATGCTGTAAATGGCAAAGAAGAAAAATCAAAAGAATCTCCAGCCACAACAAAGCCAGTTAAGTAAAGATACATATCTTGATGCTTTTAACGCCGGTCGTGCAGCCGTTAAAGCTGCTGACCGAGCTTTATATAATTCAGTTCCTAAAGGAATACAATATAACTGGCTTCATAACGTAAACTACAATAATGTAGTTTATCCTATAGATAAAATCCCCGATAGATTATTAAGACTCATAGAAAGAAAAAATCCCGTAGTTGGTGCTATTACTACTTTGCGTATTCAGCAGGGTATTGAATATGCACATATCAGCCATGATAAAGATGTGCCTGGTTGGGAAATATGTTTATCAGATGAAAAAGCCACAATAAGCCCTGATCAGGAAAAGCAAAAGAAATTTCTTGAAAATATTCTCATGTATGGACATAGAGAAGATTATGCGCCTTATCAGGTTTCGGACATGCCTCCAACTTTCAGAGAACGTATGACTATGTATATGAGAGACAGACTTTTAATTGATAAAGTTTGTTGGGAAATAGAAAGAAACCGTAAAGGTGAAACTGTTGCGCTCTGGACTCTTGACGGTGCGACTATATATCCGGTTTTACCTGGTGGATTTTATGGCAGTGTATCTCAAATTAGCACGGGTATGATAGGTGGATTTAATAAACTTACCGATGAAATAAGAAAAGCAAAGATTGAAAATATACCTCCGGTTGAAGAAATTGCTTTTGTACAGGAGCTTTTATATGGTATGTCTGGTGGAGGAATTGCTGCTGCTTTTAGGAATACTGATCTTATTTATGATATAAGCTCAGATCTTAATGATATTAGATATTATAAACAAGGTTATTCTGTAGTTGAAAAAGCTAATATGGCAGTTACGGCTTTTATAAATTCGTTGTCTTATAATAGCAACGGACTTTCAAGAGGTGCAATCCCGAAAGTTGCTATAGCTATGGGAAAAGAAAGCGGATATACACAACCACAGCTTGAAGACATGCAAGATGAGTGGATGGCTAATTTTGAAGGTGTAGACGGTCAATGGAATATCCCTCTTCTTAATGGTGATGCTAAAATATTAAATCTCATGCCTAATAATAGAGATATGGAATATCAGAAATATATGGAATTTTGCGGTGCATTGATTTGTTCAATCATGGGTGCAGATCCGGCAGAAGCTGGGCTTAGATTTAACCAGGCTCAAAATGTATTATCAGAAAACCAAGATGCAAAACAAGTATTTTCTAAGAACAGAGGACTTAATCAGCTCTTAGGAGATTTTGCATATATTGTTAATCGTTGGCTAAGAGAAAGCGGATATAAGTTTGGAAGAGAATTTGTATTTAAGTTTAATGGACTTGTTAATTCTGATAAAGGATTTGAAGCAGATCTGTTAAAGAAAAAAGCTGAAACTTATATGGAAGTTAACGAAATAAGAAAAGAACTTGGTTTAAAACCTCTTAAAGACGGAGATATAATTCTTAATAGTATATATTTACAGGCTAAACAGGCTAATGCAATGTCAGAGCAAGGTGGGGGAGAAGATGGAGCTGAAGGTGAAAGTGACGAAACAGGTTTTGGTGGATTTAGCGAAGATGATATTGACGGAGCTGTTGACGAAGCCGTATCAGGTATGGAAAAAGCAAAAAGCATAAGATTAATATAACGAGGTATAATAATTATGACGGTTAATAGATTAAATATAAGAGCTTGCCAAGTTCTTTATCTTGCAAAAACATATGATGTGCTGATTGGTATTTATCATGATGATGAACTTGATAATGCTCTTCAGGAATGGGCCTTGAATAAATGGGGTGTAGCTCTTTCTTTACCGGCTGCGCTTGTATATAATAAAGATGTTACGGAAGTCCTGACTTCAATGGCTATTGACAGTTATGCGTATTTGCAAAGCCCTGTAAGCGCATATATGGATATGCCTAGATATGCAGGTATAAAAGGAACTTTTCCCACTCTTCCCGTTGTTCTTGATACTAACAGTAAATATGTATGTCCGGAAACAGATATTTATATTTATTCTCTAGCTGGACAGGATGGGGTTTTCGGAGAATATAGTGTAGCCGAACTTGCTCTTACGCCGAATGTAGGAATAAACTTTTTAGGCATATCTTATGCTAGTGCCGTTCCTGTATGGGTGTTTTATACTGCTGAAACATCTTATAATTATTCTTCTATAATTCCAGTTGCTACAGTTCTCTATTTTCAAAGCACAATATTTAATATTCCATTTGGTCAAACCGGTTATGGACTTGCTGAAAAAAGTCTTAAAGTAGGACATAGACGTAAAAAATTTGAAATACTTGATACTTATACTTTCGTTAATTCAGGTCTTTATGTTGAATTGAGTGCATTAAAAGTCAGTAACGGAGTAGAAGAAATAGATTGCCTGGCAATGGACACACAGACATTGCTAAATGATATGTATTTATATTATAAAGACAGTTCTCAGGTATGGCAGACTTCAAAAGTGACAACGATTGATAATCTTCAATATCAGAGTGCTTCCGGTCTTGCTAATCTAAGTGCTGGAGAATTTGTTATAAATAACATCTTTAGAGTTGTTACAGAAGATGGATTATTATTATTTAATGTACTTTCTAATAAATTTGCAACTGCTCAATTAGCAATGAATTCCGGAGAAGTTGAAATACCTGCGATTATAAGAGATAGTGCCGTTTGTGTAGGCCGGTTTATAATTGAACAGGCTTCCAGTTCTCCAGTTGTACAAAAAGTTCAAAAAGTAATATTTGGTAATTAAAAATGAATAGGGGAACATTTGATAAATTATCCACATTGAAGTCGATGTTCCCGTTTGTGGAAGATGGGGATTATGCAGAAGTTTCTGAAACTAGTTTAACTTATGTTTTTAGTCAAGGAAGCTGGAATCCTGGAACACCTGCTGCTTATTCTAATACATTTATAGAATTACCGGATACTCCACTGACTTATAAAGGTAGTGTCGGTCGTGCTGCTGTTGTTAATCCTGAAGAAGATGCTCTTATTTTTGTCTCCACGGAAGGAACAGGAGATATGCTTGTTGTAGTATATGATCCACAAGGGATAAATGATGATGCTTTTGATGTAGATAATCATACAGATGGTATAATAAATAAAGTTTTTTCTGCTGAAGAAAAAATAAAAATAGATAATCATATTGCTATAACAGATGGGAATCCTCATGGTACTGATAAAATTGATATAGGTTTAGGAAATGTTACAAATAATGCACAAATTAAAAAAATTTCTTCATCAGTCAATGGAAATTTATTAGAATGGGATGGAATTACGGGTGATACTGTTAAAGATTCGGGTTCATCAATATCAGATTTGGAAATTTTTTTTACATCATTTTCTATAGCTTTAGGATAGGTGAGATATGAAACAATTAATCGGACATGATATAGGAACTTATGTTTTTGATAAAGTCGCAAAAACTATAAAATTTTCTGGTGTTACTATTACACAAGATCAAATATTATCAATTACAAATACAACTCATGGAATAGTATTATATTTATTTAATAAATCTACACTTTCTGGTTCTTTTTCAGTCGATACATTGACGCTTGATTATGATACCTCTTCAATGGCAAATACAGATAAATTACAAATATTTATAGATATACCGAATGTAATAGAAATTATAAAACCAGTTGATGAATTAGACGTTGCTTATGGTATAAAACAAATTGATGGAAAGCCTAGAGTTTCATCAATGCCTTATGTTTATGATATTGCAGAAGGAAATGTTCTTAATCATTATCCATTGACAAAAATAGGATATTTGCCTTCATTTACTCAGAATGTAAATACTGATGTTTGGAGTTATGGAGGAGTACAACCTGTATATTTATTTCCTGACGTTGCTATGGGTATGGAATTTTTAAGCTCTGATAATACTGATGATATAGGTACAGTTATAAAATCAGGAACATCTACAGGTGGAACAATTACAAGTCTTATAGATTCAGGAGTTGATTTTACTACCGCTACAGCAGTGGCAGTAGGAGATTGTGTAGTGCTTGATAAATCAGGAACTACACCTGAATTTGGATATGTAACTGCAATAGCGCAACATGAACTTACAATAGCAGGTGGATTTAGTTCTGGTGGATCTGGATTATCTAGGGCTTATGAGATAATAGACTCAAGTGCTCATGATGGAGGACATGCCGTAGAAATATCCGGTTTAAATGGGAATTATGAAGAACAAAAAGAAATAGGAATTTTAAACGGAACTACTGTAATACCAACAGTTAAATTAACATGGTTTAGAATAAATAGTTTTAGAATAATAGCTGCTGGTGTAAATAAATTACCAACAGGAAATTTAACCATTCGACATATAAACAATACTCCTGTTTATAGTTATATTACGACAAAATTCACTAGAGCGAGAAATGCTATGTATAATACTGTTCCTTTAGGTAAAAATTTATATGTGACAGATGTTTCTGGTGGTTATGCAATAGCAGGAAGCCCAAACAAAGAATATTGTAGAATTACAACAAAAGCAAATATTGATCCTACAACTAAATTTAAAACAGATGGAATATTTTATCCTTTTACCGATTTATTTGCACAAAATATATCTGTTTCAATAATGTTTACTATGCCTACAAAATTACCTCAGAAGACAGATATAAAAATTTCAGCGATAGGCAGTGCGAGTGGATCAGTAATTTCAACATTAAGAGGTTGGTTGGAATCAAATTAAATTTAAAGTACGTCAGAGGACGAAAAAGGTATGAAGTCATGCAGCAACAACAATTTCAGATTTCAAATGAAATTTTATTACAGATTATTGTCTGGCTTGGTTCTGTCAGTATTGGTTTGTTATTTACTATCGGGGGTATTATTTTATATGTATTTAGAAAATCTACCAAAGACAATGACAGTGAACACTGTAGAATTGAAACCGATAATAATTCAGAACATATTAGAATTGAAAAAACGATAACAGATAAATGTAGTGAAATATCTTCTAATCTCTGTATTTTTAGAAAAGAAATTAGAGATGATATAAAAGGAGTCCACGCTAGAATAGATTCACATTTAGAGGTAGAATAAATGAATAAATCACAAGCAAATATTTTAATTTCAATAATAGAAACTCATTTTCAGTTTCAAAAACAACATCCAGGAAAAAGATCTATTCTTTTTGATGATATTAAGAAAGTTCTGGAATGCTCTCAAGATTATGCTGAAAAATTTGCTAGTACACATTGTAATATGGTTAGTTTTTGGGGACTTAATTATTCTCAGAAATTAACTACTATGCAGTATGATGAATTTTTTGAAAATATGCTTGAAAATAATTTTTGCAATAAAGAAGGTAAGATCAAAGTTGAAAAAGGTGTTGTCTGTGAACAAATCTTTGGATATGATTTTAAAATTAAATATTTTGAAGACTATGAAGATGTTTTAAACCCTTTGACAAGATTAAATCCTGAAAAAGGATATCAGCTTAAAATGAAAGGCGATACAAGCGGATTTCATTTTATTGCATGTTATATAGATGTTGAAACCGGTTTAATGATGGGTGTAGATTCAAGTTATAGAGGTACACCTTTTATATTATCCGAAAAAGTTAATTCTAAAAATTTTATATGGTTATTAGAGGTTTAAAATGACTAAAAAGCATGAAATAGATAATAAATATGAAGCAGGTACAAGCATTTTCAAAGAAACTTTAAAAAAATGGTGGGCCGTAGCTTTTTTAATAATAATTTCAGGAGCAATATTTTTTATCTTGCAAATTAAAACATTTCAGTGTGGTAATGTAGTTATTGAGAAAGATCCAATAAAAACACCATTAAAAAAATAAGGAGAATATAATGATTAGAGATTTTCTTATTGTAATATTTATTTTTTGTTTAACTCTTGCGTCTTATGCTTCAGAATATGAGTCTCCAATGTCAATTTACAAAGATAATTATATAATTGCCGGAGATAAAGACAATCAGGTAAAAATTCAATTATCAGCAAAATTTAATATTTTTTATCCTTCAAATACCGGATTTAATTTGGGTTATACGCAATTAAGCAATTGGTATTGTTATGGCGACAGAGATACTTTTTATACTATGTACTGCCCTGAAGTTTTTTATAGATTTGAAAGTGGTAATAATCTATTTGATAATGCTGTTATACCTTTTATAGATTTTTTACAAGTATCTCCAATAGAACATAATAGTACAGGTGTTGAAGGTGAAAATCATAGAAGTATAAATCAATATTATGCACAGGCTCAATTAAGTTATGGAGAGGTTTATAATGTAGGTGCTGGCGGTAAATATTTTAGATACTATTCTATAAGTGATAAAAATGAAGATATAAATAAATACAGAAAAAATTATGAAGCAGATATATTTTTTAAAATACGATCTAAAACTGTAAATTATTTAGATAAAGAGGAACTACATTTTAAATTTGGCGGTAATCCTTTAGGTAATGGCTGGTATTGTATAGAGGCTCAATTCAGGCTTATATCAAGTAAATTTCAGCCAAAATTTATGATCCAATACTATAAAGGATATTCGGAATTCATGGTTCAATATAATCGCAAAGATGAAGCGGTAAGGATAGGGTTAGTATTTTGAGTAATATAAAAATACCGGCAGAAATATGGTGTAGAACTTGCGGTTATTTTCGACCTATAGCAAATCAAAATAAAGGTAAAGCTGAAGAATTTAGAGAAAGAGTTAATTTAAAAGTTCCTTCTCATGAAGTTTTATCTTCTCAAGTTAAAAGGAGTATATCATGAATAAAATAAAAATAATAATTATATGTCTTTTAATTCTTTCCGGTGCTGCTAATATTTTTTTCTTATCTGGTTGTAAAAGCTTTGATCCTGTAATCGTTCCAGGTCAACCGGATGAATGTAATGATTTTTATTCAGTTATGAAATATTATTCAGTTGAGGGCAAAGACAGTGCTTTTGTCGGTACAGTTTATAATGAATGTAAAATAGCAAGAACTAGTGTTCGTTTACAAATTAGAGAGAAACACTGTAAAGAACTTATATATGGTCAAGTTGAATTAGATAAAGCTGATTATAAGAGATATTCAGAATATCAGGAATGTTTGAAATAGATATTTATGCCTGATGATAAAGACCAACAACATGAAGTCAAAGAAGAAAGATATGTTGAAGATTTAATTCTTTATTATCAGACTTATGTAAATGCGGTTATAAATGAAATATTTGTAGGTATAGGCATAAGTCTTGGTCAGACAGAAAAACAAGCTTATGCAATGGCTAAGACAGATCCTAAAAAACTTGAAAAAGCATTTTTTAAAGATGTATTTGAAAAGTTTAAAAATGTATTCAAACATAAAATTCCTAAATTCAGATTAAAACAAAATATATTTAACAAAGGCAAGCCATTAACCGAAAAGCAATGGGATGTTATAAGTAAAGCAATAGCTGAATACTGGAAACAAAATACTTCCAAAGTCACTGAAGATGTAACTGTAAAAGGTTATGTGCTAGGCATAAAATCCTCTAAATATCGTAAAACTAAAATTGATAACACTAAGAAAACCTTACCTGAAATAATCAAACATGAAGAAAAGGAAAGCGGAAAAAAATTTGCAGATAAGTTTGAAGAAGCTTATAAACGCTATGATTTTAAAAATAGTGAAAAAAATGCTATGAACAGGGCTTTTTCAAATATAGCTATGCACGTTTCTGATACTGGTGATGGAGTTAAGCAAGCCATAAGAAAAGTTGTTACTGAAGGTATAAATGAAGGTAAAAGTCCGGTTGAAACTGCTTCAGATCTATATTGGAATATTCAGAAAGAAACCGGTAATGAAACTGCTGAAAGTGTAAGAAAAAATTGGAATAGGATTGCTGCAACAGAAATGAATTCAATATTTGAAGCCGGTATTTTAGCTCCTTATGAAGCACAGGCTATGGAAAGCTTGAAGACCGGTAAGGGTGTTTATTTTGTCAGAGTAAACGGAACGTGCGATTGGTGTAAACCAAGACAGGGTACTATAGTTAGATTAGTTCCTACAAGCATAGTAGGTGATGTAAATGATGACAGTTTAAAATCTATGGGTATTGATGATCCCTATACCGATATAGCTATATGGGTAGGTAAAAACAATGTAGGTAGGAAAAAACAGGACTGGCTTATATGCTGTCCTGCTCACCCATTTAACAGAGCAAGCTTTTCACTTATTGATTTAGATACACAAGAATATGAACCTAAATTTGGAAGAGTAGTTAATAAAGTTCCTGAAAGTTTAAAACAATATGGAATTAAAAGAGATACATCTTTTGCAACTCCGGAATATAAAGAAAGTAAAAAACCGGTTAAAATAGGTGATAATCTTGTAAGATTTTATGATAGTGTTTATGAAGCTGTAGACAAAGAAAATTATAATAAGAAATTAGAATTATGGAAAAAAGATCCATCTCAACCTATACCTGTTAGTCGTAGCAGTACAGATTATAAACATATTTTTGGTGATTTATAATGATCTTTGATATTAATCAAGATATTATCATGGACACCATAATGTCAAATATTGAAAATGCAAAAGAAGAATATATTCAAGAAATAATTGAACGTATAGATGATTCAATTCCTGGAGTTTTAGAATTACTTTTAAATGATTCCACTGAATATTGGAAAGAAACCGCAATAGGCAAAGGTGGTGGATGGGGAGAAATATATGCCAGTGCCATTAAAAATAAAGGTACAAGTGATGGTGGCGAAGTTTATATTGATGAAAGTGTAAAAGGTAAAAATAATAAACCTGCAAAAATGTTTTCAGAAATGGTAGAAAAAGGTGTTAAAAGTTGGTCAATACAAGATGCACTCTTAGCAAGTTCAAAGGCTAAAACAAGTAAAGATGGGATAAAATATATTGTAGTACCTTTTCCTGTTCGTACACCTTCTAAAAAAGGACAGGGTAAAGTAGGTTCAAGGTTTGGCGGTAGAGAGATGTCCTCTGATGTGTATAAAATTGTAAAAAGTGGTGGTAAAATATCTAAAGGAACAATGCTTACAACTGCATCAGGAAAAGAAATAGATATTGGAGGTCTTACAAGATTTCAAACACAAAAATTTCATAGTGGTTATGGTATATTTAGATGTGTAAGTAAAAATTCTAATGGATGGCAATATCCTGATAAATCTCCAAGACCGGTATTTCCAAGTGTTGTAGATTATGTAAATAAAAGAGTGGCAGAAATAATTGAAGAACTCTGCCAAGCTATTGTTAAAGAATTTGATATGAGAGATTAATCAAAAACCTTAATCTTTATATTCTCACCAATTCTTGACGGATCTCCTCCATAAATATTAAGTTTATTTTTTATATCATCCTGAAGAGTATAATGAGTATTACCGTTCTTACATACTTTTAATTTAAAATACTCGTTTTCTGATTCAGGTTTTTTATTAGTTCTTAATTGATCTATAATTGTATGATCTGGTAATTTTTTTCCGTCCAGGATATAACAAAGTTTCTCAAGATCATCTGTAATAGTTGGCTTATCTCTATAATAACCAAAAACACGAGAATAATCATATGTGGTTATAATAAAGGTTGTATCTATGCCGTTATTGTTACGTTTCTTTTTAGTGCTGGAATTGTAATTACTACCTCCAGTATAATAATAACTGTCTGTAATTCGTTCATAAACTGATTTCATCATGGTTTTGATATTATCATAAATAATATCTTTTAAACTGGCTATATATCCTTCGGCGTTTTCAATAGTAAATACGGGAAAATCAAATTGATCAATTTGTTTCTGCATTTTTTCATAATCAGTACAGAGCATATATTTTTCAAGTTCAAATAATCTGATAAGATATTGCCAGCATGTTCTATCAATGTATTTTTCAGCTCTGTTATCACTATAATTATCAAATCTATATTCAATTCGATAAGGTCGATAACCTTTAATTTCAGAAAGATCTTTTTCTATTTCATTATCAAGCTTTTCAAGCATTGATAATTGAGTTAAAAGTATTTGTTTAAGATTAAATATTTCAGTTATTGATTTGCGCTTTACTGGTAAATTCATTTTATCACTTCCAGTTCAATATCTACAAAATTCAATCCACCTTGTTTATTTTGAATATATTCTAAATTCTCAGGACAATTATCAAGTTTAACAAGAAAACATTTAGATAAAAATCCGGTTTCAGCTTCTTTTGAGATTATAGTTCCTTCTCCGTAACAAGTTTTAACTCTATCGTTTATTTTCACTTTACCTTCCTCCTGCACTCTTCTAATAAGCTTTCAAGCTTTTCTATTGTAGGATTACGGTCAAGAATAATCCGTACATATGTAATACTTCTATCAAGCAATAGGCTTAATTTCTCTGTACTGCCTGCTCTGTGAATATAAAGCCCTATCTCTTTTGCGAGATAGAGCTTTAATTCTGTTCGGACTTCTTTATAGTTTTTACTGGTGATCATTTATCCTCTGATTTTTTGAAAGTCTTTTTAGGTCTTTTACTGTCGTGATGTTTGACGTATGCCATAACTTCAACGTCTGACATATTCACTTGTAATGCTTTTTTAAACTGCTTAATGCTTTTTTGTGTCATTGTCCTTACCTTTTATCCCTTTTTTTATTTTTAATAAAGCTTTGATTCTTGCCTTGTAGTGTTCGTCACTTTCTTCATAATATTTGAGCTTACCCGTAAAGTCATAGATCGGAATTGTAAAGTTTTTGTTTTTAAAATTTCTTACCCTTCTTAAAATACAATTCATAACTTGCCTCTTTTTTAGATGGAAGATCTGGTTATTTTGCTATATACAAAATTGTGAAAAATATTTATTCATATCAATTTTTATTATTTTATTATTTTCTAGTTTAAAATAAAGATATTTATGACCAACTTTTACTAATGTTGAATTATTATGAAAAGGGTGAGAAAGTTTCCCAAGATTTTCAATGGTGTTGAAATATTTTTTCATTTTGTATCTCCTTTAAAATCAATCTCTTATCTATTTATACTATTATCAAATCTGATAATGTTTGTCAACAATAAAAGTTAAAATTTTTTACTTTTTTTGATTTTTTTTCGTACTTGACAAAATCTGAATTTATTATGTAAATAAACCATTATTAACCAGGAGTTATTTATGAATAGAGATCAAATAATTGATTTAATAGATAGACAAATAGACTTTACTGATATGAAAAAAGCTGGTCTTGCACTGCAAAAACATTATGAAATTAATTCAAGACGCATGGAAGCAATAGATGTTAAAAACTGTCTTGCTAATGGTCATCCAATTGCCATACAGGGAAAATTGATTATTGGTTATGATATGCAAAAAGCTTTTGAAAGTAGTGATAGCGAATTTTTTGATATAGAAAGACCGGTTGAAGCTATTGAAATTGTTGAAACTCTTCCAGAGCGAGAATATTTCGCTATTGTAGGTCGTAACGAATGGGGAGATATTTCAGAATTTAATAATATCATAGGTGATTTAAGACTTGGTGAAATATATCTGCCTAAACATTCTGCAATATTCAACTTCTTAAATCCTACGGAAAAGACTAAAAAAGAAAAAATTCAAAGTGTTCTTAACGGAGTTCAAGTAATTGTTTATGAAAGAGAAAACTATGTAGATAACTGCTTCCATGAGATCGGACACCTGTTCTGGAGAACTTGTACAAGATTTGAAGAAAAGATGCAATTTAAAGAATTATTTAAACATTTACGAACATCTTGTATTTATGAATACGAATGGGAGCGAAGTACGGAAGAAGAGGTTTTTTGTACAATTTATAAATGGTATATGAAGTCTGTGCTTATAAACAAGAGTTTTTACAACATACTTGAATACGAAGAAAGCTATGGACTTAAATTATTACAAAGTGTTTTTGACCGTATCGCTAAAGAACGGATCATTGACGATATATGGGAAATGAGCAAAGAAGATGTTATTGAATATTTAAACCCTCCCCTGGATAAAACGACCGGAAAATATATTCGTAAATCAGGTATGTTTGATAAGATTAAAGATATAGAACTGCCTGAAAGCATATTGAACCGGATTGAAAGCGTACAGAATGGACAGGCTTTTGTTGGGCTTGGTAAAGCCGTAGTGCCGGTTAATAATAATCTGATTGATTTTGATAGAATTAAAATGATACCTTTGGAGAAAGCTAATGGTAAACCAACAATATATCTCGATCAAGATGGAATTGTTACAAATTTTGCAGAAGCCTACAAGATAGCCTTTAATCGTGATGTATTTAAAGATGACAGTTTTACAGTGACAGAAATGTGTAAAACTGAGCCAAGATTTTTCTTAACTATACCAGTATTACAGCGTGGTAAAGAATTATATAATCGCTTGGTTAAAAAGTATAATATAATATTTCTCACAACCGCTATGGATGAACTTGAATATTGTAGATCTGATAAAGTGACTTGGCTTAAACAGAATATATGTTCAGAGCCTACAATAATATTTTCTGATAATAAAGCTGATTATGCACATTCTGAAAAAGATATACTCGTGGATGATATGGCTCATAATTTAACCGCATTTTATGAAGCTGGAGGGACTGCAATCAATTTTAATTCTATGTCGAATGATGAGATAATGCAAAAGATTGCAGAGACATTAAATCCACAGGAAGAAATAAGACAGATAAAGCAACAAATTAAAGAAATGAAAGTTAATGTAGAGCCGAGTGAAAAACAAAAAGAGAATGGAAATTACGCTAAAGGAAAAATAATATTTAAACAGATACCAATAACTATAGAAAATCCAAAGGGAAGTATAAGATCAGGCATAGGCGCAAACGGTGTGAAATGGTTGTCTAAAATGAGTTCACACTACGGATATATTAAAGGTACTGAAGGCAATGATGGAGATGAAATTGATTGCTTTATTGGAGATGATTTCAGCACAAACAAAGCCTTTGTTGTAAACCAGGGTTTTAATAATTTATTCGATGAGCATAAAATTCTCCTCGGTTTTAATACAATAGAGGATGCCAGAACCGCTTTTCTGAAATGTTATTCTAAAGGTTGGGAAAAGAATATCATGAACATAGTACCGACCAATACAAAAGTGTTGAGACAGTGGCTAAAGACCGGCAATTATAAAGAGCCGTTTAGTGGTGAGTTTAAATAATGCTTTATTTAAAGGTTGGTGAGAACAAATATATAAAGCTTGAAAGTCTTGAAAAGGCTAGAAGTCATAAATATGTAAGTAGAAAGCCTGATGGAAAGGGTGGGTGGAAATATTTTTATGCGGATAAAGATAATAAACCTTCGGTAAGAATGGCTAATTACAATGACAAATCTTTAAGAATTTATAACAATTTTGAAGGTAATATTTTTAGTGAAAGGCATGGAATAATACAATCAACAAGTAAACAGTCTATCATTAAAAGTATTGAAGTTGAAAAAGAAATTGTTAAGAATACAGATTTTGAAACCGGCGCAGCTTTTGACAAAAATGGGAAACTTCTAATAAAGAAAAAAGGTGTTTATGATAAAGTTAATTTTGTAGATCCTGAATACAGAATAATAAATGGTTCGGAAATTTTTACACATAATCATCCAGAAGACAAATCTTTTAGTGATGACGATCTTATTTTCGCTCTTGTTTTAGGCATTAAAGAAATGCGAATTATATCTCCCTTAAAAACATATTCTTTTAAAATTAGCCATAAAAATAAATCTAAAGATTTACAAGAACTTTCTGATAATATAAAATATTATCAGAAAAAAATAATTCAACATCAAAAAATTATTCAATCTGAGAATAGTGATTTAATGAATCAAAATCCTGATGAATATTTTTTAAAAAAAGATCATAAAGTGATAGAATCACTAAAGAATGATTCTAATTTTTTAAAACATTTTAACATAAATTACGAGGTAAAAAATAATGAATGATAATTTTTTTAATCCCATAAGTAAGGAAACGAAAGAAAAAGGTTTTTTTTCTTTAGGAGGTATGGAAAAAGATATAAAGAGGCAAGAAGAATTAAAGAATATAAACCTTAAAGATTTGGAAAAAGAAATAGAAGAACTGGAGAAGAGATTGGATCATGAATAATATTGAAATAAAAAATCCTGAAGTCCATATTGACGGATCTTCTAATAAATTATTTTATATTTTTGCAGATAAAGTCTTTAAAACAGGTAATAATCAAACCGAAAAAGAACAGCTAAAAGTTAAAATCAATAAATCAATACTTAATATCGAAGAAAAAAATATGCTATTAGGTTTTTTATGACAGATTTAGAGAGTAGAAATTATCGTAAAGTTTTTCATCCAAATGGAATGAGTATAGATACTATAGATATGAATGAATCTTTTAAATGGGAGAAATCTTGTGAATATAGTTTTTCTGAAAAATCAAAACTTATAACTAAGATATTAACAAAATATGGTATTGAGGATGAAATAATAGTTCAAAGATTAAAGAAATGTTTACCAAAAGGTAAAAATGAATTTTTATCTTATACAGATAATGAATACGAATCATTAATAAAGGAGTTTAACTTATGAAAACAAAAATAGACTTCTCGCTCTATACTCCTCAGATGTTGCGTGATCAGATTCAAGAAGAGCTTTTAAAAGTCGATGATGCAAAGCAAGCGTCATACAATGCAATTGTTTTTCTCAATAATTTATATGGAGCAAAGAACATGCAGAAGGCAAAAGAACTTTCCAAACTTATAAAAAAACAAATTATTGATAAAACTGGTAAATCAACTACAGTTTATGTCAAACCCGAAGGATCTAAAACTGAATGGCTAAATAAATTCATTAGTTTCTTTGGATTTAGTAATGCAGGTCAAGCTAATCAGCGTATTGAACAGGATTATAAAAAGCTTGAACTTGATAAAAAAGGCGTGACCTGGTCAGATTGGAAAAGTCATGTAAGTGAATATTTCAGCAATAAAGATAAATGGGACAGATTTTTTTCAGGTAAATCTTCAGAGAAAAAAGCTACAGAAAAAAAAGAAGATGCAAAAGCAAAGAAAGCTGAAAAGAAACCGGTTAAGCAGACTTTTAAATTATCTCTCATGAAAGTAGTTGCAGGATTGTACGGTAAAGCTCCGGAGAAGAAGAAAGAAGAACCGGTAAAGGCGGTTGAAAAACCCATTGAAAAACCTATCGAAAAGCCAGTCGAAAACAATTTTGATACTATGCCAGAAACCGTTGCAGAACCTGAACCAGAACCAGTTAAAGAAGAGCCTGTTAAATCAGGTGAAGAAACTCTTCAGGGTAAATTCGATAGATGGAAAACAGGAGATTTAACAGGTGTTGAAGGTCATAAATTTAATATGACTAAAACTATGATGGGTAAAGGTGGTCCTAAAACATTTTTTAATGAAATTATTATAGAGAAAATATCAAATGGATTTATGAGTTATGTTGATGCTGTAGGTGGTAGGGAAAGTTTTTCAGGTGGCATTTCTGAAAAAGGGTTTATTAATGATTTAAAAAATGGTTCGATGATTCCCGTAGGTCTGGAAAAAACCATTGATACCGGTAACGGATCTAAGATTGAAGCTGTTAAAGCCTACACTCCTGAACAGAGAAAAGAGGTTAATGCCGATGCTAAAGAAGCGGCGAGAGAGGGTTATTTTAACGAACGACCGGCTGAGATATTAAATGTCGGTAAAGATGTATGGGGTGCAGCTAGACATAATTATGATACTTATCAGCAAATGAACGCTGATGTAAATCAAATGGAAAAAGAAGGAACTGCACAAGCATATGTAACAAAGAAGAACCTTTTCGGAGATTATGGACTTGCCAATAAAGATGAAAGAGTTGGCAAAGGTGAAACCGAATATAAGGTATTAGCAAGTTTTGTAATGAGAGAATATCTTTCTAAAATGCCTCCGAATAATCCTACAGATAGAGCAATGTATATGGATTTTTGTCGTGCCATTTCAAGACTTGATCAAAATACAACTGATGCTAAAACATTTTATTTTGGTATGGCTGAGACTTTTGCTCAGATGTTTCCGATAGAAGCACAAAAACCAGCCACTCCTGGACAGGGTATAAGCGTACTTGATATGATACCACAGAATAGAAAAGGTAAAAAACCTGAAGACATTATAGGCCCTGTTCTTACGGCTTTATTCTATTCACTGAATCAGCAGGCTAATCAGAGCCGGAACATATATTACGGTATGGATAAGAAAGAACGTAAGCAGATGGATGTAATGAGTGCAGCACTTCTAGCTGAAATCGGTAAGACTAATAAGACTTATAATGAACTTGAAGTTATGATTTTTGGAGAAACAAAACTATCCGGCATTAAAATGAAAAAAGGTGATGCGGTTGTGTTTGCTGAAAATCTTGCTGATCATGTTTATGCTATAAGAATAGATTATGCTAGTGATGAAGATAAATTAAAGCATGATGCTTTAATAAAAGAAATTAATAATATTGGAGCAGATGGTCATTTTCTATATCTTTCAAATAAAGAAAAAGAAAAGAAATTACCTGAACTCAATAAGAAATATGGAACTAATTTTACTATGGATAAATCGTGGGAAGTTACGAAATATATAGATGAATTAGTAAGAGAAAAATCAGTTGAAGCTGCTAAATATAGAATAAGAACTAAAATTTTCCCAGAAGAAAAAGGACAGATTATAAAAGTTGGTAAAAGTGATATAGAGGTTGCATTCAAATTTCCTAATGGAACAATTAAAGGTTTTAGAATGAAACCAAGTGAATTAAAACCTGAGAATGTAGAATCTATTTCAAAAGACATAAAAAGGAAAGAGACACTAATATTGAATCTTGCCGTTGAAAAAAAAGTAATTCGTAAAGGTGGTAAAGATTTCTCAGGTCTTTCAATTACTGAACTTCAAAATAAACTTACCGAAGATTTTAAATTCAAAGCTATTCAGTACGGAAACAGTGTACCAGATGACGAAAGACAGTATCATACACAATGGACTCTTGAATCAATGTCTGATCTTGAAGATATTACAGGCATACCATTAGAGCAACTTACAGCACGGGGTAAACTTGGTATAGCTTTTGGAGCAAGAGGTAAGCCTATCCCTGGAATTGGAGCAGGTGCTTTAGCTCATTATGAACCTACAACTAAAATGATAAATATTACCCGTGCCAATGGTTACGGCAGTCTTGCTCATGAGTGGGCGCATTTCGCCGATAATATTTTATCACCAGATATGAATGATTATATTACTATTCAGCCCAAAGCTATTGTAAAAGAAGTAAACTCTTCTAATATTAAAATAGGTTCGATTTATGAACACGAAACAAGGAAAGGTAAAAAGACAATTACAGAAAGATACTATTATGATGGTAAAGATCCAGAATGGCCTTTTGCTAAATTAAATAATGGTCAGAGTGAACCCGATAGTAAATCAATGCACTCTAACTTTTATAAATTTAAAAACGGGCAATCTCTAAAAGTTTTAGAACCTGATAATTTACCTTTTATGGAGATAGCTTCTAAAATTGCAAGATTATCACAACAGTCTTTGCACGATCAAGCCAATAAGATCGATGATGGAATAAACAAAAAGCATATATTAGAAGATCCATATTTAAATGACAGAAAAGAATGTTTCGCCAGAGCTTTTGAAATATATATTGCAGATAAACTCAAAGAAAAGGGAAGAGTGAATACATATCTTGTAAGTCATAGAAAAACATTTGAACAGGATGGAGCTTCAATTTATCCGCAGGGAACATTTAGAACCGAAATAAACAAAATGTTTGATGAGTTTTTTATAGAAATAAACAAAAATCAGGAGATGAAAAAAGCAATAGACAAATTATTAAAACAGAATAAAAATGTTTATATAAAGAAACTCAATCCCATAACTCAAAAGCCCGAATACAGGAAGGTAAAGTGACTAACAGACTTATAATTAAACTGGCTGATGGTCTTTATATAGATTTAAGTAAAGCCCGAAGTCATAAATATATCAGTCGCAAACCTGATGGTAAAGGAGGTTGGATTTATACTTATTATAAAAAACCTGTTGGAAATAGTTATGCTGTAAATTATAATGATATGAGAGATTTTGATTATGAAAAAGCAGTTCAAATATATAAAGATACAGAATCTATAAGAAATATTAAAAATTATGAACATTCAAAAATATATGATAATAAAGGGATAGTGTTACTTTATAAAATATTTCCTAAAACTGGAGGGAGTTTTACTAATGAAGAATTAAATAAAATTGAAAATTCAAAATTATTAATACATAATCATCCTTCAGGAGATTCTTTTTCCACAAAAGATATTCAGTTAATTATCGAAAAAAATATAAATGAAATTAGAGCCATAGGTCAAAAAGAAAAAACAAAAACTATTTTTTCTTTAAAATTGGAAAAACAAATTCCAATTGAATTAAAAAGAGATTTATTGAATTACCATTTTAGCTTATGGAATATAAATAAAACAACTGGAGATAAATTTTTTGCTCATAAAACAATGCAAGATTTTATAAAAGTTTATGGAGAATATTTTAAATATGAAAGAATTAAATAAAAAAGATTTTAAAAGAAATAAAATTTATCATGAATTGTTTTATCCAAATTCGCCTTTAGGTTTAGATGGAGAAGAAATGTCTTCTGAAAAATTTGCGGAAAAAATAAAATCTTCTAAAATATCTGAATCAGAAAAAAGTAAAATAATTAAAATATTGATACAAAATTATGATTTTATAGATAAAAATATATACAACAGAATAAAAAAATGTCTACCAAATGGATTTAATTCAATGTATTCAATAGAGGATAACGAATATTTTGAATTAAAAAAAGAGTTTAATTTATAAAAAAACATGAATATTATTAATAAAATGGAAGGTTAAATAACATGGCAAATAAAATATTTTTTAAAACAGTTGAAGGTAAATATGTATCACTTGATAAAGCTTCAAATCCCGAAGATAAAGTTCGTAAGGTTATGGGTGAGTTTAAAAGAGGTACTTTACATTCCAGTTCCGGTCAAAAGGTAACTTCAAAAGACCAGGCTTTGGCAATCGCAATGTCGGAGAGTGGATTATCTAAACAAATGGTTGCTGATATTCTTATTGATTATGATGATATGGAAAAAGCAAGTCAGATAAAAGAAGGGATTAAAGTAGAAAAAGAACATATTCCTACTATGAAATATATTAAAGATAAGTTTGGAAAATATCATAAAATGGCTAATACTGAAGATATTGCCGAGCACATCGCCGGAGACCATCTTGAAGAGATAAAAGATTATTATACAAGATTACTTGAAATGGAAAAACAGGCTAAAGGCGATAAAAAAAGACCTCAAATCGAAATTGATGTAATTAAATTTTTAATTGATAATCCGAATCCTGCGGATAGTAAAGTTCATACTTTTAGTGATAAAATAGGCATAGACACACATAAACTTGAAGCGATATTCTATAAACTTGCTACTGAAAGAGCTGAAATGAGTAAAGACATGCAGAAAGCTAAGTCTGCAATAGGTACTACTGCAACTTGGGCTGACGGTAAACAATATCGTAAAGTAGCTGAAGGTCAATGGGAACAGGTTAAGGGTGACGGTAAAAGCCATAATGCTAAATTAGGTGGCGGAGCACATGGTTATGGCAAACACGATGTAAGTACAGCACCGAAGCTTCATAAGAGATTTATGGATTATCTACAGAACATGAGCCAGGAACATCGGGACATATTCAGAGGCGGTAAGTTTGATTTTGAAAAGAAAACATTTACAGCTATAGGCGGTAAAGTAGCTTTGCTTTGGAAAGATGATAAAGTTAATATTGTTAAGACTGATAAAATGGATAAAGCCCGTGTGACCAAATATATAAAAAGAGTGCCGAAGCCGTCAGGTAAGGGTTATTATTATTTCTATACAAAGCAGCAGTTTAACCAGTATAAAGAGACTGGAAAAGTTCCTGAACAAGAAAAAGGCGATTCAGCTTTACAAAAGATATTCAAATTTTTAGGTGTTGATAATTGGATGGACGGTAGTAAAAAAATAGGTTCAATATACGAATCTAATAAAAGCTCTCTTCTTGAAAATAATGTCGATAAAAAGACTTTTGCTGAATACAGTGTAGAATACTTATCTAATAAGGAAAAATGGGATTCTCGTTTAAGTGGTGAGAAAAAAGAAAAGTCAGAGTCAAAGCCTAAGTCTGAACAGCCTAAATCTGAGAAAAAAGAGAGTGGTGATAAAAAAGAAGGTAAATGGAACATGGGTGTAATGCGAGCTATTGCAGGGATTTATGGAAGCGGAGAAATAAAGAAAATTGATACAGAAATGCCTATGCCTACTACTCCCAACAAAAAAGATGATAAGAATAAAAAAGATAAGGAAGCCCCTAAAAAAGGTTTTGAAGATGAGCTAAATGAACGGGAAAAAGAAGGTAACAATAAAACTTATACTAATAAGATAAAGCAATTACAAAATGAAATAAATAGTTTTTCCAAAACAGCTTCCGGAGGAAGTAAATATTCTCTTGATTCTAAAGGAAATGAAGATTCTGGAGAAATGTCTATTCAATTAAAAGATAGTGTATCTGGTAAAATTATTCCTAATACACAAATAACTGGTAAAATTAAAGATTTTTTAAATATTAAAAATCAATTGATTGAAAAAATGAAAGAAATAGACAGTAATGACAAATCCCCTGACAACTTCGATACTATGCCGGAGGGGGACGATATAGAAAAAGGCATAGAGGATTATTATAAAAAAATTACAGAAGAATTTAGTAATGAAAAACCTGATTTAAATAAAATCAAGAAAGTTGCTAAAGAAAAAGCTGATAAAATAAATTCAATTATGAATAAAGAAATTTCTTTAGATACAGGCGGAATAGTTAAGTCAAATAAGAAGTTTATACTTGAAAAATATGATCCAAAAGAAGATAAAATGACTTTTAAAGATAATAACGGAAAAACTCAGGAAATAACTTTTTCTAAATTTGAAAAAGAAAATCCTAAATTTTTTAACAGTCAAAAACCCTCCGCAACCGAAGCACTGAAAACTTTTACGATAGTAGATAATAATAATCCTGAAAGAACCGTAAAAGTGCAAGCTAAAGATGAAAATGAAGCTAAAGATAAAGGTGCTTCAGAACTTAAAACTACAAACATAAGAACTTATGAGTCAAGTAATAAAGTAGAAGCACTGAAAGATGAGTTGGGGAAGAAAAAGAGCGAGAGTAGAGAAAGAGAAATAACTGTTTTTGGTAAACAGCAAAAAGTTAAAACTAAGCCGATAGAATTAAACTTGGGATATGGTCATCCTTTTGAGATTGCTAAAAGAGAATTTGGAAGTGGTCGCTCAGATTGGATTATTCTTGAAAGTAGTACGGGTTTAAAGGTTGGAGATGGCAAAACTCAAAAAGAGGCTATTAGTAACGCTGAATCTATGATAAAAAATTATACTCCAACAGAGAATGAATTTAAAAAATTAATTGAAAAAAGTTTATCTTCCGAAAATGTTTTAAAACGTGAAAAAGAAATAGAAAAAAATAAAGAAATAGATAAAAAAGTTGAAAAAGATTTTGAAGATAAATCTGAAAAAGGCCAGTCCCAAATAAAGAAAAACGAAGAAGATGATAAGCGAAAACAGGTTCAAAAAGATAAATTAAATTCTTCAGATCCACAGAAAAAATATGATGCAATGAAGGAAGAAATTAGAGATTTTTCAGAAAGAAATAATATATCTGAAAAAGAAATAACAAAAGAATGGATAAATGAAGAAAGAAAACGTTTTCAACAGGATATAAAAGATGCTTATAAGTATAAAAAACCGAAAGAAGCTGGAGTTTATAAAGTTGGATTAAAAGAACTTGATAATATTGAAAAATATCAAAAAGAAATGATTTCTTTAAAAGAAGAACTACTCGGCCCGAAAATGTTCAAAGCCCTGTCAAATCTAAGAGAAGAGTTAATGTTTAAAGCCCAAACTACAAAATATATTAAAAGAATACCCGATCCAAAAGGCAAGGGATATATTTACTTTTACACACAAGATCAGGTTAAAGCATATCAGAAAGATGGAACTATACCAAATCAGCAGAAAAAGCCTAAGACTAAACCAGAACAAGGTGGTAAAACTAACATAGAAAAGCTTAAAGAAACTACAAAAAAAATAGCCACTATTGTTGCTGATGCTTTAAGTGCTAAAGATGCGGTAAATCCTGCTGGACAGGCAGTAGAACAAGCCGGAGAAGATATAAACGAAAAGAACAAAATGAAAAAAAGACTTGAAGAAAAGCAAGTACCTGATAAAAAGAAACAAGTTAATAAACCGGAGGAAAAACCGAAAAAGTGAAAGAAAAGATAATTATAAAAGATGCGGTTAAAAGAAACTGCCCGTTTTGTGGTACTATGTATGCTTACGAAAATAAAGAATTAGGGCAGGTTGTATATAGAAATGTAGCTTTTATATTTATAGATAAAGCAAAAAGCATTGAAACTATAAAATGTAAACAGTGCGGAAATGTAGTAGCAATCAATACTTAAAATTAAGACTTGACAGATTTTATATTTTTGTTTTAGAATGTACTCTAAATAATAAACAAATAATCCAGCCGTTACAAGGAAATGTTTATTTCTCTAAAGAGAGGTAAAATGTTTTTTCAGATTAACGGCTTAACCATCCAAAACCTACAAAAAGCTTCAGACGACAAGCTTGTTAAAGTTGATATTATAGCCAATCATCTTACCGAAGATAGTGACGGAGAAGTAATACTCAAAGAAGCATTTTCTCCCGAAGTTATCAATGATTTTCTTTCGACCGGCGTAATTAATTTCTGGCATGATAATAAAAATCCTCTCTTATCAAAAGAAGAGCAAATGAACGCTTTACTTGGTAAACCCATAGCTTTTAGATGGGAGAATGGAAAGCCTGTAGTTACTGCACAACTTACTAAATCACATCCTATCGTACAAACAATGATGCCTCATCTTGAAGCAGGTAATCCTGTGTATAGCGCAAGCGTAGATGGATCTAAAATGGTTATGCTTGTAGAAAATAGTGAAGGTGAGAAAAAGAAAGTCATACCTAAAATCAAATGGAACGGACTTGCCATAGCCCCCTGTAATTCAGTAATCAATCGAGAACCAGGTGTTAATGTTAAATTGTTAAGTAAGGCAAATGATATAATTGCTGAATTTAACGATATGGATAGCTTTAAAATGATGTCTGGACAGATCTTCTCCCAAGAAACCGAACTCCGTAAAGCTTTATCTGCCCCTGAAAGTGTAGGTGATATGCAAAACACTTCAGGAGGAGTTATAACAAAACAAGATTTAGAAAAAAGCGTTACATCTTTAACCTTTTCCGAGGATGAAGCATGTAATCTTATAGATACAATATTAGGTATTAAAAATGGTTCGATACCAATAACAATAAATGAATATAAGAACCATTTTAAAAATAATGAAGAATTTGCTGATAAGTCTTATCGGCTGTTCGATAAATATTTCAAAAAAAACAACAAGGAGCAATCGTAACATGATAACAAAAGAAGAATTGTTACAGAAAGGAATTGATCCTGCCGAAGCTGATAAGATAATTTCGGCTCTCGAAGGACAAGCTGAAAATTCCTCTCCCCTTGAAGCTCTAAATAAGGCTCTAAAAGATGATTCAGAAATGGATTCTCTTTTTAAAGCAGCCAAAAAGGGAGAGGGTGATGAGGATGACGAAGAGGATGAAGAGGAATATGACGAAAAGTTCATGAAAAAGATGAAAAAGTACATGAAGTCAAAAGGCAAAGAAGACAGTGGTGATGACGATGACGACAAAGGCTTTTTCGGAAAAGAAATGAAAAAAGCTGTTGATGACATTAATCCTGATTCAGATGGACTTGTTATTGAAATGGCTGATTTTAAACCGGTTTTTGAGTCTATGGTATCGACAATACAAAAGATGTCAAAAGCTATATCCGGACTTGAAAGAAAGGTTGAAGTTCTTTCAGAGCAAAACTCTGATTCTTACAGTCTTTTGGCTAAAGCTGCTGCTGTTACTGCCGAAACTGCGGAGATTGTAACTGGAATGGGTAATATTCCGGCTGGAAGAAAAGGTGCTTTAATAGCAGACATGAAAAAAGCTAAACAAGTCGAAAATGTAGATCCTCAAAAAGTTTGGACAGCTCTCGCTAAGGCTGTAAATGCCGGTGATTTGAAAGCTGGAGAAATTGGATCTAAATTTGAAAGTGCTGGAAAAAGATTCGGTTTTCTATCTGATCCAGAACAGGCTTATGTTATGGAACTTATGAAAAAGGAGGCTAACTAAGATGGATGAACTATATATGTTAGCAGAAAACGGGATGGGGGACATGGGGCTTGGCTCTCTATCGCAACTTGAAGCATTAAGTAAAGCTCTTTCTGCCCCTGCGAGTTATACAGATCTTTATACAACTCCAGGTGGCTCACTTACAATGCAATCATTGGAAATGATGCTTGCAACTCTTACTCTTAAAGCTACTGATTTTACTCTATGGCAGGATATGAACAAGATGAAAGCATATTCTACTGTTGAAGAATATGATCAGCAGACTGGTCTTGGTATCTCTGATGGTGGATTTGTTGACCAATTCAGCAATCCTACATTTCAAGACGCTGATTTTATCAAACAAATCTCAATTGTTAAGTTCATGAGAGAAGGTTGGAAGGTTGGTGATGTACAGGAAGCAACCAGAACAACTATAGACATAAGAACAAAACAACAGCAAGCTGCTATGGCAAGGATGTTGAGAAACCTTGACCGTGCGCTTTATAACGGTAACTCTGCATGGATTCCTGAAAGTATTGATGGTCTTGCTAAAACCATTGCTGCTTCTTCTTCAGAACAGATTTATGATATGAGAGGCGGTAATGTAACTATGGGTACATTTAACCTTATCGGTCAGCTTATCACTGAAGGAAATGGTCAGGTAGAAAATGCGAAAATATATGTTTCTCCGGCTGGAGTTCAAAATCTAAGCACTATTACTGAAGACGGTACTACTGCTGCTAATAACAGAAAGATAATGAAATCTGGTGATGCTAATATTACTATCGGTGGTAAAATATCAGGTATTATGACAAATTTCGGTGAGATGAAACCGAGAATGGATAAAATACTTGGTCTTGAATTTGAAGCACAAGGCGTTCCTAAATACAGGAATAATACTACCGGTCTTTGGGTAGAAGGTGCTACTGCTGATAATGCTCCTTCAGCTCCGGCGGTTGCTCTTACTGTTAATGCTGTTGGTACAGGCTCTAAGTTTAGCGCAGGTACAACCAGACCTTCAGGCGTTGCATATTCTTATAGAGTAAGTGCAAGGAATAAATATGGAAGATCAATAGCTTGCGCTGCTGTAACGGCTGGTTCAACTGTAGCTGCCGGTGGATCTATTTCAATTGCTATTACTCCCGCTGCTGGAGATAGCGGTGCGAAAGTTCCTTCTTGTTTCGTAATTTATGCTAAAAAAACAGAAGATGCGAATAATGATTATAGATACATGGACACAATCGCTGCGGATGCAACTAATCCTCTTGCTGCCGTAACATATGAAGATAAAAATCTTTATATACCAGGTACAGCGAGAATGTATGTTATAGACCAAACTACACAGGGAGAAAGCAGAGTTCTTTCTTATGCTCAGTTACTTCCTATTCACAACACAGATCTTGCTAAAGTCGGGCCTTATAGCCAGGGACTTATCAATCTGTATGGTACTATGAAATATTACAAGCCGAATGTTCTTGTTGAAATCAGAAATATCGGTGTATCTCAGACAAATGCAAATCTTTACAATGTAGTTTAAGGAACGGTTAAGTCATGGCAAATTACATATATGTACCTTATTCTGATAATCCTGTAGGGCATATTGCCCCACAGGATATGTACAGAAACCAGAGAATTTTATCTGGTACAGATCCAGAATTATTAACGGCTGACGGTATATTTTTTCTTGATACTTTAGTCCTTGCAACTGGGGAAACTGTTAATATTAAAGACGGTAACGATAGAGTTGTTGTTGATAATATGCTTGGTGTTACATTGAACAATAATCATATCAGATGTGATTATGGTATTAAAATTACCGGAGATGTAATAATGGCTAAAGGCTATCTTGTTGAGAATGTGTTAAATCCATGATTTTAAACGTAAATGAAAGATTGCAGTTTCAATATCTATTACCAGCGCAAGGGAATTTTAAAACTCTTGAACTGGTAGATAGTATTTTACAAAAATTAAAAATAACAAATTTAGAAGAAACTGAAAAGGAATTTTCCTTTAGTCCGGACGAAAAAAATTTGATTCATGATTCTTTTCAAGCTCTTGATCAAAGTAGCAAACTTCCCTATCAATCTCTTTCTGTATTAAGAAAAATTAAGGAGGAACTTGTATGACTCAATATATAGGCGATTATGACGAAAGCCAGGGCAGTCTAAGTTTTGCAGCTCTACAAAATCTTATAGATAAACTTACACCTACTGTTATTAAATCAATCGAAAGAGTGTGTAAAACAGTAGTAAGTGGTTCGGCAGGTGTAGAAGCTGACATACCGATGGGTGCGGAAATTATAGATGTAACAAGTATATGTCTAAAATCAAACGGAAGTGGAAGTATGACTGTTAAAACCAATGCTGATACTCCGGTTGATATTTCAAACGCTCTTCAAGCTGCTACTGCTGATGAAGTTGCGAGAGCTGCTACAATTGATACTACTTATTCGATTGTCGGAGTTGACGGTATTTCAATTTTCGGAAATGGTGCTGCGGATTACGCTGCCGTTTATATCAAATATTTGCTATAAAGGATAAAAAATGACCTGTTCTAATTTAGTAGGTTTTGCTTTTAATAATCCTGATATTACCAATGATTATCACGCCCCCAAATGGGGGCTTTTGGTAAGTCCTCATGAACTTCGATATGATGAACTTTTCGGAAACCCATTAATAGCCGAAGCTGATTCTTTTACATTTACAGATGAACAATTAATGGATTATGCTAGAACTGCTATAGGATTTATGGAAAGAGAATTAAATATTGATATATTACCGAGACTTATAAGATATAGAGATCCGATTGATTCTAATGGAAATGAATTAGCCAGAACTGATATTGATGATAGTGCATATCTAACATCTCTAAAAACAGGAAAACAAAAAAATGCTCTTTATATTAGAGAATTAGGATATGGATATAAAATAATTCAGGCAAGGCACGAAGCCAGGGTTAAATTGAGGAGAAGACCTGTTCGAGCAGTATTATCGGCTAAATTTTCTACGCCGTATATTGATACTACTGCAATAGATCTTATGCCTTTTCGTATGTTAAAAAAAGATTTTTCTGGAGTTCTAACCTTTAGACCAAACAGAACACCTTTAAGAAGTTTAGGTTGGGATCAGGTTTGGCAGACATATTTACTTGCTCCATATCTTCGAGATTTACAGGATATATTTTTAATAGATTATACAACTGGTTATGAAAATTGTGAAGATGTTCCAGAAGACATAAGGTATATAACAAAAAGAATAGCTGCATGTACTCTTATGGCTACATATGGAGATGGAAAAATGTCATCCATAGCAAGCAGATCTGTAAACCTAAACTCAGTAAGTGAGGCTATTTCAACTACAATGTCTGCAACTTCCGCAGCTTTTGGAGCTAGAATTTTACAATATCAAAAAGAAATAAAAACATGGTTCGCTACTAATCGCCAAAAATACAGTAATACAAGTATAGGTGTTTTATGATAACTCAATCTTTTAAAAATGGTAAATCTGAAATAAGATTTGAAAATGCAGAATCTATGGAAGATGCGAAAAAAAACGGATTTACTGATGGAGTATATACCAGGTTTTTTATAGATAATAAACCGGTTCAAAACTATATGGCTTTAATGCAATATATTGTAGATGAAACAAGAAAAACCGGTAAGCGTTTTATACCTCCTACTCATGAAGATTTAAAGAATTTACAAAAAAAAGTTATACAAACTCAAAATAACGAAATGAGAACACAAATACAAAACTTGAAAAATCAATATATTCAAATGAACGCTCCAGAGCATGTTTTAAAACAACTTGATGAAGCTATAGATAAAATAGATTTAGTTGGCATGAGAGTAGTTCAATAATGGGCCAGAATCTAAACATAGGACAGGAAAACAGTCTTGTAGTTTATGGCAATCCCGAAAGCTTTAAAAAGCTGATTAAAAATCATGGTCAATTATGTAAAATAAAACAGGCAATCTTATGCCCCTGTGTCACAGCAAATAATGGTAGTGCTGATATGTATTGTACTATTTGCAAAGGCACTGGTTTTGTATATACTTATCAAAGACGTTTTATGGTCGCAGATGAACAAAGTCAGGTTAATTGTGATGTCACTGAAGTAAATCCTTATTATATACCCGTTCTTGAAGTTTCAAAAGTTGAAAGAGTAACGAGTGTTGTTCAAGGTGGAATTCAGACTATGCCTGTAACAAGTTTTAATGAAACTACTATTTTTGTAGAAAATAATATAGACGCAAAATATTATGATAAAATGAGAGTTACTTATTTTTTCGATGGATGGACGAAAGTTGAAGGTGATATTTTAACTGTAAATGAAGAGCATGGTTTAATGTGGCCTACTGAAACTTTTTTTGATGCAGGGTATCAAAGCAGTAATCCTTTACAAGCTGAAGCCGATATTACTCAGATCAATAGAGTTTATAATATTGTTACGGGTGTGGAAATTACAGAATATACGAGATTAGGAAATGCAATAAAAACAAAAGAACCTATTGTTTCCGGTCAAATGGCTGCTGATTATTATTATGCAGATCTTACTCAGATTATTACCGCAGATTTAAAAATAAAAGATGACAATGAAGTTTGGACTTATGAAATGTCATCCGGAAATTTAAGACTTGCTTTATTTCCGTGGTGGAATGTTGCAAAAGGAGATATTGTTGTAATTGCTGCGGATGCTCAATTTAAAACAGAACTTTTTGTTCATAGAGGAGATCTTGATCAACTTTTTCAAATGGAAGTTGTAGAACTTAATGATGTCTGTATGGATAGTGACGGTAATACTTATTATAGAGATGAAGATTATATTCTTGTAGGTAATAGATATGTTTCATGGATTTCTGACAATAAACCAAAAGATGAAAAAACAGTTTCTTTAAGGTACGGATTTAAACCGGCATTTATTTGTTTTGAAGATCAGCCGGAGCGTAATAATTTAGAGAATAAAAAGTACCCCACAATTATATATGTAAAAGCATGGACTAAAGAAAACAAAGATGATATTACTAAATTGTTAACGGCGGTATAATGACAGTTATAGCTAAATATAGCGATTATTCAGTTCAAAGTATTGAATATTTTATAGATGCTATTAAGGATGAATTAGCGTTAAGAGATATTTCAGGACTGACTAATAACACTATACAAAAAATAAATGTAACGAAACAACATCCACTTGTAACGCTCATGGATAGTTCAATTAATCCGAATAAAAATCTTGATGATACAAGATCAAGTATAATACCTGCAATTTCTGTAACTCCTGGTAATATGGCTGATGAAGCTGCAACTATGGGTAAATCTTATCAAGCTTTTGTTATTGATGACGATTGGATTACTGAATTTAAAGAAATTGTAAATAAGACACAAAAAGAAATTTTGGAAGATGGATTGATAACAGTTGATCAGGCTAATGCTATTATGACTGAATATAGGCGTGGTCAGGGTGTAATGCGTTGTCAAAAACATATGTGGGGATGGAATGAGGAGATAAATATTAGTTTGTGGTCTAACACTCCGGATGTTGATGTTGTTATGGCTACACTTCTTGATAGTATTCTTGCTGAAATTGCTATGGGTACGGTAGGTGATAATTCCGCTTTAAAAAACATGAAATATAGACCTACAAAAGGTCTGACTAATTTCAATTTCGGGCGTGTTCTTTTCGGTACAGAATATAACTTGACATTTTTCAATACTTACCATAATTATACGATATTCACTGAAGATCTTATATCAGGACATGATCTTCAAGGTACATTCACAGTTCCAGGGAGCACGGAAACATGGCAAACACCGACCGAATGACGCTAGATACTTACCTTGCTAATTATTCAACAAAACGTAGAATAGATGGAGTTATAAAACAATGGTTTGCGTCTAATTATGGTGCAAAATATTGTGTTAAAACTAAAGAAGAATGGGAAAAAGATATAAAAGATTTTTTTTCTAAGACTGAAAAGAAAATTTAATTAAGAGGTAAAAGGTATGGCAGTATATTATGATTTTGCCGGACAGAAGATTATAAAACCTGGTTCATATACTAAAAGGTCTTTTCCTGCCGAACAAGGGTTGGGAAATCTTACCGGTCGTGTTATTATCATGGGAGAAGCTACAAAAGGCGGTATTCCTTTTGATGCTTATACAGATGTCGAAGACGTAATAAATACTGTAAATGGTCAAGCCCAGGCATTGAATGTTTTCGGAGGAGGCCCTTTATATTATAGTACAGAATTTTTTCTCACACCTACAAAAGATCCGAGATTTAATACACCTTCAAAAGCTGATTGTATAGTTGTAAATCAAATGACTCAGGCTTCCGGAACTCTCAATAATAGCGCAACACCTATTATTGATGTTAAGTTTAACAAGTTTGGTACAGACGGAAATCAGGCTGCAATTAAAGATAGTGCCGGATCTTCTACCGGTAAACTACTTCAATTACTTTATAAGGGCGAAGAGCTTCTAAACAAAGATAATCTTACATTGCCAATGTTTAGTCTTCAATATACTGGAGCTAGTACAGGCGCATTGTTAAGCATAAGTGCTACAAAAATAACTACTGTATGTTCTGGTGCTACAGGGGATAACCTTGATATTACTCTTTCAGAGTATGATGATTTAGGCAGTCTTGTAAATTATATAAACAGTAAATCAGTTTATACATGTTTATTGACTGGTAAAAGTGACGAAAAAGTAAATATTTTTGATGTTGTAACTTCTCAGGATATTTTAACAGCAGCTTATCCATGTGTAGCTATTGTAGAAGCTCTGATAAGAGCAATTACCGGAAGTGAATCTTTTACAGCGACACTACATACCGGAAGTACAAGGCTTGTACCTGATAATCTTAGTGATTATTTGTTTATGGCAGGTGGCACAGTAAGCGCAGCAACTACACAAAACTGGACAGACGCACTTGAAAAACTTGAAAAGTATGATGTAAACTGTCTTGTAATTGCAAGCGGAAGCGCAACTATTAAAGCTCTTGTAAGTTCTCATATTACTAAAATGAATGGCTTGACTGTTAAAAAATATAGACAAGCTATATCCGGAGCAAGTACAGTTGAAAATACAAAATCTTCAAGAATTGCAGAAATGAAATCTTTGAATAATGCTTATTTTGAATACTGTGTAAGCCCATTTAAACGATATGATTATGTAAATAAAGAAGTTCCTACAAATGATTTTGAAGCATATTATCTTGGTGCAATGATCGCAGGTCTTAGATATTCAAATAATGTAGGTATGGATGTAGTTTTTAAATATCTTGATGTACTTTCTACTCCGGAAATAGCTGAAGAAGATCAAAACGATTATGCTGAAGCCGGTGCAACACTTATTCAAAAAACAAATAATGTTTTTAACGGTACTCAGAATTTTGAAATATTGATAAATAACAGCACTTTCCAGGGGAGTCAGGTAACAAGAACTAATCCTGCATGTGTTTATGAAATCAATGTTTTGACTAAGTATTATGAAGAATACATCACGGAGCAGTTAAGAGCATTAGATGGCGTTGCAAATTCTGTAGTTATCGCAACAATACAGAATAAAATAACAACCTATCTTTTCCCTGTTCTTTTCAGGGATTCATACAAATGGATTACTGATTATACAGATCCAGATACAGGCGCAGTTCAAGCAGCTTTTTCAAATGTAGTTTTTAGGCAAGAGGGTGAACAGTTTATAACTACGGCAGTTTTTACAATGTCTGTAACACCTAGATTTGCTTTCAATTTCTTTACTTTTATAACACCAGGACAGAATGTTTAAGGAGGTTTTATATGGCTTTTAGATCAGGTGGAGAACCACAAGGGCCTGTTGGAAGTGGTATAGATTGCTTCCTTATGCAGGATAATACAATTCTCGGTTATTCGACCGAGATGAATGTCAATGAAGACTACATGTTGGACGGCGTTCAGAGTCTTGGATATTACGGTTACAGAGATTTACTCAGTTTGGGATATAACTGTGATTTTGACTTGGGAACTTTTTTACTTAGAGGTGCAGATGTAACCGGATCTGTCTCAATGCCAGGTTGGCAGCCAGACGGAAATAACAATATAAACAGTGCCGGTTTATTTACATTTACCGCATTGGATATTCACACTTTAACAGTTCTTTTTACTTTAATGGGTGCTAAATATGGCGGTGGAAATTTAACTGTTGCTGTAGGTGCGTTAATGAAACGCCAGACAAGATGGCGTTGCAGAATGTTGCTCCCCGGTTTACAAACTTCTTAAATACTAAAATACTTTGAATTTTAAAAATCGGGATTATCAAATTGATTTTCCCGATTTTTCTATTTTGTAAATTATTTTTCTTACTTGACAAAAAATAAATATCAATTACCTTAAAACAAATTAAATAAAAATGGAGAAAAACTTTGAATTTATTAAATATGGAAGAAGAGAAATTTAAGGAAATAGAAGTTAAGGGTTATAAATTTAAAATCAGGGCTATGTCTCCTAAAGACAGGCGAATTATAACACAAAGAAGAGTATTTTTACAAAATGGTCAACCCGTATCATCTTTTACAGATGATGATTTTTATTATCTTGAAAGCCTGGCTATGAATGATATTTGCATTGAAAAAATGCCTGATCCGGAAGGAGATAATTTTAAACCGAATATGTCTTGCGATAATTGGGATGATGTGGATTTGATAAATCTTGTCGCAAATGAAATAAGAAAACACACCGCTTACATTGAAGAGGAGTTAAAAAAAAATAGACCTTCTACTGGAATCGTCAAAGGATGATTATTTTATAGACGGGTTTTTGCTCCGTCATTTTAATATATTCCCTCCTACTTTAGATAAGGAAAATCTTTATGAAGAACAGAAGATTTTCCTTATCTATTTAATGGCTCAAATACCTGAAATAGACCACTGGAAAAGAAATGTCGAATACAAAACTAAACTTGCCGAAATTAAACAATTAGATGTAAATAAAATAAAAATAGATAAAACCATAATTGATCTTGCTTCTATAAATGGCAAGGATATGAAAAAATTAAAAAAAGAACAACTTTTACTTGAAAAGAAAAAACGTATTACTGAGCTTAATAAAGAATATGGTATTAAAGATCCGGAAAAAGAAGCAGAAAAAACAGTTGATATAAAACAAGATATAAATAATAATAATCATAATCCTACAAGATTATGGGATATTTTACATGGTAAGGGACTGGTAAAATAAATGGATTATAATATAAATTTTAAATACAAGTCTGGTGGTGGTACGGCAAGTTCTGGTATGTCTGCAATTACAGGGGCTAGACAAAAAGCTATGCAAGCCAATACTAAACAAAATGCAACATTAAGACCTGATGAAAATTCTCGAAAACTTATTGATACAAATATAAAACTCAGTACAAATATTCTAAAACTAAATCAATCTATTGCTATGCTTACAGGTGTTATAAAAAATCGTGGTTTAGGCGGTGGCGGTGGTGGAGGTTCGCCAGCTTTAGGCGGTAATTCTGGTTTAGGGAGTGTAGGTTCTGCTCTAGGATATATTGGTGTACCAGTAGCATTAGCCGGTTTTGCAATACAAAAGATAAATCAAATAGGTAGTGCATATATAGAAAAAGTTAGTCAACAAAAAGGAACTGTAGGTGTTGGTGGTTTCCGTAAAGAAAGAGAGGGTGCTTATCTTGGGCCAGAAGTTGGGGCTGCTTATAAAGCTCATAGAATGGCAGTTGGAAAATTCACAGGTGAAGTCGATCCTATGGCTTTTAAGATGGGGACTATTTTTGGTCAATCGGCTGAAGAAGTTGGTACACAATCAGGTCAAATAGCAAGATATGGAAAATCTTATGGAGATATTGCTGCAACTGGAATGGGGGCAGGTATAGAAACAGATTTACCTAAATTTATGCAAGCCATTGCAGGTGAACTTGAAGATGCGGTTAAAAATGGTGTAAATTCTTCAAATATGAGTAGTGACATAGGTGATGAATTATCGGTTTTAACATCTAAAACAAATACAAAAAGTGTAGAAATGGCTTTAGGTATAGTCAGCAAAACTAAAGCTTCAAAAGAAAGTGCTTCAATGGGGCAAATAGGGGGTGTAGAATCTTTAATGACATGGAAAGCTGGACAGACTAAGCTTTTAGAAGAATTAAATGCTCCTAATGCGAAAAAATCTCAAAAAATAAATAGTCTCATAGGTCAAGGACTTTTAACAGATGCAGAAGGTGTTGAACTTTTAAAAAAAGATAAAGTTGATGAACAATTTATTAGAAATAAAATTGGTCAAAGTGGATTTTCAACCTTAGTTAGAAATGAAATAGATAGTATGAATAGTGTAGAATCAGCAAGATTATCTATGAAAGAAACTCAAAAATCTTTGAAGCTTCCAGAGGGAGTTGAGGGGATGAGAAGATTAAATGCTATACTTCCTCAATATGGAAGTTCATTAAAAACATCTGAAGTACAAGCTTTATATGCAACAGTTAATGATCCTGAAGCATTTAAGAAAGTCATGGAATCTCAAGATGTAGGTCGTCAAAAATTGCAACAAAAATTTACTCAAGTTGAAGGTTTTGAACCTATGCTTGGAGTTCAAAAAGCGCAAATGATGGATAATTTATTATATAAACATGGCCCAATGCTTGCAGAAGCTAGTTTAAAACTCGAAAAAACATTAATTAAAATGGCTGATTCTTTAGCAACTACAGCAAAATCAGTCATTGATACACTTTCAGGTGGTAATATTCTTTCAGCAGAAGAAAGAGCTGCGGTTCAGCAACGCATGAATAATACACCAATGTCAACATGGGGAGATGATCTTTCTGGTGGTTTGTAAAATGATAATAGGAATTAAATTAAATGCCAACAAGTAATATAGTACAATATTCTAAAGATATGATGAATAGTCCAAGCATTAGTGGAAATACTAATGCTCATAAAATTATATTCAATGCTGGAATTGAGTCTTCTCTTGAATATGCCGAACCTAAAAAAAATATAGTTCCTAAAATCCAACTTCTATTTTCTCCTTTTGGATTGCCTTTTATACCTTTGGAAATAGTCGGTTCTGATATGGGTAAAATAATATCTCAATTGGGCTGGACTAAAGATAGAACAAATGCTGGAGGCGTATTATCTATTTCTATTACCCCTGATTCTAAAAGTATTAAAGATATGGTTAATATTTTAAATAAATATTCAGGTAATTATTATTCTAAAATTTGGGGAGAACTTGGCGTTGATTTAGAAGATTTATTCAAACCTATGACATTATGCCAGCTTTGGATTAATGGTTATCATGTTATGACTGGTACTGTTAATTCATGTAGAAGAGGTGCTTCTGTAGGTAATAATTCAAAAGAAGTTTATTATAATATAAGCATAAATGAATTAGGTTGTTTATATGATTTTAATATAATAAGCCTTGATACTAATATTTTTGATGGACTTAAAACTGTTACAAAAGATTCTATAAAATCAGCTTTAGAATTAGTTTCTAATATAAAAGGCCCTTCATTATCTCAAGGGATTCAAGCTTTAGTTACGGCTTTTTTAACTACATTTTTACAATCCGGTGTCAGCCTTAGTGATGGATTACCTTTATTTCTAAGAATGATCGCAAAAGAAAGTCCTTTGGGCGGTTTATCTAATCTTTCATATGCTCAAAATATGATTGTAGATACAGCAATGTTTGAACTTAGCGGAGGTCAATCATTCTGGAGTTTTTTAAAAAATTTCATCCCTAATCCGTGGATGGAAATTTTTACAGAAAGTGGAGGTAGAACTTTTGTTTCTGATAATTTAGGAACTCCGGCTGTTCTTTTCCCTGGATTTAATTATATAATTTCAAGATCAGTACCTTATTCAAATCCTTTATTAGGTATAGTAAATCCATCTATGTTAGCACAAACCGTACCTTTTGATTTAAGTGCATTAAATCTTTTATTAGGTGGAGATTTTATAATTATTACAGATGATGATATTCAAGATAAAGATCTTGGATTTGATTCATCTAATCAAAGCACAATTTTCCATGTCAGATATTCTGCAAATGGTGGGATGATGCCTTTAGATAATGATGATAAGCCCATTCATTCCATAGGCCCATTAAACCCCCTTGCAAGTGGGGGTATGAAAACTTTTGGATTAAGGGATATGTTTCAAACTATAAATTGTACTCATTTATTTAATATGGGTACAGCTTCAAATTATGTTGAACGTCTTGCTAAAAACAAACTTGGATTTCCTTTGGAGATAATGTCTAAACCTGCAATGGCTAATCTTTTGGCGGTTTGGTTTAGAAATCAAAGTAGATTTAGAGAAGGTAGCGTTACGACAAGATGTATCCCTTATGCAAGAGCAGGTATGTATTGTCTTTATCTTCCAACTATAAGCGGTAAAAAAGTAGAAAATTTAAGAGATATTGGAATTTATTATATTGATAGTTTAAGTCATAATTATGCAATAATGAATAATTCAGTATCTTTCACTACAAATCTTAATTTAATTAGAGGCGTACCTTTACCTTTAACCGTAGCTCAAACAGCTTTATTATTATTTGATTATGAAATATTACCTCCTGAAAGTGGTTTATGGGACGGAGAATATGCGATTTTATCAGCTTTAAGAAAATCTTTAGAATTTGGAATTTAAAATGCCTATAGGAAAACAAAGACGCTTTGCTAAAAATAATGGAAGAGATACACATGTTAGAAGTGTTGAACGAGATTTATTTAAAGTACAATCTACAAAAACTTTTGAAATAAAAACAGGTGAAGTTTTTTTAAATCAGGTTGAACCGGCTTTTAAACAAAATGCAGTATCAATAAAATTATCTAAAGGTGGTCGAATTGACGGAGTGCCTTTACCTGGTGCTTTCATTGATCCTTTTACCGGAAATTTACATGGAAGTTATGAAGGTGTTATACCTGGTCAAATGATAAGCATAGGTTTTGTTGATGGTAATAGCGCAGCTCCAATAATTTTAAATAGATATCCTTATCAAGGCAAAGGAAATACTTTAGTTGAAGATCAGTTTCTTACACCTATGTATAAAGCCGGATATATGGCAACAGATGTTCTTTTGGGACATTTTAGCGGATCTAAAATTGGTTTATACACTGGCGGTGGTCTTAATGGGGCATTGCCTGGAAGTATAGGTATAGATGCTTTTACAGAATGTAATGTCACGGCTAAAACAAATATATTATTAGATGCTCTTGTCAGTGCTGAAGTTAAATCAGCTATGATTAAATTAACAGGTAGCACAAGTATTGAATCTTCTGCTCCATCAATTAAATCCAACGGAAGTACAACGAATGAAATAAGTGCGCCTTTAGTTAAAATAGATGGAAGTGCAACTGTAGAAATAAATGGGAATACAAAACAATTTGTAACATGGTTGGAATTAAATACAGCACTTCAATTGCTTATATCTGCAATTACAGTTCCTTTAGTTGTAACAGGTGCAGTTCCGGCTTCTCCCCCTAATCCTGTAACAGCTTCATGGACTATTCCACCAACAATAGATATAACACTTGCTAAAACAACAAAAACATTATGCGGTGCTTAGAGAAAATTCTTATGTTTTTCTTTTATCATTGATTCAATACTTTTATTTATTCCACTGCCTCTACAGCCAAGAGGACATATATTTGGATTAAAACCTTTGTTCGTTACATGATTAAACATTAACTGTCTTTCATAAAAATAATTTTCATAATCACAAAGATTTGTGATTCTATAATCATCTAAATGTATTACATGACAGCATTGATAAATGTCTCCGTCTGCGGTAATAGTAACTATAAATTCACTTGCATGGCATGTACTGAATCCGAAGTCTTTACTGTTATTAAATATATCCTGCCATTTTTCGCTGATAATGACTTTTTTATCATTTAATAAAAAATCAAATTCTTCTTTTATAATTTTTAAATTCAAACCGGTATATATTTTTTCGTTTATTTTTGATTCAATTGGCCTGATATTTATATAATCAATATCAGGAAATATAATTGATAATTCACGAACTATTTCTACTATTATATCACAATTAAATTCATTTACAACAATTTGAATACCAACAACAAGTCCGGATTTACTTTCTTTTTTATTAGCTAATAATTTACTTATATTATTTTTAACAATTTCAAAACTATGCGTGCCTCTGATATTAAAATAAGTCTCATCATCTGCTGAATCTAAACTGATTCTTACCCATCTGAAATCACGCACATATCTTTTTATCAACTCGTCAGGCATTACAATTCCGTTTGTAATCATACCCAACTCAATATTTTTCAACTCATCAATAACCATAAGAATATCTCTATTAAGTGTTGATTCCCCTCCTCCGCTAAAATAACAGGCTTTTACACCGACACTATCTATAAACTTACGCAAGAGCTTTATATTTTCAAGACTCATGTTTTCATTTTTATGATTCTGCTTCTGTCCACAATAAGTGCAGGCATTATTACATCTATTACTTAAATGTATTTCAGCCGTTACAGGCTTGACGGTTTCATCATTAATCCATGCCTTTAAACGATCAGGATGATAGAATATTTTATCCGGTGCAATGTATTTCATTTAAGCAGTTCTCCTCTAATTATTTTCATACTATCATCTAAAGCATTTTTAACCGTTACATCCATGTCATTGTATTTATAAGTACCAAGCCGACCTGCGAAATGCACATTTTTTTCTTCTTGTGCCATTTCAAAATATTTCATATAAGTATCAATATTTTTATTATTTTCAACAGGATAATAAGGTTCTTCCGGATTATTGCAGGGATATTCTTCAGCATATACAGTATAATCTTTTTCAAATGCTTCGTTGAATGGATTGAAATGTTTGAATTCTGTAATTCTAGTATAATCATATTTTTTTTCAGGATAGTGTATGACACTTATACCCTGAAAATCTTTAACAGATAATTCTTTAAATTCAAAACGAAGTGATCTCCAATCTAATTTTCCATGATAATTAAAAAAGTATTCATTTATTGGGCCGGTATAGATTATTTTATCAGCTAAAGATTTTAAATAAGGCATATCGTTTAATAAAAAATGCGTATTTAATCTGATTTCAATTCCTTCTAATAAATTTTCAAACAAAGCATTATATCCTTTAAAAGGTATGCCTTGATAATAATCGTTAAAATAGCTATCATCGTAATTATCTCTAACCGGTATTCGTTTAATAATAGATACCGGTAATAATTTAGGATCACAATTCCATTGTTTTTCAGTATATCCTTTTATAAATTTAGCATATAATATGATTCCAACTTTCGAAATTGCATATTCTTCAAAATTTTGAGGATTATCATTTTCAACTATATCCGGAATTTTATTCATCCCCCATACATCAAAAATTGTTTTTTTATTTATTGGAAAATTAAACACTCTTTCTACTGAATCAACCATTATCTTATGAGTAAATTGCCTGAATTCTCCGAACCTGTTTATATAATTCCACACCTGTTTATCGCTAGTATGGAAAACATGAGGCCCATATAAATGAACATCAATTCCGTTCATATCAGCACTTGCGCAATTACCGCCTATTCTATCTCTTTTATCAATGACAAGAACCTTATAACCTGCATCAGTTAAACGTCTTGCCATAACAGATCCGTATAGCCCTGCGCCTACGATTAAAATTTCGTAATGTTTCATATATTAAACATCTCCAGATTAATATCTATTCTGAAAGAATCTGTTTTATTTTTATTTTTTTCAATCATTAAATCCCAAAGATGTTTTAATTCGGGATCTTCTTCAAGCATTTTTTCAGCAACATGAAAATATTTCGGATATCCTATTTTTATCCAGTTTTCAACTTGTAATTTCATTTTGTTTTTAAATTGTAAATTATTTCTATGCGGAAAATGAGCGTAAAAAGCTATATCTGGATTTATTTTATAAATTTCTAGAGGTTCAATCCCGTCATCGAACCTAATGCAAGAATCTGTTCCTAAATCAGTAAGTTCATTTATATTATTAACTATAGTATGAAATCCCGAACAATAAACCATACCATCATTAAATTTACCTATTGATTTATAAAAATCTCTTGGTTCTTTTGCAAAATATTTTAATTCGATAAATGGATTTTCATCTTTAATGTCTTTATCAATTTTACATTCATACCATGTAAAATTTAAAGATAAATGACTAATATGATCATAATCTATTATTAAATCTTCTATTGTTTTATGTTTTTTTAAAACAAGTAATTCATCCGCATCACTGCCTATAACCCATTTAAAGCCATCGGTTTTTGCTTGATCTAATAATATTTTACTTTGTTTTTCGTGTCTGTGGTCATCATCATCAGAATAGAAAATTTTAAATTTTGAAGAATATAATTTATCAAAAACATCTTTAATTATATTAGTTAATTTATCGTTAGATTTATGCAACATTAAATAAAAATCACGAATACCTAAATTATAATAATATATTAATGTATAATATATAATATCACTATCAGCAGGATGAATCACAGATATATAAGCTATTTTCATTTAAACATCTCCGGATTTATAGGATCTAAAAAATATTCCATTTTATTTTCACTTTTAAGACTTTTATCGTTATTGCAAACCTGCCTTTGACCATTAGTTGTTATCAATCTGTCAGGCCATATCTGTTTTAAATAATCAGGATTTTCTTCAAGGTCTTTATCAAGATAAAAAAAACCGTATCGCCTTAACCAGTTTTTACGCTGAAGCAAAGTCTTTTGTTCGTATTGTTTAAAATTACGTTCGGGAAAATGAGCATAAAAAGCTTGTTCGGGACAGACTTCGACAATGTTTTCGCAACCACTGATATCGTGAAAACCGGTTATAAACTCCATGCCTTGACTGAATTTACCGCTGCTTTTTATCCAGCCCTTATCAGTAATATCCATATATTCTTTACAACGATACCGCATGTTAGCGAAAGCATTTTCACTAACATCAGTTTCTGCTCTATAATCAATCCATTTAAAATGAAGAACTACTGTTTCAAGAATATTATATTCTTGTAGAAAATTTTCAATATTTTTATGTTGTTTTAATACAATCAATTCATCTGCGTCACTGCCAATAATCCAATCCATACCATCTCTTAAAGCTATATCGGTTAAAACTTTTACATTTTCATCATGATTATGTTCATCTTTATCATTAAAATACCATGAAACTCTTACATCATAATCTCTTTCAAAAACAAAAGAAATATCTCTCAATACTCTATCTGCTTTATGAAGCATAAGATAATAATTTCGTATGCCAAGATTATAATAATATACAAGCATAAAATCAATTATATCATTATCTTGAGGATGAATTACACTTACAAGAGCTATATTCATTTCTTCACCCTACAAACTACAGTTGAACCATTTCCTACTTTTGAATCTGTTTCTTCATAATCAATTATCTCCCATCCTAGATTATGTTCTTTGTTGCAATAATCAATTAAACCAACCATAGATGATAATGTAAATATCCAGATATGACAATGTTCATCTGTTAAAGGTTGTGGATTATTATATTGTTTATAAAAATCTGATATTTCAGAGATAGGTCGATTTACATCATTCGGATCTGCATCACGTTTTGGAAATATCATAAAAACTATTCCCTGATCTTTTAATATCCTATTCCATTCAAAAAAAGCTTTTATCGGATTAGGAACATGCTCAATTACATGAGAACTTATAACATAATCAAGACTGCTATTTTCAAGTGGAATATTTTCTGCATCACCATACATATCTGGTTTAATAAATTCTCCACATGAATTTATTTCTGATTCTCTCCAAAATTCAACTCTTTCTTTATTGGCAAGGAATAGACAATCTTTTAAATTAAACGGATTGTGTGCTGCTGCGCCAATTTCCAACCCGTGACCGATACAATATTTGTGAGCAAGTGCGCTTTCGGGGAATTTCATATTAAATCATCCATTCAGGATTTTCTAAAGTCCATTTAACGGTTTGCTCTAACGATTCTCTAAAAGTCATAGGTGGAATCCATCCCATTTCTTTTAATTTTGAACCATCGAGAGCGTAACGCCTATCATGACCACTTCTTGTTTTATGAAAATCTTCAAGTTTATAATATAGTGGCTTTTGTAATATATCAGCAATTATTTCAGCAACTTGAAGATTATTTAATTCTATTTCTCCAACTATATTATATCTATCTGGAACAATTATACTATCAATATTATCTTCATACATTTTAACAGTAGTTTTTTGTAAGATAAATAGTAAAGCATCGGCTTTATTCCTTGCATGGATATAAAATCGTGATCCAATGTCTCCCTCACTTCCATGAATAATAACTTCTTTTCCGGAATTTATATTCTTAATAAGCATTGGTATGAATTTTTCTGAATCCTGACGTGGACTAAAAACATTCATGGTATTTGTTAAAACAACAGGGACTTTAAAAGTTCGCCAATAAGAAATAGCTAGAGCTTCTTGTGACGCTTTACTTGCACTATAGGGGTTTGAGGGTAGTATGGTTGACCATTCTTTATGCCGAGTATTATGTAAAGCAGGGCCGTAAACTTCATCGGTTGAAATTTGAATAAACATTTCTGGTTTAACCTTACGGGCATATTCAAGCATAGTAAGCACAAGCTTGAAATTATTCTCACAAAAACTTACCGGATCAGTAATAGATCTATCAACATGACTTTCACTTGCCATATTAACAATAAAATCTATGTTACCAATTTTATGTATTAATCTATCTGATATAGGAGAAGTTAAATCATGAGTAATTATTTTATATCTTTTAGGATCTTGATAAATACGCAAAGAATCTCCCCTATGTCTAAAACTATCAATTCCTATAATTTCCCAATCTGTATTTTCAAGTATATGATCAACTAAATGACTTCCTATGAATCCTGCGCTTCCTGTAATTAAAACTCTTTTCATATATTCTCCTCAATTATTTGTATTCGTTTTTGATTTATTTTTGAAAGTAAAAGATTTTCCTGAATATAATCTAAGCTTTGCAAATAGTTTTCCTGTCTGAAAGATTTACTCTTTATAGCTTTTTCAAGTAAATATTGAAAATTATCTTTATAATTTACACATCCTGGTTTATTAAATTCTGGAAGATTTGGTGCAATACAACAAGCTCCAGCATAAGTACCCTCGATCCAACTTATATTTGATTTTGCGGAGTTAAATACGCTATTAATAAGAGGAACTATATGTATTGCTGGTGTAATTTCAGATAATAATTTATTATATTTAATAAGTTCAAGTTCACTATTTATTACTGCACTATTTATTATATCTTCCGATATAAACCATACATCTGATCCGATAAAAATCCAATCCCAATCAGGATTATTTATAGAAGCATATTCCATTCCATCTTTACAAGATAACAAATCTCGTCTATGTGTAGAACTTCCACGCCAAGATATTCTTTTTGAAGTTATATCTTTTTTAATGAGTTTATAATTATAATCATTAAAAGCATTTTCTATGACTATAATATCAGGATTTATATGTTTATAATAATTTTTGATTGTTTCTGTACTTACGGTTACAATATCTGAATTTTTAATTGAATATTCTACATTATCAAGAATACGTTTTTGGCTAAAATAAGCATATCCTGGATTATCTTCTGGAAGCTCAGGAAACAAATCATCAAAATCAGACCAGACTTTAATTCCAAAATCTTTTGCCATATCAAGACTTTCGATATAATTATCTCCAACAGGGCGTAAGAAATAAAGAATATCACAATCGCTAAGATAATTCCAGTTCATAGAATCTATGAATTCTACATCAATATCTGGTCTTATTTTTCGTAGTTTAGAAAGAACTCCCCAACCACGATAATAACTACAAGCTCCTTTTGGAGCAACATCACATATTTTTATTTTTATCATTTGTTTTCCATTTGAATATTTTTTTTAATTCTTTGTTTAAAATCTTCGTCAGTCTCATCTTTCATTTTTAAAAATGAATCAAGTTTTTTTTAATCCTGAATAACTTTTAATAAAATTGGTTTTCCCCTGTTTTTCATTTATTTTTAAACTCCGGATGATCTTTTTTGAGGGCTTGAATGGTTGCAAACATTTGATTAAATAAAAAATATGGAGATTCAGAATCCTTATATTCTGTTTTCATTTTTTCAGTTTCTTCAACCAATATTTCAAGATCGGATTTTGGAATAACACCGTTTTTTTTAAACAAATCTACGAACTGTTTTCTAAGTTCGCTACTTATTTCAGATATAGGAAATACTGGAAAAATATTATTAATAATAAAATCATTTGCTTCTTCTTTTGTCATTTGTATTTTTTTTATAGGTTCATTAGTAACCCATTTAGTACAATACCTCAATCCTATTGTTCTAAATTGTTTATGTTCACATATTATTTGACCGCAAGAATCACAACTTTCCATATTAAAACACCTCTCCTTTTTTTATTTAAAAAAATTTAACTATTTTTAAAAAACCTGTCAAGAACTTTTGTAAAAAATTTTATCATTTTTTTTGTAAATTTTAATACTTGACAAGAACTGTATTTAATACAAAATAAAGCTATAAACCGACTCTTATAAGGTAACTGGAATGAAAAGGAAAAGTTTTGCAAATACCTCTAATCATAAAGGCTTTAACCGGAGAGTTTGTTTTAAGTGGCTTGTATTCTTTCGAGTTCGTAGATAAGAATAGAAATACTATCACTGAAATCTTCTTTATGATACCTCCTAAAAAAAAGGATATGGCGGAGGTTACAAGATCATCCACAAACCCCACACTTTCGAGCAATTATATAACTGATGCTGGTAACGGCACAAAACAACTTAATTTATCTGGTGAACTTTTCTTCCCGTATGTCGGTAGTCCCGATAATCCTGTAGCCAGAGATAGTTCACAACTTGAAAATCAAATAGATGGTATGACGGAATTTTTTAAACTTCAATGGATGCTTATTCGCTATCGTGATTATACCATGACTAAAAATGGTAAAATGGTTATACCTTCTACGGTTATGAATTCCAGTCCTGAAATTACAGCTTTATATAAAAAAGTCAGTCAATTAGTTAAAAATAAAATTGGTGCTTTATATGATGAGATACAACTTATTGTTCATGATTACGATATGGATGATCATTATTATTGTAGAGTCATTTCTTTCAGCGGTTCTCAAAGTGATACAAAATATATTGCAGTAGAATATAATATCAGTTTAGAATTGCACGAACGAGATAATATGCAAAGTGCAAAAACTGTAGAAATAAGAAGAAGTTTAAATGAAAGTGTAGATGTTGCAAATACTCAAATGCAAAATACCAATTTCAGTGTTACATTTGAAGATATTCAGTCTCAAATCAGTTATAACGCCGATTTTTATACTTTTACCCTGGATATTGACGCTTTACTCACCAGTATAGATACAGAAAATACTAATATTCAGTCTGGAATTTCTACACCTATGGATTTATTACCTTCTCTTTTAACATCTTTATTATCTACAATTGATATGGTTAAAAGATCGTTTTTAACTGTTTTTTTTACGGATGCACAAATAGCTCTTTATGAGACAGGCGATTTAACAATTGATGAAGTTTTAAATATAGATTTATTATCTTTTTATAATAGTATTACCAAAATAGGGATATACGCCGAAGGATTACTTGGAGTTATAAATTCAACAGTAAAAAAAGATGAAATAAGATATTATGCAAACGCTGATGATTATACCCTGACTACAGAACAATTTGATGAAGATGGAAGTAACAAAGTCTTAAATGATACATCTTTTAAATACTATACAGTTCAAGATGGAGATACCGCCCGTATTATTGCACTTAGAGAATTAAATGATTCTGAAAAATTCATATCAATATTAAAAATAAATTCAATAACTGAATCTGATTTCATAGAAGGAACTTTAATTGGTCAAAAAATAATTATTCCAATAAGCGCAAGCTCGTTAAGCAGATCTGAAGAAAATCTTGTTTATGTTGCTGATGACAGCGATATTAACAATTTTTTACATGGAGGGGATATAAAACTAGGTATCAATGGAGAAATGCTTGTCAGTGCAACCGGAGATATACTTGGTCAAACCGGAGTTCAAGTTACATATGATTCTCTTTTAAACAGAATAGAGTCAAGAAAAGGTTCTTTAAATGTTTTCTCTCCCGATTGGGGTGTTACAAGTATCGGAAGTGGAAATGCTCCCTTAATGGTAAGAATACAACGATATATTACGGATCTTACAAATCAATTACAAACAGATCCCCGTGTAGAAAGTGTTAAAATAGACATGAAAAGTCTTAGACTTGAAGGTGAAGTTTTAAGATTAAATGGTACGATAAATTTTATTGGTACTGAAGAATCTAAAGAGGTACAAATATAATGTCTGATATTATAAAAGTATATACATCTGATCAGCTTTATACAATGGCAAGAGATTTAGTTCTTGCTAAAGCTATAGGGATTACTGATTTTAATGATGGCGGTAAAACGAAAGCATTATTGCAGATGTTTGCAGATATTGTAAGCACTGTCATGATGGACGAAAAAGAAGGGATATATAAAGCCATTCCAATTGCATTATATGAAGGTTTTGGATTTAAGAAAAAGGCAGCAACTTCAGCAACAGGATATATAAGACCTAGAAGAAAACCGGCTATGACTATAAAATATACCGGAGCTGGAACTTCTGCTTTACTTACTATTACAAGTACAAATATAACCGCTTCTTGTACTGGTGCGCCAGCGGATGCCTTTACTTATGCTTTTTCCTCTTATCCTAAAACCAGTAATTTAGCAGCGGTTATAAATGCTCTTGCAAATTGGGAATGTACGGCTGTTAAAGATGTAGATTGCAATACGTTATATCAATATACTACAGTTGAAATTATTGGGAAAACAAATTATTATGCTGTAACAGGCATGGATATAATGCTTGCCATAGACACTGCAATTACTGTTTTAACCGGTTATTCAGTATCTATTGATTCTATGCAGATACTTACGACCGCAGATGCAACAATTTTAGCCGGTACTTCGGGAATTCAATGTGCTTCCGAGAATACAACAACAGGAACTACCGGAAATATCGCTGTAAATGCAATTGATACCGCTTCCGGTAAAGGATATATAAATTCAGTTATAGACGGAATTGAAAATGTAATAAATGACAGTGCTTTTTCCGGTGGAGCAGTTGCGGAAACAGATGAAGAAAGAGCCACTAGATTTTCTGAAACTGTTAATGCTTTGAATGCAGGAACGAAAGAGGGTATATTAGTTGCAGTTGAAGCTATTGATGGAGTAAAAAGCGCAGGTATGAGGGTTTCATATCCTTTTAGAGGTTCAAATACTATTATAGTTGATGATGGAAGTGGTAGTATTAGTGCTGCATTATTAGCGGAAATTATAAAAGTTTTAGACGGTGATCCTAGCGATTTAACAAATTACCCAGGGAAAGGAATTGCCGGTATAGGATATATAGTAGAAGCCCCTGTTATTGTTAATTCAAATATTGGTATAACCGCTACAAGACTTGCAAGTGTTGGAGTAGATTTACTTGAAATTAAAAACAGTATTCAAACTGCCGTTGAACAATATATAAATACTCTTCAACTTGGAGAGGATGTATTATTGTCTGAGGTTGTAAGAGTAGGTAAAAATTCAAATAGTGCGGTATATGATTTAATAGTTGTAAGTCCATCTTCAAATATTGTAGTAAACGAAAATGAATTTGCCAGGACTGGAGCTGGAACAACGGGGACTGTAACTGTTACGGTTACAATAGCTACTTAATATGAGCGAAAAAATAACAATAAGAATAAATGATGCTCTTAGAGCTATATATGAAGTAGATAATGATCCTATTTACAAAGCCGTAATTTGCGATAATACCGGTGTTCCTGCTTCTACAATTACTAAACCTACTGATTTTAATATTGGAGCTATAGCTAATAATATTGAATATCTGAGAAGATTTTCTCAGGATATTGTTAAACAATTATATATAGATCAAGCTAGTGGGGAATTTTTAAAATATGAACTTGAAACTTTTTTTAAAAGTTTAAGACTTCAGAATGAAACCGAAAGTGAATGGATTGCCAGAACAATAGCTTTAGTTTTTCAACCACGAATATCAAAAGCTTCAATTATTTATGCTCTTCGACCATATTCATCTCTTGAACCAGAGATTGTGAACGGTGGTGGAGATAGCATGTTCGCAGATGTAAGTTTTGCAGATCGTTATACAAAATATACTACAACTTTTGAGGGTGATATTTTTGTAGTATATCCTGCATATGCTCAAACAGATAGCAGTTCTTATTATTCTATAGTAATAGTTCTTTATGATACGTTATCCAGTGATTTATATACTGTTTCGGACATTATAAATAAATATATTGCAGCCGGTATTAGTTTCAAAATAGAAATACGAATAACACCATGAGGTAAAATAAATGGCTTCAAGAGATCTTAGAATTGTAAATATGGTTGAAGGGCAGAAAGCTGAATCTGATAAAGTTTTCAAACGTATTGGAGAAATATCTTATAGAGATATTGGTGTTTTATCTAAAATAGGATTATTTGACAGTGGAAAAGCTTTAATTACTTCCGGATTAAGAGTTGTTAGTGGTGGAGGTATGACAGTCTCAATACCTATGGGAAATATTTTGCAAAGAATGCCTTCTGGTGATTTATTACCTTGTATAGCTGTTGCCGATCAAACTCTGACTATGGACTCTGCTTCGGGGGTATCAAGGGTAGATATTGTAGAATGCCAGGTAAAATCTCTTACAGATAAAGATGATGTTTCACAAGCTGTACTTGATTCAAGTACGGGTGTTCTAAGTGTTGAAACTATAAAACGAGATATAAAATATTATCTTAGTGTGCAGAAAAAAATGGGAAGTACAACCGCAACCGCAGCTACAGCAGGAGTTTTAAGTGGTACTGTAGGTATTGCCGGAACTATAGATTTAAGTGCTAATTATTTACTTAATTTAGCAGATGGAGAAGATGGAAGTTTTCAAGAAATTGATTTAAGAGGCGTAACTCCACAGGCAACCACTCTAGCTGAAATTGTTGCGAATATTAACGCAGCAGTTGGAAGAACAATGGCAAGTGTTGGTGGTGGAAATGTCGCAATGTTAACCGGATATGGTACAGGTATTTCTTCTTATTTTGAAATTAAACCGCCTGTAACTGATTCTGATGCTGATGTTTTGCAAGTTGTATTCGGTGTTTCAAGCTCTGGTGCTTATGATTATATCTATAAAGGTGTGAATGATTGGATAAAACTTGCCGAAATTGACATAGGCGCAGCAACAACTGTTATTACTTCAGGTTTAATTCGCAATATAGATCAAAAAAGTACATGGGCTAGTGATAGTACGGATATAATAACTGCTCCTCCGGCAATACAACCTTTAAGTGAAAGAACAGAACAATTGACTATTGCTGATACAGATTTAATTCCTATAGAAACTGCAACAGGTAAAAGTTTATATGCTACTGCTTTAAATTTAAGACAAGGTAAAGCCAATATAATTGTTCCTACTGAAAAAACAGATGATTACAATATTTTAGATACCGACATTTACACCCATTATATATTAAGAGGCGCAGGAGCGAATAAAACATTTACATTGCCAACTCTTGCCGATAATATAAATAAAGAATATGTTATTTGGAATAATGATACTACTTACATGCTTACAGTTGATGGTGAAGGCTCGGAAACAATAGACGGAATGCTAACGATCCAACTACCTAAACAAGGAAACTATATTCGTGTTGTCGGTACAGCATCAGAATGGAAAATACTCGGGGAAAGTATCTCGGCTCAATTAAGATTAAATACTTTCGCAGGATATGGATCAACCGACAATAAAATTATGCAATTCACAAATTTGGCTGAATATTACGGGAATATATTTAGCCACAACCATGGGTCGTATGGGGTACATGGGCTAGAAGTAATTATAAATAAAACCGGGAAATATTTCGTAGGAGGTACATCTCTACCAGAAAGTGCAGGTGATGACGTAGGGATATCGGTAAATTCAAATCAATTGACGACAGCATTTTATTCTATTAATTCATCCAATTTTTTGACGACTGGGCATACTGCTATAGGAGCGACGTTAAATTACGGTGTAGAGACAATATTGGAAAAGAATGATGTATTAAGAGTTCACACAAATAATGCTGCAACTTCGAGCACTTACGCGGATAAATGTACGTTTATCTTATCTTATATAGAGACATAGAACGAGGAGATGAAAATGCACAAAAGATATTGCAAAACAAACACAGAAGATTATATTTACGACTTATTTTTTGAACATCAAAAAAATAAATTTGACGGTACTGAAAAATATTTGGACGAAGTAGAAAGCCCTGCGAATGTCTATATAAACGATAAAATAATATATGACGAATCTGGAACTCCATTATTTAAATATAATAATGGAGTTCCAATCGAGGCCGTAGATAATATTAAACTTTTAGAATATTATAAAAAAGAAAAAGTAAAAGAAATAAAAAATGCTTTTGAAAATGAATTTGTAGAAGGACATTTCGCGTCTACTGCATTAGGTATCGAAGTTGATTGTAGAAGAAGCGGCACGAGAAATGATCTGCAAAATGTGAATGAAATGATAGATAATTATGATTATCTTCCAGAAAAGAAAAAATATTTTAAAGGTCTTTCAGAGACAACTACTTTTAAATTAACTCTTGATCAATGTAAAGCATTAAAACTGGAAATGTTTCTTTTAGTTGCAAATCGTTATGCAAAAAAAGACGAATTGTTAGAACAAATTGAAAATGCTACAATCGAAACCATCAAAAATATAAAATGGTGATATAAAAATCCCCTCCAAGTTGAGGGGATTTTGCTTTAAATTATAACATTATTTTATATAAATTTTATTTTAACCGTATAGCTTTTCACAGCTACATATCGTGCCTCCAAAAATAATTTATTATTTACCAAAACCTCGCATTCCATGTACCATACATAAATCCACCATCGGAAGTGTATGTGTAATCTGTACCACACATTTTTAGACCAGCTTCTCCGTTCTCCACAAAAATAGATCTTCCTCTATGGTAAATTCCTTCAATATAATCGGCACATATCTTATATCCGTATAGAGTTCCAACATTCCAAGTATTTGATCCATCCGTAAGATTAGGACTCGCATAACTATAAATACCAGAATTGAGAGACTGAATAGTAGATGCTGGCTTTTCTGGTAAGTTACTTATTTCAGTCACAACACCACTTTCTTGTTTATAATGTTTGATAATCGTTCCACTATCGAAACTTAATGTAAAATAAAGTATTTTGGAGCTACCGCTTAATTGATTGCTAAAAAACTCAAGAATTATATTCGGTTCATCAGTTGTAGTAGTCCCAAGATAAGTTTTGCTTACATGAAAATGATTTGTACTATCTAATAATCCAGATTTCATCCAAAGAATCCTTGCGCCAAGTCCGTCCGGAAACTCTCTAATTGTAGGTGCAGGACTAGTCCATCCCGAAGGAATGACAGGACATCCAATATACCAGTCTACGCCGATATAAGCAATTGGGCTGACAGTAAATATTTTTAAGGTTGTATCTATTAATGATCTCTGAGTCATAACCTGTGCTTTAACTGTCGCAATATCAGGGCAACTACCATATAGAGAGTTAAGATTTGATGTTATTATGGCAATATCAACAGCAGAAAAACTAGAATCAAGAATAGTTAAATCTATCGTTCCATCTGCTAAATCTGCGGAAAGTGCAGTCAATAAGCTTGACACTTCTGCAACCGTTCTATTTTTACAAATTGCAGCGGACAAAAATAAAAGATTGGCGTTTGTGGCTACACTCGAAGTATTTGGATCAATTGCAGTCCACCCCAGACCTGAAAATAATTCAGTTACAGCCTGTGTTTTTGCAGATTCAAAAGTTGAACCATTCTCGATCAAATACTCCATTCTATCTTTTATAATATGAGTAAGAATGTTGATATTCCATGTACCTTTGTCTGAGTCCACAAATCCATATAATTTTAGAGTAGAAGATGACACTATCGCCGTATTTTCATTATAAAAATATCCCTCTGCTTTAACATAAAGGATGTCTTTAATATTTGCAGATTTAAGCGTGTAATTCCCCAGATTATCCGTAGTGGTTGTTATGAAGGATTCACCACCTAATCCCGAAACAGCATCCCATGAATAGGCGATAACTTCAGCACCTTGTTGGAAAGCTCCCTTTTCAAGTCTTCCCTTATATTCATTAATTGTTGGATTAGAAGGTGAGTCAGGATCATTCGATCCACCGCTTCCACCCGATCCACCGCAGGCACTTAATATTATCAGTGCCATAAAATAAATTATAAAAAATAATCGTTTCATATAAAACCTCCGTAATAGATTTAATAATATTACATTAATAAAACTCTTTAGGAATGTCAAGTAATTTTGTAAAAATTTTTTACTTTTTTTATTCAACTTTTATAAAATTCTTTAACATTACATTTTTTATTATCACATCCGTAATTACATATTTCTCTATTATATTTTAAATATTGAGTATATTTTGAATCTGAATCTATTTCAGAGATAATAATTTCATAATCATATTTACCGCCTCTATCCATTGCTTCTTTTTCACCGGCTCTATATGCTTTTTCCATAGTAGAATGAACGGATAAAAAATAACTATGATTTTCCCTGCTTCCCCATCTTGTCATGTTGACTATATAGATTTTCTCTTTAAAATATTTGCGATAAAAATTATACATATGAAATTTATATTTTAATTTTTTAATCATCTCTTATACTCCCAAAGTCTTAATTTGCCTTTTACATTTAATATAGGTTTATCGTATAAAACCGCATCTTTTAATAACCAATGCCAGTGATTAGATTGCGCCCATATTGAATCATCATCCATTACACAATCCCAAATATCAACTTCTCCAATTATTGCAGATAATATTCTATTAGATGGAAGCATATTTTCATATACATATGGATTAGGTAAATAATACATTATATCTGATTTAGCTGGTACATGAACGTATATTCTGCCCCGATAATTAGTTTTCCATGTCCTATTTTCTACATCTTTAATACCAGCACAAATATGATAGCTCCATGGATCTTTTATTGATAGTGCTTTCATTTTTGATATTCTTTTAATAATATTGGCATAATAACAGCGACATGATTTTCTTCATTATCTTGTATTCGTATTGGATCAGTACCGGAATAATTACCTTCAACAATTTTTATCAATACACTCATAGATGTATCTGACCTAAAAGCCTGTTTCATAAAATTCATATCAAAACCAAAGCTAATATTTTTATTACCAACTTTTTGATAAAAATTTTGATACAGTCTCGGCAAAGTTCTATCTGTTAAACCAATAGAAGTTTGAATTATTTCAGTGAGTATTTCATCATTTTTAATTAAAGATTTATAATCAGGGAATTTATCTTCACAATCACTTTGACTTAAAATGATTTTTTTATTATCACTAACAAGTACATCATAAAGTCCTGGATTTATTTCAAAACTATTATTTATTAAGTGCATACGTTTTGCATCGGTACAAACCAGTCTTTTTTTATCCGCATATACTTTTGAAAAGATAGGCTTCCAATCAATTCTATCTGGTTGTCGTGCTTTTAACAGCCATTTAATTGATTCAAAGTCTTCGTTTAATCCGCTTTTAATTTTTGAAATTTCAATAACTGTTTTTTCTTTGATCTTAATCATTAACTTTTACTCTCCTTTTTATTCTATTTTTATACTTATTCTTTTTTCCCATATATACAATATCTTACCAATACTTTGATATTCTTCTTTTTGTATTATTTCGTCCGGACACATGTTTCTGAGTATAGACTGTAATGCCCGAATATTTGCAAGATTTGAAACATCGATATAATCTTTTTCGGTTATAGACATAAATCCTCCTTTTTAAGGTTTAATTACTTAACACCGCTTTTGTAAGGTCAGTTTTTTCAAAAGTCTTGTATAAGCCCCATGCTCTGCTCTATTTGCTCTGTATTGAGTCCTGTTTTTGATATAATATCCGGATTTATTAGAATTTTTAAAATCACCTATAAAAGCTTAGAATTGTTATTTTTATTCCAATTCCTCAATTTGCGCTCTTATTTCATCAAGACTTTTCTTTAATTCATCTCTCTGTTCTTTCATTCTTAAAATATCTTTATTTAGTATTGATTCCATATATGTATTAAATCCATCAGCATCAGCCTCTATAAGTCTGTTTATAAAACCTTTAACTATCTCAGATTGAGGATAGCCTTTTGTTATATCTGAAAAATACCAATATTGAAAATAACGATCATACGGCTTTAGTCTTTCATAAAATCCATCTTGTGCTATTGCATTAAGAATAACTTCCTTGTTTTCTTCATATATTTTTCTGCGAAAAGATTCAGCGGTATATCCAAGACCTGACAACATTTCATTTATTTTTGTTCGATCTTCTATTGCAACATGACAAGCACTTAAACCAAGTAAATGATTTACAATTGCATCAAAGAAATATCTTTTAGTATTACCAATTCTTTCATATATCCATTTTTCAATATCAATTGAAATAGTATCAAATATTTCTTTTCTGAATTTATCTACAGCATTAGAAAAATATTCACTTGTTTTAATAAATATTTCTTTTTCAAGTTCTTCTAATCCTTGCTCTTTAATTTCTTTTGTTAATTCATAATAACTTATCATTTTATTACCTCCTCTTTTGTAACTTTAATTTTTTTATTATTCCATCTAATCCATAACCCAAAGCATAAAGGCTTAAAACATATGCCTTTATCATTTACATGATATGCAGGTTTTAAATTCCCCCATTTTTCAAATCCGAAAATAAACCATATTTTTAAATTCCCCATTATTTTTCTCCTCTCCTTTATTTTAATTTAAAAACCCTCATCCCAGACCTCCGCTGGTTAGCGAAAAGGTCTGTGATGAAAATTCTTATACTACTTCTGCCACGGTTGAGCTTTCTTCGGAGCTTCGCTTCCCTGTCCAGCAGGTTTTTGAAAACCTGTCTGAGCCGGTGCAGAAGGAGCTGAACCGCTTGCAGGGAGGTGCTTTTTGATTTTGTTCTGAGCGTCATAATCTCCCTGTGCTGCTTTTACACCTACATCAAGAAGCATGGGTATGCCGTGAAGTTGTGCGCTGTCCTGAACAGTTTGAACTCCGCAGGCAAGGCAAATACTGTTAAGGCTTTTTTTTGCAATCTGTGCAGCTTGTGCGTTTTCATTTTCAAGGTTAAGATTTTCAAAAATCTTTCTGCCTTTAAACTCACCATCTATAATCTCGTAAGTGAGTTTAAGAATCATACCCGTATTTTTTTTATTAGGAACATAATCGCTTGCACTGATTACAGCAATATATTCTCCAGCCGGAACTATATCAAAACTTTCCTCTGTTTCGTTTGGATCTGGTACATAATTTCCACCAAGTTGTGCCATAATTATTTTTCTCCTTTTTTATTAGTTTTAGTTACGGTTTCATCATAAGGGCCGGTAAGAATCCATTCCATAATATCAGTACAAGCTTCAAGTTCAACAGTAATATCAGTTAAACCAAAACTATTGCCTGATATCATAGCAGCACTTTCACCGGCAAGTTTTAGAAGTCTATTGTTTGTAGTAACAGCTTTACCCGTAGTCTTTAAAGCATTACCAGATTTTTGAACAAAAATTTCTTTTGAGTAGAACGCTATAATATCAGCCCACTCTTCAACAACACTTAAAGAATTTTTATCAATTTTCATGACGTACTTATCGTATTCGTCACCGTCTGGTGGATTGACTTTTATTGTTTGTGCATGACTTACAAGTATTACATCAATTCCATTATCTCTGAGAACATCACAATTATGAAGAAAAGATTTCCACGCTGAAACTGCATGATATTTTAAACCTTTGCTGAAAGCAGTTTCCTTATTATGATCATCGGTTATGCTTTTCCAATTATGCTTTTCACAGAGATGATTCCATATCAGCGGTTCAAGCCAATCAATACTATCAATGATAACTCTTTTGAAAGTATGATTTTCTGTTATAAGAGAATCAAAAACTTCAATAACTTGTGTATAATTTGTAACAACTGGAGTTTTTGCACAGTCTATATGGCTGACTCTATCTTCGGTAGGTATCATCAGCGCATTTTTTGTAGCTCCAACTAAAGTTGATTTTCCAAGTTTCGGCATCCCATACAATACAACTTTACGGGCTTTGCGCTGAACGCCTTTTTGCACATCTTTTGTTAAACTAAATGCCATATCTCCTCCTTTTATTTTTTTTCAATTACTACAGATGTTTTACCATCTTTTTCAGTTACACAGTTACTTACTTTTATAAAGTTTTCTCTATCATTTTCCTTTAACCATTCATACCCTTTTGAGTCTATAGAGAATTTTACCTTTTCCGGTCTTCTATCTTCGGGTATTTGCGGTCTTATTGCTAGATAAGCATCCTGGTCAAGAGTCTGATTCACAGTCTTTTTAATGGTAATTTTAAAACTGTTCTTACCAATCTTTTCATTGATAGTCTTGCTTTTACCTTCAATCTGATCTTCGTAAAGCTCTGCAACCTGCTCTTCCAGTTCAATTCTTTTGTCTTTAGCTACGTCTTCTGCTTTTTTAGCTTTTAACAAATCATTAAACAACTTCTCCTTTTCTTTTTCATCCACTGATCTTGCCTCCTTTTTTCTTGAATTCGATGAAACCTAATCGTATAATCTCACGGTAGGCATCCTGAAACTTTTTGATACGCTTTTCAAAGAAAAATTCTTCCATATCGTTCTTTACTTCGGGTTCAACATATACAGCGATTTGAATTTTTTTATCTTCAGCTTCGGACACTTATTACCTCCTTATGAATTGATAAAAAAATCATTAGTTTTTATGTGATAAAATGTCAATACTTTTTTTTATTAAATAATAAAAAGTTTTTTTCTTGACTTTTTATATGGAATAATTCAAGAGTATTTTAAATAAAAAGTAAGGAGAAAATATGAAAGAATTAAAACTAAACAAAAAAACAAAAGAAATAAATATCATGATGGAAATTTTATATGATTATTTTGATGAAGAAGACGTTAGCTATTCAGAGGATATAGAATGTATATCTTTTCCTCTGGGAATGATAGTTTTTATATCCGAAGAAAAAGTATGGTGTTTTGAAATAGATTTTACATTTACTAATGATAAAAAACTTTCTATAATTTTAATGATGATCCTAAACGATATATCAAAAAATAAAATAACATTAGAAATAGGGAATGGATATCAATCCTGTTATGATAAAAATAATATTTGCACAGGATTAGTTTTTCAAGATGATATTTATGATTTAATGAAAGAAAAAGAAATGTCAGAAAAAGAAGCTGAAAAAATACTTAAAAAAAATCTAAAGGAAAATAAAAATGACTAAACTAGATTATATCGCTGATAATCAAACGCTTGCCGAGGTTGACAAAGCTCTTGAATTGCAACAGCAACTTGAAAAACCACGCAATTACATGGGGATGTCGATGATCGGACATGAATGCTGGAGAAAAGTTTTTTATGACTTTAGAAATGTTACTAAAAGAAAAATTTCAGCTTCAGGCATTAGAGCTATAAGTGACGGCTTTAAACAGGAAGATATAATGGTAGAAAGATTGAGAATGCTTCCATTTATAGAACTTATTACAACTGATACCGATGATCCAACAAAACAAATTGCGGTAGAGGGCTTGCTCTCCCATTTTCGTGGACATCTTGACGGTGTTATAAAAGGCTTGAAAGAAGCCCCTGCCACTTACCATGTTTGGGAGAATAAATCAGTAAACCAAAAAAAATTCGATCTTTTAAATAAATTAAAAGTAGAAAAAGGCGAAAAAAACGCACTCAAAGAATGGGATATTATCTATTATTCACAGGCTCAATGTTACTGTCATTATACTGAACTCGACAGACATTACATGACTGTTGAAACTCCAGGTGGAAGAGATTATACTTCTATTCGCACTGATTATAATCGCAAATATGCGGAAATGATTATTGATAAAGCTCAACAGCTTATATTTAATAATTTTGATTTGCCAGCTCGTATATCGGATAAAAGAGAGTTTTTTCAGTGCGGATGGTGTGAATTTAAAGGCATATGCCATGACGGAGATTTTCCGGACGTGCATTGCAAGAGCTGTAGATATCGTGAGCCAGTCGATGGTGGAAAAAGTCTTTGCCTTGCCACAGACACAATAATAGAAGATACATTGCTAAATGTAGGCTGTCCATCTCATATCTATAATCCTGCCCTGATCCCGAATGTTGTCCTTGTTGAGCATCAGTCGGATGGTTGCTTATATAAGGTAGAAGGTAAAGACTTTTTCTTTTCAAATACTAATCTTACAGGTTTTCCTGAAGTTAAAGGCAGATGTGATGCTATCTTTACCAGTAAGCAATTAAAAGAAGATATAAAGAATATCAATCATATTGATAATAAAATAGTAAAAGAATTTAAAGGTACAGTAATACCTCAAGAACAGGCGAAAAAAGCTTGGGATAAATCTAATAAGTGGGAGATATGATTATGGAATGTGTATGTGGATATGATGAAATTGATGAGGATGAAGGTACTAGAAGAACATTTATTCCTATTTTAGTTTTAGTAAATACTGGAAACTGTACAGGAACTTTTGAAAGAACAGATAAATATTTTCCATATAGACATGTTTCGGCTTTTGCTTGTCCTTTATGTGGAACTTTAAAGGTGGAGATATGACAGACTTTCAAGCCATACAACAGAAGTATTATGAATTTAGAGAAACGGCTAATAATCATTTCGGCGGTCAGGTTGATGATATTGAAAATTATGTTAATGCTTTGGAAGGGAGAGAGTTAAAAATGTTAAACATTTTTAAAGAAATTATAACAATATATGACTGCAAATATTTATTACAGCCTATTATTGAAGAAATGACAGGTCAAACAATTGAGGAGGTGTTGAAGAAATGAAAGTATTTATAGTTAATGAAGAAATCAGTGATCAATACGGAACTGATAAAGTTACATGTGTTTGTGGTACGAAAGAAATTGCAGATAGAGAGGCAAGAAACATAAAGAAACATAGAACTTTTATACAAGAATTTGAGGTTATAGATATATGACACAGGAAAAAGCCATAGAGCTGGCATTGAGGGGGTATAATATCTTTTTGACCGGTAGAGCTGGTACTGGAAAAACATTTACCCTGAATAAAATAATAGAAGCACTTGAAAAAAGTGGTAAAGAAGTTGCAATTACAGCAAGTACAGGTATTGCCGGAACTCATATAGGTGGTAATACCATTCATTCATGGGCTGGAATAGGTATTAAAGATAAATTAGAAATAGAAGACTTGTGGAAATTAAAAAATAATAAATTCAGTTATGAAAGATTAAGTAAAGCCGAGATATTGATTATTGACGAAATAAGTATGCTTCATGATTATAGATTTGATATGGTTGATGAAGTTTTGAGATTTATAAAAAATAACGACAAGCCTTTTGGTGGTATTCAGATAATAACATCAGGAGACTACTTCCAGCTCCCACCGGTTGAAAAGAATGGAAAAAACAATTATACCTTTAATGCCGTGACATGGAATTTACTCGATTTTAAAGTCTGTTATTTGGAAAAAATATACAGACAGGAAGATGACGTAGAATTTATGAATATATTAAATGCTATAAGAGAAAACAGTATCAGTGCCGAACAAAAAGCTGTACTCAGTGCTTTAAAAGATAATGATAAGCACAAGGCAAAAGCTATAAATCTTTACAGCAAAAATATTGATGTTGAGAAAGAAAATAACTATAAACTCGATTGCATTGAAGGTGAAAAATACAGCTTTGGCGCAGAAGTAAGCGGAGAACCTTTTCATGTGCAGCGGATATTAAAAAACTGGTTAGGTCGTGAATTTCTTCATCTTAAAATCGGTGCAAAAGTTATGTTTATTGTAAATGATCATAAGCAAGGTTTTTACAACGGCACTATGGGAGAAGTAATTGATTTCGATGAAGAAAGTGGCTATCCAATTGTTAAGATATTTAAAACCAGTAAGAAAATAACTGTTTATAAAAATGAATGGAAAATTGAAGAAAAAGACGAAATTACTGGTATAGAGAAAAAACTTGCTTCTATACTTCAATTTCCTCTCAGACTTGCATACGCCATTACAATACATAAAAGCCAGGGCTGTACTTTTGATTATGTCAATCTTGATATGAGTGATGTCTTTGTTCTGAATATGGGATATGTAGCACTGAGTCGGATCACTAGTCTTGAAGGATTATGGCTGAAGGGTTATAATTTTATCAGCTTACATACTGATGCAGTGGTTATAAATAAAGATAAAGAATTTTTACAAAAAAGCAGGGAGATAGAATAATGATTGATTCAATTAAAAAATCTATTTTAAAATTTAATTCTACTAAAGAATTACAAGAATTAAAAAAAGCGATTAATATAGAATTAAAGGTAAAAAAAAAGTGTAAGCATAAAGATAAAGTAGAAATAATCAAAGACTATATGGATGCTTATGTTTTAGAACAATGCAGAGATTGTGGTGAAAAATTTTATTCTGATCTATAAATTTTTCTTGACGTAAATATTTTTAACAATTAAACAATAACAGATTAAAGCAAAGCTTGTGCTTCCTTGACCGGAATAAGCGTTTCTTTAATAGAGACATTTATAAAAGGCTTATCACTCTCTTTCAGGTCAAGGCAATTTATGAAAATAAATTGGGAAAGAGAGGGTAAGTCTTTTTTAATTTAAGGAGAGAATAGTGTCGGCTATAATTCCAAGATATTACCAATATGATGCTTTTGAAGCGTTTAAAGAATATACGGCTGAAAAACATCAATCCAATCCCTTGATAGTGCTTCCCACAGGAACTGGTAAGGCATATTTACAAGCTATGATAGTCAAATGGATGCTTGAATGGCCTAATACTAAAATATTATTACTTACTCATGATCAGAATCTTATACAGCAGAATTATGATGAATTTACAGCACTTGTAAATGATCAGTTAATAGATGTCGGCATATACTGTGCTGGACTTAAAAGAAAAGAATATAAGAATAGAATAGTTTTTGCTTCGATACAAAGCGTTCATAAAAAGAGCTGGTCGGCTATTGGCTTTAGAGATTTAATTTTAATTGATGAAGCTCATCTTGTGCCTCATAAAGAAGAGGGCATGTACCGGACGTTTTTAACCGAGATGAAAAATATCAATAAAAACATAGTAATAGGGGGACTTAGTGCGACTCCATATCGTATGAAAGGCGGTATGCTTACAAAAGGTAAAACTAAAATATTTGATGATATTTGTTATGAAGCTACCATACCAGAACTTATAAATCCTAATCATCCTAAAAACAGAGATAAAAAACAATATCTTTGTAATGTAATAACACCTAAAAAAGCAATGAAAAGTAAGGTTGATTTATCCGGTGTACATATCAGAGCCGGAGAATATGCACTTGATGAACTTGATATAGCTTTTAATAAAGATGATCTTGTCGAACGCAGCGTAAAAGAGATTATTGAATATACTCAGGATAGAAAACACGTTCTTACATTTTCTGTGAGTATTGAACACTGTGAAAAGATTGCAGAAGCTTTTAAAAAATTCGGACAGGCTTATGATTTTGTACATAGTAAAAGAACTGATATTGAAAACCAACGTGCTTTATCAGATTTTAGAACGGGTAAAATCAAATATCTTATCAATGTGGATAAATTAACAACCGGTTTTAATCAAAAAAATATTGATTGTATTGCAATTCTAAGAAGTACAAAAAGTACAGGTCTTTATGTTCAAATCGTAGGAAGAGGTACAAGAATAGATCCGTCAAAAAATGATTGTCTCATTCTTGACTTCGGCAACAACATAACTACTCATGGCCCGATAGATAAGATCGAAATAAAAGAAGCTAGAGATGGCAGTACAGAAATAGGCACTATGCCCGAAAAAGAATGTCCGGCTTGCCATAGTATGATGTTTTTAGCTGTCATGATCTGCCCCGATTGCGGTTATGAATTTGAGAGAAAAGATAAGCATGAAGATCAAGCTAGTGAAGCCGATATAATTAGCAAATGGAAAAAGCCAGAAACATATGATGTGAGCTATATTGATTATAGCGTACATCAAAAAATTGGTAGCCCCGATTGTTTAAGAGTTAAATATTATGTTGGAGATCTATTGCATTATGATGAATATGTATGTCCTTTGCATACTGGATTCGCACAAAAAAAGGCAAAGCGTTGGCTTGATCAGAGATTGCCAGTAGAAAGACTTGACGAACCGCTTTATAGTATAGAAGATATTGTCAAAAATAAAGATAAAATAATAGAACCAGTTCAAATAATAGTAGATTTAAACGGTAAATTTCCGAATATTTCAGGATTTCTTTTTCAAAAAATAGAACAGCAGGAGAATGAAAATGTCAGAACCGAAGCAAGTATTTAATATAACACCGGAATTAATTGAAAAATTAAATACGATTTATAATTATTTTGGTCAAAGACCAAATAAATTAGAGAAACTTTTTGAAGAATGTAGTGAATATCGTGATAGATATATACTTAATCGCATGAGCGTCAAACTTGAACCTAAAATAGTTGTTGAAATATGTGATATTATAAGCGTAGTTTTGCAGTTACTTTTTAATGAAGAAATATTACAGGAAGGTTTGATTATGGTAGTAGATAAAGCGATTAAAAAAATAGAAGAGGGATATTATGAAAACTGAACAAGAAATACAAGAAAAAATAGATAAATTAAAAATAACATTCAACCAATTGAAAGAATCCGAAGATCCTGATGATGAAATTGATTTAGCAATAACTGAATATGCTATTAGCAATTTAGAATGGGTTTTAAAATGACCTGTTCTAAATGTAAAAAAGAAATGAAAAGAGATCGAAAAAGTAATCAAAATACAGAACTTGCAAAATTATGGATTTGTAGTTGTGGTCACAGAGTTTTAGAGGAGACTGATAAATAAGCTTCTAGTCGGCCTGCGGTCAATCCTACCAACACACAACCGGCACTTTAGACCGCAGGTTATTTTTTATATAAATAAAAAGGTGAGAAATGGAAAAGTTAAAGAGACATAAAAACGCTGAATATTCTAATATAATTAAGCATATATATCTATGAAAGAATTAATTGATAAATTTGTAAATCAAGGTTTTAAAATATTTCCTTGTCATGCAGATAAAACACCTGCGCTTAGTTCCGGATTTAAAGCAGCACATAATGATTTAAGAAAACTATATACTCAATTTTATAAATCTAATATGCTTATAGGTCTTCCAACTGGAAATATTAATGGTATTGTAATTATAGATATAGATATAAAAGACGGTAGAAGTGTTGATGAATTAAAAGAAGAGCTAAACCAATACGGAGAATTACCTCCTACTTTTGAAGTAGAAACAATGAGTGGTGGTAGGCATTTATATTATAAATGTCAAAGCACGAATTTAAGATCTGCGGTTAGATTTTTTGAAAAGACTTTACCAGTAGATATAAGAGCCGAGGGAGGATATTGTGTAACTTTTGATTATAAACAATATTTTCCCCTTGATTGTGAAGACGATGAAAATATAAAAGAATTAATGGCAGAACTTCCTGAATGGGTTGAAAATTATAAAAAGCCTAATGAATATATTGAAAATCTTGTACCCGATGAAACGCTTTTTCCACCTTCAGAAGTAAGAGAACTTAGATCAGCTCTTGCTTTTCTTGATGCCGATGACAGAGACTTATGGGTAAGAATAGGTCATGCATGTAAAAGCGTGGGTTCACTACAGGCTAAAGGACTTTGGGTTGAATGGAGTATGAAGTCTGATAAGTTTGATCCTGTAGATACTGAAAAGAAATGGATAAGTTTTCAGCCACATGATATAACTATCGCCAGTATATTCGGTCTTGCTAAACAAAAAGGCTGGATAACTACCTATACTGGTGCTGATAATAATAATTTTAGTCTTGCACTTACTCCAGAGCAGATAGAAGCTAAAGTTGTAATTCCTAAAAGTTATGAAAAAGCTAAATTTCCTGAAGATCTTTTAAATCCTCCTGGATATGTAGGTGAAGTCGTAAAATATATGAATTCTCAAGCTATTCAGGATCAACCAATTTTACATCTTGCTGCTGCTCTGACTTTTACCGGTACTTTATTAGGTCGTAAAGTCAGGACTGAAAAAAATGCCCGTACTAATATTTATTGTGTAGGTCTTGGTGAGAGTGGATGCGGTAAAGATAATGCAAGACAGTGTATAAAAGAAATAGTATATTGCTGTAATGATCCAAAAATGTCAGGTATCGCAAGTGTTGAAGCTTTAGCCAGTGATGCTGCGGTTTATAATTTTTTACAACTTAATCCATCATCATTATTTTTAATTGATGAAATAGGCAGATTTTTACAGACTACAAACTCAGCACAAAACAGTCATTTACATGGTGTTGTAGATGTATTTTTAAAAGCTTATAGTAGTGCAAGGACTATAATGCCTGGTAAAAATTATGCAGATTTAAAACGAAATATAACTATAAATAATCCAAATCTTTGTATTTATGGTACTGCAACACCAGATCAATTCTATGAAGCTCTGACAAAAAAGAGTATAGAAGAAGGATTAATTGCGAGAATGCTTATTTTTGAAAGTGAAAATCCTTTTCCTGATACAAATGATGATGTAGAGATAAAAAAGCCTGAGAGAGATCTTGTTGAAAAAACAAAAATACTTTTTCACAGAACAACCAATTGTAATCCGCAAGGCAATGTAGCTGGTTCAGAATTCGTAGATCCGCTAATTATTCCCTATACAAAAGAAGCAAAAGAAATGATTAAAATATTTAATAAAGAAATTCAGATACTTAGAAAAAAACTAGAAGCAGAGAATAAAATTCATAGTATTTATAATAGATGTGGACTTATATGTGAACAAATAAGTCTTATACTTGCTTGCGGTTGCCAGGTCGAAGTTGAGCAACCTATTATAAAACCTGAACATGTTGCATATGCTAAAAAACTGACTAAACATATATTCGATAATCTTCATTATGATGCAGAAACCCGTATAAGCTCAAGCCCCCAAGAAAAACATGTTAAGGATGTACTAAGAGAAATAAGAAAACATGGTAAAATATTGAATAAAGATCTGATAAAAAAATTTCATCATCTTAAAAGTAATGAAAGAAAAGATGTTTTAGAAACTCTAATCAATTCAGAGCTTATAGAAGAAGTGCTTGAAATATGTGCAGATGGTAAAAGAAAAAAAGTATTTATAGCGGTGTAAAAAGTAAAAAATATTTCATAAAAAGTAAAAAAATTTATTGACAAAATACAACATAAGACATAAATTTAAAAAAGAGGTTATAAATGATTAAAATTTCAGACTTAGAACACATACAGGATAATCTTGAAATACTTGGATATAATGTAGAAAATACAAAAACTTTATTTATTTATATGAAAGAAAATAATAGATTTCATGTTGATATAGAAATGGAAGAAGTCAGATTTTATATGAAGACAAAAACATGGAATTTACAGAAAACTTTTACATTTTCAGAATTTGTAATTTTAACTCATGACTGGATAAAGAAACATAAATTAAAATAACTATAATATAATCGTAGTTATGTTATTAAAGGAGAGATTATGAAAACGACAATATTAGACGAAAACAAAAAAGATATTATTTGTTCCAACGGAGTAATATTTATTCATTTAACTCGTAGAGAAGCAATATCTACTATACGATCTTTAGCTGAACAATTAGATAGGAATAATTCTAATGTAAATAGATTAGAAGATTATGACGAAAACGGAAATTATTTTTCTATATCTGTAGAGGAAGAGTAATAACGAAATAACAATTATGCCTGAGATAAAATTGAAGATGAGAGGTTGAGGAAATGAAATTAAATGCAGTTAAATGTAATAAATGTGGACATATACATAGCACGACAGAGGGATGTCCTATAAATAATTTAACAACAGAACAACAACTAAAAGACGACTGCACACCGGATGATATTAAGTGCATGGTTGAACTTGCGGAAGGGTTTGAGTGGAGCGAATCAATTCATTTCGGTGATATTTCATCAAGCATTAAATATTCTAAAAACGGTGAGGCAACAGTTTTAGCTACATCATGGATTTTGTTTCCTCTTCTCATTCATCGGGCAGTTGAAGGATGGAATAAGAAATTTGAAGATAAAAATATATGGATCGGGCATAAAGGTATTGGATATATACAATATTATAATCCTAAAGATTATGAATTTAAAAACTATCAACCACAATCACTAACCCAAGCCGAATGTGCAATGTTACACTGTCTGCTTGATATATTTAAGGAGGAAAGGGAATGAGTAAAGATATGATTTTAGAAAATAAATATTTTGATGAGTATAAAATAATAGATGGATTAAATCAACATCCAGAAGGATTAACTTATCAGCAATGGTTAGAAAAATATCATCCATTAAATAATAAAACAATATTAAAAGTTAAAATAAGTAAAACAAGAGATGAATATATAAGTTGGCTCAAAAATACAAAATGGTATCACGATCCAGTTGTTATAAATTATGTTTCTGAATTAAAAAATAATATTTCAGAACTTGAACAGGCAAATGATGGTCTATTGTTAGCACTTCAAGAAAGCACTAGAGTTCTAAATATTAAAATTAAAGAACTTGAACAGCAGAATGCGGAACTTAAAAATAAAAATGTATTACTAACGAAAAAAATAAATTGCCTTATAGATGATTGGTCTAATGTCGTAAATAAAAATAGAGAGATTGAAAATCAAAAAATGGAGTTGATAGATTTACTAATTGAAGCTACTGAAGGATATGACGCAATGTCTATAGAATCATACGAAAAAATTTTAAAATATAAATTACAAAAGGAGGAAAGGAAATGAGTAAGGCAGAGCAAGAATATGAAGATTACCTTCGTAAAATGTTTTTAAAAGATCGTTGTGAACATCCCATAACTGCTACATATATAGATGAATTAAAACAGCAGAAAGCGGAGCTGGTAGAATTTGTAAATAAAGTCGAACAATTTTTAGGTCCTTATACTAACTCCGGAATTAGCAGAGGCGACCTGTATAATTTGTCTGAGCTTCTTAAAAATAAATATAAATTACAAAAGGGGAATTAAGTAATTATGAAAGTTGTATGCAATAAAAAAGATAATTGTGTCCACAACAAGCATTTGATTTATCGGTTTAATGAGCCTTGCGGAGGAAGTATTCCGCATTATCCTGATTAAGAGTATGGAAAATGTCCAGTTGATAAAGAAGCGAAATGTATTGAAGTAGAATAACTAAACCGGAGGGAGTGTATAGAATGAAGCCTAAAGAAATAATAAAAAAACCAAAAGGACACTGCGAGGGTAATTTGGTAATTAAAAATTTAACTGGAATAGGTGAAATTAAAATGTCATCTAAAAATCAGAAAAAAATAATAAAATGTTTGATTAATAAAGCTATAGCTAGGGGAACTAAAATTGATAACTTTAAGATTGAATTAGAATCTCTTATTAACAAGCACGGTATAGACTCCTTATTTAATTGTCAAGATTTTATACTTACTAACTATATAATGAATTGCCTTGAAGCATATGGAGATTTAGAAGATCATAAGAATAAAATGAGGGTGGAAACCAAAGGAGGGCAAGAGATGAAATCGGAAGAACAAAAACTCAATCTTTGTAAGACCTGTAAATATATTAATTGTTTTATGCGAGGTATGCTCAGTAGAACCATTATATGCCAGAAAGAAATTGATATGGAAAATA
>Ga0172381_10000131_pt1 | contig 85724 bp, 87 predicted proteins | sample Leawel6488metaG_FD_119754 | JGI IMG/M metagenome (GOLD analysis project Ga0172381, IMG submission 119754) | Leachate microbial communities from a municipal landfill in Southern Ontario, Canada - Leachate well 64-88 metaG | ecosystem: Engineered > Solid waste > Landfill > Unclassified | place...
CTCACCGGCCGTCAACCAAGAAAGCTAGGGAAGTAAAAGTAACTTATCGATCGGTTGACGGCATGTTCGACGATTCAATGATAATTGTTACCGCCAGTCAAGATGTTCGCACCAAGCATGGCTTGACCACGCTCATTGCCGTATCCACTGAGGCAGACGCCGATTATCGCTGCCAAGAGGCCGCCAGGATAGAGGTTGAAAAAAAGTTGGCACATGAAGTGGCTCGGTTCACCCGCCAAAATTAACAAGAACTTGTTTTCCTCCCATCCCTAAGACGAGTAGTCTGTTCGGACGGGGGGAGTTTTTTTTAAAAAAATTTAATGGTATAATTCTATAATGGAAACCAACAAAGAATTTCAAAATTTTGCTCAAATTTTTGCTCAAAAAAAGGCGGCGCAAAAAAAACCACCGGCCTATTCTTGGCAGCAGTTTGCCTTAGAAATCATCGATCAACTGAATGTTCCTGGCCATAAAAGAAACTCGGTTTTTTTAGTTTGTAAAAAATACCCTCGGGTTTATGTAGAAAAGTGCTTAAACGAAACCAAAGAACTTTGTCCCAGCTTGGAAAAATGGAAATATTTTTTCAAACTAGTGGAAAAAAATTATCAGACGAAAAAATAAGCCCTAATTAAAAAACACTTTAAACCGTTAAAGTGTTTTTTAATTTATTTAATTTACTTTAAAATTACAAACCAGGTAACCAACGCCAAACGGCCCTTCATAAGATAAAACCTCAGGGGAAAGATTTTGAGATTCCACCATACCGGCTAGAATTAAAAATGAGCGCAAACCACACTCACCACCAGCCTCAATTAGTTTGGAATCAATCTTCATTAGACCTTCAAAATCTTTGGCTTTAATCAAATCAATAATTTTTTTATCCATTTTTTTGCCTTCAGGCGAAAATCCGCCCGGGGCATTCTCAGTTAAACGATGGGATAAATCGCCTGAAGCCAAAATGCCAAATCTTTTATTAGTTCGCGAGAGCATTCGATGCAAAAATTTACCAAATTCAAAATGTTCCTTGTACCCCAGACCGGAAGTCGTAATTGGAATAACAGGAATATTTTTTGAGTGCTGAGATAGAAAATACAGGGGAATACCAACGCCATGATCTAAATGTTTGTCGCTGGACAAAATAATCGGCACAGTTTTATTGGTCTCATCAGCGGCCCGAATTTCTTGAATAACCATGAAATCACTTTTAAATTTTAATTCCAAACTATACTCACCGAACTCCTTAAAGTTAACTTCGTAATCGGCATTTAAGTTAATATTGAAAGAATCGGGCAAAATATTGCCGTGGGGAGAAATTACCACCAGACTTTCAGGTTTGGAAGCATAAAATTCCTGTTCTAATTTTTTATAGGCCGCCTCAGTTTGTTTAATTTTTTCCAAATTTTCTTTTCCAATTTCCGGAATCAAAACTGGAGGATGAGGGGCAATGGCGGCAAAAACAATGGGCATATTAATTTAAATTAGTCACTTATTCAATATCTTCTCCCAAGGGAATAAGGTTAATAGCCGAGGGAGTGGTCTCAATAATATTATGCCACTGATAGCCAAACTTCGCAAATGATTTTTCATCTTTGAAAGTTCGACGATAGCCGTTAGAAATCACGTAAACACGGGGATCGCCCTTGGCTTTAACTAATTCACCATCACGAAACTTGACCGGATCACCGGTTTCGAATTTATCTAATTCAGCCGGAGAAACTTTAGTTAAAACTTTGTCTTTAAAATTTGTCTTTAAAATTTCTTTTGAATAAATTGGATGTTTAATGCCATTCTCCACGTAAAAAACTCCGCCAGTTGATTTATTTTGCAATAGTGCGCCGGTTGGATAAGCACTTTTAACGGTAATTTCTTGACCATAACTATAACCAATCAAATCTTTGGGACTGGCGTCTTCGACCTCTTCCCAGTTAAAACCAATGGTGCTAAAAACTTGAGGTGAAGTAATTGGCCTTAATTCGTCATCAACCAACAAATAAACTTCTCCCGTTGGCAATCGGAGCAAGGAATAATTATAAAACTTTATGACTGGGCCAACCTCATATTTATTTAAATCAGACTGGGTAATGGGCAAAATCTTTTTTGGATTAAACCGAGAGAGCAAAACACTGTAAGAGGCGATTGGCCTTCGTTGGTTATATTGGATTAGCCAAACCGCCGCGCTGCCCTGGGCTTTAACCAAAGAACCGTCGGGATAATTCTTGCCCCAAAATCTTTGCCAAATTTTAAAAAAACTTTGATTGCCGGAATAATGCGGCGTGTAGTTATAAAGATTGGCCGTGGCTTGATTTTGAATAATAATCGAAAAACCGTCGACATTATAGCTGCTATTAATTTTGTAAGTCCAATTATTCGGATTATCAAAATATTGACGGAACTGCCAAGTCGCTCCGTCAACCTGCTTGCCAAAACCCAAGGCCTTAGGGTTGCAAATGGCATTATCAAAACACCGATAACCCATGGCTTTATCAAATTGATTTTGGATAGGAATCGGATCCTCAATCAAACTTTGTTCTTTTTGCAAAGTAGTTAAAATAACCTTAGGGCTGATTTTACTTTCTTGGGCCGCCTGCCAAATTATTTCCGAAGCTTTTTTATTAATACCCTGATAATCCAAAAATGACATATCGGCCAAAGGGCTATTCTTACTTAATAAAAACTGTTGAATTTCGTTTAAAGTCAGGCAGTTATAATCTAAAAAATCATCATCGGAAATAATAAGATTGGGATTAAAAAAATAATCAGCCGCCAAAATCGACTGGGGTAAAAGTAAAAAAATTGTTGAAATTAAAATAATTTTTATCTTCATGAGTTTTAGATATTTCCCGTATAAACAAATTTCAAGCCCGCCTGATGACCAATTTTTTGAGCCAACAAAACAGTTTCTTTTGAAGTGGGAGAAATATCGGTTAATTTATAGGTTGGATAAAATGCTGAAACGTGCCAGGGCGTATCTTCGCCCAATTCTTTTTTAATAAATTGCGCGACGCCCTCCAGCTGTTTTTTGTTGTCGTTTAAAGTTGGGATAATTAAAGTGGTTACTTCAAGCCAAATATTATTTTTCTTATACCAAATCAAATTATCCAAGATTGGCTGAAGTGTTGCTCCGCAAATTTTAATATAAGTCTCATTATCAAAAAACTTCAAATCAATGTTGACGGCATGCAAATAAGGTTTAGCCATTTCCAAGGCCGGTAAGGAAGTGTACCCGTTAGAAACCCAAATATTTTTCAGACCGGCTTGGCTGGCCAGCTTCATGCAATCAAGAGCAAATTCAAAAAAAATTGTCGGCTCGGTGTAAGTATAAGAAATACTCGGACAGGCAAATTTAAGAGCTTGCTCGACAACTTCTTCGGGCAACATCGGCTGGCCAGGAAGCAATGATCTTTCAAAAAATTTTCCTTCCTTTGAAGCCTGGGAAATATCGGCATTTTGGCAGTGGGCACATTTTAAATTACAACCAACCGTAGCGATAGAAAAAGTCTCAGTTTTAGGGAGAAAATGATAAAGGGGTTTTTTCTCAATGGGATCAACGTTGGCCGCAATAATTAAGCCGTAATCCAGAGCTATGAGTTTGCCGGCTTGATTTTCTCTTACGCCACACAAACCTCGCTGACTTGGAGCAATATGACAAAATTGGTGGCATAAACCGCACTTTACGATCTGGCTATCAATTTTTTGATAAAACAAGGCCTCTTTCATAAAATCAATTATAGCATTAAATCATCAATAAATAAAGTAAAATATTTTGGTTTTTTGCTAAAACATGTTAAAATTAAAGCATGAAAAAACACTGTTTTATCGCGATTAACTTACCTCAAGAGGCACGGTGGGAGATTGAGGCGTTAATCAACGATCTACAAAAAATCAATCAGGATCCGAGGATAAAATTTATCAACCCTAAACAGGTGCACCTGACTTTAACTTTCATAGGAGAAATTTTTCATGATCAGATTGAGCTGGTTGTAGAAATGCTTCAAAAAATAATTGGGGATTTTGCCGCTACCGAAATTATCACCCAGGATTTGAGCGCTTTTCCTAACGTTTCAGAACCAAGAATTTTATACCTGAACGTGAAAGAAGTCGGCCAGAATTTATTGCCAAAAATCAAAAAAGAAATTGAAAGTCAACTCAGCCAAGCTGGTTTGGAATTCGATCAAAAAAAGTGGGAACCCCATTTGACCCTGGCTCGAGTTAAAGATTCGGTTAAAATAAAAACAAACGACATCCAGCCTTATGAACTATCCATTCCGGTTGAAAGCTTGGATTTAATGGAAAGCCAACTCAAGCCGGAAGGCTCTGAATACAAAATTATTAAAAGTTTCAAATTAAAAAGTTAATAAAAAAAATTATGCGCGATCATTCATCCCGCAATTACAACAAAAAGAAAGTAGTAAGGTTCAGAACTAAATCAACCTTTAAAGCTGACAATCCTCAGATGATTCAAAGATTCAAGCAAAGCGAACCGTTACCGCGTCCCAAAAATTATATCAACAAATAGTATGGATAAAGTAGAAATTCTTGGCGTAAAAATCGATAATTTGTCTTTACAAGAAGTGTTGGCTAAATGTGAAACTTTTTTAAATTCCGAAAATCAACATTATATTGTTACGCCCAATCCGGAATTTCTAGTCATGGCCCAAAAAAATAAAAGATTTAAAGAGATTTTGAATTTTGCCGACTTGGCGGTAGCTGACGGCATAGGTTTAATTTACGCGGCCAGCTTTCTCGGCAAAAAGCTAGTGCGAGTTACTGGTGTTGATTTGGTCTGGTGGCTTTCAGAATTAGCTGAACAAAATAATTGTTCAGTATACCTACTTGGTGGCGAGGAAATTGTGGCCGCCAAAACCGCTGAAAACCTTAAACAAAATTTTCCCAATTTAATTATTGCCGGCGCTGAGAGCGGGGGATACATAGCTGATCCACAAGTTGATGATATGGATTTATTGGAAAGAATTAATGACACCCAGCCCAAAATTCTTTTTGTCGCCTTCGGTCAAGTCAAGCAGGAAGAGTGGATCTATTCGCACTTGGACAAATTGCCGTCGGTAAAACTCGCCATTGGCGTTGGTGGTACGTTTGATTATTTATCCGGTAGCATCAACCGCGCGCCCGCGATTATTAGACAACTTGGCCTGGAGTGGCTCTATCGTTTAATTTACGAACCAAGTCGTTGGAAAAGAATATTAAACGCGGTAATTATTTTTCCTCTAATGGTTGCCAAACAAAAAATATTTAAACGTTAAATACCAGAGTTGACGATAATTAAAAAATCTATTACTATTTGTAGGTTAAACAACATTTTATGTCACCAGCCGAAAAAGAAAAAGTGATTACCAGATTTGCCCCCAGTCCGACCGGGTTTTTGCATATTGGCAGCTTAAGAACAGCCCTTTATGCCTACCTTTTTGCGCGCCATAATCAAGGTAAATTTTATTTAAGAATTGAGGACACAGATCAAAAGAGAAAAGTTGAAGGGGCAGTTGAGGGTTTGATTGAAATTCTCAAATTCTTTAATTTAAATTGGGATAATGAAAAAATCATGATTCAGTCTGAAAGGCTGCCAATTTATAAGAAATTCGCTGAACAGCTAGTAGAGGAGGGTAAGGCCTATTACTGTTTTTGTACTGAGCAGAGACTTGAAGATTTGAAAAAAAATCAGGCACAACAAAAATTGCCGCCAATGTATGATGGCAAATGCCGAGATCTTGATTTAGCTGAAGCAAAAAAGCAAGTGGCAGCTGGATTAGGCTATGTTATTCGTTTTAAAATGCCCAAAACCCGTCAGACCGAGTTTAATGATGTGATTCGCGGAAAAGTAACATTTGATAATAAAATACTGGATGATCAAATCATTCTTAAATCTGACGGTTTTCCCACTTATCACTTAGCAGCCGTAGTTGACGATCACGAGATGGAAATAACTCACGTCATCAGAGGCGAAGATTGGCTTCCTTCAACACCTAAACACATTTTAATGTTTAAAGCTTTTGGCTGGACTGTACCGGTTTTTGCTCACTTACCGCTAAATCTTAACCCGGACAAGTCAAAGCTATCAAAACGTCAAGGAGATGTGGCGGTTGAAGATTTTTTGAAGAAAGGCTACCTCAAAGAAGCTTTGCTAAATTTTGTTTTACTTTTAGGCTGGAATCCTGGTACCGAACAGGAAATATTTAATTTTGATGAAATGATTAAAACTTTTAGCTTGGAAAAAGTCAGTAAATCCGGTTCAGTTTTTGATGTAAAAAAACTCGACTGGTTAAATGGTGAATATATTCGTATGAAATCGGCGGAAGAATTTGCTGAACTTTGTTTGCCGTACTTATCAGCCGCCGGTATCAAAGCTGACCCTGAATTAGTCAAAAAGGCCGTTATTACCGAACAAAAAAGAATTAAAATTTTGGGCGAAATTGTTGAAGCCACGAGGTTCTTTTTTGAGGATTTGGATTTTGACCCAGAGTTTTTAATCTGGAAAAAACAAAACCATAGAGAAACCGCGCAAAATCTAAAGATGCTGGCTGATCGCTTAGATCAAATACCTGAAGATAGTTGGCAAGAAAAGTCTCTTGAGGAAGAAATAAAAAGTTTTATTACCACCAACAACACCGGAGTAGGTGATATACTTTGGCCAATGCGCGTTGCTCTATCTGGCCGCAAAGCATCACCAGGTCCATTTGAAATAGCCACGGTTTTAGGCAAAAAAGAAACGCTAAGGCGAATCAAAAAAGCCATTGATTTGCTATAAATTAAAATAAAATATTACAAAAACATAAATTTTTGTTATACTTTAATAATGGCAATAAACCAAAATAAAAAAAATAATAAGATCAAGTTAATTGTTTTATCGGCAATTGTTAGCATATTTTTTGCTAATTTTTTTATTTTCATTCCCATGCCGTCTAGGGCAGCTGATGATATTACTCAGCTAAACCAAAAAATTGATTCAAAAAAGAAAAATATTGACACCTTGCAGAAAGAAATTGACGCTTTCAAAGAAAATATTAAACAGAAACAAGGCGAAGCTCGTACCCTGCAGAATCAAATTGCCATTTTAGACAACCAAATTGCCAAAGTAAATTTGGATATTGAAGCTACTCAGGCCAGAATTGAAGAAACCAATTTAGAAATTCAAAGTTTGAATATTGAAATCACCGATACCCAGAATCAAATCACGGATCAAAAGGGCAAAATTGCGGAATATTTACGCTTAATTTATCAGCAAGACCAGGTCAGCTATCTTGAAGTAATGCTTTTGAATAAAAATTTTTCTGATTTTTTTGATCAGATGAAATATACTCAGGAAATTCACAGCAATCTTAAAACCGCTTTGGAAAAACTTAAAAAAAATCAACAGGATCTAAACGCGCAGAAAAAAAATCAACAGGATAAAATCAAGGAAGAGGAAAAACTCAAGAATGAATTGACCCAACAACGAGATGAACTTTCGGAAAAAACCGATGCCCAGCAAATATTATTGATGCAGAACAAAATGACAGAAAAGCAGTATAAATCCAATCTATACCAGCTGCAGGTTGAGCAGCAACAGATTAATGCTGACATTGCCACTTTAGAAAAAACTATCAGAAAAAAACTGGAAGAGCAGGCAAAGTTAACAAAAAACAAGAACGTTGGATCAACCAATTTTGACTGGCCAGTTAATCCCGCTCGAGGTATAACCGCCTATTTTCACGATCCGGACTATCCTTTTCGATACATCTACGAACATCCCGCCATTGATATTCGCACTGGCCAAGGCACGCCTATCAAATCACCGGCGAATGGTTATATTGGCAGAATTAAATTTGCCGGCAATACTAGCTATGCTTATATTATGGTTTTGCATGACAATGGACTTTCGACTGTCTTCGGCCATATTTCTGCCGTTAACGTCAAAGAAGACACTTTTGTTACCCAGGGACAGATAATTGCTTATAGCGGCGGCATGCCCGGCAGCGTTGGCTCTGGCAATTTAACCACCGGTCCGCATTTACATTTCGAAGTGCGCTTAAACGGCATTCCAGTCAACCCGCTGGAATATTTACCGGCACTTTAATTATGGCTAAATATCCTTGACAATAAATTTTTTTTATTATAATATTTAGATAGTTGCCTAAATATCTAACAATCTTTATATATCCTGATTAAAAGAGGGGAATATGTCTTTAAATAAAACTTTCTTTGCCTTGTCCGATTCAACGCGGAGAAAAATTTTGGAAATTTTAAAAAAAAGAAGCCAATCCGTCAACGAGATTGCCCTTAATTTTGATATTACTTTACCGTCGCTCTCACACCATCTCACTATTCTCAAGGGAGCCAGTCTGGTCAGTGCCAACCGCCAAGGTCAACAAATAATTTATTCTCTGAATTTAAGCGTTTTTGAAGAAATTGCTGATGAATTATTTAATTTTTTTAATAAGAAATAAAATTATGAATCCCGTCAAACCAACATTCAAAACCGAGGTTATTCCAATTATAGCGATTTTATTAAGCGTACTGGCGAGTTTTTATTTTTATGCCAATTTCCCCGACCTGGTGCCAACTCATTGGAATTATCGAGGAGAAATCGACGGTTATGCTCCCAAGCTATTCGGCGCGTTTTTCTTTCCCGCCTTAATTATTGGCATATATTTATTTTTTCTGTTTTTACCTTATTTAGATCCCCAAAAAAATCGCTATCAGGAATTTGCCAAAGTCTACCATACCTTCAAAACCTTAATTGTGCTTTTCATGGTATTCATTTATTTTTTTACTGGCCTGGCCGGTCTAGGCTATCCGGCTCCGGTAAATATCGTGGTACCAATCGGTGTAGGTATTTTATTCTTAGTCTTAGGCAATTACCTGGGAAAAATCAAACCCAACTGGTTTATGGGCATTAGAACCCCCTGGACCATGTCCAATGAAGAGGTTTGGAACAAAACCCATCGCCTGGGTGGAAAAATATTTATGCTTATCGGTTTGTTTATGATTTTCGGCACAATTCTACCCGCTACCTGGTTTTTTATTTCATTTATGGCCGTAGTAATAATTGGCAGTTTGATTCCAATTTTTTATTCTTACTGGCTTTTCAAAAAGATTACCAATAAATAGTAAAGAAAAGGGCCCTGGAAAAATCCTGGGCCCTGTTTTTTTTTGCTAGGCGGGAAGGTTGGTCGCAGCTTGATCAACGGCTCTGATGAGCACGTCAATAACCTTGGTGGTCAATTCAAGCACGCCGACAAACACTTCCGGTAGAAATAGCTTCAAGACGATAATTGCTATCGCCAAGCCAAATCCCTGCGATAACGCTTTAAACATAAACGTGGCGTTATTTTTTATGGGAGGAATTTGGTTCTAATCGGTCGACTAGCCCCGATCAGAAAACTATTTCCAAACTTTGTCCTCCTTTATCTATTCAAGGACATTGAACAAATAGGGAAGGACAAAGTCTTTATTTTAAAGAACCAGCTTATTATAATAGCACAACTTATCAAAAAAATCAATAATCACATAAAAAACTAACCAGTTTGGCAAAGGTTAGTGGTTTTTTAATGAATTATATTAGTATAGATATTTCCCAATAAAATTTTGCGACACAAGACTAATCCACATCCTTAAGGGGATGAAACTTGCGATGAGTATCTTCGGCATAGCGATCAGAGGCATGAACATAGCGAGTGGTTGTATCTAAAGATTCATGGCCTAAAAGAATCTGCAAAGCCGCCGGATTGGCGCCTTCCTCGGCCAGGTAAGTAGCGAAGCCATGACGCAATGAGTGGGCTGATATCGGAATATTAATTTTTAATTTTTCTCGATAATGCTTAATTCTTTCTTGCAGATAATTTGGTGAAATTCTGCGCTTAATTCCAGCTTGCTGATTAGAATTGGCTCCACGATACGGAATAAAGAGTGCCGATAAATTATCTTCACGGAATCTCAAATATTCGTTTAAATATTTATAGCCTCGGGGGGTTAGATAAACAAAACGTTCTTTTTTTCCTTTACCCCGAATAAATATACGGCCCGTGCCATCAATTTGTGGCCGAGAGAGATTAATTAGTTCTGAAATACGCATGCCGGTTGAAAATAGCATTTCCAACATGGCTCGATTGCGAGCGGCCACAATCTTATTATTTTCTAAATGCGAAGGCGACTCAATTAATTTGATCAATTCATTTAACTCGGCCACGTGAGGATGTTTGCGTTCAGTCTTAACTAATTTTATCGCCTCAGATGGTACCGGTGAACCAAAATCCATTTCAATTAAATATTTTATATATGAGCGCAAAGATGATAAATGGCGATTGATAGAATAACTTTGCAATTTCTTTTGGCCTTTGTCATTATCAGCTGTCATTCTATCGATTGAATTCAAATATGCCTTATATTCGTTTATGGTACGCTTGTTGACCTTGAGAAAGGGGACATTTATTTGACTAATAAAATCTTCAAAGACTTTTAAGTCCCGCTCATAATTATAAACTGTTTCATCAGAATAATTATTAGTCTGAAGATTCAGCAGATACTCGTCTAAATGCGGCAGGGTAATGTTTCTTTGATTCTTTGTCATAATAACTGAGTGTAAGAGTTATTATACTCAGTTTATAATATCTTTAGATATTAGTCAAATGAGTATTATTACATTTAGAGCCAAAACTGTCATCAGATGGCCTTTTAAAGCCTTTAAGCAATACTTTATAATTATCCTGGGAGCAATCAAGATTAAGGCCGTAAATTATCGAATCTAGAAATAAGCAATAAATAAAATATTTTAGTAATTAGTGATTTTGAACAGTATTTCCACTAATCACTCTTAAGGCTGATACTTAGAATAGAAAGATCTTTTAGTAATAGTGCTATCCTACTCTACCTTTGCCCGCGCCCCCCCCCTCTTGATTATTTTGCGACACAAGCAATTTATAATTATTGATAGTTAATCTTATCACCAAACCTTAAGTCAATGTAGTGCAACGTATTTCTATCTTTGATTTTTTCCTGCAAAACCAAATTTAAGAGATAAATCTGCTTAGAAACGGTTCCAGTGGATTTTACTCTCAATTCCCAACCTTCACTGGTAGCCAAGGTTAGCTCATCAGATTCAGGATTCTCAATACTATATTGCAAAATATCAAAATCGGCCGATTTCTTTAATTCATCCTGTAAACTCAGAATATAATCAACAGTTTTTTTTGGCAGAACCTCCTTACCAATTTGAATGTCAGTATTGCTCTTATCCATTACAACCGCTAAATCAGTACTAGCACTCAAAGGCCGAATAATTTCCACGCTGCCAGTTCTTTCTTTTTGGTCAGATAATCCCAATTCATATTTTTTTATGGCTACTCCGTTCTCGTCAAGATTGAATTTCCCCTGATTGTTGATAAAAATAATTGACGTAGTTTTTTCTTTAATCCAAACGTCTACGGTATTAAAATACTTTTTAGAAACTTTGAGATCTTGCAGCGAGTACATCTTATTCAATAAGCGCTTAGCTTGATACTTATTAAAAAATAAAATATTTTTTTGACTAAAAAACAAAAATCTTTTTTTACTGATTTGTTTTTCAATCACCGCCTTGATTTCCTCATCACTAATAAATTCATTGCCCGCCACCCGGATATTACTAATTTTTAAAAAATTTAAATTATTTATAATCGCCAGGCTAATAAAGCATAAAATCAAGCCGGAAATTATAAATATTTTCTTCCCCTGAGGTAAAGAAAATCTTGACTTTTTCCGCGCAAAATAAGGGTTATTGAATTTTTTTGGCTGATAAATTTTTCTTTTCATTTTTATTTGTACCAATCTTGTTTAGGCTGATATGAGGTCAGTAATTGATTCTTTTGCTGATGTCGTTTAATAGCTAAATCAATCAACTCATTAAGGAGCTTGGAATAAGATAATCCGACTGCTTCCCAAAGCTTGGGATACATTGAAATTGAAGTAAAGCCGGGCAAAGTGTTAACTTCATTAAGATATATCCTTTTTTTGTCTTTGGATAACAAAAAGTCAACTCGTGATAACCCGCTCAAATCTAGCACTTTAAAAGCCTCAATGGCGTATGCTTTTATTTTTTTTGTTAACTCGGCTGATAGTTTGGCCGGAATTACCGCTTGAGTTTTGCCATCAACATATTTTGCGTCATAATCATAAAATTCGTTGGATGGAATAATTTCTCCTAAAGCTGAAACTCGGGGTTTATCGTTACCTAAAACTGAGACCTCTATTTCGGTAATATTTTCTATCCCCTGTTCCACAATAACTTTTCGATCGTATCTGGCGGCTTCATTAATACCTCGAATCAATTCCTGACGATTATGACACTTCCCTATCCCCACGCTGGAACCGGTATTGGCAGGCTTAGTAAATACCGGATATTTAAGTTTATTTTCAATATTTTTAATAATTTGCTGGCGATTTTTTGACCAAGCACTGGATAAAAAATAAACATACTCAACAATCGGCAGTTTGGCCTGAGCAAAAATTTGTTTTTGGACAATTTTATCCATCCCTACGGCTGAACCTAAAACGCCACAACCGACATACGGAATATTCGCCATTTCCAGCAAGCCTTGTAAACATCCGTCTTCGCCATAGGTACCGTGCATGACTGGAAAAATTACATCGACTTTAGTAAAAGGTTTTTGCGTTTCTGTCACCGGGGCTAAAGTCTTTTCTGAAACATTGGTTAATCTGTTTTCCGTTGGATCAGGTATTAAAATTGACTTAAAAGGCAATTTTTTAATGCCGGCTTTGAGATATTCAACCGCCTTCTGACCGGCGATCCATTGACCTTGCTTGGTAATGCCAATCGGCACCGCTTCATACTTGCTTCGGTCAAGAAATTTTAAGACTGACTGAGCCGACACAATTGAGACTTCATGTTCACCAGACCGACCACCAAATATAACCCCAACTTTAATTTTATTTTTTGACATAATATTGATAAAATTATAATTTTTTACCTTATTTAATTATTTTTACGTTTTATTTTATATACATCCTAGGCAATAAAGGATTAATTCGCGTGACTACTTCGTAATTAATTGTACCGATTTTTTTGGCTAAATCTTCAGCTGGAATTTTATTACCTAACAATATCGCTTCGTCTCCAGTTTTTACTGATTTTATTTTAGATACATCAACCATCATCAAATTCATACAGATACGACCAACTACCGAACAAACTGCATTTTTAATCTGAACAAATCCGGTGTTCGAAAGTTTTCGGTCATAACCTTCCCAATACCCCGCGGCCAACACCGCAATTTTCATTTCTTTTTTTGCTTGATAGGTTGAACCATAACCGACTTTGGCGCCAGCGGGAATAGTTTTAATTTGTACAATTTTGGTCTTCCAAATTAAGGCCGGTTTTAGTTTAAACCAAGGATATTTTTTTTGAATAATATTTTTAACTTTGGCCGATGGCCACAAGCCATAAAGACCCAAACCAAGCCTGATTAAATTAAAATTGGCCTGTGGCTCAACCAAACTGGCAGCACTACAGGCAAAATGTTTATCTGAAATTTTTATCTGATTCTTTTCAAGATCTTTGACAACATTATTAAAAATTTTGAGCTGTGATTTTGTATAATTTGGATTGTTTTCTGAATCAGCAAAATGGCTGTAAAGGCCAACCACCTTCAGACCAGGCATCATAATTATTTTTTTTATAAAAAACTCGGCTTGGCTTGGCGCGATACCAATTCGTGACGTCCCAGTATCAATTTTAACATGAACTTTAGCTTCTTTTCTTTGTTTTAATGCAACTTGGGAAATAATTTTCGCATAATTTAAATCATAAACCGGCAACTCAATCCCCTGTTTAATTCCATCACTTAAGTATCGACCGGGGGCATAGCTTAGAACAAAAATATTATTTTTTATTCCGAGTTTTTTTAATGCCAAAGCTTCACCAAGACTGACAACACCAAATCTTTTTACTTTAGCCGAAAGTAGCCGGGCAATCTCGAACATCCCATGCCCATAAGCGTTACTTTTAATTACCGGCACGATTTCAACCCTGGAACCGACCAATTTTTGATATTGAGCTAGGTTGTTTAAAATTGCTGATTTTGAAATTTCGACCCAAGAATTATACATTATTTATTATTTTTTTCAATTTTACTAAAGCCGCAAAACGGCTGGAGAGCCAAAGGAATATCCACGGAACCATCTTCATTCTGAAACTGCTCTAAAATCGCAGGAATTAAGCGGCTAGTGGCCAAACCAGAGGCATTTAGGGTATGAACAAACTCATTTTTGCCAGTTTCCAAATTTTTAAAGCGCACATTACCCCGACGCGCTTGATAATCCAAGGCATTGGAAACACTGGAGACTTCTTTGTATCCCTCCATGCTGGGGATCCAGACTTCAATATCAATAGTTTTAGCCATAGCCGCTGAAGCGTCCCCCGCTGCCAATAATACCGACTGAAAATGCAGACCTAAGCCTTCTACCAAAGCTTCGGCATTCTTAACTAGTTCCGCAAAACTGTCCCAAGATTGTTCCGGCTTAGTATATTGAAACATTTCAATTTTGTTAAATTGATGGCCACGAATCATTCCTCTTTCTTCTTTGCGATAGCTACCGGCTTCGCGCCTAAAACAAGCGGAATAGGCACAATATTTGTAAGGCAATTTTTGGACGTCCAAAATTTCATCGCGATGATAGTTGCCCAGCATCATTTCCGAAGTCGCGTTCAAACATAATTTATCTTGAGTCCAAAATAAATCATCACGGAATTTTGGTAAATGTCCAGAAGTATAGGCCGATTGTTCGGTCAGCAAAAATGGCGGGATCATGAAAGTATAGCCATTGCTTTGATGAAATTTTATAAAGTATGAAAGCAAGGCCCACTCCAAAATTGCTCCGGCACCTTTATAAATCCAAAAACCCGTACCGGACATTTTAGCCGCCCGCTCGTAATCAATAATATCTAAGCTTACCGCCAAATCATAATGATCTTTAATGGTAAATTTAAATTTCTTCTGACTGCCAACGGTTTTTATGACCTTATTATTCTCTTTTCCACCAGCTAAAACGTCGTCCGCGGGTAAATTGGGCAAAGCCGCCAATTTTTCGTTTAAATTATCTTCCACCATTCTCAACCTATCATCAAGTTCTTTGATTTGATCCCCAATATCGCGCATCTTTTTTATCGTTTTTTCGTCCGGCTTGGTTTTAGAAAATTTATTTCTTTCAGCTTTCAAAATTTCCGCCTCTTGCAAAATCTCTCGGCGCTTATCATCAGCCAAAATAATATCGTCGAGATTTAAATCTTTTTTATCCAACCTTTTTAACAAAGCCTTAGTTACCTCCTCCTTCTGATTTCTGATTCGATTTAGATCTAGCATATTTATTATAATAATTAATTTAATTTAGATGATTTGAATTTTTTTGGCTGATAAGATTTTAACCGAAAAAAAATTATTTTAGGAAACTTTTTTTTAAGATTACAATTAAAACTTTTCTGATCATAGCCTAAACAAATTACCTCCGGTTTAATTTTTCTAATTATAGCCAAAGGGTCGCGCACTTGCCCTAGAATTCCCAAGTCAACCAATTCATTATTCCTCACTTCTCTCAGCCTGGCAATTTCACTCGTTTTGGGCCAATGTTTTTTTATCTTAAAAACATTTTTATCCCGCGCGACGACAACAATTAAATACTCGCCTTTTTTCTTAGCCTGCCTGAACAGATTTAAATGCCCCGGATGCAAGCCGTCAAAAGTGCCAAAAACCATCACTTTTCTCATAGCCTAAAGACTAATTTCCGACGCAATTTCTTTCATCGCGCCTAAACTTATTTCAATAAATTCATCCAAGGAAATACCGGCTAATTCGCATTCCTTAATAATTCCACGGTTAACGCTGGCCGCGAAAGACTTATCTTTCATTTTCTTTTTTATGGAACTAATTTCTACGTTTTCTAGCTTCTTTTCCGGTCTAACCAATGCCGTGGCGTAAATTAAACCCGTAATCGTTTCGGCGGCCGCTAAAAGATGCTCAGTATTAGTTTCTCTTTTTTTATCCAAAAAATCCTGACCCAAAACCGCAAAGCCATAAGCATGAGAAACAATAGTATTGATAAAATCCTGATCAAAGCCAGCCTGACTTAAAATTTCAACACACCGCCGACAATGTGTTTTCTCTCCATATTCCCAATCAATATCGTGCAATAGACCCAAATTACCCCAATAATCCTGGTCTTGATTAAGCTTTTTAGCCAGGGCTCTCATGATAGCTTCCGACTCCCGACTATGATTTAAATTAGTCGGGTCTTTAAGGTGTTTTTGCAACAAAATTATAGCATCTTGCCTGTTCATAAAATACTATTTGTTAAACCGATTTTTTTCACTCTCAAAAGGACGAAAACAACTTAGGTTGAAATAAAAAAATTTTATTTGATCTTCTTTTCTTGATTATCCAAATCAATTGGCCGCAGCAAAGGAAATAGAATAACGTCGCGTAAATTATCTTGCTGGGTCAAAAGAGTTAAAATTCTATCAATACCCATACCCCAGCCAGAAATTGGCGGCGCGCCATGTTCCAAAGCTTTTACATATTCATCGTCTTTACCATGGGCCTCGGCATCACCGGCCGCCTTAGCCTGAGCTTGAGCCGAGAAACGCTCGCTCTGGTCAATCGGGTCAACTAATTCGGAATAAGCATTAACGATTTCCCAGGTATTGACCAATAATTGAAACCGATCCACGATTTGCGGATTATCATCATTTTTTCTAGCTAAAGGCGATAAATCAAGAGGATGTCTAATCAAAAAAGTCGGCATAACAATTTTTTCTCGCGAGACTACCTTGAAAAGGGCATCGATTAAATTTCCCCTTTCTAAGTCAGCCATACCGTCAATTTTAATTTTTTTCTTTTCAATTTCTTGTTTTAACTTTTTAGCCGAATCGAATTGATCAATATCAATACCACAATCGCGTTTAATTAACTCTGCGAATGTTAATTTAGGCCAGGGGGGAGTAAAATCAACTTCCACTAGTTCCCCTTCTCGATTTTTGATTTTAATTTTTAACTGACCAAATAATTTATTCAGTAAAAAAGTAATCATTTCTTCCGTAAATTTCATGTTATCTTCAAAATTCCAATAGGCCGCGTAGTGCTCACACATGGTAAAATCTTGCAAATGAGAAGGATCCATCCCTTCATTTCTAAAACATCGGCCAATTTCAAAAATCTTTTCAAAGCCGCCAATAATTACTTCCTTTAAATAAACCTCCGGCGCAATGCGTAAGTAAACATCCAAATCTAGGGCGTTGTAATGAGTAACAAAGGGCTTAGCCAATGCCCCGGAAGCGGCGTTAACCAAAATCGGCGTATCGACTTCCATAAAACCTTTTGACCAATAAAATTCTCGCAAAGCCTTAATAAATTCACTGCGCAAGACAAAACGATCATAGGTTTGGGGATTGGCAATCAAATCCAAATATCTTTGCCGATAACAGCTTTCCTGATCCTGCAAACCGTGCCATTTCTCTGGCAGCGGTCTTAAAGCTTTGCTTAGTAACTCAAATTTTTCCACCAGAATTGAAACCTCGCCCTTTTGCGTCTTGAAAATTCGTCCCGACAAACCAATAAAGTCAGCCGGATCAAATGTCTTAAGAAAATTCTTAAAAACATCCTTACCGATTTCGTCCTGTTTTAGAACAATTTGCAGTTTGCCCGAGCTATCGGCAATATGGCAAAAACAAATTTTACCCATTTCCCTGATAGTTAAAATTCTTCCGGCTGCCCTAGCCTGACTGTCCAAAGGCAGTAATAAAATGTCTTTTATATCCTGCTTATCAGAAAACTTTTGCAGATATGGATTTATCCCCTGTTCTCTCAGCTTTTTAAGCTTTTCTTTACGATTTTGATATTCGTCATTTAAAGTTGATTTTGCCATATTTTTTTCAGATTTATATCCTATATTTTACTAAATATTCCGACTTTAGTCAAAAAAATTAGCTACACAAAAAAATAGTCCCACCAAGGCGAGACTATTTTTTTTAATACCTGAAATATCTTATTTGATCTTTAAAATCTCACACTCCATTTCTCCCTTAGGGACTACCACTTTGACTTTTTCACCAATTTTTCGCCCTAAGAAAGCGCGACCCAAAGGCGACTCATTTGAGATTAAACCCATGGACGGATTAGCTTCGTTTGAGCCGACGATCGTGTACTCTGTTTCTTTTTTATTGCAAAGAATTTTTATTGTACTACCGACATTAACCATATTCTTTGAACCGCCCTCTTCAATTAATTCTGACTTGTTGATTAAATTTTCCAGCTCGGCCATCCGACCGGCAATGAAACCTTGTTCATCTTTGGCGTCTTGATACTCGGCATTCTCCGAAAGGTCACCCAGCTCTTTGGCTCTGGCAATTCTTTCAATTACTTCCGGCATTTTTATTTTTTTTAAATATTCCAATTCTTCCTCTAATTTCTGTAAACCTTGTTTGGTTAAATAATTTGTTCCCATAGTAGTAAAAGGCTTAAAAAAAATACAGTTTTTTTAAGAGCTGTAAAAATTTTATTTAAATACCTGAATTAAATTATAATTTAATAAAAAATATATGTCAAGACTTGTGCCTAAAAAATAAAAAGGTTGGCAACAGAAACCACTTGGTAGCCCCTTTGGAGGTCCGTTGTTGGGATACGGAGTCTTCTCTAGCAAAAAGAGTCGCAACGAGGGAAGACTAGAAGGGGTATCCGCCAGAGCTCAGCTACAACTATTCGTATGCCTGGAGCTTTGCCGTTATTACATAGTTGGCCATCATCCGGGGCGGTAGAAACTCTCGAAAAGTTCCGCCTGGCCGTAAACCCGCTAGACATGTTGACAATCACCCAACGATAGCCAAAAACACGGCGCAATAGCTTCTGTTGCCAAAAATCGTATAGTCGAATTGCAATGAACAGCGATTTAAATATTATATAAATTAAACAAAAAAGTCAAGGGGGCTACTTCTTAATTAAGGCCTGGGTCGTAGAAGCCAAACCGGCCTTCTGCGCCGCCCACCAATTAAAAATATCATAGGCTACCGGCAGGGCCACGCTGCTGCCCTCACCTCCCTCTTCCACCAAAACCGTAATCACAATTTCTGGATCATGGTATGGCGCAAAGGCCGTAAACCAGGCTTGCGGCAGCTTAGTCGAGGACCATTGAGCCGTTCCAGTTTTAGCCGCCACTTCGACGGGTAGAGCACTTAAACGTTTACCACTACCAGTCAAAACAGTTTGTCTCATTCCCCTCTTTATTATTTCAATATTTTTTTCGGATATAAAATCCTGATTTAAAATTCTTGGTTCAATCTTAGATATTGAATTATTTTGACCGTCTAAAATTTCTTTAACCACATGCGGCTGGTAAATCTTGCCGCCGTTGGCATAAAATGACGTCCAAAGCGCGACCTGCAATGGCGTGGCCAGTAAATCACCCTGGCCAATGGCAAAATGATAAGTATCACCAATATACCAAACCTCATTTTTTGTTTCTTCTTTCCACCTGGGATCAGGCACAAAGCCGGTGGCTTCGTTAGGTAAGTCTATCCCCAGTTCCTTACCAATGTTAAACGATTCGCTATATTTTTCCAGCTGATCCACACCCAAACCCTTAAAATCATTATAGCCGCCGCCGACGATATAAAAATAAGTATTGATTGATTCCGCTATCGCCTTAATAATGTTGGTGGCTCCGTGACCGCCGGCTTTCCAATCGGGAAAAAACCATTTATTAACATGGATGCCGCCGGAACTAACAAAAGTCGTATTTTCATTAACAATATTTTCCTGCAAAGCAGCGCCTCCGACAATCAACTTAAAGGTTGAACCGGGCGGATATTCACCACTAATTGAACGATTAAACAATGGGTGGCTAGAATCGTTAATTAGTTTCTGAAAATCACTTTGACTGATACCAAGACTGAATAAATTATTGTCAAAAGTCGGCAAAGAAACTAAGGCCAGGATTTCACCGGTTTTCGGATCCAAAACAATGACTGACCCTTTCTTTTTGCCAGTCGAAGATAAAATTTTCTTAAGACTCTTTTCCGAGATGTTTTGCAAATCTTGATCAATACTTAAAACCAAATTACTACCGGAAACATACTTCTGCGAAGCTAAAATTTCCTTGGCTTGACCAGTGGCGTCTACCTCCACCTGCTCTTTGCCATTACTGCCTTTCAATTCTTTTTCATAGGTCAGCTCTAAGCCCGCCTTGCCGACATAATCATTGTAAAGGTAGCCTTTGGCCAAATATTCCTCCCTTTTACTTTCCTCAATCTTACCCTGATAACCTAAAACATGGGAAAAACTTTCAGTTGATGACGCGGTTAAATAATGACGAGTACTGTCAATAATTAAAACCACGCCGGAATATTTCGTGGCCAATATTCTGATGCCGATTGCTTGATCTTGATTGAGATTTTCCGCCACGATAATCGGCTGATAAGAATAGACGACTTTAGAAAATACTTGCTGATAGATGCCATCGGCCGATTGGCCGGTGACAGCGGATAATTCATCGGCCAAACTTCGACGAACGGCCTGATCCTTAGATAAATCAACCGGAATAATGCCCAAAGAAAAGCTTGGGATATTCTCCACCAACGGCTTCATGTTACGATCATAAACCAGACCCCGAGGCGCTTTGACATCACGGATACGAATCCGATTGCCCTCCGCCACGGCGCGGAAGTAGTTACTTTGATACAATTGCAGATAAGCCGTTCGACCAAGTAATATAACCAAGCCTAAGAATAGTATTCCAAGCCAGAAATTGATACGCGGCTTATTTAAAATCAATCCAAATGAGCCGGACCGAAAATTATTATCATCCGATGAAAAAGAATCCACTTCATGGCTGTAATTTTTGAAGCGGCGTTGAATACTATACTTGGAATTTTTCGATGTAATCCCAAAGGGATCAGCCCCGGTTACGTTTTTCATAAGAATCAGCAGGAAAAAGAAAATAATTTTTTAGCCGGCCAGAGGAAATAAAATAGGTAAAAAAAACAATCATTAAAATCAAAACGTTCATTAAGGGCTCCCAAAGATACAACAATTTAAAATCATAAATGGCAAAAGAAAATTTAAAACCAAAAATTACAAAAATCGCACTCAAAAAAAGTAAAATCAAATTATGAATAATTGTACCAATAAACCCCAAGATGGCTAATGAATAAAGAGAGCGGTTGGTAAAGAAATTATTGTATAAGAAATTTATAGTTACCACCGACAAGAGCAGACTTAAAGTTGTTTGACCAAAAGGCAAAGCGCTGTAAAGTTCCAAAAGTAAACCAGTTAACATGGCAAAAACTAAGCCTTTTTCGTAAGAAAAAATGACCGTCAAAAAAATAATCAGACAGAAAATAATATTCAAGCTTGAAATGGGTACCGGCCAAGTAGTCAAAAAGCTGATTTGAATCAAAACCATCAACAGAGAAAAAAATAAATTGTAAAGAAAGTTATTCATGATTTTGGTTTTTTACCACCGAAACAATGGTGAGACTATCCAATTTGACCAGGGATTGCAAATAAGCGGTTTGGAAAAAAGTGTTGGGCTCGGAAATAATTCGGCTGACTTTGCCGATAACCAAACCTCGAGGAATTTGCGCCTCTGTACCGGATGTAATAACCACGTCCCCTTCTTTAACTATTTCATTCTTGGGAATCAACTCCATCTTTAAACTTAAGCCATGTTCACCGGCCACCACGCCTCGACTGCTGCTTTCATTTAAAATTGTCGCTGCGATTTGACTGCGAGAATCACTAATAATAATCGCTTCAGAACTATTTTTTTTGGTATACAAAATTTTACCAACTATAATACCGCTATCGCTGATCACCGGCAGACCAACCGCGACGCCGTCTGCTTCACCTTTATTCAAAATTATTGACTGGAGATTCGGCTCGGGATTTTTACCAATTACCATAGCCGGAATTGATTCAAGCGCGGCGGCCTGGGCAAATTTACATTGCTTGGCTTGTTCTAAATTTTCTTCCAATTTAACTTTTAGACCAGCATTTTCCGTTGTTAGCTGGGTAACGGCTTGGTTTAATTTTTCGTTTTCCGACTTAATCTCTGAAACATTGAAACGACTAGAATATAAATCATTAATCCCTGAACCGAATAAATAGATTCTGGCCTGGAGTGGAGAAATAATTCTTATTAGTAAATTTTCCGCCGGAACAAGAATCGTCGTATAATGCAAAAAAATCAGCAGAATCGCCGCCGCCAATAATAAAATCGAAAGCTTAGTTTTTCGTAATAACTTAAACATACCAGAAATATTCTAACGAGAAGTCTTTTCTTCTTTGGTTGATGATGGTACCGCCACTTCGCGCAATAAATTGTCATCTTCTAAAATTAGCCCCATACCGCGCACGCAACAAGTCTGAGGATCTTCGACTACTTTAACCGGAATATGAGTCGCTTCGGAAATTGTCTCGTTTAAACCGGCCAAAAGCGCACTACCACCGGCTAAAACCATACCCCGCTGATAAATATCGGCAACTAATTCCGGGGGCGTGATTTCTAAGGTGCTTTTAATACCATCAATAATTCCCGCAACGGAACGCTGCATGGCCTGATGAACCTGGTCAGGGCTGACAATTACTTCTTTGGGCAAACCCGACATTAAATCGCGACCGCGCATGTGAAGTTCGTAGGCTTGGTCGGAATTAGCCATTTGGCTGGCGCGAATTTTCAAATCTTCGGCCAAACTTTCACCCACTAATAAATTATATTCGTTGCGCGCGAATTGAATTATGTCTTGATTTAGTTTATTGCCGGCGACTCTCAAAGATTTCCAAGCCACCACGCCGGATAAAGAAATGACGGCAATTTCAGTCAGGCCACCACCCAAATCAACAATCATATTGCCTGACGGATCCTGAATCGGCAGCCGCGCGCCAATGGCAGACGCGATAATGTTTTCTACTAAATAAACTTCTCTGGCGCCAGCCGATAATACCACATCCTCAACGGCCTTTTTTTCTACTTCTGTCACATCAAGCGGCACGCCGATAACCACGCGCGGTCGCGGAGAAAGGCCGTGGCTTTGCTGATATAAACGATCAATAAAATATTTCAACATTTTTTCCGTCACTTCAAAATCGGAAATAATACCATCAACCAAAGGTTTTGAAATAGTAATGTGCGGCGGAGTTTTACCCAGCATTTTTTGCGCTTCCTCACCAACAGCCAAAATTTGATCATTGCGATTATTTAAAGCAACGATAGATGCTTCGCGAACGACTATCCCCCTATCTTTTACATAGATTAGAGTATTGGATGTACCTAAATCAATTCCAATGTCTTTTGAGAATTTCTTGAATAAATTGTTAAACATATTTTGGCTTATTTTAAACGTTTTAATTAATTACTGTTGACATGATATTGATAATATGTTATGATTATTTTTGTTCTCAACTTAATGGTGAGTTTGAGAATAGAACCAAAGGGCCAACAACTAACAGAAGGGGTTGTATTAATGGCCGCGTTATCGAAACGCCAGGCAAAAATCCTGGCACGTTCCAAGATGATTGGGGAAGGCCGGAAACCGGTTCAGCCGCGGCACCTACGCCTGCCGCGACAACAAAAAGTCTTCTCCAAGAAGGCTGACCCCGAACGGGTGACGCCAGACGAAGGCGTCTTGGGCCTTGGAATATTCCCTGGCGGCAAATCGCGCGCGCAGATTGCAGCAGCGAGCTTCTACCTCGCCGCGGAAGGCCTGAAAGGGTCTATTCGAATGAAAGGCGAGGGGCGCTCGCGCCTCGTCACCATCCCCATCGCTGCCTAGCCAGCAGCGACGAGCTTAAAAGCTCACCCGGAGCCGATTGACTACCCTGTCCGTCGGCTCCTTTCCTTTTCCAAAAATTCAATTAGCCAAACAATTTCTGCCAAAAACCTTTTTTGTCTTCTTCTGTATTATTTACTTGAAGCTGATTATCCATTTGATTTTTAATCAAGCCTTCCAAACGTTGCGCTTCGCGTTCAACCACCGGCCCGTCATATTCGGCACTGTGGGCGTGGGCGCCGGCATAGGAAGGTTTTTTTTGATCCAAATGTAAATTGATGCTGACGCGATTATCCCGATCCTGCTCAATATAGACATGATAGCGCGGATAGAATACCTCGCCTAATCTTTTTATGTAGCTGGTTTTACCAGTATTATAATCATTAAATTCATGATAGCCCGAGCGACGCATAAATAACGACAAATTCTGGTGAAACTCAAAAGGTAAAATTATTTTCATGATTTTTAGATTAGAATAATCCTGTTATTTTTTGCCACCAATTCAAGAATCCCGATGAAACTCGGGCAATATCACGAAAGGTTACAAGAATTACCAGAATCATTAAAAAAGCAAAACCCAAATTATGCATCATAGCTTCTAGCTTTTGATTAACCGGTTTTCGTCTAATCGCTTCAATAATCAAGAAAAATACGCGGCCGCCATCAAGAGCCGGGAAAGGCAAAAAATTAATCACAGCAATAATAACCGATAAAACCGCGGTGAATTGCAAAATATATAGAAATCCCATTCGCGCCGCATCGCCCACCAAAGACGCGATCCCCACCGGACCGTAGACTTCACCGATGACCTGATGAGAAACAATTAGGCTGGACAACATTACGTAGAATCCATATAAAACACTACCGATCATTTCAAAGGTTTCACCCAAACCATACCACCAGGCGACATACCACGGATAAGAAACGAAGCCGGTTTGCACCAAGGCGACGCCAATGCCGCCTTTTTTGGTTTCATCCAAAACCAGCGGGGTTACCTCTTTTTGCATTTCACTTTGATCTCGTTTAATGGTAATTTTTATCGGCGCGCCAACCTTGCTGCTGACATATTCTTGCAATTCCTCAATTTTGGAAAATTTTGTGCTATCCATAGCCACGACGCTATCGCCAACTTGAATCTCAGCTTTAGCTGCGGGTGAGGCTGGAATCACTTCTACCACTTGAATCTTTAGCTCACTGACTCGCGCCAAAGCGGGCAATTCTTTTTCAATCGCTTGTGGCGAACCAAAAATTAAACCAATTGTAAGCAGCACGGCCGCCAAAACGAAATTCATAAATACCCCGGCCGAAACGATAATAATACGCTGCCAAACCTTTTTGGTCGCAAAACTGTCGGTGTCGATTTGGTTCTCCCCTTCTTCACCTTTAATTTTTACAAAGCCGCCCATAGGAATCCAGTTCAAAGAATAGATAGTGTTTTTTGTTTCGATTTTTTTAGGACCAATAAATTTCAGCTTACCGGCTTCATCTCGATAAACTCCGCCGATGCGCGGCGGTAAACCCAAGCCGAATTCTTCGGCCTTAACGCCAAATCGTCGAGCGGTAAAAAAATGCCCCGCCTCATGGACTAGCACCAAAATGCTTAAAACGACAAAAAATGCGATCAGAGTAAAAATCATAATTTAGATGGTCATTATTTCATTTTCTTTTTTCTCGCCTAACTCATCGACTTTTTGTGTATATTCTTTCGATACTTCATCAAGTTTTTTTTGAATGGAAAATTTATCATCTTCGGTTATTTCTTTTTCTTTCTCCATTTTGCTGGCACTATCTCGCACCTTATCGCGAATTTGTCTAATGGTAATTCGTGCTTTTTCCATTTTTTCTTTGACTGATTTGACTAAATCCTTACGATTCTCTTCGGTCAATTGCGGAATGGTTAATCTTACCTGCTGACCTTCATTGACCGGATTGATTCCAATGTTAGCCTGAATAATCGCTTTTTCAATTTCTTTGGACAAAGTTTTATCCCAGGGCTGAATCAAAATCGTCCGTGCTTCCGGCACGGCAATAGAAGCCATTTGCTTGATTGGCATTTTACTGCCATAAGCATCAACAATAATACCTTCCACCATCGCCGGGTTAGCTCGGCCGATACGCAGGGTAGCGAGTTCGCTTTTAAGTACGTCGATTGATTTCTCAAAATCCGGCTTACTTTGTTCGATTATTTGCATAAATATTTTTATTATTTATTATTAAATTATTTTTTCGCGATAACGGAAAATCCCAAATAAATAATTTTTGGGTCGCTGGGGTCGATGAGCATAGCCGTACCGGCCGTATTGGTGGGCAAACGTTTGGTTACCCAGTTAACTCCCCCGTCAGTTGATTTATAGAAAGTCGTAGCGGTTGAATAATATATTTCTTGATTATTTTTTGGATTAACAGCCACAGAATAAATGTCCGTGGCGCCAGCCGGGGTAATCAATTTAATCGGTTCCCAATTCAAACCACCATCAGTGGTTTTTAATAAGCCATATTTAGCCGCTAAAATCAAAGAGTTAGGTTGGCTTAAATCAAAAATTAAACTTTTATACTCCAGCGCGCCCGAGAAGCTTTTTAGCTCATTATTAATATTGACCCAATTCAACCCAGCATTTTCGGCTTTAAAAATTCCCTTACTTTTAGTAGCAAAATAAATTGTTTGCGGGGAAAAAGGATCGACCATAATTTTGACAATTTGATCACCCACGCGGTTGATAGTTTGCCAGGTCGCACCGGCATCACTGGATTTTAATACCTCACCGGCATTGTTGCCGGCATAAATAATTTTGCTATCATCCAAGCCCACGGCCAAAGCGGTTACTAATTTTTCGGCTCGAGCATCAAGATAAGTTTCCGTCCAGCTGCGATTACAATCGCTTGATTTAATAATAGTATTATTATAAGTCGCGTAAATAGTGCAGCGATCTTTGGGATCAATGGCCACGGAATAAATCTTAGCATTACCGATACCATTAGCTTTCATCCAACTATCGGCTGAATCATAGCTGTAAAGCAAGCCGGCCGTGTCAGAATTAATATAAAGCGCTTTGCGATCACTGGGATCAAAGGTCAATCCAGAAACATTAACCCCACTAATTTGACCCACGCCTTTGGAATGTAAAAACAAATTTTTTGCTTGCCAGGTAACACCGGAATCAACGGATTTGTAGACCCCAGCCACAGTTGGCGTGTTACTACCGCCCAGCTGCAAAGTGCAACCAGACAAAAGCATGGCGGCGAAAACAAAAATAATCAAACTTTTTTTCATAAATTTTATTTCAAAAATTTAAGGCTAAATTTTCTAAAGTCAGTTTGGGATTAGCATTGGCATCTAAAAATCTTCTGGCATTGTCAATTTCAAAAATTAAACTAATAATTTTCTTAGGCTGATAAAGCTGGCTCAAGTCTTTTAACTCACTCAAAAAACTTTGATTACTAACTAAGCCTTCCAGACAACCCACGAGAGCCAAATCACGCAAAAATCTTTTCCAAAGAGAAAGTTCGATTTTAATATTATCTAAATCACTGTCGGCCACTTCATTCATTATTTTAAATTTTTCATCCAAACTGCCGCGCATTAAACTGATCAAAATTTTATTTTTTTCTTTAAGTTCTTCATAGACTTCCGGCTCCAAAAAATATTTAATCGCCAAGCCAGGACGACCAAAAGATAAAGCTGAAATCTTTTTAGCTTTTTTTCTTTCACATCCAAGTTCTATCAGATGATTTTCAATTACTGGCTGGCTAACCGGTAAAAATTTGATAACCTGACAACGAGAAGCAATAGTCGATGGCAAGTCAGAAATGTTATTGGCCAACAAAATAAGGACGGTTTGCGGTGCCGGTTCTTCCAAGGTTTTCAGTAATGAATTGGCCGAAGCATTATTTAAAGTTTGAGCCGACTCAATGATGGCGACCTTGTAGGTATTAAGAAAAGAACAAAGGCTCAATTTTTCCATCAGCTCTCTGGTCTGATCAACGCTGATATTTTTATTGAGTTTGCCAGAGTCGCCAGTTTGCCGTCGCAACCAATAAACGTCGGGGTGAATTTGATTATTTATTTGCTGGCAACATTCACAGCGACCACAGGGCACGAATTCTTCCTGATTATTTAAATGGCGACAAACCAATGAGTTAGCTAAAAAATTTGCTACCGCTGTTTTGCCAATATTATCCGGCCCAACAAAAAGATAAGCATGCGCTATCTGACCCTTTTGCAATTCCTGCTGCAAAAAACTAATAATATTAGAATGGCCGATTACGGGCCACCTAAAACGGCTTTTTTCATCTTTTGACATGGTTATATTTTATCACAATCTAGGAATTTTACAAGTAAAATTAAGACACAGAATTAACAAAAAAACAAGAATCTAGTTATGCCTAAAAGCATAATATATTCTTGCAATATTTAATAATTTATGGCCAGAGAGATTTGGCTTGATTCCAAATTTCTGGCCGGTTATTTTGCTTTAACCAGTACCAATACTCCACTCCCCAAAAATAAATTTTAGAAAAACCAGTCTTTTGGGCATAAATAACGTTATTCCTAAAGCGTTCAAGATTAAATGATTTCTCTTGTTCGGCTTGGGTCAATTCAATCATGCTCCGATTATACGTCCAGGGTTCCATCTGCATTTCCACTACAATAATATCTTTAAGATTTTTATGGAAAAATTTAGTTAAATCGGCTTTGACGTGATAATAAGCCGACGGTACAAAAAAATAATCCAAAAAACCCATATACTTATTCCAAACAATCCGATACAAAGTCGTGCCTAGAATATCAGGCACAGACGCCGCGGTTTGCCAAGTTGACAACTCGCCACTGTCAGTAACAATGATCGGGTGTTTGACATCTAATGATTTAACCAGAGCCACTTCTTGTTTTAATAAAGGCAGACTGGGAGCTGGACACTGGCCAAAAAGCGTGAGTAATGGCTCATTCTCGACTTGCCAGGCCTCAAGCATAGAATTATTTTGATACCGTTCAACTGTTTTGTTTATAAAATTCATCTGGCGGCTGATTACTTCCGATTGATCCAGACCTTTGAGCCAATTTGGGTCATGGCACTCTGGCCAGCGCGGCGTTCGCCGACCAAGCACCATAATTATTTTCACCCCCCGATCCGAAGCCTGTCTAACCTGCCAATCCAAATCATTAAAGATGTATTGATCCGGTTCTTTTTCAATTTCATCCCAATAGGCCACTAAACGGACATGATCCACTTTTAAATCTTGCAAAATCGCCAAATATGCCTCCTGCCAATTAAGCTTCAGCTCTTCGGCATATTTTTTGCTGAAAGTAACGCCAAAAACCGTTTCTTTGTTTTTAGAAAAATCCCAAAAGAATGAGGATAAAAAAATTAAAAATATTATTAAAAAAACTCCGGCTAAACTTAACCAGGTTATCATTTTTTTGGATCCCATCCAACCGCTTTTATTCGCTTTCTTTAACATAATTATATTATATCATATTTTTTCTAACAAAAAAACACAAAAAAATCATTGATATCTTTGTGTTTTTATGATATTTTAGGCAATGTTTTTCTTGCCTCGGCGCAAATCCTTGGTTCTCTTAGCCAAAGCTCGGCCAACTTTCGTGTTCTTTTTAGAATGCTTAATTCTTGCCTTCAAGGCGCTGTTTTGTCCCATAGTATTTTATTTTAAAATTAATTAATTATTAAATAAGCTATTTTATCTCATAACTTTTTTCTATTCCAGACTAGAAGGCATACCAGCTTTATAAAAACCCCTTTTACTTTTAATATAATCAACGGCAAATAAATACCTCCCGGTTGTGTGATTTTTTTTGGCTTTTATGCTTCTTATACTAGTCGGCTCTTTTGGCGCAATTACTTTTGCGCCTAAAACTTCTGATAATTTCTGACCAATGCCATTCTCTGCTCCGGTTGAACATGAAGACAAAATAATAGTCGGCATTTTTTCGAAAAATTTAGTGGCGCCAGCCGCGGTTTGACCAGTCAAATCATCTGTGGTTATGCTCCATCTCTCTTGTTCAGGCGAACCAGGCTTAAAAAAATTATAACGACCAAACTTAATACTATCTTTAGTGCCATGTCCGCCAATTATCGCTAAAGATATTTTGTGACCGGATTGGTCCGACGAATTGTAGCGTCGATCAAATTTAATCAAAGTTCGAACAAAGTCTAATTTACCGGAGCATTCTGCCACCCGCAAACTTAAATCTTTCTCAACCTGATCATACAAACTCTTTAAAACCTCGCAATCGTTGTAAAAGGCACCATTGTGATCGCTGCGCGGATAAATAATTACGCCATAAGGCTTATCTAGGCTGTCAGCTTCCTCATATTGCCTAATAAGTAAATCGTTCGGATACCGGGCAAAATCAGCAATATTAAACTCCTGATTCAAAAACTGGCAAACCCCAGGCTTGGTTTCCTCCAAAGCCCGAACGGCGTTCAAATTATTCCTTATTACCTCGGACAAATCACCACGCCGATCACTTAAATCCCAAGCCCGAAAAAAATCACGTCCCGACAAATTATAATCAGAAAGGATATAATCAAGCTCTTCGATACCATTGGTCATTGCTTCACTTTGAAAAGCTTCCGAACGCTCGAAGAGCGAAGACGTTATTTCAGTATAATGCTCCCAAGCATCTATATATTCCACGTCAGTCGAATAATCATCTTCACCACCTGGCCGCAATCTTTTGGCCAAAAGACCAACTTCATTGGCCGCGGACTGGTACTTATACCCAAAACCGTATTTAAATACAGGCTTAATTATTTCGACCGCCTCATGCATCTTAGGAGTTAGCTCCTGAGACAGGTATCGTCTTATAAGCCCAAAATTGTCCGTCAACGCTTCGACACCAATGTCTGAGCGTTTTTCATTGGACCTGTCTTCAGCCACCTGATAATAAGCCTTCAGGACATTAAATTCATCAAAAATCTCTTGATTCGAAAGGGCAAAATCAATTTCCCCTCTCAGATCGACAATCATGTCTAAGGAAAAATCCTTAACTTTCTTCCAGTCATCATCTTGCTCATGTAACTTACTACAATTGGCAAGACGAATTAGAATTTCTAAAATACGATTTCTGAATTCCGATCTGGCGTAACGTTTATCTTCATTGAACCCAATAAAAATTTCGCGTACCTCCGATTGCCTGGACTCCAACTCGGCCATCAGGCCAGATAAAGACTGTAAATCTTCTTCACCATTATTGGCCAAACTATCAATTTTATTCACCAATTCCGACCAACTATTTAAAGTCGCGCGGGCATCTTTTTTTTCCTTGGGTTTTGGCGACTGATCTTGCTTCTTAGCCTCAAATGTTTCTTGGGCTGTTAGTTCTTCGTAACGCTCTGCCATATGTGTTTAATTATTTTATGGCCAAGATACTTCGCTTGTATGATTCCAAATTCTCTAAAGCAATACCAGTGCCTTTGGCCACGCAAAATATTGGCTCGTCAGCAATGTAAGCCGGCACGCCAGTTGCCTGCATCACCAATTGATCAATATTTCTCAGCTGACTGGAACCACCGGACATAATAATCCCCTTGTCAATAACATCCGCGGATAACTCCGGCGGCGTTTTATGCAGTACATCTTTAACGGCCTGAATAATACCTTCCAACTCCGTTTGAATGGCGTCGGTAACATCATCGGAAGTTACCGTCACGGTTCGAGGCAAACCGGAAACCGTATCGCGACCCCGCACTTCCATCGACAATGGTTCTTCCATGTACATGGCTGAACCGATATCAATTTTTACGCGTTCAGCTGAACGTTCACCGATAGCCAAATTATATTTACGACGAATAAACTCAGCAATAGCCAAATCAAAACGATTGCCTCCGATTTTTACCGAGGTGGAAGCCACAATGCCACCCAAAGAAATAACGGCCATTTCCGACGTGCCGCCGCCGATATCAATAATCATGTGACCCGAGGGCGAACCAATCGGAATATCAGCGCCAATAGCGGCCACAATCGGCTCTTTAATAATATAGGCGGCCTTAGCTCCGGCCGCGATGGTCGCGTCAATAACCGCGCGCCGCTCAGTAGAAGTAATACCGGCCGGTACAGCCACCATCACTTCTGGCCGAAATAATCTAATACCGCCCAAAGCCTTATTAACAAAATATCTCAACATAGCCGCGGTGGTTTTGTAATCGGCGATAACTCCGTCTTTCATCGGCCGAACCGCGATAATGGTTTCCGGCGTGCGGCCAAGCATTTCTTTAGCTTCAACGCCAACCGCTAAAATCTTTTTATCAATCGCTGAAACCGCTACCACCGAAGGCTCATTAATAACAATTCCCCTCTTGGGCACATAAACCAAAGAATTAGTCGTACCTAAATCAATTCCGATTTTCTTGATTAGCATATATTACAAAAAAAATTCTTTAAAATAGCTTATATATTATAAGCTAAATTTAAAAATTTGTCTAGTTTTACCCTTAAAAATTATGGCCAAAATAAAATAAAAATTAGCTCCGGCCAGGAGTTTTAATACCAAAATATTTCAAAAAATATTTGATACCGGAAATAAGATGAATTCTGCCACCAAGTTTAAACACCCCCAAAATTCCTTCCCGCTCCGCCGAGAATCTGGTATGATAATGAACTAAAACCACTTCGGGAAAATAAACTACTTGGCTTTTATTTTCCCAAAAACGCCGGCAGAGATCCAAATCCTCAAAATACATAAAGAATCTTTCGTCGAACAAACCAACTTTAACCAAAATTGACTGACGAATTAATAGACAAGCGCCAAATAGCCAATCAACGGGAATGGTTTTATCATGTTCAATATCAATCATCAGATACTGATTGACTGAATTTTGAGCAAAAGGCAGCTTACCGAAAATGGTTCGGCGATAAAGTGGCACAAAAGTATTGGGAAATCGCCGGCAGGAATATTGAATGGTGCCATCCGGATATATTAATTTTGGTCCGATCATGCCGACCGACTCATTGTGTTCCAAATAGTGATACATTTTCTCAATAACGCCAGAAACAATAGCGATATCAGAATTCAAAATCATGACATATTTGCCTTTGGCAGCTTTAATGCCTAAATTGTTGCCATAAGCAAAGCCGCCATTAACTTTTGATTGCATAGTGACAATGGGCGGCACGACTAGTTCTTTTCCGTTGGCCAACCTGAACCTCTGAATATATTCCCGTGAAAAAAGATTGTTTACCATTTCTAAACACCCGTCATCCGAATCATTATCAACCACTATGATTTCGTAGTCTAGCTGAGGTTGGGACAAAACAACGCCCTTGAGACACTGTTTAATCAGCTCCTTTGATTTGTAATTCAATAAAATAATTGATATATCCATATCTTTTAATTAAACCATGACCTGATTTGGTTGGCGGTAATTTTTCGGTGTCGCATAATTATTTGTCGTTTAGACCAAGTCCGGGGCAATAATTTAAAAAACTTTACCAGACCCGACCACTGAAACGGCTCAAAAATTAGCGCCCCAAAGGTTATAATAAAATCACGACTTAAAAACCATGGTGAAGCCAGAAATAAATTAATCAAATCATCATTTTTTACCAACATCAAATGATGATTGCGTAAAGAATAAATACGCAAAATCTTTGATATCTTTTTTCTTTCCTTTATTACTTGACTCAACTTTGATTGATAAAAACCACGATGATGAAAACAAACGGCTTGATAATTATACCAACAGGTAAAGCCATAAAGCCGCAAGCGCCATGATAAATCAATGTCTTCTTTATACGCAACAAAATCTTGATCAAAAAACTCATGGTTGATTGAAACATCATCCAGAGCTGACTTGCGATATAAAACACAGGCGCCAGTGACCCCAAAGACTTCTTCGGTTTTATCGTATTGGCCCGAATCAATCTCACCTTCACCGCGATCAACAACTCTTCGGCTTTTAAAAATTTTTAAGCCCGTGGAGTCGATGATATTTGATTTAATTGTTTCTCTCATGGACTGATCATTACTATCAATGGCCTCGGTGCTAAATTTCAAAATTTTACCGCCAAAGGCTGCGCCTTGCGGTTGGCGATCAGCAAATTCTACAATTTTTTCTAAAAAATTTTCCGTTAAAACTACATCGGCATTCATCACTAAGACATATTCGCTTTTGGCAATCAAAATACCCTGATTGTTAGCTTTGGCGAAACCGAGATTGCGAAAATTTTGTAAAATTGAAACGGTGGGATAATTAGAACGAATAAAATCGACTGTTTCGTCGTCTGAGCCGTTGTCGATAACCAAAATGGAAAAGTCGCGAAAAGATTGGCGCATCAAAGACTCCATGCAATCAAAAATATAACGCATAGAATTCCAAGTGACAATTTGCACCGATACTTTTGCCATAATTTTTAAGTTAATTTATTTTTTTTCGGTTACCCAAAAACCCAAGCGATACTTGCCGCCCAGCATTAACCGAGTTTGAGCATCAGCGGCCGGCAATGACCCAAAAAGAATTAAGGTTACCGGTACCAATAACCATTGCAAAAACATCAAGACATAATGGTGCCATTTAAAATGTCTGGGTTTGGGTGGCAGCATAATCGCGTATAAAAAAGCAATGACCACCATGCCAATCATAGAAAAACGCATTAAAAAAGCTAAAACATGAGGCGTGTTCTGAAAAAGCGCTGTTTCCCGTTCCATGGGTCGGGCTAGCCACAGCGGCAAATAACCGGCGGAAATCATTATAATCGGCGCGGTGGCCCAAGAATATACACCTTCAGTCTGATTCCAAAGATATCGTATTTTTTTAAAAAATGGAATGTTTCTACCCTCCCCTGACTTAAACCAAAATTGCTTAACCATCCAGGGAAAATGCTCCACGCCCCAGGCCCAGCGGCGCATTTGCTTGTACTGATTCTTCAAGCTGCGCCAAAAATTACCGATATCGACCGTGTTCATATAAACCGGAATATACATCGGTACGGTTTGATAATCGCCTTGATACCGAACCAAACCCTGAAGAAAAATTCGCGAATCTTCAGTTACAATTGTATTGTCCCAATAGCCCACGTCAACTAACGCCCTGAAACTCATAGAATGGGAGGAAAAAGTAAACAATCTCTCTGGACGCGACAAATCAGTAAACAACCAAAAAGTGGTTGAGCTGGCCACCACCCTGACGATTGGATTAGACTCCCAGACGTTATTATTATAAATGGCGATCGGTTGAAAGCTACAACGGGTCGGGTTGGGCTGAGTTAAATAATGATAAGTCAAACAGGCAAAATATTGAGGATGAACACAGGTGTCAATGTCAAAATTTGAAACAATCACTTGGTCATAATCTAATCCCAATTCATCAATCAATCGATGGGCGCAAATCGCGGCGTAATGAGTATTTGAACCTTTACCCGGCAATTCATGAGGAATATCAGACGGATGAACTGTAATCAAAAATTTAAAAAATTTGTCGGAAAATTTTTCTCTGATTTGCTCGGAAATTTTTAAAAAATTTTCTTGATCACGCGCCTCACCGGCTAAAACCACAATAAATTTTTTCAAATCATAATTTGATTCTATCAAAGCCTTAAAAGGTTTTTCCACAATACCAAAAGGTTCTTTATAGGTAGGCAAAAAAATTAAATGATGATACTGAGTAAAATCTTTGGGCAGGGATTTCACGCGACTGAACCAATCCACCTCCACGTCGCGTCTAAATCGGCGCCAAGAAGTCAAAAGATAAATGAGCATATACAAGATCCGAAGCAGCCAATAAATATCAAACGCGATGATAAAATAAATAGCCCAAAGAGGTTTAATAAAGGAAAGCAAAATAATTCCAAGAAAAGTCAGCCAGACTAATAAACCCGGGATAGTTTCTAAAATTCTATATTTTGTCTGCTCAGTCATGTTTATATTTAACCATAAAATTAATTTTTTTGCAACTAAAATAAAACAATTTTTTTCACTTGTTTTAATAAAAAAATATTAAATTAATGACCGGCCGGTCATTTCCGGCGACTGAGGAATTTCAAAAATGTTTAAGATGGTGGGCGAAATATCCGCTAGCATACCGGAGGGAGTTAAAATGCTTAAATCACCCTGCACACTATCCAAACCCGAAGTTAATGTTTGACCTTCCCAACGCGCGCCCACCGCGATAAAAGGCACGGGGTTGGTGCTGTGCTCCTTGTCAATTTCACCGGTTTGCAAATTTATCAGCTCTTCGGCATTGCCATGGTCAGCCGTGATTAAACAAACGCCATTCTGTCCCAACACCGCGTTCACCAATTCACCCAAACACCGATCAACCGTTTCAACCGCTTTAATCGTCGCTGGAATTACACCAGTATGACCAACCATGTCAGGGTTGGCAAAATTAACTACGATAAAATCATATTTGGCTTGCTTAATGGCCGCAATTAATTTGGCGTTTAATTCCATGGCGCTCATTTCCGGTTTTAAATCATAAGTTGGCACCGACGGCGACGGCACCAATATTCTTTGTTCACCCTGAAATTCGTCTTCTTTGCCACCGTTAAAAAAGAAAGTAACGTGGGCGTATTTTTCCGTTTCCGCCGCGTGAAGCTGAGTCAAATTGTTATCCTGAATAATTTTGGCCAAAGGAGTTTGAATTAATTCTTTAGGGAAAACCACATCAACCGGCAAATCTTTATCATACTCGGTAAAAGTAATAAAAACTAAATTGGAATATTTTTTTACTTTGGGAAATTTATCAAAACCGGGCAAAGCAAAAGCGGCGGAAATTTGTCTAGCTCGATCAGCTCTAAAATTAAAAAATATTACAACGTCATTATCATCTATTGTTGCCACCGGTTTAGAATTTTCCATAATTACGGTCGGCAAAAATTCTTCGTCAAAAATATTTTTACTATATGCTTTTTGAATAGCATCAATCGGATCTTCGGATTTTAATTTACTTTTACCGCTGGCGATGGCCGTATAGGCGCTCTCAATTCTTTCCCAATGATTATCGCGATCCATAGCGTAAAACCGTCCAGACAAACTGGCAATTTTGCCCACACCCACGGCTTTAATTTTTGCCTGAAGCGCTTTAACGAAATCTAAACCACCATCTTTTTTGGTATCCCGGCCATCCAAAATTACATGGATGAATACGTCCTTAATGCCATTGGCGCGGCACATATCAAGCAAAGCATACAAATGATCTTGATGAGAGTGAACACCGCCATTACTAACCAGACCCAAAAGGTGAAGTCGGCTTTTGTTGGTTTTAACTTGTTTGATGGCTTTTAGCCACACTGGATTTTCAGCTAAACTTTTATTTTCAATCGCCCGATTAATTTTTGGCAATGTTTGATAAATAATTTTTCCTGAACCAAGGTTGAGATGTCCAACTTCGGAATTACCCATTTCGCCCCAAGACAAACCAACCGCTTCGCCAGAAGCTTGCAGGGTCATGACCGGATAAGTAGAAACCAGATGTTCAAATACCGGTTTTCTGGCTAAAGTTATACCGTTGCCTTTTGATGGCGGCGCTACGCCCCAACCATCGAGAATGGCCAAGACGACAGGTTTTGGTCTGATTATTGGCATAAATAAATTAAAAACAAAAAATTAAGAAATTAAAACCGTTAATCTTGTTATTTTTAATTTCTTATTTTCTTAAAATAGTGACCTACCTTTCATTTCTTTAGCTTTGGCTAAGTTCATCAGTTTTAGAATAGTTGGCCCTACGTCCCCTAATTTTCCCTGGTGTAGTTTGCGGTTAATCTTTTTTGGCTCAATTAAAATAAAGGGGACGGGATTGCTGGTATGCTCAGTATAGACTTCTCCGGTTTTTAAATCAATCATTTTCTCAGCATTGCCATGATCAGCGGTAATAATTAAGGTTCCATGTTTTTTTAAAACCGCTGGGACCAATTTGCCCAAACACTCATCAACATGTTCAATTGCTTTAATACAAGCTGGCAAATTACCGGTATGACCAATCATGTCAGGCGAAGCCAGGTTAGCGCAAATGAATTCAAAACGTGATAAGCTAGAAATTACTTTGTTAGTAACTTTGGTCGTCGACATGGCTGGCACTTTATCATAGCTATCAACATGAGGTGAAGCGATATTTATCCTCATTTCACCATTAACGGCATGATCATAACCACCATTAAAAAAGAATGTGATATGAGCGTATTTTTCCGTTTCCGCGATATAAATTTGTTTATTGCTCGGTAAAATTACCGGCAAAGTATTAAGTAAATCGGCTGAAGGATAAGCGGTCAAAATCGAATCTAAATCCGGGCCGAAATCGGTCATGGCTACAAAAACTATGTTTTTTAGAATCTTGGCACGTTTAGCAAGACCGGGATTTTTTTTCTCAAATTCAACTTGCACGAATGGTTTAGCCAACTGACGGGCGCGGTCGCTGCGTAAGTTAAAGAAAATTATCGCGTCATCGTCGTCAATGCGTGGCACCATTTTCCCCTTACGCTTAATCACAAACGGCTTGATGAATTCATCAGTAATATTGGAATTATAGGAACGCGAAATACCTTCTTGAGGACTATTGGCCACTGCCACTTCTTTACCATCTACCATGGCGTTATAAGCTGAAATGGTTCTTGACCAAACCTTTTTGCGATCCATGGCATAAAACCTGCCGATAACCGTCGCAATCCACTCACCGGACTTTTTACCATTTTCTTTATTTTTCATCTGACGCATCAAAGCTTCAATTAATTTTAAGGAAGCATGCTGAGGTGAATCACGACCATCAGTAAACAAATGAAGATAAACGTTAGGAATTTTTTTCAGCCGCGCCCAGGTCAGCAAAGCCAAAAGATGGTCCGGATCACTATGGGCGCTTTGGCCATCGGATAGCATGCCCATTAAATGCAAATTGGATTTGTTTTCGATTACGTGCTTATAAGCCGCTTCAAAAGCCGGATTCTTAAAAAATTTTCCCGTGCTAATATCTTTACCAATACTAACCGCGTCCTGATCAACCAGCCGGCCAGCACCTAAATTCATATGTCCTGCCTCGGAATTTCCGTGCTGTTTGGGCGGCAGACCAACATATTTACCTGAAGCAAAAAGCTGCGTATGGGAATAGTTTTTCCACAAACGATCAAAGACCGGCTTTCGCGCTAGCTCAATGGCATTACCTTTATTTTTTGGCGCCAGTCCCCAGCCATCCAAAATCAATAAAACTACCGGCGGTTTTTTTTGATTAGCTTTATTTTTTAGTTTAGGCACATGAAAACATTAAGAATAGCTTTAATATTTTTACCAGCTTCTTTTTTGCAATCACTCAAAGTCAATAACTTATTTTTATCTTTCATCTTTTTAATAACATATTGCACCGAATACTCCAAAGTAGCACCACGTCGGCCCATTTCGTGCAATAATACTAAACATCCCGGCAAAGTTACAAACTTAAAACATTCGGCATTCTTGACCACTTCCGCAACTACTGATTTAGCTAAAACTTTATCATGATGCGCTTGAATTGAATTAATGATTACCTCTTGATCATCTTTTTCAATCCGCCATTTATTCAAATACGGTCTGACGAATTTAGCGCTTAAATTATAATGATTACTTTGCACTCGCCCGCCGATTTTCTCGTCAAAAACCGTATGAGCTAAATACAGAGAAATCTTGACTAAATTTTTATCTACCTTATATTTTTTGGCCAATTGCTCTCCTTTGCCCACCGCCAACTCAGTTAGTAACCAAGCCGGCGCGCCATTTTTCTTGGTTTGGCTAAACATCAACTGCTTGGCTTTTTCGATATTAGCTTCAGTTATCATAACAAACACTTCAATTCTTTATTTTAATTCACTTTCAATTTCTAATAATCGATTATACTTTTCCACTCTTTCCGAACGCGACAAAGAACCGGTTTTAATAAATTCCGAATTAACCGCCACTGCCAAATCCGCGATCGTCGTATCACCGGTTTCACCTGAACGATGGGAAATGGAAGTCTTATAATGATTTTTGTGCGCCAATTCAATCGCGTCAATGGTTTCTGACAAAGTACCGATTTGATTTAATTTAATTAAAATCGCGTTGGCCACCTTTTCGTCTATCCCCCGTTTTAGTCTGGCTACGTTAGTCACAAACAAATCATCGCCAACCAAAGTAATTTTATCGCCAATTTCTTTCGTCAGTATTTGCCAATTTTGCCAATCATCCTCGGCCAGGCCGTCTTCGATGGAAATTATCGGATATTTTTCGATCCAAGATTTCTCCATCGCCACCATGGCTTGCGGTGAAATAGTTTTTTTATCAGCCTTCAAATCATAATCTTTATTTTTTTCATCATAGAATTCCGTTGAAGCCGCATCAATGGCTAACATAACATCGGCTCCTGCTTGATATCCGGCCGCGGCAATGGCTTGCAAGATAAAATCAAAAGCTTTCTCGTTACCCGGCAGCTGCGGCGCGTATCCGCCCTCATCACCTTTTAAAGTAGGATAATTGCTGGCTTTCAAAATCTTGCCCAAGGCGGCAAAGACTTCCGCGCCGCAGCGGACGCGTTCGGCAAGTTTTTTCTGTTGCGGCACAATCATAAATTCCTGAATATCCAACGACCAATCCGCGTGCGCTCCGCCGTTTAATATATTCATGGTCGGATACGGCAAAATCCAATTCTTATACTTCAGCTTATAAGTCTGACGAATATATTGATACAATGGTTTTTTTGCCGAGGCAGCACTCGCTTTGGCCAAAGCCAAAGAAACGCCTAAAATCGCGTTAGCCCCCAGTTTGGATTTAGTTTCCGTGCCATCCAGCTTAATCATTTTTTCATCCAACATTCTTTGCTTACCAGTGTCTTGACCGACCAATTTTTTAGCAATAATTTTATTGACATTACTAACCGCCTTTTGCACGCCTTTGCCGTTATACCGATTTTTATCATTATCGCGAAGCTCCAAGGCTTCGTGAGCGCCAGTAGAAGCGCCAGACGGCACAGAGGCTTTGGCCACAATGCCATTAGCTAAAGTCAAAATAACTTCCACGGTTGGATTACCGCGTGAGTCTAAAATTTCAAGAGCTTTAAGGGATTTTATTTTCGGCATGATTGAATTAATTAAATATTTATTACTTCACAAACTTAAACGCTTTAGAGAAAATGCTACCGTCAATTAAGTCGTCGGTTGAGGTACCAAATCGCATTATTTCTGCGGTTATCTTTTTTACACCTGGCAAGTCCGGTTCTTTCTTGAAAAAATCATCATACAAATCAACAACAGCACTAACAGTTTGTCCGGGCTTAATGATGTCAAATAAAGTCACTGGGGTTTGCAACTGATTGGAGTCAGAGAGAGTCACATCAAAATCCACACCATCTAAAGCAGCCTTGGTGCCGATATTTTTAATAAAAACTTCAGCCTCGGTGTTTTCGTCGTTGACTTTTGGCGGATTAGGATAAACTTTTATATCAGTAACGACTAAATCAACTTTTGAATCTGACAGCTCAAGTCTTCTTAATTCATCTTTTTCCACATTATAAGCTTCAATCCCTTTATTTAAGGTCTCAATCGCTGCGAATTTCCAGGCGCCGCCCTCTTTAATAAACAATACATCACCACCAACAGTTCGACCGTTTTTGTATATGACCGTCTGGTTAACCAGATAATTCTGTCCGTTTTTAACCGGATTTGTATATTTTATATCAGCAATGCTATTATCTATTTTTACGCCAAATCCAAATAGCTCAAAAGTCTTTTCGCTAAACAAAGACTGATAGGTAGAAGTGGCAACTGGTGTTTTCGATAATTCCGCTGCGCGAAGTTTATTCATTACCTCCTGCAATGATGCTAAATCATCTAAGGGTTTAAGGCTATAATCGGCAAAAGAGTTAATAATTGCGTCAGAGACATTATAGGTCTTGGCCTTAGAATATTTTTTTAGCTCGACTAAATTCTTAATCAAATATTTTTTCTGCTCTTTTATCAAATAAATTTTACCCTTGGTCGATTTGAGCAAAACGCCATCAGCATACTTACTTTCAACATAATTCTGATAGGCATCAGTTACGCTCTTGTCTACAAAAATAATCTTTTGACTCTTGTATTTTTTTAGCTCGGCTAAAGTTTTAAGATGCAGTTTTTTTTGCTGCTTAATGACATAAACCTTATTACTTGAATCGCGCAACAGTGTCCCATCGGGATACTGGGTAACGGCTAAAACTTCACCGGTACAAAACAAAAATCCGAATAGCACCAAGCTAAAAACCAAAGAAAAAAGCAGTTTTTTCATAGACTTAAAATTTTATTTTATAGCACCTCGTAAGTTACCATGACGTCAACTACAATATCTTGACTGCCAACTTCAACCGCCGGAGCCGGCGCCGCGCCACCCACACCCACAGCCGCCTCTGACTTCATGGAATAATCACGATAGACCGGCACAACAGAATTTTGCGTACTTTCGGCAAAAGAGACCAATTTACCTAATTTAACTCCCGCGATTTTAGCCAAGGCTTCGGCTTTTTCTTTCGCGTTAGCCAGCGCCTTTTCTCGGGCTTGTTGTTTTAATTTTTCCGGTTCATCAATGGTAAAATTCAAGCTGCCGATTTGATTAGCCCCCAAAGTACCGGCCTGCGAAATGATACTGCCGATTTTGTCCAAATTTCTAATCTTAATCGTCACGGATTGTGACACTGTGTAGCCGCGCAAAACTTGCTGGCCGTTGCTGTAGTCGTAACGGGGATAAATATTGTAATTGGCAGTTTGAATATCTTTAGCGTCAATGCCGGCACCTTTAAGCTGCGCAATAATTTTATTCATCTTGTCGGTATTTTCTTTTTGCGCATCGGCTACTTTTTCTTTTTGAGTTTCAATGCCTAAAGAAATTTGGGCAATATCGGGCACGGCATTAATTTTGCCTTCGCCGTCGATGCTAATGGTGTAAGTCTGCTGACTCTCGCGGCCAATGTAATCATGCTTTTTGACTTCATTCCAAGTTAACACCGACATAAATACTACGAGAAAAACTGTAACAATGGTGCCAAGAATTTTCCAAACCGGCACATGATTACAGCAACATTTTTTTTCGTCTTCCATAAATTTTAAATTAATTTTTAATAATATTTTTTAAAGCGGGCAAAATTTTTCCCGACATTAATTCCAAGCTGGCGCCGCCACCGGTTGAAATATGGCTGAATTTCCCCTCAAGCTTGTATTTAGCCACCACCATTTCCGTATCGCCGCCGCCAATGACCGACATGGCCTTGCTCCTGGCCACCGCCTCCGCAATTTTTCTGGTGCCAAAAGCGAATTTGTCAATTTCAAAAACACCCATGGGTCCGTTCCAAAAAATTGTCTTGGCCTGTTTTAATTCAAATAAATAATTGGCAATGGTTTTAGGTCCAATATCCAAAAACATCCACCGCTTATCAATTTTTTGATGATTTTGTAAATCAACCATTTCCACCAAAGAATGCTGGTCAATTTTATTGCCCGAGAGCATATCAACCGGTAAAACAATTTTTTGTTTATGATGTTTTAATAAATCTTTGGCAAATTTTACGATATCGACATTTTTTCTTTTGGCCTTATCAACAAAGGATGATTCCACCAGAGATTTACCAATTTCAAAACCCTGGGCTTTTAAAAATACGTTGGCGGCGCCCCCGCCGATCAAAACTTTATCGGCTACTTTGATTAAATGGTCTAAGACGGCAATTTTGTCTGACATTTTAGCGCCGCCCAGAACGACCACGAAAGGTTTTTGGGGGTTTTGAGCCACGCCAGTTAAAACTTTTATTTCCTTTTGCAGCAAGAACCCGGCATAACTCGGCAATAATTCCGTAATCCCCGTCGTCGAAGCATGGACGCGATGAGCCTGAGCGAACGCGTCAAAGCAAATTAAATCACTGCCATGAACCAAAAGCTTGGCGAATAATTTATTATTTTCTTCTTCCTGGTGATAAAATCTGACATTTTCCAGCATAACAATCTCCCCGGCCTTCATCTTACTGATTTTTTCGAAAACCTTTGGTCCCACGCAATCATCCAGCTTCTTTACCGGTTTTTTAATTAACTTCGCTAAGGCCTTAGCCACCGAATCCATTTTCAATTTTTCCACCATTTTGCCGTCCGGCCGACCCAACCACGATAAAACCACCACTCGACATTTGTTTTTCAAAAGAAATCTTAAGGTGGGCAAAGTCTCTCTAATTCTACGATCATCAAATACTTGCCAACTTCCATCTTTTAAGACTAATGGCAAATCATAAGCCACGCGAAATAAAACCGTCTTGCCTCTTAAATTTTTTACCTCCCTGATTGATTTAAGTTTCATTATCAAGTTTTTAATTATTTCGTCTTCAAAATAATTACTTCGGTATTGAAATTATAACATAAAAAGCCAGGATTCAGCAAGGCAAAATTTAAAAATAATGATTAACAAATTCTAGCCGCTCACGACTACTCCCCTTCAATCTCCACCAGCTTCCAGGTGCTGCCCGCTACCGGTCTGATTTCAATTTCTGCCATTTTAGCCGGAGTTTGACTGGCCAGCAATTTCAAATTATAGGCTAAATTTTCTGGATTTATCTCCTGACTATGCTCAACAACAGAGCCAAGTTCAATCACTATTTTTTTTATTTCTTTGATTTTGTTTTCGGCCGCCTTTTCTAAAACTAATTTCAAAATCAAATCGGCCGCGTGAAGATCATGCATAAAAAAATAATTATTATTTAATGAGTCGCGCAAGAAATGCAAGGATCATACGCGCGAATCATAGCTCGAATTTTTTGTTCACGTTCCGTCGCATTCATCTGAGCCAAGCCTGGCATATACGTCATTAAATCCTGTTCAATATTATTTAAAAATTGAACCGTCGGTGTGATAATGTCGGCTTTGACAATAATACCATTCTCATCGATTCGCAACATATCATACAATATGCCCCGAGGCGCTTCCATAATTGAATATCCGGTTCTAACTTTACCCAAAGGATTGGCGCCGGCAATTAAATTTAATTTCTTAGCCAAACTTTCTTCGGGTTTTAAATTTTTAATTATGTCTTTTAATAATAATCCGGCGGTTTCTGTGGCATGAACTAACTCAATGGCTTGAGCCAAGACGTTGTAAAAAGTATTATAAATGGGAAATTCTAATTTTAAATCAGCTACCACCTTTTTGGCCAAAGGGCTGAGCCGATTGTGATTAATATTTAATCTGGCTAATGCGCCCACCATAAAACTCTTACCTTTATAATTGGCCCGCTTGGCTGCCGTGGCCAACAGCTGGTATTCATCAATGGCTTTACCGTAGTGATTAGCGCCAATAATCTTGCCTGATAAAAATTTTACTTGCCCGTCATAAATAGCATATTCTTTACTATTTACCAAACAGGCATATTCTTGTTCTCGATAAAAATTTGGTATGGGCATTCTCGAAGCAAATAAAACCAGATTCATCGCCGATTCCATGGCTTGTTCCCAGTCGCCTAGAATCTCTTGTAATTTTTTCTTTTTAGGCAAAACTTTGAAACCGCCAACCTCACAGGCAATCGGATGAACGGCGCGGCCGGCTACCGCTTCTAAAATCGCTAAAGCAAATTGTCGACTATTAATAGCCGCCTGGGCTTCGGTGGGGTGATTTTTAATAAAATCAAGATCATCTTTGACGCCATAAAAATCCGGCATGGATAAAAAATAAAGGTGCAAAGCGTGACTATGGATGACCTGGCATAATTCCATTAATTTTCGCAACCTAACTGTTTGGTCGCTGGGATGTAAATTAAAAGCGTCTTCAATACACTTGATAGTATTTAAAGAATGAACAACCGGACAAATACCACAAATCCTGGCGGTAATAATCGGCACATCACTATAGTGCCGACCAACCAAAATGCTTTCGATTAATCTCACACCCTCAGTAGTTTTTATTTTGGCCGCAGCCATGTCACCATCAAAAATATCACCAATAAAATCGGCATGACCTTCCATTTTCGCCAGATGATTAATGACTATTTTCATAAAATAATTTTATTACTTTTTAACAATCAAATCCTTTGGCGTTTGTTCAGAGCGCCATTCTTTTTGAGCCTGATCCAACCAGTCATCCTTGACCCCAAAAACTTCTAAAACTTTTTTTACTTCAGCGGCGTCATGGCCGGCCAGAAAACAATTTTTAACAAACTTATCAACGTCGGGTTCTTCCAATAATCCACGGCAACCCCAACAAGGCTGTTTGCTATTCAAACACACCGCATTGCAACCACCCAAAGTAATTGGTCCACAGCATAAATCACTATTTTGCAATAAACATTCATTGCCGTTAAATTGACATTCCAAGCAAACTGGATTTTGAGCAATGAAGGGTTTCTTGCCGGCCAAAATCTGCAAAACAATATTTAAAAACTCTTCACCGTTGATCGGACAAGTCGGAATTGTAAAATCAACTTTGACAATTTTGTTAATTGGTAAAATATCTAAATTATCAATTCCTTCCGGTTTTTCATAAACCTCGCCTAAGGCTCGATATCGTCCTACCCAATTTTTCATCCGATGAATACCGCCGGTATGAGCACAGTTGCCCAAAACAATTAGCATCTTGGATTTTTTTCTAAGTTCCTTTAATGTTTTTAAATTATTTTTTGTTACCACTGAGCCTTCCACAAAACAAACATCAAACGGCCCAAGCTCGGGCGGATCTTCTTTGACAAACCTCCATTGAACCAAATCAATTCTTTTGGCCAATTCCAAAAATCTCTGGCCTAAATCCAAAATAGCGAATTCGCATCCCTCGCAACAAGTCAGGCCAATAATTCCCACTCTCGGTTTAGCAATTTGATTAGACTTAGACGAAAATATTTTTTTAAACATATAAATTAGCTAGATTTAAATTATACTTAGTCCATTTCTCTAAATTTTGTTTTTGTTCTTGAGATAAATAATCGCAAACCCAACCCCAATGAATTGATACAAAATCCCCAACTTTCAGCTCAGCCACAAATGATTTATTATTTACTTCAAGCCAAACCTCCCTTTCAATCGGCTCAGCCAAAACTAATTTATCGCCCGCAACCGCTAACGGTTGGTATTCAATAATAATTCCTTTGGTTAAATTATTTAAATCCTTAATTTCTGATTTCTGTTCTTTAACTTTTCCCCACCCAATCCGACATTCATCCATGGTTTTAATGGTATGCTCCAAGGGATAGTGGCCGGTTCGTTTGGGAATATTTAAAACATGAAAACTGTGATGCGGCTTGGCTCCAACCGGAATTTTGCCAAAAATTTTTTCGACCAGGGCGGGTTTAAGTTTCTTTTTTAATTTTTGTTCATCAACTAAATACTGATAAAAATTTTGCATGGAAACATTTTCCAATAATTCATTGCCCAGCCAATAAGCCTCAACCACTTTATAATCAAACGGGTCAAGAATTTTATTTGCCTCAGCAATTAAGCGCAAATACGGAAACATGGTTTCAAATTCCCTTAACATGTTTTTCAAGCCATCATCGCTGACGGCTTGGGCCGCATATTCAAACAGTTCGGCATTGCTATCCCCGCCGCAATAACGCAGCTTATTGGGCATAAAAGCGTAACGGGCGGCTAATAGGACTCCATCTGAATTTCTAATATTATCCGACATTAATTTTTTTCTAAATTTTACTTAATTTTCCTGAATAATTTTTTTAACCAAAAACTTTTTTTCAAAAATCAAAATGCAAGCAACACCCCCTAAAATAATTATCAATCCCATAAATTTTTCAACCGCTAATAATTTGTGCGTCACAAAAACCGAATTCAATATGGTCGTTACTGGCGACGCTAAAACTAAAATGCAAGCCGTTAGCGTCGCTGGCATCATTTTTAGACCGCGATACCAAGTTATTACATAAGCCGTCAAAAGAATTGAAGCGAGTAATAGCCACGACCACTGGACTGAATTTAAATTGGTTAAGCCGGACAAATCATTGGTCAGCCACAAAAATCCCAAAAGAAACCAAGCACCGAAAAACATTCTCCCCCAGGCTACCACCAAAGAGTCCAATTTAAACAAAGTTTTTTTGACAATCACTGTTTCCGTGGCCCAAAACAGCGTAGCCAACAAAATCAAAGTTTCGGCCAGACCCCAGCTCAAACCCTTGAAACCTTCAAACACCATATTGCCATAAAGTAAAACTCCCAAGGCAACAAATTGCCACCAAGAAACTTTTTCTTTCAAAAATGGCCAGGCTAAAATTGCCACCCAAACAAATAATGTTTTGTGAATAAATGAAGCACTAGTGGAAGAAGTCAAGCTTAAGCCCTTAAAAAATAACAAAAAAGGAATACTACCGCCAATCAAACCAATCAGGGCTAAATTTAACCAATCTTTAATTTCTAACAGTTTTAATTTCCTAAAAATCCAGGGAGATAAAATAACCAAAGACAAGACCAAGGCGACTAAAATATTTTTTAGGGTTGTGTATTGAAAAGAATCCTTACCGACCACGCTCATGGCGAATTTATTAAAAAAATTAGCCAATCCGGAAATAATTGCCGTAATTAAAACTAAATAAAAACCTTTTTTCATAAATATTATTTTAAATATTCGTTAATCTCTTTGGCTTCTTGATCAGAAATTTTAGTTAAAGCCAAATTGGCGTTAGCCAAAACCCAATCTCCAGCTTTAACTTTTTTTATCAAAGCAACATTAATCATTCGGCCATCAGCTAATTCGGCCACCTGTCCATTAACCTTTTTAATTTTTTGCGGCTTGGTTAAACACATAAATTACTACCCGGCCAAGAAAAAATAAAATACTAAAAACCAATATTACCCCCAAAACTCCGGCCAGACTTGAAGCCAGCCAAGTTTGGCCAATACCGGGAATTAGATATTCAGAAAAAAGACCGGGGAAATAATTATTACTTTTTTGTATAAAACCCAAATTCTCCGCCACATACTCCAAACCATCGGGAAAAGAAAAAGCTGCTAGTGAAACCACGCCGCCGCAAAATAACGAAAACAATAATATCTTATTCCGTCTTTTCATAAAAAAATAATTTGATGGCAAAAATAGTTATTATGGCTTCAGCCAAACCAATTAAGACATGGACTTTTAGCATCGCCCAAAAAACTAAATTAAAAGAAATGTTGCCGGATAATCCAAGTTCAACCGAACAAGCCGTGGCAGCCAAAACTACTGAAAGCCAACTGGCCAAACCAATGGCTAAAAATTTATTATGACTCTTTTGATAAATATAAGAATAAATTAAAAAACTAAACAACACGCCAATTATTCCCATATTAAAAATATTGGCACCCAAAGCGATTATGCCCCCATCCGAAAAAACCAAGGATTGAACGGCCAAAACCGATGCAATAGCCAATAACCCGGTCCAAGGTCCTAAAACAACAGCCGCCAAAACTCCGCCCAAAAAATGTCCGGAAGTTCCATACTGCACCGGAAAATTCAGCATCTGCAAAGCAAAAATAAATGACGCCACCAAAGCCAGTTGTTCAACTTTTTTGTTCGCTTGATTTTTGGCTCTGAATTTGGTCAAAAATTCAGGTGAACAAAATTTTTGTCCAATATTGGTTTGGATCTGGGGCAATAATATTTTGACTTTTTCAAAGTTTGAATTAAAAAAATTTTTAAAAGCCTGACCTAAAAATCCGGCGGAAACCGCCGCTAAAATAAAGCTGGTCTGATTGGACAAAAATTGATCAGGCAAATGCATAAATATTTTTTTAAATTGGCTTATTTTTTCTTAAAAATCATGGCAATACCAATGACTAATACCGCCATCGGCCAAACGATATCCCAGTTAACCCCGGGAATCATGCCAAGATTTTTCATCAAAAAAATTGCACCAATCACGACTAAAGCAATACCAAACATAAAACAATATTATTTATTATTTTTTCTTTTTCTTAGCAGCTGGTTTCTTTTTTTTGGCTGGTGCTTTCTTGCTCGCACAGCCGCTGCAACATGAACAACATGGCATAAGATTATATATAATTAATTATTAAATTATTCCTTCCCGAACCAGCATCCTGGCGTGTTCCCGCGGTAGAAATACTTCATTCTCGCGCCAATCAACTCGATTGCAAAATTCCAATACCGATTTTTTTACCCATGTATCAATTATTTTTTCCGGCGGTAATTTGGTTAAATATTGCATTTTCTTATCACCACTTTTTTCGATATCTTCGGCAACTTCCGCCTGATGATCGACTAGTAAGACCTCACGGTAATAATTGCTTATTGTATCTTCAAAATTACTTTCAAATCCCCCGAAATGCCGGCCGCTGGCGATAATACCAGGAAAAACTTTCGCAATCTCCCTTACTATTTCACGTTCGCGTCGCCGGCTGTCTTCCTCATCGGACCAAGCGTCCGTGCCAACACGTTTAAAAATGACATTATATTTTTTTCTCAAAATATTTTTTACTAAATCAGTCATTTCAGTCGAGGACGGCACAAATTCAATCTGATCATTCTCACTATTTTTTGCCAAATTTTCTTCAGCCAGTCCGGTAGAAATTACGGTAGAATTTTTTGGAATTTTAATTCCCAATTTATTTGGATCAACCACCCAATATGTATCAGCCGGCATAAAATTAGCCATTACACCATTTTCTTTTACCATTTGACCCAATGGCGCAAGAATACCAATATTACTTTTATCCCATTCCCCAGGGCCGATAAATCCCGCCGTGGCAATACCGTCGATGGCAAAATGCTCGGTAATTCGTCCAACTTTATTGCCAGTGGCCCCAGAATGCGTCGGAATTATCCAGTCGCCCGATTCCTGATCAAAGATTGGTTCATAGGCCGTCATGTGAATTGCGACGTGCTGGTCAAGCGCCTCAACCAAACGCTCCGGAATTTCCACTTCTTCGCCATTTTTATGGCGCTCAATAAAATCTTCGAGATCTGCGATTACAGAAGAAATTTCTACGGCCTGTTTGCGAAAATTTTCTTTTTCATATTCCATCTTTGATTTAGATTCCGATTCTTGGATACTAGTTAAATTGATTTTATATCCAGCTAACACTAACTTACATTGACGAACCAGAAAAGGTGGCGAAAAATGTTTTTTCTTTTCTAATTCTTGCTGTAAATCCGCTGATATTCTTTTGTCGCCTAACAACGCCTGCAAAATTAGATTCCTGGCATTTTGAGAATTATCTCTTAAAATGCCGCTTTCATCAAAACTTAAAGCAATAATCATATCTTCCAAAACTTCGGTTTTTACCACATCGATTTCCGAGGCTGAAAACTGACCTTCCGGGAAAGAATTTCTGATCATGACCGCCAAGTCAGCCAATGACTTAGGCTGGCCATCAGCAACAAAAACGGCGCTACCTTTACTTGCGGCTTTCCTTAAATTATCCAGTTCGGCTTTTCTTAGGCCGGTTTTTGGTTTGGGATAATCCGCTTCCGATGGATTAATCCGGTATTCTTTAAAATTATATCCACCGGCCCTACACTGATAGTTGACATTAACCTGAGGATGATATGGTTTAGTATATTCTCCGCTGAGATTTATATCATAAACCGCAGCGGCACTTTTTTCTAGACTAACTTTATTTTCCTTGATTTTTTCCGGCTCCCTGGCGTAAGGCACATCGCCGACCATCACTGCAACTTTATCTTTTACCATCTCCGGATCAAACAAATTTTCCTGGTCTTTGAAATAAACCGAAATTCTGGCATCACCAATCTTATAAACATATTCGTTATACTGCAAACCGCTACTGTCTTGGCGTTCAATTGTTTCTACTTCAAACTTCGGCTGGGGCTCCACCTCAAACCCGACTTCAGCTAAATTTTTTGATATTTCTCGACGCTCCATATTAAATACTCAATTATTATTTATTGTTGATTAATTACCCTTTTGATCGGTATATTTCAAACTGTCCCCGGGATATCTTTTAACTGAGCCCAAGAAAAAATCGGACCATCTTTACAGACATAATAAGGACCAATGGCGCAATGCTGACACACACCAACACCGCAATACATCTTTCTTTCCAAAGAAATATAAATATCTTCGTCTTTTACCCCCTGTTTCTTTAAATTTTCTATAACCGGTCGATACATTACCGGCGGACCAACAACCAAAGCCACGGTATTGGCAAAATCCTGCTTTTTATTAAACAAAACCGTAATCACTCCGGTTGGACCCTTCCACTTTTTTGACGGGCTAGCCAAAACCACATCCAAGCCAACTTTTTTTTGCCACTGACAGAATTCACGCTTAAAAAGTAAATTATGTTCATCCTGACAACCATAAAAAACATTAACTTTATTGGCAGGCAATTTACCGGCCAAAAAATCCAAAACAATTGAACGCATGACGATAAATCCCGAACCACCGCCCACCAAAAGCAAATCTTTCCCTTGGGTCATTTTCTCTGGCAAACCGTTACCAAATGGTCCCCTAACCGTTGCTTGATCACCAACATTTAGCTCGTGTAATTTGGTAGTTAAAGTACCCACTTTTCTGATAGCCAAATCAAAAGTTTTAGTTTGACTGGCCGAGGAACAAATATCAAAAGCCGCCTCACCGTGATTTAGCAAACCAAGCATTAAAAACTGGCCATGATTAAAGGCAAAATTTATTCTGTTTTTTCTTTCAATAAACTCAAAAGTAAAAAGTTTAATGTCAGGCGTTTGCTCAACAATCTTTATCACTCTGACTAATTTTGGGATATACAAATTATGCATTGATTTATTTAATCTTGCCTTTTAAAATTCTCTGCAAATTTTCTTTAATATCAATACCCACCGGACAAACTTTTGTACAACGACCACAGCCGACACATCCGGGCAAAGAAATATCGTCGGGACAGCGGACAAATTTATGTTCATACCAAAATCTAATCCGACTCATAGTATTCGATAAAAATTTTGGTTTTTTTGAATCAATTTCCAAACCGGCCACTTCGGAAAAATCCGTATAAAAACAAGTAGTTTGCAACCGACAACGATCGCCACAGCCAGAGTTTAGTCCGGGCTGATCGCTAATATCAAAACAGAAACAGCACGGACAAATTACCGTACATTTGCCGCATTCAATACAAATTTTTCCCAGATCTTCCCAAATTTTATTATCCTCATAAAACTTTTCTCTGATTTTTAACATCTGTGGATCTTTGCCTTCTTCTCTGATTGGTCCGACATATTCAACGTGATCGTAATTTTTATAACCAAAATCGTCTAAAATTCGCTGCCCATCTTCTGAGCCGGTATAAACCAAATATTTGTCTTTACAAACAGCCAAGAATATATCAAATTTTAAATGCTCCAGCATGTCCTCTTGAAACTTTGCCAGAAAAAATTGCGTTCTCTCAGCGGGCACCAAACTATGACCGACAATCAAAGTGTTTTTTACGCGCTCCTGAAAGTAAGGATCTTTGGCAAAAATTTGATTCAAAAAAGTTACTGCCTTTAAATCAACTACGGTCAGACCAAAAATCACTTGTTTAGGCGAGGTAAAATTCTGTTTAATTTGGTTTTTTTGATAAGAAAAAAGCACCTCTTTGGCAGGTACTAAAATTCGTTTAAATGAATGCAGAGGCAATTCATTAGTTAATTCAACTTTTTTGGGATCATCAACTGTTTCCATGACCAATTCACCGTTAATTCTTTGCGGTGCCCAAACAATATTTTGTTGGGACAAATACTCAATAAATTGACGCAATTGTTTATTGGTCATATCTATTTTATTATAACATAAATTCAGAATATAACCAAGGAATAATTTACTAAAAAATTACTTCTTGAAAATAATTTTAAGCTTACCTGATTGACAAATCAATCTAGCCGGCATAATATGGCCATAGAATCTTTGCTGCTCTTTACTGGAGGGAACTAACGTGGCAAAACAAACCGATACCTGGATAGAGGCCTGTCCAAACTGCGGCACCGAAGCCACATTAACACAATGGGCTTGCGGCTGCATCACCTGGACCTGGAAATCTGAAGATGTTAATAATGGGGGGCATAGCCGTAAATGTCCGACCGGAGACTTCTTTTCCAAAAGAGCCCACCTGTGCGCTGAGGGAAAAAATCCACATAGGCCATTGGAACATTAACCCAACAAAACCGTAGTTGGGCTATTTTTTTAATTTTAATTATATACTTTATTTATATTTATTTTTACTTGAAGCATTAAATTTAACCACCCCATCTAATATCCCCTGTTTAAATAATTTCTCCCGCAAAATCAAATCATTTTTTCGTGAGTAAATAAATTTCAAATCTTTGACTAAATTCAACTCTACTATTAGCTCTTTTTTGGTCAATTTTTTTTGCTTAATAAAATTAATATAACAATTTTGATATTGTTTAACTGTTTTACAGTTTAAGTAATTTTGCGATCCAAATATTTTTTTATCTTCGGGCGTAGCTAAAACTAAACAAGTAGTAAACTTGTCGTTTTTCTTATTTTTTAATAAATTATAAAGCCGACAAGTGGCGCATTGGTTTTTACAATTTCTCACCTCAACACAATCATAAATAAAACGATAACCTCGCCAATTGTCTAAAATAACGTTAATAAACCCAGAATATTTTTTTGACAATTTCTTGAATTCAGCTTCTGCTTGTTTAATTATTTTTTGATTCATAAATTTATACGAATAATTTTTTTAAAAATGGTTGGGACAGTTATCTTGTTATTCTGTCCCAACCCAACTCAAATTAGAGGTACGCCATGGGGCATAGGGTATAACCCCCGAAAGGATCGCCCATACCTTCGACCGTGGCTCGACATCCGCCGCGACATTTCTCCCATTTGGCACAGGAATGGCAAGGTTCCTTGACCAGACTTTGATCCAATTTCAAACGATGGCAAATCAAAGGTGATTCGTAGGCTGCCTGAATCGGATTGGTGTCAGAAATTCGAGCCAAAACCACGGGGCTATTAGTACAAGCCCGAATTGACCCATCTACGGCAAAATACAAACCTTTGTCATAGAACGGGCACGAACCAAAGACATGCGGCATTAAAACTTCAGCCGGCTCCAAACCAAACTCCGCTCGAACTGACTGAATGGCCAAAATCATTTCCGCAATCTGCGGCGGCGTTGGCGCCACTTGCCAATAGTCTGGCCCAATGGTCTCGCCCGAGCCCATCAATTCCAGATCAGTACCAATATTCTGTTGCAAACACCAGCGATAATACTCAGATGCCAAGCCGATATTTTCCTGACGAATCAAATTCTGCAAGCGCAAAAGCGGTTGGGTATAACCAGCCTGCTGCAAAATACCAATCGCCTCAATCATCCTTTGCGCTTGAACCTGGCTCTGACCAATCATTTTTGCCTGCAAGGGCAGCTGGGTCTGATCGGCCGGATTAATGTTGAGCTTGCCGGTAATGTGAATCTGCCGCTCAAATAACCACTGGGCCAAGGCCGGAGTAATGGCCAGCATATTGGTAAAAATCCACGGTAGAATGCCCCGCTCAAGCAAAATCTCAATGTACTGGCGCAGATTGGGCCAAAGCAGCGGATCGCCGCCCAGCAAATCCATAGTTTCCAGCTCCGAGCCGCGATAATCACGACAAAGATCCAAAACCCTGATCGCCTGATCCAGCGACATCTCGCCATGATTCAAAGCCTTACGCCTAACCATGTAACATCCCGGACAAGCGCATTGACATCGACTTGTTACCTCAATAATGCCATAGCGTAAACCACAAGCCTGACCTGATTGTAGATAACGATCTTTCTGATTTGTCTGCATGGAATGCTTCCTCCAAAGTGTAAAGAGCCTGATTTTTGCTAATGCAAAAACCCCGCCACAAGCGGGGCAATTAGACATTTTTAAAAATCTCAAATCACCTCGATCGTGGCGAGTTGATTCGATGATGATTATTTAATTTGATATTATTATTCATAGTTTTATTATTTTTAGATAACGCCAATTTGTAACCCCCTTCACCATAATTTAACCAATAAGCGACGCGAGTAACCGTGGTCGTCGATAAACCGGTTTTTTGGGCAATTTCGCGATAAGGCTTGCCCCGGCTGATCATTTTTACCGCTTGCCAACGGCTAGTCATTTCCTTTAATTCTTCCAGGGTGCAAAGATCACGAAAAAATTTTGCTACTTCACCGGTTTTTTTCAATTTCAAAATTGCTTTAAATAATTCCGTGCTTTCTTTGTTTTGCCAGACAAATTTTGAAGCCATAGGCTGTTTCAATGTTTTAATATGATAATACATTACCACGGTCATAGAATTATGTCAAGACCTGAAATAACCAGATACAAAAGAAGCCGTTTTTACGGCTTCTTAAAATAAACTGAAATAAAATATTTACTTTATCAATTTGCCCATATCTTCTAGCATTTGTACCATACGCATTGAGTAACCCCATTCATTATCATACCAAGCTAAAACTTTTATTAGATTACCACCAATCACGCGCGTATAAGGCAAATCAATAATAGCGGAAAACGGGTTACCAATATAGTCGCTGGAGACCAACGGTTCCTCCGTGACTTTTAAAATCCCCTTGTAGAGTGGATCCTTGGCTGCTTTTTTAAAGGCATTATTAATTTCTTCAATGGTAGTATTTTTCTTTAAAACTGCCGTAATATCAGAAACCGAAGCACAAATCGTTGGCACGCGAATAGAGATACCATCAAAGAGATCAGCTAATTTTGGGATTACTTTTGTTGTAGCAATCGCCGCACCGGTGGTGGTAGGAATTATATTATAAGCGGCCGCTCTGGCTCGACGTAAATCGCGATGCGGACCATCAACTAAATTCTGGTCAGCGGTATAAGAATGCACGGTTGTCATCATGGCTTTTTCAATGCCAAAAATATCAGATAAAACCTGCATAACTGGCGAAATACAATTAGTTGTGCAAGAAGCCATGGAAACCACCTGATCACATTTGCCCTTAGTAATGCAATCAACTGAATATCTAGTACCATAAACCAAAGTCTGAGTTTGATCGTCTTTGGCCGGCGCCGACAAAAGCACGCGTTTGGCTCCAGCGGTTAAATGGCCACCCGCCTCTTCTTTATTGGTGAAGCGTCCGGTACACTCGGCCACTACTTTTACTCCCAACTTAGACCAGGGCAATTTAGCCGGATCTTTTTCGGCAAAAATTGGATAAAATTTTCCGTCAACTTTAATTCCCTCTTTTACCGCTTCCACTTTTTTAAAATATTCCCGATAGACAGTGTCATATTTTAGTAAGTGAGCTAAAGTCTTACTATCCATTAAATCATTAATCGCTATGACTTCCAGCTTTTTGCTGGCTAAAGCACCTTTAAAAACCGCCCGGCCAATGCGGCCAAAGCCATTAATTGCAATTTTTGTCGCCATAATTTTTGGTTAATACTTACTGTAATATTATAACATATAAATTTATTTTTTATAACTCAGGTAATTTGACAAGAATATAGTTTCTTGATAATTTATAGCCAACCAAGGACAACCCAGAGGAGACTCAGTCATGAACATGAACAAAAAACCAGTCGAGATTCGTGGAATCTATCACTGTGAAGTGATCAAGACGACCAAAGAAGTTCAGGTCAAATCAGAAGAACCAAGGCATAATCGTTTCTATGGCGAATGTGAATATAAAGATGTGACGGTATCGGAGAAAGAATTTGTTCGAACCGTACAGGTGACCGAAACCGGTAACCCATATAGCGGCAAAATCTTGCCAATTGCTTCTCACTACGGCCAGCTCAAAGATGGTGACGAGGTGGTATTTATAATTTCGGATGACAACCCGCCGAAAGCGGCCATGGTTCATCCCAAAAATTACCAACCCAGCAATTCCCGTCGTCCTGGCCTTCGCCAAAATCCGTGGTATAGCTCGAGACGATAACTTTTACATTGATCATTGTTTGACAAACCGCTTTGGTTTGTTTTTTTATTAACAAAACCGCCGCTGAAAGCGGCGGGATAAAAAATATATTTTAAGCCTAAATAACTACCAAAAGCTATTGGCTTAAAATATTATAAGTAAAAGTCTTCTCAACTTTTTTACCCGGCCAACCATAATTAAATTCCAACTTAAACTGTCCGGTCTTTTCCACCTTAAAAAGCCAGGTTACTGTTCTCTCATTGGTTTTATCATCGCTGGTTACCTTTTGATCCTTGAGAGAAACATAAGACGCCGCGGCAATACCGGCAATAACATATTCCCGATTCTTATCTTTATTAACAAATTTAACTGATAAAACATCGCCCGGGGTAGTGGTATTGGTTTGATTATTTTGGACTGACAAGTCAATGACTTTGCCGGTCTCAGCTACACCCACTGCCTCTTCAACAGTTTGCTGATTAACTTGGGACTTTGTCCCAAAACTACAAGCGCTTAAGGTTAGCGCAAAAAACAAAACTAAAATAATTAAAATCTTTTTTCTCATATATTTTTTAAACTTTTAATTGCTACTTCAACGCGGTTAGCGTCATCACCCTCCAAGACCACATCCACGGTTTGTTTAAGCGTGTGCCAACCGATTACTTTGCCTTTGCCCTGAGGCGTTTTAACCTGACTGCCAATGGGTGGCAAATTTTTCACTAAATCATTATAAACTTCCTGTTCGTAGGCCAAACAACAACGCAACCGGCCGCAGCTGCCGGAAAGGCGTTCCGAACCGCGATGAGCAATTTGCTGAACATCGGCCAACTCGGAAGTGATACTGGCTAATTCTTTAAGATGAGTTTTACAGCAAAGGGTGCGTCCGCAAGTTCCGACATCACCGGCAATTTTAGCCTCATCGCGAATACCGATTTGCTGCAAACGAATTGATTTCTGGAAATGATGGGTTAAATCTTTAACTAATTGGCGAAAATCAATCCGGCCATCGGCAATAAACGGAAAAACAATCCGACTGCCGTCAAAAGAAAAATGAACATCAATAACTTTCATGGGCAAATCCAAACGATCAACCATTTTTTTACAATAATCCAATCCGGCGGCCTTTTGCTTGTTCAATTCATTTTGATTTTGCACGTCTTCGGTTGTCACTTTGCGAACAATCACCGCCGCCTCACCGGTTTCCGGCCCAAAAGTCGGTTCGGTTGACGGAATAAAAAGCATCATGACCCGACCCATATCAAACCCGGCTTCGGTTTTGACTACCACTTGTTCGCCTAATTCCAATTTGTAATCGCCAACTTTAGCGATAAACGGTTTCTCCCAAAGAGAGACCTGGATTTGCGCGTATTTATCCATAATATATTAGGACGCAATTACTATCGCGCCATAGATTGATTTAGATCTGATAACGCTGAAAGCTGATAATCTCTCCAGCGTCATTTTGCTGCAAAAGTTTTTCAATAGAAATTTTGTCGTCTTTAATAAACGGCTGCTTAACCAGGCAAACGTCGGAATAATATTTTTGCAGTTTACCTTCAATAATCTTATCCCACATGGCTTCGTTTTTACCTTCGGCTCTTAATTGTTCACGATAAATTTCTTTTTCTTTATCTAATTCAGCTTTAGCAATATCTTCCGGTTTAAGATATTTCGGCGACATGGCCACGACTTGCATGGCAATGTCATTGGCCAATTCTTGGCTACCTTTGGCTAAAACCACCACCGCGGCAACTTTTTTATTGGAATGCAAATAAGTGCCAATAATTTTGCCTTCAACGATATCGGCGGCGGAAATTTTCATGTTCTCACCAATTTTAACCGACAATTCATTCTTAATCTTATCCTGCACCCAGGTCGTAAATTCCGCCACGCCCAATTCCATTAATTTAGCCGCTAAATTATTAACGGTATCAATAAAATCTTGGTTGCGAGAAACAAAATCAGTTTCACAAGCTAAACCCACCAGGCAAACTTTACCATCACTTTTGACTAAAGCGATTACACCCTCATTAGTCGCCCGATCCGACTTTTTAGCCGCTTTAATCGCGCCTTTTTTGCGCAATAATTCAACAGCCTTATTGATATCACCACCGGCTTCCTCTAACGTGGCTTTGCAATCACCGATGCCAGCGCCAGTTAGTTCCCGTAATTTAGTTATCGCCTGAGTATCTACGCTCATATTATTATTTTGTTTTAATGATTAATTCTTTTTAACAAATTTGGTCTTAGCCTCCGCGGATACTACCGGAGCCTGAGGCCTGGCTTTAATGCCTTCTTTAACGGCTTCGGCCATGAGACTGGTAACAATTTCAATGGACTTGACCGCGTCGTCGTTAGCCGGAATCGGATAATTAATAATTTCCGGATTGATGTTGGTATCCACCATGGCAATAAGAGAAATATTTTTCTTTAAAGACTCGGCCACGGCAGTTTTTTCTTTTTTAATATCAACCACAAAAACCGCGTCGGGAATTTTTGACATATTTTCAATGCCGCCTACCATGCGATCTAATTTTTCAATGGTTTTATTAAATTCCAGTTGTTCTTTTTTGGTATATTTTTCCAACTGACCGAGAGCTTTCTTCTTTTTTAAATCGGTTAATTTTCTGATCATGCGAGAGATTTCCCCAAAATTGGTAAAAGTTCCACCCAACCATCTCTCGGTAACATACGGCATACCACATTCTTTGGCGTACTTAACCACAATCGGCTGAGCTTGTTTTTTTGTACCCAAAAATAAAATAGTGCCGCCATTGCTCACTACTTTTTTAGCAAAATCCAAAGCTTCTTGGAGTTTGATTTGAGTTTGCTCTAAATTAATGATATGAAACCCACCTTTGTTCATAAAGATGTACGGTTCCATTTTTGGATGACGTTTGGAAAGCTTGTGGCCAAAATGGCTGCCAGCTTTAAGCAAAGTCATCAAATCCGGGATTTGTGACATAATTTTTTCCTTTTCTTTCTTCTACCGCTGTTAACTAGGCCCCATGATTCGGGGAGGATTTAGCTAAACTAAAAAACGGCATGAATGATTAATAAATTAACTATATTAATATAAAGGAATTTTAAGACTTTGTCAAGCCTTTTATTTGACAAATTAATATATTATTACTAAGCTTTTCGAGAAAGCACCAATGGTTGGTGCGACTGGCTCAAAAACCACATCACAGAGGAGAGCAATAGAATAGGACAAGAAGCAGTGGCAATTGGTGGGAATCTTGGTGGCAGCCATTTTTCCTGCGCGGGCGTAAACGATAGCGGGACGTTACTCACAAAAGTCGAGGAAACGCCAATCAATCCGAATCAGTCGCAAGAAGAAATTCTTGGCGCCATGGCCGAACTGGTTAACGGATTGAAGTGCGAACTTGTGCAAAAAGGTTTCAAGGTTGTCGGTTTCGGCACAGGCGCGCCAGGACCGGCCAACTTTGACACCGGCGTGATTGGCGAAACACCCAACATGCCAACCATGCGCGGCTGCCGGTTAAATGACGAGCTTTCCAACCGAACCGAACTGCCGGTCAAAAGCAACAACGACGGCAATCTTACTGTTTTTGGCGAAAGCCGACACGGAGCAGCCCGGGGCTACAAGAACGTGTTCGGTAACACGCTCGGCACGGGTTTGGGCGGCGGACTGGTCATCAATGACGAAATCTATACCGGAGAAGACTTCTCGGCCACCGAACTCGCCAAAATGCCGACCAGTGTCGGAAGCCTCGACAACAGCACCATTGAGCAACTAGTTTCGACCGGTGGTATTATGGCCCGTTACCATAGCCTTACCGGTCAGCAAGCCGACCCGAAAGAAATTGAAGCTCTGGCTAAGGGTGGCGACAAGAAAGCTCAAAACACTTACGACTGGTTTGGCAAATGGCTCGGTTTTGAACTGGCCTGGGTTCAGGGTCTGTTGGCGCCGGATATCATGGTAATCGGCGGCAAAATCGCCAAAGGCTGGGACTTGTTCGCGCCGGCAATGTTTGCCATGCTCCAGCTTCACACCTGGAAAAAGGATGTGCTTGTCGTGCCGGCCGCGCTCGGCGAAGCCGGTCCCATTATCGGCGGCGCCTCGCTCTTTTTGGGATAACACCCAATAAATTCGGAGGGGATTTGATTTTTGCTATGCAGTGGCGACTGATGTTTGCCACTGTTTTTTTAAATTTGTGATTAAGTTTATTTTCGTTTATAATAAAAGTAGACAAAAGTGGACAAAATATTTTTAAACAATTTATGACAAAATTTTTAAAACCTAAAGACTTAGCCGAATATTTAGGCGTGAGCAAAAAAACCATTTTTCGCTACCTTGCCTCCGGCCAAATTAAGGCCATAAAAATCGGCCAATGGAAAATTGAGCCGCATGATTTTAATAAATTTTTGAAAAAAAATTTAATCACCAAGAATCGCCAGGCCGTCAAACTAATGCGCCCCCAGGCAAAAACCGCTTTTAATCTGCCGCTTTATCTTTCCCCGGTCGCCGCCGGCTTCCCCTCCCCGGCCGAAGATTTTATTGAAGACCGGCTTGATCTAAATTTATATTTAATCAAAAATCAACCGGCCACCTTTTTAGTCAAAGTCCAAGGCCATTCCATGATTGGTGCCGGTATCAATGAAGGTGATATCTTGGTAGTTGATAAATCACTGCCCAGCCAAGACGGAAAAATCGTGATCGCGGTTTTGGACGGCGAATTAACAGTTAAACGCCTGAAAAAAATAAAAAATCAACTATACTTAATGCCGGAAAACCCCGACTACCAACCAATTGAAATTAAAAAAGAATCAGAGTTAATGATTTGGGGCGTGGTAGTTGGCGTAGTCAGAAAATTATAATAGACCGATGCTAATTTACGAATGCATACGAATAATACTAATTCAATAATATTCGCATCATTCGCATTTATTCGTATTCATTAGCATCGGTTAATAGTATCGCGAAATATGTTTGCTCTGATTGATTGCAACAATTTTTATGCTTCCTGTGAAAGACTGTTTAATCCCAAGCTGGAAAATTTCCCGGTTGTGGTTTTATCTAACAACGACGGTTGTGTTATTGCCAGATCTGAAGAAGCCAAAAAACTTGGTATTGCCATGGGCCAGCCTTATTTTGAAATCAAAAAACTAGCCGAGCAAAAACTGGTACATGTCGCCTCTTCCAATTTTTCCCTTTACGGTGATATTTCTCAAAGAGTGATGAATATCTTGCATTATTTTATTGACGAAATAGAAATTTATTCCATTGATGAGGCCTTTATTAATTTAGACCAAATTAAAAAATCGGATTTAACTGCTTTCGGTTTAGATATCAGAAAGACTATCAAACAGTGGACCGGCATTCCCGTTTCCATCGGTTTGGGATCAACCAAAACTTTGGCCAAAGCCGCCAGTAAAGTGGCCAAAAAACAACCTCAATTTGGCGGAGTAGTAAATTTTATTAACAACCCAGCCATTGATTCTTGGCTTGACCAGATTGCAGTTGACGATATTTGGGGCATTGGCCGGCAATATGGCAAACTTTTAAAAAGTTTAAATATCGCCACGGCCCTGGACTTTAAAAAGCTACCGCCCGATTGGATTAAAAAAAATCTAACCAGCGCCGGCCTGACAACCTGGCAAGAAATTAACGGCCAAGCTTTGGTTGATTTTGAAAAAGAAAAAAGTCAAGCCAAAAGCATTATCAGTTCACGATCTTTTAAGCAGCCTATTAGAGAACTTGGTGCGTTAGAAAAACTCGTTGCCAGCTACACGGCTCGCGCGGCGGAAAAACTCCGAGCTGACCGGCTCAAGGCCAAAGAAATTTCAGTTTATATCCGCACTAATCGTTTTAACCGAGAAAACTTTTATTTTAATTCGACTAAAATTAAACTGAACCCACCGACCGATTACTCCCCCGAATTAATCACCCAAGCGCAAATAGCTTTAAAAAAAATTTTTAAACCGGGTCTGCCTTATAAAAAAGCCGGCATTAGTCTGACGCAATTGGTGGATAAAAATTGTATTCAACCGAATTTATTTGAAAATAAAAACTTAGAAAATAAAAAAGAGCGCCTGATGCGCTGCTTGGATAAACTTAATCAAAAATTCGGATCTAAAACCATTGGCTCGGCGGCGGAAAGTTTTTGCGGCGTCAGCTTTTTGGAACAAAGTTTTAAATCTCCCAGCTACACCACCGACTGGCAAGAATTATTACTGGTTAAGTAATTTATTTTTGCGATCGCAAAGCGTTAACCGGGTCTAAACGGGACGCGGTTAAGGCGGGAAAAACGCCAAAAACAATGCCAATAAAAAACGAGACGCCAACCGCTAAAATAATTGAGAATGGTGAAACAACAAACTTCCAGCTCAAACCCTGAGAAGTGGCGACAACGGAAATCAGAAAAGACAGCAACACGCCAAATACCAACCCCAGAATCGCGCCCAAAAGTGTAATGACAATAGCTTCCCAAAGAAACTGCCACAAAATATTTCTGCCGGTAGCGCCGAAAGATTTGCGCAAACCAATTTCATAAGTTCTTTCCGTGACGGAAACATACATGATATTCATAATCCCTACGCCGCCAACCACCAAAGAAATACCGGCGATAGCCGCTAAAAGCAAATTGATCGCGCCAAAAATCGTATTATACATATCCATGGCTTCAGCCATGCTCATAACCGCGAAATCATCTTTATTGGGATCGGTAATGTCGTGGCGTTCACGCAAAAGTGCCACCAATTCCGCGCTAGTTTCATCCGCTAAATTTTTATCAATAGCCTCATTCATGATGTTGACTACATAGTCCACACCCATAATCTTTTTTTGTAATGTCCGAATCGGCACGTAAACCATATTATCCAAATCAAAAAAAGCAATCGAACCGCGCTTGTTCATAATACCGATAACCATAAATTTTTCCCGACCGATTTTTACCATCTTACCGATCGGATCCTGACTGCCAAAAAATTTATCCTTTACGGTCAAACCGATAATGGCCAACTGCGCCAAACTCTTATCCTCTTCCTCAGTAAAAAACCTACCGGCGGCCAAACCAGTTTTATCCAAATCATTATACGAAGAGGTCGTGCCCCAAAGCATGACTTGTTTATTTTCATCTTGATACGACATAACCTGCATACCAATCAAATTGGAATAATTATTCCTAATATTTGGCACTTTTTTCATCGCCTCGGCATCATCTAAAGTCAAAGTGGTAATGGTAACGCCCTGGGCCATACTACCGGCATTCTCGGTCGAAACTTGACTGGTGTTGGGAACCTTGACCTCGACTTGGATCATGTCCGTGCCGAATTTTTCAATCTCACCGGTTACATACGACTGCAACCCGCCGCCGGCTGACATGACGGTGATTACGGCCATAATCCCAATGACAATACCTAAAATTGTCAGAAAAGTTCTGACTTTATTTCGCTTCAAAGAAGCCAAAGCAATTTTTAACGGCTGAAGTCTCATTTTGTAAGTTTATTCATAACGCAAGGCGGTAATTGGATCAAGATTGGCCGCCTTATAGGCCGGATAAATCCCAAAAACCAAACCAATACTAACGGCAATACCGCAGGCTAAAACAATTGAAGAAATCGATACCACAAAATCCCATTGATAACCAAGATAGCGCGCCACCAGGGCTACCAAAGCCGAAAATAAAAAGCCCACGGCAATACCGATTATGCCCCCACCCAAAGATAAAACTATAGTTTCAACTAAAAACTGACTTAAAATATTTCCCCGGCGCGCTCCCACCGCTTTTCTCAAACCGATTTCTCTGATGCGCTCATTAACTGATACCAGCATAATATTCATAATCCCAATTCCACCAACCAATAAAGCAATGGCGGCGATAGCCGCAAGAAAAAATTTTAAAGCATTGGTTACGCCGGTAAAGACATCCAAAGCTTGCTGCATGCTGCGCACAGAAAAATCATCAGCCACCGTACCGGTCAAATCATGCTGCTCCCGCAGTGTGGCTTTAATATCTTGAATGGTTTCGGTAATATTATCCGATGAATCAACCTTGACGCGAATATAGCCCAAATGATTCACTCCTAAGATTATTTTCTGAGCGGTTAAAAGCGGAATAAAAATTTGATTGTCTTGGTTCTGAAAAGCGACCGAGCCGCGCTCCTTCATAACGCCAATTACGCGAAAAGTTTCGCGCTTAATTTTTACCGTTTGACCGATAGGATCGGTGCCTTGAAATAAATCTTTAACTACTTGACTACCCAAAACCACAACCCGAGAAATTGATTTTTCTTCTTCGACGGAGAAAAATAATCCCTGTTCCACGATGGCATCCTCAACGCTAGTATAACCGGCCGTCGTGCCGGTAAAATTAGTATCAATGCTGCGATTGCCCCAGGCAATCGTGCCGGTCCCCTTAACATAAGACGCGACCGCCAGCGCGTGAGGAACTTTTTCTTTTTTGGCAATCGCCACGGCATCGTCATATTTCAAAGTCGTAACGGTTACACCCATAACTGATGCCGGCGGGCCTTCTTCATCGGATGCGCCCGGCAAAACCCCGATCAAATTCGAACCCATGCCTTTGATTTGATTTAAAATCAAACTTTGAGCACCGGCACCGACGGCCATAATAATAATCACCGAAGAAATGCCAATAATCATGCCCAGCATGGTTAAAAATGTTCTCATCTTTCGGGCAATCAAGCGCGAGATTGAAGATTTAACCGTTTCAAATATCATAAAAATTATTTTCTTAATTCGCCGTCTTTAGCCGTGCGCCGATGAACAACAACTTCATCCGCCAAAATCAAACCGTCGCGAATTTTAATAATTCTGCGCGCGTGGTCGGCCGTGTCCTGCTCGTGAGTAACTAAAATAATAGAATGGCCGCTTTCGTTCAAATCTTCCAAAATCGCCATGACCTGCGTGCCTGATTTTGAGTCTAAATTTCCGGTTGGCTCATCGGCAAAAATTACCTTAGGATCATTAACCAAAGCCCGAGCAATCGCCACGCGCTGTTGTTCGCCGCCGGACAATTGATTGGATAAATGATTGATCCGATGATACAGGCCGACCGCCTTAACCGCGTCTTTGGCTTTTTCGTCCATGGCTTTAACGGAAATACCGGAGTAAATTAGGGGCAATTTCACATTTTCCAGAACCGTAGTACGCGGTAAAAGGTTGTAACTTTGAAAAACAAAACCGACTTTTTTATTGCGCAAACCGGCCAATTCGTCATCACCGAATTCCGCCACGTTGCGGCCTTCAAATTCATAAACTCCCGAAATTGGCCGATCCAAAAACCCCAAAATATGCATTAAAGTCGATTTGCCGGAACCGGACGGACCCATAATGGCCACGAATTCGCCGGCGGCAATTTCAAAACTGACACCGCGTAAAACACTGGTGGTTACTTCATCGTTAATATATTCTTTTTTGATATCCGCTAATTTGATTAATGTCTGTTTCATAAAATTGGCTAAATTTTAAAATATTATTCTAACTTCTAAAACTGCTAACATTTTAGCACAAATATCCCTGTCTTGCCCAATAAGAAAAGGGGTTAATTTGGCAGTCTCTGACTTTTTGTCATTGACTTCAAATTAACCCCTTGGTTTTTTTCTGCCCTCCTTTCACAAGTTGGCGAACCCAGCTCACGAAGCTCCATTCGTCAGCCCCTGCCGACGTTTGCGCGTTGCTTTTTGCTGCGTTTGGCCACGACCGCCTGGCCCGGCTTGACTTCTTCCAAGGCTTGCTTGGCTATCGTCGTGTCGGGTTGTTCGATGGCCACTTCGTCGTGGTGAACGGCTTCCACTTCCTGCACCTCCGTGCCCTGGGGCAGTTCCTGCGCGGGAACGTGAATGGCTTCGGGTACGGCATTGGCCGATTTCAGCGCAGCGTGTAGGGCTTCGCCTAGCTGGCCAAAGCCGCTGCCGCTGATCGCGGGCGCAGGCGCCTGAACGACCGGCTTCGGTTTGGCCGCCTTGGTCGCGGCGAACCGCTGAAGCCCCTCCCAATCCGTCTTGGTCAGGAAGGTGTAGTTGACTGCGAATAAATCGCGACCAACCTTGACCGCGATGAACTGGCAGATCGTGCGCGGCTCACTGACCAGCATGTACTCCGCGTTGGCGGAAATATGCTGCCCCCGATGAAACCCCGTTGGCACCAGAATCGAGAAGCACCGGGCCTCCCGATCCATCGAGACAAACACGCACCCCGTGCGTTCCGTCTCGATCAGACAGTAATTTCCCTCCCCGGTCGGAAAGTTGACCATGGAACCCTGAAGGGCGAGGCTGATGTTCCCGTCAACGCGACATTGCGTCAGACCGACCACCAGAATTCCATTCTTCTGGCGATAGATTTGCACAGCCGCCGCCGCATTGATTGAATCCGTCAATGCCATCTGGTAACCGGCCTGGCTGGCCTCATGGATTTTGTTCAACTCGTCGGCCTTGGCCTCGGCCGTGGCCAACATTTCCTCGATTCCGACGACACCATTATCGACGGCCATTTTCAGGCCGTCGACAGCTTTGCGCGCGACCGACAATTCGGCCGGCACATTATCCATGGCCGACTGCCAGGCCTTGTAGACACTGAGGCTGGTGGGCCTCGTGTCAAATACGGCCAACCCACTGTCTTGGTGGGTCAGGCCACACAAGGCCTGCGCGTCGCCGAACTTGACAAGCTGCAAGTTGGCCGGGTCTGACGGGACCAAGAGCACTCGCATGCCCAGCCAGCCTTCGCCAACTGAGACCAAGCCTGCGCCGAAGTCAACTTCGACTTCCGGCCCGCACGATGGATTTGCACTCATGTCGTTTCCTCCAGATAGGTAGGTTCACGTAAAAGAAGCAACCGTTGAAAAAACCAACAGGGTTTATCAACGTTATTTCGGCAACAGGCCGAAATTCGAACCTTGGAACAGCCAAAGTTCGAGTCAAAATTGACTTTCTACCATATCATATTATCATAAAAAAGTCAACCTTGACCAAAAAATTATAGTAATTGACACTAATTTAAAAGAATTATATGATGGCAAAGGCAATGTTTCTATTGCTATCTCTGCACCTTACCTCAAAACTATTTTACCCAACCAACATTAATCTGGAGGATGATTAAATGCCAGAAACCAATGCCATTGCTGTCATGCCGGGCAGAATTGATACAACCGGCCTCTGTTCTGCTTGTAAAAAGGATGTCTCGTTTCTTTTTCCTTTTATCGAAAATGGAGAAATTCCCCGGCCTAATTATTGCCCAAAATGCAAAACACCGTTTCGGGAAGGAGAAATTGACAGGATAATTTTGAAGTGCGGAAACTGCGATACAAAAATCGTAGCGCCTGATGAAATTATTTACTGTACCGGTTGCGGAAAAAAAATTATTTATCCCCCAAAGGATGATGGGCAACCCAATGACTAAAAACGCGGTTGTCCCTTTTTATTAAACAAAAACCCCGGCTATTAACCGGGGTAAGCAGATAGATCTACTTATCTGTTCTTAAAAAAATTTGATAAATTATTTATGTCTTGTTGAGACGGCGGTTTGGTTTTTCTTTCTTTGGCTGCTATTCTGTCTGCTTCGGCCTTGTTCTCTTTATCTTTTCTTAATTGCGCCTCTCTTTCATCTTTGAGCCTTTTTTCCTCAATTAATTCTTGTTGTTCTTCAAGCCATGGTTTTAACTTTTTAAATAAATAAGGCGACAGTTCTTCCAAAATTTCCGGAGCAACTTCCGCTAAATATTCAGGATTACTAAATTGTCCGGCAGCCAAAAGATTTCTCACCCCATGCCCTTTATCTTGATTACCGTTTAGCAAGTCTCGATTTGTTTTTAAATCAAAACCAATTATTTTATTGGTCACCAAAAGTAGAGCCCGCTTGGTCCCATCAGGGTTATATAAAGTCGATGTTTTAGAGCGTGCATTTGATTGTTCCTGACTGTCGTCAATAACCACACCAGTTTTGGCCAATTCAATAAGTCCAGCAGAACCATTAAGTTCTTGCCGACTTGGGAATAAATAATGCTTAACTAATAGCGGCAATTGCCCAGCAATAAAACTTTTTTTAATGCCCTCAGTCTTATTGCTTAAATTGGATGATAAACTATAAAGCGCGTCCTTAATACTTCTTTCGAGCCTAAAATCCTGATCCAAGTCGGTTTCCGATTCTGATTTCGATAATGCCTGTAGTTTAGTTAAAACGTTAAGCCATCTGTCTAAAAGCGGTTCCTGACCAATAACGGTTTCATTGGGATAGCGCTCTAGCAGTTCGTCTTCAATAGACAAAAGCGCCTGATTGCTTTTCGGTTCGTCTATCAGTTGACTCATGGCCAAAACTTCATCAACACATTCATTTTCTTTAGCTTCAACCAGTCTCCTGGCTTGGCCTAAGCTTTGACAACCAAAATGTTCCATCGCTTCAAGGCATTTACCGGCCATTTCGGTTACTTGACCATTTTCATCTAAACAATCAAATACCATCAGTTCTTTAACAACAGTTTTTTCAAGCTTCTCGGCCGATTTGGGATACCACTTTTTAACATTTTCTCGCAACTTTTCTACCCATAGTGCAACTGGTTGACTATTCTTTTCTTTAAGTGCTTCTAAAACAAAACCGTCAAAATCAGCTAAATAATTTTCGTCTGGTATTTCTTTGCCATAAGTCACGGGACGTTGATGATCGTCAGTGGCATATTTATCATACAGAGGAATATAGCTATTGCTAGCCTCACGCCGACGGGCAATCTCTTCTCGGCTCGCCATCCGTGTTGCCATTACTAATAAACCAGAACTCAAATCGATGCCAGAAACGGTCTGTAAACCGCTATCTAGGAGTACAACATCTGGCTTTGGTCTCTGACGTCCACCCTGATTGGAATTGTTATTTATTATCTCATTTCGTTGTCCAAAAAATTTTTCTGCTGATGATGAAGTAACAGCAACTCGTCTTTTGAAATATGGCGCGTTAAATTGTCTTGATTGACGAGCCGGCACATATTCTTTGACTACATCAATCTGACGATTAGGCTGGCTACGGCCAATCACTTTGGCTACTTTATCAACAACCCCGCTTGAAGGCGCCATAATCACCATATCTTTTTCAACTAAAGCCCTAACGTCATCGTCTATTTTATTCTGTTGGGCTAATTCATCAAACCAAGCAATCACTTCACGCGCCCGATCTTCTAAATTCAATTGGCCTAAATTTCTAACGCCTAATTTACCTTTAACATATTCAGCAAACTCAGACGGCTGATCGGGTGGAAACTTCACGCTAAAACCATCAATTATATCATCTTTAAATTTATCTAAACCAATCAATGATTCTCTTTCTTCCGGCGATTGGGGCATTTGATTAATGAATTCCCTGTCCATGTTTTTTATCTCTAATTCATTGATTAACCGGCATAAAAGATTCCGAACTGATAATATCAGCTTCCGGATAAATCTCCACGCTTGATACCGCCGGTAAAGATTCATACCAGCGCATCTCGACTTCGCGCGTTTCTTTAGATAACAAGTTATCCAAAGAAATGTAATTGGCGCCAACCGGCGAAGTACCATTGAGTAATATCATATAAACTCCCACATGCCAATAACCATAGGCGCTGTCATTCAAAATTTTAAAATTCAAAATGCTAACCGGCAAATCGCCTTTCACGCCCGACTCCCCGGCAGCTTTGAAATTAATGTCACTGACTTTAAATTTTAACCGCTGACTGCCATAAACAGAAAAATTATTAAACCGGCTCCAATCTACTTTAACGATTCTGACAGAGGCCCCGGCCGCATCCGCAATCTCTTGACCAAAGATGCCCAAATATTTTTCCTCACCGGCGTAAACATACCCGGTTTTTTCCGCCAAAATCTGATCATTTACTAAAAGCTGATAAGTAACATTGAGGGCCACAAAATTATTATTGGGATTTTTTACTTTAAAGATAAAATCATATTTTCCCTCCCCGTCTTTTAAAGCATTCGAACTGAGAATTTGCAAATCTTGGGGTTTCTGTGTTTGGCGGAAATAGCTATAATCAATCAAATTATTTGGCAAATTGGCCAGATCAGCTTGCTGAGCCTGGTCGTTAATTAAAATAACTACCAACCGATAAATCGAATAACTATATAAAATAACGCAAAAAGCTATCAACACACCAACTAAAACCTTTTTTAACTGGAGCTTATGATTTATATACCAGTAGCTGACTTTTAGTTGCCAGTGACTAATTTGTCCGGGTGGTTGAGTGTTTGGAGTAGCCATAATAATAAAAATTAATACTTTTATTATAACATATTCTTAAAAATCCCACACTTAAATTAAAATTGTTATTTTATGACTCTTGGATTCTTTTTGTTCAATTTTGCCCTTGAACCTTTTATGATTTTCTGCTAAAATATAAGCAGTGAAATCTTTCTAAATCTAAGCAATATTTCGCCAATATTTATAGGCTAAACCTATATTTTTATTGGTTTAAAATTTATGGCAAAAAAATCACAAAATAACAGTGAATATTCCGCGAAACAAATTACCGTTTTGGAAGGCTTGGAACCGGTTCGTAAACGGCCAGGCATGTATATCGGCAATACCGCTTCCGAGGGTTTGCATCATTTAATTTGGGAAGTTGTGGATAATTCCATTGATGAGGCCATGGCTGGTCGCTGCGACCAAATCGACGTGGAAGTTCTGCCCGATGAGATGGTTTCAGTCGCCGATGACGGTGCCGGCATCCCAGTTGATATCCACAAACAATATAAAAAATCCGCCTTGGAGTTAGTTCTAACCAAACTGCATGCTGGCGGTAAATTCGGCGAAGGCGGCTACAAGGTCTCCGGCGGTTTGCATGGCGTTGGCGTTTCCGTCGTTAATGCCCTATCCACTTATTTAAAAGCTGAGGTCAGACGCGAAGGCAAACTTTGGATGCAAGAATACAAAATTGGCCATCCCTTAAAACAGGTTAAAGCCGTTGGTAAGGCTAGTGGCACTGGCACTAAAATTACTTTTAAACCCGATGACACAATTTTTACGGTAACCAAATTTAATTACGAGACCATCGTCGATCATTTGCGCCATCAAGCCTATTTAACCAAAGGCATCACTATTACCGTCGCGGACAAACGCGTGCCGAAAAAAATTTCGCGGTTTGGCTTTCACTTTGAAGGTGGTATTGCTTCTTACATAAAATTTTTAAATCAGCACACCGAACCCAAACACGAAAATATTTTCTATATTGATAAAGAGCAAGACGATACGCGCGTGGAAATCGCTTTACAATACACCAACGAATACAATGAAAACACCTTGGCTTTTGCCAATAACATTATTAATCCTGAGGGCGGCACACACCTAATCGGCTTTAGAACCGCTTTAACTCGCGCCATTAACAGCTACGCGCGCAAACAAGGCTTTTTAAAAGAAAAAGATGATAATCTTTCCGGCGAAGATTCCCGTGAAGGTTTGACGGCCGTGGTTTCTATTAAAATTAAGGAGCCACAATTCGAAGGTCAGACTAAGGCCAAGCTCGGCAACGCCGAAGTTAAGCCGATCGTGGATAATGTCATGTATGAAACTTTTGCCACCTGGCTGGAAGAGCACCCCAAAGATGGCGAAGCGATTGTAGGTAAATGTATTTTGGCTCAACGCGCTCGCATCGCGGCGCGCACCGCCCGAGAAACAGTTTTAAGAAAAGGCGCCTTAGAGGGTATGACTTTGCCCGGCAAGTTATCCGACTGTTCCTCCCGCGATGCTTCGCGCTCGGAATTGTATATTGTCGAGGGCGATTCGGCCGGCGGTTCCGCCAAACAAGGCCGCAATCGCGAATTTCAAGCCATTCTCCCCTTGCGCGGTAAAATTTTAAACGTCGAGAAATCACGTATTGATAAAATGCTGGCCAATAACGAAATCAAATCTTTGGTTATTGCCTTAGGTACTAACATCGGCGAAATGTTTGAGATTGATAAATTACGTTATGACCGCATTATTTTAATGACTGATGCGGACGTCGATGGCGCCCATATCCGCACCCTGCTTTTAACCTTATTTTATCGCTACTTCCCTGAAGTAATCCGCCACGGTCATTTATACATTGCTCAACCGCCGCTCTACTCGGTTAAAAAAGGCAAAGAAACCACTTGGCTTTTTTCCGATGAGGATTTAGAAAATTTTAAGAAAAAAAATAAAATCGGCGACGAGGCCTTGCAAGTTATTGCCGAAGAGGGCGAAGAAGCGGTTGAGGAAGTCATGGAAACTGACGAGGCCAAAGTGGAAAAAGATAAAGCCGACAAATCAAGCAAATTTAATATTCAACGATACAAAGGTTTAGGCGAAATGAATCCGGAACAACTCTGGGAAACGACTATGAATCCGGAAAGCCGCGTCATGAGATTGGTTACTATTGAAGATGGAGCCAAAGCCGATGAAGTCTTTGATATTTTGATGGGCTCGGAAGTCATGCCGCGCAAACAGTTTATTCACTCACATGCCAAAAACGTCAAAAATCTAGATATCTAAATTTTCATTAAGTTCTTTAAAGCTCCGGCAGTGCCGGAGCTTTATATTTCACAAATTATGAACCAATAATAAATTATTTACATAAAAAAAATAAGGCCGACGATAAATCGCGACCCTAAAGCATTGGTTTTTAACTTAAAATGGTAGGCGGTCTGCCGCGAGTTCCTGTCGGAACTCTTCAACCTCGGCCGGCGTGATTTCGCCCAACGCCTCGGCGGGCAAATCCAGCCCAGCCGGTTTAATCGCCGTGACCGTAATCCGATTCATATTATCGCATTCAGGACACACGATAAATATTACCATCACCTCGTCATTGACCAGCCGTTCACATTCGTTGTCGGTAACAGTAAGACCAAACTGAATGGCCTGACCACATTGACGACAGCGAAACACCAAAACAATTTTTTTCACAATAGACCTCCATGGCTAAAACCCAAAATAGCAGACAACAAAAAATCTAATTTGCGTATCGGCATCGCGAACCGATTTGCTGTTCAAAAACAAAGGATAATTACTAAAAGAACCAAACCGGTTTGAAACAACGCCGCTAATTATTTCTACTAAAAATCATCAGATAATACGACAATCTAACATAAATAATCAAAAAAATCAAGGCTAACGCAATGGATCAAGGTAGCAAACTGCCGTATCATATATAGCCCCTTGACTTTATTAGATTAATTGTGGTAGAATAATTAAGTAAATTAAATAAAGCCCAGCGACGGGCTTTTTAAAAAACTTTAAAAAATCAATTGGTAATCATAAGCGAATAATAAACAAAAATTATGACTATTTTTGAACGCCTCACTAATTACATCAAAACCTCCCACCAAGAACTGAAAAAAGTCGTTTGGCCAACCAAAAAGGAAGTAATCCAACACACCCTCATGGTCATCGGCATCAGCTTGGGCGTGGCCGCTTTTTTGGGCATTATTGACTATATTTTAGTCTATATCATGGGAATTATTATTAAATAACAAACGCGTATGCCAAAACAAACATTACAACAAGGCCGACGCTGGTACGTTATTCACACTTACTCCGGCTACGAAGAAAACGTTAAAAGAAATCTGGAACAGAGAATCGAATCCATGGACATGGAAGATAAAATTTATAATGTTTTAATTCCGACGGAAAAGAAAATTAAGATTAAAAACGGCAAGCGAAAAGTTACGACCGAAAAAATATTTCCGGGTTATGTTTTAGTGGAGATGGTGGTAGATGATAATTCCTGGTACGTAGTAAGAAACACTCCGAACGTAACCGGTTTTATCGGTTCCGGCACCACTCCGACGCCAATTTCCGATCAAGAAATTAAAAGTTTGCAAAAACGCATGGGCGTGGAAGAGCCAACCTTTAAAATTGACGTTTCCGTCGGCGAGCCGGTTAAAATTGTGGACGGGCCGTTTAAGGGTTACGAAGGCAAGGTTAATAAAATTGATGAAGATCGCGGTAAAATCAAAGTTTTGGTTAATATGTTCGGCCGCGAAACGCCGATTGAACTTGATTTCTTGCAAGTAAAAAAAGTTTAGATTTAAAATGAGGATGAAAGTCGTTGACTTTCGCTTCTATCCTCAATTTAATAAATAATAAATTATCAATTAATAAAATTATGGCTAAAAAAATAAAGACAGTCATCAAATTACAGATTGTCGGCGGCCAAGCTAACCCCGCGCCGCCAGTCGGTCCGGCTTTAGGTCAGCATGGTTTAAATATCGCGGAATTCTGCCAAAAATTTAATGCCGCCACCAAAGATAAAATGGGCGAAGTTACCCCGGTAGAAATTACCGTCTACGAAGATCGCACCTATACCTTTATTACCAAAACTCCGCCGGCCGCGGAATTATTAAAAAAAGCCGCGGGTATTGCCAAAGGTTCCGGCGAATCTTTAAAGAAAAAAGTAGGCAAAGTAACCAAAAAGCAACTACAAGAAATTGCCGAAAAAAAGATGCCTGATTTGAATGCCAAAGACATCGCAGGCGCCATGAAATCAATCGAGGGCACGGCCAAGCAAATGGGCTTGGAAGTTGTTGATTAAAAAATAAAATAAAAAGTATGGGAAAACAATCCACAAGCGCTGTCGCCAAAGAGCTTAAACAAGTTCATGGCCCCAAAGCCTTATTCTGGTTTTTGACATTATTCTTTACTCTGGGCATTTCCGCTTTTTCCATCGGCGGACTCTGGTTTCAGGTGATTAATAAATTCTTTACCAAAGAAATCCAATACGGCCAGGTTGTTTCGGCTTTTAGTCAAAACGTTTTAAAATGGCAAATCGCCGCCTTGATTATCGCCGTGCCGGTTTATTTTATCCTCGCGATATTAATTCGTCGAGCTTTAAAAAACGGCCAGCTGCAAGCCAACAACAAAGTCAGGCTGTGGATTACATACATTATTTTATTTATCGTGGTAGCCGTAGCGGTCGGTGATCTAATCACGGCGACTTTCTACTTACTTAATGGTGATTTCACCACTAGATTCTTTTTAAAGAGTCTGGCGATACTGCTGATTGTCTCTTGGATTTTTGTCTATTATTGGCTGGAAATCCGATCGGAAAAATCATTAACTACTTCCTGGCTGCCCAAGATTATGGGTATAACTACGGTGGCAGTTATCGTGGTTTCATTCGTCGGTTCATTCTTTATCGTAGAATCACCGGCCATGGCCAGAAAAAGAGCCTATGACGCTACCAGATTAAACGATTTATCCACTATAAAATACAGTGTCGATAATTATTATCAAGAATATAAAAAGTTACCGGATACTTTGGACGCGTTAAAAACTAATAATGCTTATTTAAAAATTGTTGATCCCAAGTCCAATCAACCCTACGAATACCAAGTTATTGATCAGATCACTTACGAACTTTGCGCCAATTTTGATTTGTCCAATAAAAATATCACGCCCGACGCGACGAATTATTATTTAGGCGATGGTCAATTCTTATACGATGCCGGCCGCAATTGCTTTACCAGAAAAGCCAATGATTATTTCAAAGGCAATCAACCGGCTGAAGTAGTACCGGCCGCAGTCAAACCAGTTAACTAACTATTATTGCGGGAGAGCCCAAAGCTCCAATACCGCGAAAGGAAAAATTATGAGTCGTTCTAAACGTTACCAGGAAATGGTAAAAAAGGTAGACAAAACCAAAACTTATCCTATAGCTGAGGCGATTAAACTTGCGAAAGAAACTGCCAACACCAAATTTGACAGTTCCGTGGAAATTCATGTTCGTATCGGCATTGATCCTTCAAAAAGCGATCAACAGGTTCGTGGCGCCATTACCCTACCTCACGGCACCGGCAAAACCAAAAAAATCTGTGCCATAGTCGGAGCCGATAAAGAAAAGGAAGCCAAAGAAGCCGGCGCCGATGTTGTCGGCGGTGAAGAACTAATCAACCAGATCAAAACCACCGGTAAAGTCGATTTCGAAATTGCTATTACCACGCCGGACATGATGCCCAAATTGGCCATGATTGCCAAAATTTTAGGCCCAAAGGGTTTAATGCCTTCCCCGAAAAACGAAACCATTACTACTAATTTGAAAAAAACCATCGATGAACTGAAAAGAGGTAAAGTCAATTTTAAAAACGATGACACTGCCAACGTTCATCAAATTATCGGCAAAATTTCATTTTCCGAAGATAAATTACTTGATAACTTCAATGCTTTTATTGAAGCCTTGAAAAAAGCCAAACCCTCCAGTGCCAAAGGCAGTTATTTGCAAAATATCAGTCTTTCGACCACCATGGGGCCTGGCATAAAAATCCAGTTATAACTTAGCTTAAACCAAAACAAAATCCCCGGCTTCAAGGCTGGGGATTTTGTTTTAATAATTATTGTAAATAAAAAGGACGGCTTCCCCCATTAACCGTCCCAAAAAATAATTTCACATCTTCGGCCTACTTATTGTCAAGCAAGCTGGCCCAACGCTGGACAAAATGCGTATAGTGTCGGTGGCAGTCGGCCCAAGCAGCAATCCTCTTTTGAATTTCTGCTACGTGAGATTCTTCACGGCGTCGCAGGTGAGTTGCCAACAAAACCAATTGCGCGAAGCCGTACCACTCGACGTTTTCCTCAATCTGCTCGTTTGCGGCGCAGGCGATGGCACCCTCGCGGCCGGAAGTATACCACTGTATGGCTTCGACCACAGACCAGATGGGACGAAAAGCCGGATTGCCATGCTGGAAAAAGTTCTGTAAGTATGCTTTCCGCTCATCCATAGTATTGGTATCGCATAAGTTCAACGACAAGGACGAGAGGAGCAAAAATTCGCAGAAAGACTGATAACCGTAAACACTGGCCCGCCACTGCGCGTCCTGTGGCTCCTCCCCCAAGTGAGGCAACAAGTCCTTTGCGGCCGCCAAAACCCCCTCAATAGCTTCTTGAGACTGGCCGGGTCGGGCGTAATTATACATTTCTTCCAGCCGCTGGTTAAACGCGGCCAAGCATTGATCACGGGAGTTATCGGCCAATACCGCCGCCTCTAAATGGTAAAGGGCCGCGCCGGCGAATTTCCCCGTGGCATGACAAACAGCCGCACTATGGTACAAAAGCATAGACAGGAGCTTTCTGGCATCCGGATGGCCAATACCAAGGCTGGCAATCGATGCCCTGATCGCGTCCAATCTGTCGAACAAATCATCGTCAGTGAAATCAACCCGCCGCAAACCGTTGATAACTTCCAGTGACAGCAAAATTTGTTGCGCCGGATCTTGAACAAAACACATGGCGGTTTTGCAAACTTCCGCCCAAAAAGCAGGTTCGTTGTCGGTATACAGAAGCCGCTGGCGAATATCCCAGCAGTTCGGATCCAAACTGGAACGCATGGCAACCATCAACTGCCTGGCAGTGTCATCAGCCCGTTCACGCTCGTTTGTCGTCATGGCCATTCTCCTTAAGCCGCTATTCTTGCGACTCTGTTGTCAATGATACATTTCGCTCCGAATCGTCTTGACTCGGTCGATTTATAAGATTAATGAAAATTAATCAATTTGTCAAGTGCTTAGCTTGCCAAAAAGGTCAATAATTTGTTAAAATATAGTCAATTATTAGACTAACTTGAGAAAAAATATGGCCGAAGAAAGAAAACACTATCGCCCGTCTTGGGATGATTATTTTATGGCAATCGCCAAGATTGTCGCCTCGCGAGGGACTTGCGACCGGTTATATACCGGCTCGGTTTTAGTCAAAAACAATCGAATTATTTCAACCGGTTACAATGGTTCACCGGCCGGCTTGGCTCACTGTAGTGATGTTGGTCACTTAATGGAAGAAGGCCATTGCGTTCGCACTATTCACGGTGAGCACAATGCTTTGCTGCAAGTGGCGGTTCAGGGCGGTACCAGCACGGTCGGTTCAACTTTATATAGTAAATATAGCCCCTGCATTCATTGCACAAAATATATCATTAGTTGCGGCGTCAAACGCGTTGTCGTGGGCAAAGTTTATCGCAATGAAAAAGCCATGGATATGCTCAAAGAAGCGGGCGTGGAAGTAACCGTTTATCAAGAAAATTTCGACTGGACCGATGAATTATTAAAAATATTTTCTGAAGATATCCCGGCCAGACAAAACGAAGGGACGATAAAATTGGAGGGCGAAATTAATGAATAAAATTATTTTAGGCTTGGTTGGACCCATCGCTTCCGGCAAGGGTACGGCCTGCCAATATCTTAAAGAAAAATACGGCGCCGAAACTTTTCGCTTCTCGACCATGCTGCGCGACATATTAAATCGCGTCTACATTGAAAATAGCCGGGAAAATCTGCAAAAAGTTTCTTCAGTTTTGCGCCAGACTTTTGGCGATGACTTAATGGCTAAAACTATTGCCAATGACGTCAAAAACGCGCCCGGCCAAGTAGTGGCCGTCGATGGCGTCAGACGCGAACCGGATATCAAATATCTTCAAGAAATTCCGGGTTTTTATTTAGTGGCCATTAACGCGGAGCAAAAAGTCCGTCACCAAAGAATTACCCGGCGCGGGGAAAATACCGACGACAACCAAAAAACTTTTGAACAATTCCAACAAGACGAGCAGCAAGAAGCCGAACAACAGATTAAAGAAGTGGCCAAATTGGCAAAATTTCATTTGGATAATAACGGCTCATTGTCAGATTTGCAGCGTCAAATTGATGAAATTATTAAACAAGTATCTTAGCTATGAAATTAAAATTTAAAAAATTAAAACCCGACGCCGTTACCCCCAGCTATGCTCACGAAGGTGATGCCGGACTTGATTTATATGCCTTGGAAGACAATGAGTTAAAACCGGATGAAATAAAACGTATTGATTTTGGTTTTGCCTTGGAATTTCCCCAAGGCCATGTCGCGATTATGAAAGACCGAAGCAGTATGGGTAAAAATGGTATTCACAACGTAGGCGGGGTTTTTGACTGGGGCTATCGGGGCGAATATAATTGCACTCTGATAAATTTAAGCGGTAAAAATTACACCATTAAAAAAGGCGATAAAGTTACTCAAATGTTAATTTTTCCCATCGCTTACGCGGAAATTGAAGAAACCAACGATTTAGGCGATACCTCAAGAAGCACTGGCAATTTTGGCTCGACCGGAAAATAGAATCTTTAAAAAAATTTTAAAATAAAACAAAATTATGGGGGAAAACCGACTCATCTATGTTATCGCGATAATCATTATTGCCATAATTATTGTGGCCTCGGCCTTGGGTTTATTTTTTTATTGGTACCGACCCAGCCAGGAAGTTACCCCCTTACCCCCAACCAACACCGAAAGCCCGACCACGGCTCAGCCAGGATTTTTACCTACCACAGCTGAAACCACCAGCACCAATCCCGCCAGTTTAGCCGCGGAAAATTTAGAAAAAGAAAAAAGATTTATTTCTTCGTACTGGCAGGCTCCGACCAGCACTTATCAGGCCAAAACTACGTCCTATACTCTCCCTTTGAATAAGATCAAAGAACAGGTGGCTAATTATCGCGATCTGTCGCGAAAAATTAATATTGAATCGGCTTTGCCGCTTTTGAGCAAAAACGGCTTCGCGGTTATAGCCAATCCATTTAAACCGACAACTTCCGATTGGGAGACGGCTTATGATAATATTCACAAAAGCAAATTACCCATTATTATTACGGCTGATTCTTTAGCGGGAATTTATCAAACTACCCTAAACGTAGTTTACCGAGAAACCGAACAAAATATTTTCTATTCTTCGCTTTGGAATTTAGTCAAAGAAATGCATGATAAGGTTCAGCGGCGCTATTACGCCCGCTATCGACAAATGGGCATTGAGTCAGACACTTTGACCGAAGCCAACCGGCTGGAACTAGCCTATTTATCAGTGGCTCTGAAATTATTGCAACCTGAACCCAATCAGGTCAAGGAAGCACTGGCCGGTGATGACCAATTTTTCTCGCCCCTGGAAGCCGAAACTTACGCCGTAAAAATTTCTACGGACTTAACCGAAGAAGTCAGTGCGGAGGTGAAGCTGATTGACGAGAAATCAAAATCCGCGCGCTCACCGATTTTTTCCTATCAAAAAAGCTACGAAGCTTATGTCATTCCCGCCTATTACCAAGGCTCGGAAAAACTTAAAAATTATTATTTAGCTGCCACTTGGTTAAATGATATTTTATTTCCACTTTGGAGTAAAAGCGACAGTTGCCCCAATTGCTTATTAGATCAACAGGATCATGAAATAAATTTTGCCGCCGCTTTATTATTAAGTAATGACTTGGCCAGCGATCAAAATTTAAAAAATCGCTGGGCAAATATTTATAAAACCGTGGGATTTTTCCGCGGCATTGAAACCAACTCAACTTATTTATACTACGATCAAGCCCTGCAAGATCTTTATGGAAAAAATTATGATTTGGATAAAATATTTTCTGTTAATGCCGACGACAACAAAAAAACTATCGCGGCCATTCAAAATAAAATAAATTCCTATCAGTTCCCCTCTGCTTTAAGCGGCAATCCTCTGACTAAAGAAAATAAAGGTTTGCGCTTGCTGCGCAGCCGTTATTTACCCGAGGAGCAGCTTTTTGAAAAACTCAGCCAGGAAAATGCCGGTAAATATTTGGCCGCTAATCCCAGCTTAAAAATTTTGCCATTCACCACCTGCCAAAATCAGAATTTGGGACGATGTTTTCCCACCGCTCTGGATCTATTCAATTTTTTAGGTAATTCAGTAGCCAAAAACGCTTTAAATACCAGCCAAAACAGCAGCTATGAAAATTATCAAAAAAATTTGGACATTTTTGCGGCCGATTTCAAAAATTTTGATGATCACGCCTGGCACGACAACGCCTACCTTTCCCTACTGTATTCAGTCAAAACTTTGAACGCCAAAAAGGGCACGGGCTTTCCAGCCTTTATGCAAACCGCGGCTTGGCAAAATAAATCACTAAATACCCAGCTGGGATTTTGGACCAATTTTCATCAAGAAATTGATTTGGAAAAAGGCAGAATTACCACCGAAGCTAATGTTTACACTCATTTTCCTTACGGTTATATTGAATTACAACCGGAATTTTACAGTGAACTCAAATCAAACGTAGAAATGATCATGAATGGATTCTCCAGCTTGCAAATCATCCCGCCAGTGAGCAAGTCATATGAACGACTTAATAATTTGAAAATACTGCTTGATAACGCGGTCAGACTTTCAAAAAAAGAAATGGAAAAGACTTCTTCGTTTGACAAAAAAGATTATGAATTCATTAATAAATTTTCCAGTCAGATTCGATTGATTCTTGGCGACATCAAAAAAGAAAATGTCCAAAACAAATTTTCTTTTGGTATTACTAAAAAAACCCGCGGTAACGTTAAGGAATACATTGATGGCATAAATTATGTGGTGGTTGTTTATCCTGAGGCTTCTAAAAAACTAATCTTTGCCTTAGGCCCGGTGTATAATTACGTCGAAGGTAAAGACGACCTGAGACCGACTTGGGCCTGGCAAAATGAATTTTTAGTTAAATAGCTATGAAACAATACTTAGATATCGTTAAAAAAATTATTGATCAAGGGCAAAAAACTACCAATCGAACCGGCATCGACACTTTGGTGATTCCCGGTGCTATTTTTCAACATGAAATGAAAGATGGCTTTCCCTTGCTGACAACCAAAAAAGTTCCATATCGACTAGTGGCTAGCGAATTGGAATTCTTTATCAAAGGTATAACCGACAAGCAATGGCTTTTGGACAGAAATAATCATATTTGGGATGAATGGTGCACACCATTAAAAGTGCCCTATGCCAATGACGAAGAAACCAAAAAAAAGATGCTAGAAGAAAGAGACTTGGGCACTATCTACGGTTGGGAATGGCGTCACTTTGGTGCTCAATACAAATCCTATGATACCGACTATACCGGCCAGGGCATTGATCAGTTAAAAAAAATAGTCAACGATCTAAAAACCCAGCCTGACAGCCGGCGCATGTTGGTTCTAGCTTGGAATCCTCTGGATATTGATAAGGCCGTGCCGCCATATTGCCATTACGGTTTTCAAGTTACCGTGATAAATAACAAATTAAATTTGTTCTGGAATCAGAGATCAGTTGACGTGGCTCTAGGCCTACCTTTCAACATTGCCAGCTACGCTACCCTACTTCACCTCTTGGCTAAAGAAACGGGATACCAAGAAGGCACGTTGACCGGTTTTTTAGCTGATACTCATATTTATGTTAATCACGTAGCCGGTTTAAAAGAACAATTGTCCCGCGACCCGAATAAATATATTTTACCCAAAATTGAAACGAAAAATTTTAAATCAATCTTTGACTGGCAATACACGGACACGGAAGTAATTGGCTACCAAAGTTATCCGGGAATTAAATTTGAAATTGCGGTGTAGGTAGGAGGTAGGAAGTAGAAATAAATTATTAATCAAAAACATAAAATGAAAATTATCTTAATGATGGCCATGACCGTTGACGGAATCATCGCCAAAAATTCACAACAAAATGCCGATTGGACCAGCAAGGCTGACAAAAAGGCTTTTATTGCCGAAACCAAAAAACATGGCGCCATTATTATGGGTGATACAACTTTTGAAGCCATGGGCGGCAAACCTTTGCCTGGCCGACTTAATTTAATTTTGAGTTTGAACCCGGAAAAATACTCCCAAAAATCTCAGCCCGGTTTACTGGAATTTGCCAAAGGAACGCCCCAAGAAATAATATCACAACTGGAAAACAAAGGTTTTGAAACGGCCATCTTAGGCGGCGGGGCCAGGACCAATGCGATGTTTTTGAAAGCCGGCGTGGTAGATGAAGTCCTAATCACGGTGGAACCAAAAATTTTTGGCACGGGTTTAAACTTTACTGAGGGCGAAGATTTGAATTTAAATTTAGAGCTGCTTGAAAGCCAGGAACTTGGCGACAACGCGGTGCAACTGCGATATCGAATAGTTAAATAAAAAAAGATCCGCGTTTTTAACTCGGATCCGTAACCTTTTTGTCGGACGCTTGAGTCGTCTCGAATTTACTTAAAACTACTTCAGCGGCCCTGATCTCAGCCTCATGGGTATGAAACTCATACACAGAAATCACCACCCAAACAGGAAAACCTATACCAACGATCAGAATAATTGTTGTATATAGGCAGGCTGACTGCAAATAAACACGCGATGTGTACCAATAGAATACCAAGAGTCCAGTTGAGACGATGGCAATTACCGGCAGACCGATAAGCCACGTCCAGCGAAAAAGTTCCGCGGTCAAGACGAGAAAACCACGATATGCCCTGTCCAAGTAAGACATAGCAATAACACAAACCACGAATACCACTACCGATATTCCAAGGTCAAAGAACAAAATATTTTCGGCCATAGCTCACTCTCCTTTTCAGTGTTGGCCTAAATCCCAAAAAATTGATTAACGCCATATTAACATACTAAAATTCGACGGTCAACCCAACCCTTTAATCTATTTTATTAAAACCAAGAAATATGAAATTAGGCAAACTAATCGTTATCGACGGTATTGACGGCTCAGGCAAAGCAACTCAGACCAAAATTTTAGTGGAAAAACTTAGGAATCAGGGTCAGTCAGTTGAAACTTTGGATTTTCCCCAATATACTCAGAATTTTTTTGGCGGCATGGTTCGGCGCTATTTAAACGGCGAGTTTGGCGTGGCGACCGAAGTCAATCCCTATCTGGCTTCCCTGCTTTACGCGGCTGATCGCTGGGAGTCTTCAAAAAAAATTCAAAACTGGCTAGCCGAAGGTAAAATTGTCATTTTGGATCGTTATTATACTTCTAATCTCATTCATCAAGCCAGTAAGCTCTCAGCCGAACAAATTGATCAATTTATTGACTGGGATGAAAAAGTGGAACTCGAAGTTTTTAAAATTCCCAAGCCCGATCTAATTATTTATCTTCACTTGGCCGCGGAAACTGCCCACGAGTGGATTACTAAACGAGGGCAAGGCCATGACGGCCTAGATACAATTGAACATATGAAAAAATCCGAGGCTCAATGCCTAAGAATGGCGGCCATTGCCGGCTGGGAAAAGATTGAATGCTCAAAAGATAACCAAATACAATCAGTTGAAGAAAGTTCAGAATTAGTTTACCAAAAAATTATCAAATTATTATAATAAAACTAGATTTAAATCACAGTATATATATACCCCCCCCCCCCTTAAAAAAAAAGAGTTAAAAATAAAAAAAAAAAACCTTAAAAAATATTTCAGAAATTGTCAAACAACAAAAAACAGAAGCAAAATC
>Ga0172381_10000132_pt1 | contig 85276 bp, 121 predicted proteins | sample Leawel6488metaG_FD_119754 | JGI IMG/M metagenome (GOLD analysis project Ga0172381, IMG submission 119754) | Leachate microbial communities from a municipal landfill in Southern Ontario, Canada - Leachate well 64-88 metaG | ecosystem: Engineered > Solid waste > Landfill > Unclassified | place...
CAAAAGGGCACAACGATCCGCAGCCCATGCCGGCGAAATGAAGAAAATGATTGTCAGGATCCAAAATGCTTTTTTCATCATCCCCCCGCAGCCATCGCGTAGATGACGATCACGTAGATCCCCAGAAGAAAGAGGACCCCAGACCATTGCCCTCTTTCCACCATTACTTTGAGGTCGAGATATTGCCACTTCCATTTGCGGAACAGATCGACAAGGAGCAGGCCCCAAAGCGCCGAGTTTGTCTTGACGACAAAAAGAGCAAGCAGATTGGTCAAGGAACCAGCCTGCTCTGCTTCATCTTTGGTCGCAGGCAGCAAAAAAGAAAGTGAAAACATGACCAGCATGATCACGATTTCAATCCAGATCCTTTTCGCTTTTATCGCAACCTTTTTAAGCGCATCCATGACAACCCTCCTTTAAGTGGTCTGTCGATACCACCGTTTGGTGCCGGGATTGGTCGCAGGGGCGATGATATCAACCCCGTCGGCAGTCGCTGAAGATGCGATGTTGATGAGGTAAGGCCGGCAGACCCCTCCCACCATTGTTATTGCCCAACATCCCGCCCCCAGATCATTGCCGTCGATCCCGTCGAGGGCCGCCGCCGTGCCGCCCGTCAGGGCCGTCCTGTGATAAAACATATTCTGATTTGCCATCGCATCCTCCTTTATTCGCCTTCGGAAATGATCACCCCGGTTGTCTCAAGCACGCATTGCCCACTGTTGCAATGGATCTGGTGCTTATGCTTATTGATCCTGTTCCACTTCTCGCCGCTCTCTTTTTTATATATCTCAACATCCATCTTTTCGTGCATCTTTTTCTCGACAATTGTCACACAATTCTCGATCCTCTCGACCGACTTCTTCAATTCATTATGCCTTTCGATCGAGCCATCTTGCCATACCTTGAGGGCTTTGGCCGCATTTTCATCTTTGGCGACAATAAGCCGTTTCAAATACCAGCCAAGGGAAGGAAGACCAATCACAGTAATCAAAGCGATCACGATGCTTAACAAAAGAGATTCCATAGAAACAGTGACCGGAGTAGGCGAAGACAACATTTTGATCATCCTCCTTTATCGTTTTTCGTCAATTCGTTTGTGATAAAAACCCCACCTCGCGGGCGTTATCAAAAAATGAAGAAGATTGACAAACACCCCTAACGGATAACGCCGAACCGAATACCAATGTGCCTGGATCTCATCGATGATCCAATGTTGCTTTTTAGGATCGATCTGGTGGCCTTGCTCATGCGCGATAATCGCATCCCGCATACACTCTGGGGCGCCTTTCCACACCTTCAGATCAATGGCGATCCCGTTTTCCCGGATGCAGACACCTACCTGTCCGGGCTCAAGCTCGGATGCATCGACCAATTTCGGTTCAATCAGTTGGATCATGATACCCCTGCGATTTCATCAATGGATGTCCAGGCGCAACCTGCGACATCAAGAATGCTCGAAGCCGGAAGCCCCGCAACACCTATTACGTCGAGGATCAACGACGGCCCCGCATATTCATAAGTCCACGAGGCGGCCCCTGCAGTACCAGCCGGTCCATTGCCTCCCGTGCCACCTGCCGCAGGCGATGATCCGGCAGTGCATTCACCTGCCGATCCTGTACCGCCTGTCGCTGCTCCGCCACCACCTGCTGCCCCTGCATACTCGAGATAACCTTGATATACGATTGCCCCGCCAGATGCGCCGCCCGCCTTGCCATTGCTGGCTGCTCCGCCATTGGCTGTAACCGTGCCTACAGTCCGAGTTTCATAAGTCAGGGCAACCGTGCCGCCCGCTCCGCCCTTCGCCCCGCCGCCGCCGCCGCCAGAACCACCGCAAGCATCATAATACCATTTGTAAGTGCGCTGCCATGTGCCGGGAGACCCTGTCGTAGCATCATCAATCGCGGAGTAACCCTGCTAAAAGCTGCCTCGGTCTCAGTGGGGCGGATGGTAGCGGGTTATCCCGTCTGGCGTGTCGAGCGCCTGGTCTGGGGAGGTGGCACTCCCGGGACTTCCATCCGCCCTTTTTAGGGCTTCGGGAACAGAGATTTTACCGCTAACCGTTTACCCTGGAGAGCCTGAACTGCCCCCGGACGCTCCTCAACGATCATTTCCCACAGAGCTACAATCAGATCATCCGTTGCCGGATAAGCGGCGGCACGCTTTCTCGCGATCTCTTCCGTAGTGAGCTCGATCTGAACCTCCGGCCAGACAACCTCCAGTTCTTCCATCGTGGGAATTGGACGGGTTTCGAGTTCATGGGGTCTGATTCCTTCGTATGAGTTATCCCACACAACGGCTTTGTACCCGAGCTTCACTAAACACGCCTGTATGTTCATGTCCATCATGCCATTACCTCCGTAATCTTGATAGAAGATACAGCCACCCCGCCAAACACTCGGGCCGCTGCTGTCCCATTGAAATACATCGCCAGCGAGTCGGCCGCTCCTGCCCGAACCTTGAACGTCGTTGCGGATATAGTCCCGGCAGTCATCCAGTGGCTGAACGCGATGGTGGACGAATAATCATTCTGGCCAATATGGTCGATCACCCCAGCCAATGCTCCTGCCGTGGTATCCTGAAAAAGCGCAACTGAGATTCGTCGCAGTCCGGCAAGGGAACATACAAATACCACATCGATCTTCAGCTTGTTGATTGCACTTTTGGGAGTGATAGCCAATGACATATATTCGTCCCCCTCTGTGTTTTGAGGGATTGTATCATCCAGAGGGATGACTGTGGAACCGGTCGCATAAGACCCGGGACAGTAGGGGGGCGGCGATTGTACTATATCCCCCGTCCGCTTCACCCCCGGTCCCATCAACTGGATTTTGGTAGGCGCATTTGACCATTCGCCGGCGGTTGCGCCGGTGGTTATATCGATGTACCCGAGACACCTACAGGCCACGTTTGAGCGGGCCGTGGTGGAATACATGATGGTCGCCGAATCAGATCCAGACCCTATTGCTGTGGTTGAAACCAAGCTGTCTTCAGAAAAAAGATCGGCAGTTCGTGACAGCGCAAGTTCAACCGTGCCGGCATTGTCGATCGCCCAAATATATATTCGTCCAGGCAAGGCAGCCGTGAATCCCAAGGTTCCACCGGAGGGGAGCACGATTGACAGGGCTCCGGTCACACTTCTTACGTTCGGAGTTCCGACTGTAAGGGTTTCGTCTCGAAATAATATTCGGATTGGATTGGTCGCCGATGGATCGTTGCCATCGGCGACCTTCATGGCCACAGTCAGCGCTTTGCTGCCCACGGAAGCCGCAATGCCAAGATTTTGAAAATTAAGCTTCCAGGAAGCCCCCGATCCGGACACAGTGACATCGCCCTTGTCGCCATCCGAGACGCCTGCAGGAGTGGCATACTCCGGAGCGGTCCCTCCCGCATTTACGGTCATGACCTGGCCAGGAGTCCCCAATGGGGCCATTCCCCACTCCGTTGGCCCCCTGTAGGGGATCCCGCCGCGGTAGACCGGCGGATCCGCGCCAACAGCCTCCCAGATCATGCCCGTGCCCGTGTATCGGTAAAGGGCAGCAGACACGACGGCGTACAGGGAGCCGTCGAGAGAATATAGGTCCGACGGATTGTCGGTCGCAATCTGTGCCCAGGACGTCCCCGATCCGCTATACTGAAGTATCCCTGACGCGCCGAAATCGGCATAAAGGACGCCGGCCGCGACAACTACGGCCTCGGCATCGCTCGCATGTATCTGATGCCAGGATGATCCATCCCAGTAATACGTACCATAGCCTGTAAATACAACAGCGGCGCCGGCGGAGAATGAGACCCATCTGGCAGCGGCACCGGCGTTGATCTCGACCCAGACGGTGCCGCTCCACTCATAGAATTTTGTGGAGATGTTGCGGTAACGATTGGTTGTCAATGAAAGGAAACTGTTAATGATCGCAATAGACGCTGAAAGAGATGCAGCAGATGCGGTAGCTTGCGCAGCATTGGCAAGAGCACAAGCATACCAGTCAACTGTAACCATTGATCCGCCCTGCTCAACAAACATCCTTCTTTCATCCGAAGTCCAGGCAATTTCATTCGTGATGAAATCGGCAGTGGCGAGGGCGGCGGCGGTGCCTACTCGGGGGATTATTGGATTATGGTTAATATCTGTCATCAGAAAACCCCTCCCCCAGACTTATTGACCATATTGTTTGCGCCCAAATCCCTAATGTTCACTCCACAACCTTGAAATTCAATCTTTCCTGAATTATTATTTGAATCTGCATCAAGATATAATCCAATATCCTTCGCGTCAGAATTAGTCATATTTATTGCATCATTAAAAACACTATTAACAACACCATCGCAATAAATTCCGTACTGATTTTGGGTATGATCCGTATTGTTTATTAAGATTACATTCGCCCTTAAAACTACAGAATCGCAATTTTCTAATTTAATGCCAGTTAATTTTCCTGCCGCTGTTTCTATAAAATGGATTTTATTGTCAAAAACAATATTGTTGTCACTATTCGAAATTATAGATATCCCCGTTGCGGAGATTGCATTTGTTCCAAAATCTCCAAATATAGTATTCCCGCTTGTAGTTATATGTTGACCAAATCCAGAAATAGCATTAGTATATGTAGGATTTTCAATAATATCAATTTTATTGCCTTGAATAAAATTGATAATATTTGGATCTGTAGAAGAAGCTATCGCCACGATTGCCGATCCAAAACAAACAATGAATTTGTTGTTATTTATCTTATAATAATCACAATACGCTAAAATATTTCCAGCAAACGAATTAAACTCATTGCCAATACATTCAAGTTGTCCTGTATATGTCAATGGGGTTGATATAAAATACAAAGGTTTCATTATAGCCGCCGAAGCGTTGCCATTACATACATTATGATTAAATTTTAATCGGCCGGAACCAGATCCAATAGCAAGAATAGTATCTCTACCCACCGCATTAATGCGCAATGATTCAATGGTAATATCTGCTGTATGGGGAGACCAAAGGCTCCCAATTGTAATTAAAGATATTTGATATCCTAAATCCACATTTTGACTTTCAATAGAAAAATTTCTCAAAACAAATGTTTTGTCATATGGATCGGATAAACTGGGATTGCTAATATATAAAAGGCGATCATTGGGAGCATTCTTCATAACTACACCACCTTGCGATTCCCCCACAATTTCAAGATTTACATTCGGGATATAAAGAGGAGCAGTTTGTTGATATACCCCATTTTTCAAATACATGGTACCGCCATTAGTTTGTTTGAGTTTATTCAATGCCTTTTGGATATCGGTAAACTCCGCATCATTGTATGTCGGCCCTACAACAACACTATACTTAGATCCCCAGACATTAAAGCATCCTCTGCCGACATCTTCATCTGCTTGAGGCCCGGAGATCGTCGGCTCCCAGCAGTAATTGGTGTCATCGACAGGGATCGTAACAATCGCAGGGCTGAATCCGGCCCAGTAGTCCAGATTGCATGACAGTTTTGTCCACTTCAAATCAACTCTCAAATTTGCGTTGATCTTGATCGAGTCAAGGATCAATTTGGAAGACATGCCCGGATAATAACGATCTCCGACAATCGTCAAGACATCGTCCGGGTCATAAACCATGTGCTTGCTTTTGACCGAGGAACTCGCCGATCCATCTTTCATCAGTTTGCGCTGGTAATACAGGGTGCCGATCTTTTGAGCATGCACGGAATTTTGTACAAAGGGGATCTCGAGGATTTCCGAATCGATTTCAGTTCTGGATCCTCCCCCGACAGCCGGCACGAGCAGCTTCAGAAATTTGTCTTGCGCCTCGTCGACCTGCTGCCATGCAACATATCCGCAATCAGATACCCGATCCATGCTTGTGTCATCATATCGCCACGTCGTATATCCACCGGGCTGATCCTTCAAGATATCGGCCGAGGTCAAAGTGGCAACCGATGCGGAAGACAAAACATGCAACTCGACCTTCTCATGTACCCGGAGTGTCGAATGGCAGGCGTTCAGCAGTTTGGCCAGCACTTTTTCCCGCTGTTCCTTGTACCAAAATCCACCATTGAAAGTAAGGCCCCATGTATCGAAGGTGGCGGCCGATGCCGCAAACGACACGTTATCAATATTGGTTGACTCAACTCCAAAGTCAATCAGGACCTTGCGGATCACCCATGCAAAATTGGTCATGGTCGCAGTATCGGATCTGGAGAATTGTACGGGCGTATCAGAGATCACTTCCCCATTACGCCACAGCCCTCCCGAATCGACATTGCCAGCCTCCTCCGACTTGGCAATAATCGCCTGCAATCCAACATACTGATCGCCGAATCGATCCGTCAAGACGCTCTGCTCAAAGGTATACCCCGTGCTCGACCACTCGCTTTTTCTTCCCAGCTCCCGGGGCGATCTGACCTTGGTCACATTGAATGTCGCAGCCGACGAGTAAGGTCCGAGGATGTAATACCTGCGGGACTGGGTCAAGGTGATCGCATCACCTGCAGCCTCAGTCACAAACCCATCGTCGTTGTCGAACTCGAGGGTGCCCGGGCAAGCAGACAAGACAAGGAATGTTCCGTTATTGGTTGCTGATGTAAATCCGGCGACTCCCAAATACCGGTGCGCTTCAAGAGGTCCAAACCCCCGGGCGGAATCGAGCAGATAACAGCTTGCCCGATTGACCGATCCAACAACAGAGATGGTATCACCCGTTGCCGTTACAGATCCCGATACGAAAACCGATTTCAAAGGGATGTAAACCGTGCCAAAAGGAACCGGCACGCAGATATCTTCCTGTGCATCAACATCGGAGCTGGGGAAGCAATCCTTGGGGTACGCGGTATTGGGATAATATCCCTTGAGATGCTTTTTCAAAAAGTCTTCGCAGACGCATCGGAATTCCTTTGTATACCCGGGCACAGTCGTCTTGATTCGAAGCCGCCAGTATCTGATCGTCCGGGTATTGGTCGCATCGGAAAACCGCAAACTGATCAAAACAGTGCCGCCAATAAAATCCAGATGACTCAGAGCACCATCCCCATTCAACACTGTAAAGTCCAACCCGTTGGGGGCAATGATAGCAGACTCCGATGAGGTCTTGACCATTTCAACACCATCGAAATCTGCGATTTTGAATTCGTACGGGCCTGCCAAAAGCTCGGGATGGAGATACGGCTCAATCACAAATCCGTCAAAGCCCGTATATGAGGCCTCTGCATAAGTTCTGGTCGACCATCGATACGAAACGCCATTCTTGTCTGTCACATCGAAAAGCCATGCGACTTGGCGTTTGTATGACGAATTGACAATCGCAGTTTGCAGAGAGGTCAGGGCGATCATACCGGAGCCCTCCCCAAAATCTTGAGAGAGATTTGATCCACCTGCTGGTAATTGGCGGCCGAAATTCCGCGGCTCAACTTGCTATTGAATCGAGCCGTATATGTGTGGGTATCTTTGGGATGCGCCCAGTAAAACGACTTGGCAATGCCGTTTGCTTTGGCGGGGTCGTGCCAATAATCCATGATGATCCCCGCATCCGACTCGGAGATTTTCGCCCATTGCATCGTGACGTAAAATATCGAGTCGTCTGAAAGGCTGATCCTCTCTTCGGATCCATCATCCGCCTCATTGATGACCTGATCTTTCGTGCCATCTTCAATAAGAACGGCCTGCGGATGAACGTCAAATGTGGCCGCTGTATAATCTGCGGTCACCGGCGATGCGCTCAAAAAATCCCACATTTCCTTGGCAGCCATTACAGACTCCTTACAAATTCAGCAAGCTCCGGGGTCTTTTTCCCGTTCTTGACAATCGCCTTGATCAATTCACGCCCATCGACTTGGATGATAATCACCTGTTGATCTTTGCCACCCAGTTTTGCGCCGGAGATCGCTTTGGCAACCGCGTTTGCGATCAATTGAGGATCCGCTCCGACATCTTTAAGAAACGAAGACCTCTGCGGCTCATAGGTCGGGACAATCCACTCGGGTCCCAGCTCTCCCGCTCCGGAAGGTCCATGAGTCAATCCCCCCTCACCATACCATTGATTCGTGTTGGAATTCCATCGGCCAGTGTAATAGCGAGTTACATAGTGACCGGTGCCTGTTGTATAATTATCGATTACAATCTCCTGAAAAGACAACGTCGGCGCAGCGATAGGAACTGAAACCGCTCTCGGGGTAACTTGCTGCGAATAATTGCCAGACCAAACCGTGCCGCCCAGAGAGAACGTTTCATAATCTCCCACTCTGGATGCGTAACTCGGACCAGGACGCCCTGTAATTTGACCGGTAGCCGCATTGTAAGACGCCCATGCCGGAATATTCCACTGCGGCTCAAACCGATCCCAGCCAGGATAAGATAATACCGGAGCCCCCATTGACGCATTGTAATTTGCGATGATAGATGCCGGCTGTCCCCATCCCGAAGCCATCGCCCCCCAGTTCGATGCCCATGAAGGAGTCGAAGGAGTATATGCACCCGCGTTGCCTGCAAAATCAAAATCCTTCGGCTTGTATATCCCGGCCCCTGCAACAATTTCCTCCAATTGAGCGGTCGTATAAGTCTGCCCGCCCAGAGTGTATTTTCCTGTCGCAGAAGCATTGGAAGCAATAGTCGTTTGCAGATATTGTTTGGTATACCAATCTGTCCCCAATTGATATGCGGGGAGCGATACCTGATTCACAGGCGAGGAAATTGCCGGCATTTCATACTTCGGCGTTTCACCCGGACCGGCAACATTGACCGGTGTAACATTCTTGGTATCTCCGAGCTGGGAAAGCGAGGTGTAGTACGCTCCCCCGGACTCCAATTGGAATGCACCACCTACACTTGCGGCTGCCTCTGCCATCGCCTTTACTTGGGCTTCATTGTAGTATTTCCCATTTACCTCATAAACCTCAGCCTCTCCAATGAACTTGATCAAGTTTTCGAGCAGCGCTGTATTGAAAGCGGTCGCCGCAGAATATTGCGCTGTATCTTTGATCGGTTGTGTCTGCTCCTCCATCGCATCAATGAAACTTTGCAGATATGCAACTTGATCACCTGCAAATTCCGAAAGCACATCATGAAGTGCGCCACCCTCGCTTAACAAATCAGCGATGGATTGCAATTCGGCATTGGCCTCTGTCTGCAATGAAAGCAGAGGATCCTCGGTGTCGGTCTGACCTCCGAGCGCATTGGTAAGATCCTCGAGAGTGCCGCCTGCTCCAAAAATTGATTCCCAGATCGCTTGATAATCGCCCGTATTTCCCCCTGTATAAGCCTTCATATAGGGGAGAAAATCACTCTCGATAAAAGATATGAATTCCTGATACCCCTCAGCTGTCGTCGCCCCTGTGATCTTGGCCTCGTAAACCTTCATCATCGCCTCGTAAGAGGTCGTCGGAGCAAGATCGGAATAAGACATCCTTTCACGGAAATCAGTTTCGGTCTTCAATGCATCGATGATCGCTTTTCTGGCAGTGACTTCTTTTTCGTAGCTGTCTGCAATCAACCCGATATATTCAGACAGATTGCTCATGATATCTTCCGGTGAAAATCCAGCCACAACCGACGGTGATGCAAACATCTGCCGCATCAACGCTAATCTGGTAGCATTGACCTGATCACCCATGCCGATGGATCCATACGCGCCATAAATCGACGACATCAACCCGTTCAGATCGGTCACCTTGCCTGCGTCGGCCAGCGCCTTCAAATCGATGTCTTTTAATGCCTGCGTATACTTTTCATTTTCCTCATTGAGCCTCTTCATGTTCTCAATCTGGGCTTTTTCCATCCTGGCACGTTCATCATCGATCTCTTTTTGTTTGGCCTGCTGCTCCAACTCGGCTCGCCACATATCGGCCTTGTGCTGCCACTCGGATTCGATCATCGTCTGGATCCTAAGCATGGCTGCATCGGCCGCTTCCTTGCTGTAGTAAGTTTGCCCACCGACATGATACTCTGTCCAGCCGGTCCCCGATCCGACCGGCATGCCGGTATACTCACCGATATTCGGGTTGATAATTTTGGCTTGTTCTTCCTGTTGCTGCTCAACCATCCGGCGCGTGATCTCGACCCTCTCGTCGGCCGCCTGCTGCTCTTGCTCAACAGTCCCGTAAATCCACTTTTCGATCTGATCGATTGCCGACTTCTCCAGATCCATCCTGAGCGTTGCGGCCTCATTGACAGTCAACCCTCGGTCAATCATGATCTTTTCTTCGGCATCCAGAAGATCCTTGGACAGGTCGATGGCCTTTGTCTGATATTCTTGCAACCCTTCTTTTTGGTACAGCTGCTGATAGTAGCCGATCAACTCCTTCTTGTTTTTATTCCTGATCTCCAATTCTTTATCGACGAACCACTGCGCCAATGCGACCTTGTCTTTGACAACTCGATCGTATTGATCGTACTGAACTTTCAAATCAACAAGGGCCTGCTCTGTCACCCCCTTGCCGATCTTCTGGACTTCGATTGCCCATTTCCTTTCATTCTCGAGATCCTGATCCTTGAGGCGTTTTTTCTCGGCCACAACCTTTTCGGATTCTTCCTTGATCATCCGATTGATTTCGTTCATTGCATTCTTGTTGGCTTCGAGGACGCGGGCCTCTTCATCGGATTGATCCTTGATGACCCCGTGCTCTTTCGACCATTTCATTGCGTCTTGCTTCAACTTGATCAACTCTTTGGTTCTGGCGGTCTCCTCTTTGATCTGAGCGATCTCATCTTTGTACTGCTTGTCATTTGGATCCAGATAATCAGATTCACTCCGTTTGCTTAAATAATCGAATCCTTTGTACACAGCAAAAGCGCCCATAGGAACAGCCGCAAGCATCCCGACCTTGCTTAATCCTTGCAATGCCAATGTCACGCTGCCAACATCTTTGGAAAATTTAAGAAAAGATAATCCAGCGGTACCCAAAAGCGATGAAATTTTTCCGAGAATAAAAAGCTGTGCGATCAAAATCCCCCATTCTTTGATTTCTTGCCCATTTTCCTTGATGAATTTGGTCATGGTATCAATTCCATCGATAACACTCTTGACGGAAGTCGAAAATTTATGCGCCCATCGCTCCATGTCCCCATTTTCTTGTGCTTCGATAAGTGCTTTTTCCCATTGCTTCAAATATTTAATCAGATCCTGGATAATCAATCCTAATGCAGGGGTAAACAGTTCTCCGAATCTCTCTTTAACAGCCTCTATAAAACGGGGTAGCGAATTGATCTGCTTGCCGACAGTTTCCATAGCAGCTTCATATGTGCCAGCAATCAGCTTGCCCTTTTCCAAAACCTCGTTAAAAGTGACCTGCTGCTTTTCGGCCTCGGTCAATTCATCTGCGGTCCGACCGACAGTCATTGCATACCGATTGAATGCCCCGTCAAGATCAACGATGATCCCCAATTGACGCAGGGTGATCGGTCGCATCGTCGTGATGCCATGGATCAACATTTCCATGGCCTCCGACGAGTTCGTATTGGCAATAACAGCGGCATCTTGGGCAACCCGGGCAAGCTGTGACGACTTACTCAAATCCAACTGCGCCTGGATCATGCGGGCAATGGAATTTTGGGCGGCACCGGTCGTGATGCCCATCTTTTTGACGCCTTCAACAAACCCATCCATCCGATCTGCAGAGATACCGCTGATCCTCCCCAAAGAATGAAGAACCACCGTCATCGTCTCAACCCGGGCGGCAATCAGAGTCGATTCTTTGGTGATGGATTTGAGTTCCTCGTACAGCTTGTAAAGCCCGATGGACGCGACAATCCCGGCCATCATCTTGAAGGTACTGGAAAGGCCCTGCGTGGCAGATTCGAGAGAGGCCACATTCGCCTGCGCAACACCGAGCTTGGCGGCAAGCGCCTGCGCTTCAAACTTCGACAAGCCCATGCTCGTTGTCAGCCGAGTCATGGCCTCCGTCGTTTTGTCGGCGCTCATTTTGGTGGTAAGGCGGGTCTCAAGCTGCTTGACCTGCGCTTCCGTCAAGACAGCTTGAGCACCCAGAGAATTGAGATCCTTGCGCAGCCGTTCAGTGGCGACCCTTGCTTCTTCGGTGCTGATCTTTATTTTGACTCCGGGCATTTTCGATACCTTTCTTGTACTCTCTGATCACAACAGGAAACATCTTCCCTTCCAAAAACACCAGCGATTCAAAATCCTCGTCGGTCAGATCATACATTTCCGCCAAATCTAACATTTCCCGGATCGTCAGTTTTTGCGGTCCATCTTTGGTACCCCGGTGCCCTGAGAGGATCCTCCAAACCTTCCAGACCACGCGATTCTCCGGATACAACTTCGTGCGGTCGCATTCATGGCAAGGAGGATTCCCTTCATAAGTTATTTCGCAGGCTGGGCAGTCGACAACCCCGTCTCGGGAGATCCATTCTGCCCAGTCCGCAAGTTTTTTTCATTGCCCGCCTCCAACGCCTGCTGCTTCTCTTCCATCTTGTTGATGTAGTCGAGCAGCTTGTCGAAAAGGGCGGAATTGTAGGCGTGAAGGATTTCCTTGTTCTTGCGATTGCAGATCATCGGCGTGCCGTCTTCATTCTCGACACCCTTCCAGTCGATGACAGCCTTGTCGATCTTATCCATGCGCATCTTGTAGAAATCGACGTGATCGAATCGCTGATTCTTGTCCCACTCGTGCTCGGTCGCAGCAAGGACAAGTCCGCTCTGTACTTTGGGGGTAAGAGGGGAAATCAGGAAACCGCAAGACGCATCTTTTTCGTCATCGACGACCTGAAAATTGTCGTCGAAGAAGACCCACTTTTCTACCGGTTTGGTTCTGAGTTTCATCACATCCTCCTTTTGAATGTGTCGAAGTAAAGGGCCTTTGGAGAGGGGCAGGTGCCGGGATCACCTTTCGGCCGTTGCCGCGCCCCTCCCCGCTGGCCTGTTTTTAGCGAAGTACGATCTCCACGCTGTCTTCGCCGACGGTCCCCATTGCTTTGAAGGGGATGCTCAATTCGATCGCCGGAGACGCGAAGTTAATGGTAGGGACTTCGAGCGAACACCGCTTCATATAGATGTCCATAATGCTCCCCGCAACATTGCCCAAAGTGAACTTGACCGCGTTTTCATCCGCCGCGATCCCGTCGGCGAAGTATTTCCCGTCGGCCTTGCGGAAATACAAATTCATCGTCGAGGTGACATCCCGTTTGTCGTCGAGGAAATCCTCCGGGTAGTCGGTGCCGACTTCATCATCGACATATTTCTTCGGGGTCTTGATCGACAGTGTGGATCCCTTCTGCCTGACCGTTACACCCGCCACGGAAATGGTCGTGTCGGCGCATTCGATCGGATCCCCGATGATCGTAGGCGAAGGCGGCAGGTACCCCTTGATCGTGTCGCCGGAGGCCCATGCAGCGCCGCAAGCCGCCGCAAGGGTGAGGATATTGGTCGTGCGATTCACAGTCGTGATCTTGATGTAGGTCGATGCGGGCACCCCGGGATTGTAGATGTAGGCATCGGCGGAATAGAGGCTCGCATCGGTCACATGAATGTGGGTGTTGGTGGCCAGAGCAGCGCCGGAAAGTGTGCTGGTGCCGGCGAAGACCATCTTCATCCCCTGCCCGCTCAGATTGCACTTGACAGCGCCTTCGTTGGTGATCTCGACGGATCCCTCGTCGATGGAGCACCCCGTCAATCCCTGGGTCATGTGATCGCTCTGCACCCAGAGGGTAAACGACGGGGACGCGACCGCCTGCCGGTAGAAGATCGATTTGAGCGTAACCGGCTGATCGACAGCGTGGGTTGCCGCCGTGCTGGATTTGTAGCCACGGGTACAACCCGTCAGGGTCGCGGTGGTTGCCGATCTGGACACCCGCGTGATGCCGGTGTAATGAATGTACTCATTGATCGTGCCGGCCGAGGTCATGCCAACCACTCCCGTTTCCGGAAGGACCCCCTCTGCGATGGTTTTCAGCACAACCGTCGTATCGGCTGCGCCAACGGCACTTGAAACGGCTGCAGTGGTCACCGCATTCTTGACCCCCTGCAAGCACTGGAGAAGAACGCTCCCCTGCGGGTCATGCAGCAAATAGCCGGAGGGCCGCAGATACATCGGGAGCGACCACTTGCCGGGCGGCATGGGATTCTGGAAGCGATCCAGAACGTCGAGGGTATCCTTCAACTCTTCCGAGTCGACGAATGCCGGGTTCTGATTGATCTGGGCGTTGCCCGCAGGAAGAATGAAATCCGTCGTCCCGACAGGGAAGACGATGGTCCCGATGGTCGTTTCCAGAGTCGCGAAGACAACCTGCTTTCTGGCGGATCCGATATTGGCGTTTGTGCTCATTTGATACCTCCTCTATCTCTTTTTTTATTCACCAATCCATGTCGTGAAATCTACGGACATAAGGGTATGCCAATATCCATTATCGTCCGCACCTTTGTCATCTGAATCCGGCTCGTTGAAACTGATCCCGGAGATGTCCTTGCGTCGGAAAATCTTCTCTGCACGATCCGCAAGAAGGGATCCCGGTTTGGAGCCCAGCCCTTTCAAAGTGAAGATCGAAACCATGACAACACCTGTTCTGATCCCCACCCCTTGACTACCCAGTTCTCCTATACTGCTGCTACCCATTTTTATGGTCGGCCGAACCCAGGATCCTTGCGGCGGATTGAATTGGTGATTCGGCATCTCAATCGGAGTCGCCGTTGCCCAACTTGCGGTAAAGGCCCCCAGAATTGCGGTATTGATTTCATCTTTGGTCATTTCACTCTCCGCTATCCGGTACAAGAGTTTTCATCTTGCCGACTTCCATGTCGAAACTTACGGTGAATACAGCCAGCGCCACCCGGTAAACGCCCTCTGGAGCCTTTTTACTCCAGCCGTCTTCGATCCTCTCGGCATAGGGAACGTTGTTGTAAAGCCAGATGTCACCATCGCCAACATACCAGCTCCACGTCTTCCCCTTATTTACGAAAGGAACCTTCTTTTTGTCTTTGGAAAGAACAATGCCGTCGGTATCTGCCGGCTCTAAATTTGCAATCCCATGACTGGCCCGATATGCACCCGTGTCAACGGGGGATGCTTTCGTGATGTGGCGGTAAACATCCAGTACCGCTTTCCGCATTACTTTTGAAATCTCGCCGTCAACAAAAACCGCCAAATCCTGCAGCGATCTCGAAAAAGCTGCCGCATGCGCATCAAGGTCTTCTTTTAACTCGGCGGACTCCATCTCATCACTTGGTCTTCTTGGTCAGCTTGACCAGCCGATCATTTTCCCTGCGCAGACTTTCGATCACCTGCTCCTGCGCCGCATTCTTTTCCGTCAGGGCTTTGATCGATGCATTTTTGCCAGCGATCGTTTCGTTCGCTCGCGCCAGCTCATGGACGTAAAAATCTTTGCCTGCCATGACAACCTCCTATTTCACATTCACTTGATAGATGATTCTGGTGCCACCCGGTCGAAGGGGATCAACGGCATCTTCACCGTCAGGGATCCACCGCTTGCTGCCGCACAATATCACGAAAGAGATTTCATCGAGTGTCGGCAATCCGGCTGCGGCCAGGATCAACTTTACCTTGTTGGTCCTGGCCATATAGCCAGCTGCGGTTTTCTCTTTTTGGTTGGCGATCACCCCGATCGTGTTGAAAGTCACCAATGACGAGGTGTAAGCGTCGAGGGTGGCATTGTAAGCGCCGCTCGTGACCGACTTGATCACCTGCATCGACACGCCAACCTTGTCGATCATTTTCTTCGCGGCGATCTGTTTAGCTAACCAGTCCATCACACCCTCAAAACATTGGCGGTTGCTTTATTGGCCAAAAGCCCCTTCAAGAAACCTTCGATCGTCCGGTAGATCGTTTTGGTCGCCTGATTGGCAAAGTACTCGGTCTCGAGGACATCGATCTTTTCCCTCTTGATGTTCGAGGTCAGATTCGACTGTAAAACCCCGGGAGAGAGCGACTCTTCATAAGCGGCCCGACAGCATGCCTTTTTCAGCCCTGCGGGGATCTCCTGAAAGAATTGCTCGTTCTCGGGTTCGATGTCGATGTCGTCATAGACACCACAACGAGGCCACTCCATCGGATCGTCATACTGATACTTGACGCCCTTGAAGTTGTACTCCGAATCGACAAAAGCGCAACCCCGAATGATCGCAGTGATCTGATCGTTGGTTGCAAGGGCGGCCCAGCTTGTCAAACCGAAGTTTTCACAAAAGGCAGAAACTTCGGCGACGGTCACGTATGAGTTTGCCGATGCCGATGCCGCTGTTCCATCTTCGATGACAAGCGTTGCCGCCATTGGTTACGCCCTCTTTCTGCGGACCGGCGCATCCTGCCCTTCAACGGGGGAGGGCGCTGCTTTGGTCGCCTTCTTGCCCTTCTTCTCAGCCACGGGCGGTTTTGTGAGGTTTTCGGCCTGTTTTGCAGCCGCGGCCGGATCCTGGGTGCCGGCAGCAGCGGCAGGGGCAAGCGGCTCGATACCGGCAGCCTGCTCACCCTTCAGTGTGGGAGCGGGCGGAGCGGGCGGCTCCGGGGTCCCGGGCGGATGACGCAAGAAGCCCCTCTTGATGGCCTCGTAATGGTCGAGAGCGTGAACAAACTGAACCCTTTTTCCTTCCTGAGTGTAAGCGTAATACATGGGTAATAACCTCCTCCCGGTTAATGCAGCTCCATCGGCGACATGGTCGTAAGCTGCTGGCCGCCATCTTCCGGGGCGGCCTGATTGGTTTCTTTTGAATGTGCCTCGAACCTGATCGGGAACAACGAATCTTTCAACTCGTCTTGCAATTGATTCATCAACCCCTGCCCGAAATCCTTGGGCACATTTGACATGGATTGGAGCATGGCCGATAAAGTCACGGTGCCTTCCTTGAGCAGCAGAAGCGTGAGGTGATAGAGGGCAAAAGACAATGCCTCGGGCCGGAAGGCGAAGACAAAGCGATTGCCCTTCAAGGTCGGGTTGGCCTCATACTGCTTGTACTTCTCGATGAACTCCTGAGCGGCATGCAACCGCAAGTTCCAATCCTTGATCCAGATGGAATATTCGAGGGCAGCCATTGAAAGGTCGAGGTCGCCGGGCAGATTCTTCACGCCCCGCTCAAGCCACTCGTAGGCTTTTTTCTGATCGCCGATCTGCATATACTGCTTGACCATCGTGTAGTAAATGGTCTCGCTCAGTTTGCCGGTTGCAATCTTCTCACGACCTTCCCAGTACTTTTCGCCCCACTCTACCGCCTGCGGGAAATCATGGTTGTCGGCGCAAAGCTGACAGAGATAAAAGAACGGGGTCATATTTTCGTATGCGCCGGTCTCGATCTGCTTGAGGAGCAGAGTGGATGTCCGTTTGAACTTGGCAGCTTTTTGATCCGGTGTCAGATCGTAACCGTAATGCTTGATATGCATCACGGCGTTGTAAACAGCCTTCCCATTGTCGTCTTTCAGGCGAGGCTGGTTATGAACGATCCCCTTGTACTCGACCGATCCCCTGCGGAAAAAACGGGTGGTCTGGAACTGCATCGACAGGAGACCCTTCTTGATATCTTTGAGCAAGACCGCCGCCGCAGGGAACTGATACGGGATGCTTTGCAACATCTTCCTGACATCCCCATAAGTCTTGCCCGGTTCGAGAAACACTTCTTCATCGGCATCGATGATGAAACACCACTGCCCCCTCGCATACGAGAGGGCCTGATTTCGATGAAGGGAAAAATCGTTTTGCCATTCATGATGGAAGACACGGGCCCCAAAGTGTTTTGCGATCTCAACCGTATTATCCGTCGAGCCCGTGTCTACCACCACAATTTCGTCAACCAACCGCTTGAGCGATTTCAGACACCTCTCAAGGTTGGCACCTTCGTCCTTGACCATCATGCAGGCGGAAAGAAACATCCCGGTTTTCATATCCACCTCCAGTTAGCGTTTGGACAGGTACGCCTTGAAAAGAATGTCGGCCTCGTTGACCGTCCCGCCGAAGACCGTGTAGACCCGCAGCCAGCGGTAGATGGTCCCGCCGAAGTCATTGCAGAACGGGATGATGTACCGGCCGACATCGATGGACGCGACCGTGGAATCCCCGCCCAGACGGGTGTGCTCGAAGCCTGCGGCATTCTGCCCTGCCTTCAGGCTGGCCAGCCGCACATGGGTCGTGAACGTGCTCGTCGAGGACCCTTCGAGACAGATTTCGATGGTATGGCACGAGGCGGCCGCAGCCATGCCGGTGATCGCGGAGATGTCAATGACGATCACCCCGTCGGTATACCCGCCTCCCGTGTCGAAGACCTTGGCCACGCCGTCGACCGTGCCGGCAGCGGAAGCCGCAATCGCTGCGGACCCGCAATCGGCCAGTTTGCACTCTTCATCGATGATAACTTTCCTGTTTTCCAGCATCTTTCTTACCTCCTTCTCAAGGTATCAAATTCAGATCGTGTCGTTCGGATTTGCCCGATTGCCTTACGCCGTCACAGCGCCGTCGATGATCGTCCACAGCCGCGCGGCCGCTCTGGGACGCAGGATCGCCAGCGTGACGTACCACTCAATCCGGGTCCGCATGACCGGCTTGCTGTCCTGCTCGCCCAGATCCCGCACATCCATTTCGGAGTTCTGCAGGCCGACAACCCCGTTGTCCGCGAAGGAGAGACAGTAGATGGAGGTGTACGAGGATCCGCCACCGGAATCGGACGTTTCGCTGAAGCCCAGGATGTCCTGGTTATCCTCGTCCTTGTCGGCGATCATGATGGGAAGCTCGCCGTACTTGGTCACCCTGCGGCCGAATGCATCCAGCTCGTAGGAGATGAACCCGCCGACGGTCGTGGTGCGGGCTGCGGCGGAGATGCGCCGGCGATTGGTCTTGTTCATGAGGAGATGGGTCGGATCCTCGACCGCGTCAATCAGCTCGTCCAGCTTGGCGAGCGTCAGAACGGAGCCCGTGGATGCAGTGCCGGCGTTGATGAGCTGGGTGCCGGTGCAGCGGACCTGGAGTCCGTCGAAGCCCTTGGGATCGGTCAGAACAGAGCCCTTGATGAACTGCTTGGTCAGATTGAGCGTCAGGGCCTTGATCTTCATGCCCTCCTGGATCGCACGCTGATTGGCACCGCCCGTCCGAATGAGGAACAGATCGACATCCAGATCCCCACCGGCGATTGCCAGCGCCTCGATGACCTTCTCGGTCTCGCCCGTGCTCTCGCTGTAGCCTTCGTTAACCCCTCTGAAACCCACACCCGGCAGCTTGCTCTCACGGTCGAACTTGAGGGCGTTACCGGTGATGTTGTCGAAAGGCATGAACTGCATGAGGTCAGAGCCTCTGGCGAACAGTTCCATGACGGTGCCTTTCAGGGTCTCATCCCTTCCGAGTGCGATTTTTGCCGATTCGATCAGTGTCAAAGCCATTTCAATACCTCCTGTCTTAGTTGTGTTAGTTGTCAGTTCTCCCAAACATAAAAAAATCCCGGCAAGATCCAATCCTTTCAGATTAAATCCCACCGGGATTCCGTTTCGACAGCACCGCTGCTTTAACTAATTTTTTGTTCTCGATCCACCGGATCTGATTTTGCCGACCCTTTTACTTCTGCGCTACGTTCGTCTGTCCATCGCCATGGAGAACCCGGAGCCGCTCACCCGGGGGCAGATTGGCCAGATTGCCGACCGGCTTCTGAGCCCCGCCACCCTGATTGCCTTTTGCCCCGCCGCCGCCGCTCGCTTCAAACAGATGCGGAGCCGTCTCGGAAAGGACCTTGGCCCACTCTTCGAAGGTCATCGCGGCCTTGCCGTCCTTGCCGTAGAGGATCTTGTCGCCCAGCTTGGGCACCGGCTTGCCAGCTTCATCCAGGGACCACGTCAGACGGCCACGGGCCAGAATGTCGACCATCGCATCCTTGCGGACGCCGATCCCGGTCACAGCCTTCGTGATCTCGGAATCAATCAGGACTTCGGAAAGGCGGTTGCCGGTCTTTTTGAGTTCTGTGTCTTTGCCTTCCAGAGCCTCCTTCATGGCCTTGATCTGGTTTTCGTACTCTGCCCGCATCCGTTCGGTCTTCTGGGCCACCAGCTCGTCCAGTTTGCCCAGCTCGATCATTTTCTTGTCTTCGAGCTGCTGGAGCTTTGCGGCCATCTCGGCGTGCTTGGTCGGGTCGACGTTCTTGTACTTCTCTTTGAACTCGTCGATCTCCTTCTTCAGCGCGATGTTGTTGTCGCGGAACTCGGAGATTTTGGCCTTCAGTGCCGGATCCTCGTCGGTGTCCAGATGGAACTTCCCATCCGCCCCTGCCTTGTACTGCGCCTTGATCTCATCGCTGAGACCATCCAGCTTGTCCAGAATCAGTTTTAATGCCATAAAAGATATGCCTCCTCCCGGTTGATTGAGGATACATATAAACCACTTTTTTTCAAACGCAAAGATAATTCTTAAAATGGTCGCTGATTGATTTTTTGCCACGTGGCAATATCAACAGGATTGAGATTGGTCCAATGATTGGTGGGATCTTTATCCTTTTGAAAAATATAAGGTTTATCCTGGCCGGCGACAACAACCCGGTGAGGATTATCTCCGTATGCAATATCATCGGGGATCCCATCCAAAAAAGCACCACAGAAATGTTTTTCAACTTCTTCGGTCCCTTTGGGCTGAATTATCCCGACATAATATTTACATTGTCTTTTTTCACAATTGCTTTCCGCTATCATTTACCGCTTCCTCCCCTCTTGAAATATCTTACCATGAATTTTTCAACAACGGCGGGTAATTTCTTTATCGATTTTGTGTAATAAGGGGATGTCCATGCGCAAAACGACTCTGCAAATAATTCAGCGGAATTGGTTGCTGCGTATCTACTGATCTGGGTTCGAATTATATCGGGAGGCAATGCCTTAAAAATCGCATCGAAATTTGCTCTGGCGGCACTACCCAATATATTCTGGACATGATGCCCAAGTTCATGACGGAAAATCCCCTCCGCTCCATAATCAATATTATGTGCCGATGTCCCCAGATTAAATTCCCTTACCTGCCAACCATGACCTCCCGACACATCCAACCTTTTTAAAGTCCCAAAATACACGCCCCCCACATTGCTTGTGGCCGTCGTATTTTTAATCGGCGCAACATTGCCACCGAAGGTAACATTGAAAGATTTTAACCTGCGCTTTTCTGTCCTCTGCATCAAAGTCTCAATCTGCGGAAATTGATCGATTATGTTTGAATACGTTTTGGCAATAGTTGTCAATGCTTGAGTTCTTTGAGCGGGGGTAAGAACAACATTCGGATCTTTATGCACTGCGATCCTGGCGCTCTTTCTATCTGACAACATCCCCATTTCTTTGAATAACTGAGTCCATTCCTTGTCTTTTGCTTTTTCACTGATGGTATCCCATGGCGCTTTTTCTATAATCTGTTGGATGGGAGGCCGAACCAGAGCAGGCGTTGCCGGAGGCAATGTTTTAAATTGCGCAATATGAGTCTCAAGCAATGTCTTTTTTTCTATCCAACTTAATGCCTCCATCCGGGAAATTGCTCCTGCCATCGCAGTAACAGGAGGATAAAGAACCGTCATTTTTTCAAACTCTTCCTTGGCCTTTTGCTCTGCAATTTGTGCCGCTTCTTTTTCTGCTTGCTTGACCAGCCTTTCAGCCTCCTTTGCTTGCTCCAAAATTTTGGTTGTCTCCGCCTCTTTTTGGAGAACAGATGCGGCAATCTTTTCCCGCAGCTGCTTGAGGGTCAAAGGATTGGCACGATTGTCAACCAGATCGGAAACGGAAAGTTTGTTGTCTTTCCAAAGGCTCCACTTGCCCGGCCCGAGAATATCTTTCTGCATCTCTTCGGATTGATCGAGCAGCCAATCGTTGTATGTTTTATTGGCGGGAATCGGGCCGTTGAGGGCAGATCGCATACCAATCGGCACGCTATTGTCAAGAGACTTGATCTGCTCTTTGGTCAGAGGAGATTTCGGGCCAATCAAAGCAGCCCACGATTTTGTGATCGGAACAATCGTCGATCTGCAATTCCAATGAAACGGAGGGCCGCCCGGATATTCAATTGTGTGACCAATCGGATTGCCCTCGAGATCAAATCGCTTGCCATCCAGCGCCATGCACATCTCTGTGGTCCGATCATCCAACGTTGCAACCACTTCGATGCCGTCAAGCACGTCGGCATTGGCCTTGTAGGTCTCGAGCCTTGTAGCATTGGCGACCTGCATCACGCTGGTTCTCACCAAAGAAGTCGCCTCCCACTTAGTAACACTCATGATCCCGGGACTCGTCTTGGTCCCGCGGATCCGATTGATCAAATCACCGACAGACTCTCCCTTGATCAAACCGATCTGGATTGCCTGAGTGCCGGCAGCCATCGACGCCGCCATTTTGGTCTTGACATCATCCTTTTGCTTGTCCCACCATTGGCCGATCCGATTGCCATCGATCATCGTGTTTTCGACGATGGCCTTGACCCCTTTGGAGTCCAGAGTCACCCCGAATATGTCAGCGCCGATGGCATTATTGAAAGATTCTGCGACACCTGCCGAATGTGTGAGTGCGACCTTTTTCAACTCTGAAGAAACTGTATTTTTGATTTCCCCATAATGAGAAGACAAGATCGAATCGATCTCCCGATTCAACCGGGTAAGCCGCTCCAGCTTCCACTTGGTCATGTTGGGTTCTGTAGGATCGAATTTGGCAACCGCTCCGACAATCTCTGCTTGAGCGTTGGCCAAAAGGATTTGGATCTTTTTGTCCAATCCAGCGGCGTATCGATCCATATTTACTTGATCCCGAATTGCGGAATCAAATAACTTTCCCGGGATCGTTTTCTCAGCCATCATTTACCCCTTTTCTATGTGATCGACTGTCGCCCCGTTGGCCCCTTGCGGAGGGATCCCGGTTCCGCCCGGGATAAACCCCGTATCAGGGGAAGGAGTCATCTCATCAATCTCCTTCTTGATCAACTTCTTTTCGGCATCGATGGTCCGATCTGCCGGCAGGATCTCGCCAACCTGCAATTGGTAAAGGAACGTATCGAGCGAAATCGAACTGGCCTGCCATGCACCCACGAGCGCCGTGATATCCTGTGCGGACAACTTCTCGGATACAAATTCCCGATTGAGTTTCAATTCGCATTGCGCTTCGATGGCCAACCACTTCGCAAGATAATCGATTGCCTTCATGATGCCTTGCTCGACGCTGGTGACGATGCTCGCCAAAGTGGCATTGTCCCCCGAATATCGCATCCTGACGGTGTCTGCCGCCTCGGCTGCTTTCTTCTGTTCCTCAAGCATCCGGGCACCGAGGACCGCCATTTGGCTTTCCAGTTTGGTCAAAGAACCCGAAACGGCTGCCAACCCCTGCCCAGTAAACTCGAGGTATCCACATTTGGCATTGGCATCTTCAGATATCCACGCCTTCTGCCCGCCGACGTACAAATTACTATCTTTCGGGAAGCCGACAGCCCACGGGGTCGGAATAGCGCAATAGTGAAGTCCGTGGAAGAAATCCACACTGACCTGCCAATGCTTGATGTTGACATTAACCAGATCCATCAGAGGCGGCACTGTCGGGATCGGATTGTTGGATACTGCGCCAAAGAAAACAAACGGGATGTAGTCAAGATTTTTTCCCCGGATTATGGGGTAGATGTCTTCTCCCTCCTGGATCCATTTGATCTCCTTGCCCTGCCGATCTTCCCTGAAAACCTGCACGAGCAACTTGTCAACCCCGGTCGAATCGTCGAGGCTCAGGATCCTGACCTTGCTTTGCTCGATCATCTCAAGAGGATTATCGGCATCTGGCTCATAAGTGACCTCTGCCAAACAAAGCAAGACAACCTTCTGCTCTGACCCCACTTGCCGAAGCCGGAAATTGAAGATGGTCCCGGGCGCATAAAGTGCGAAATACGGATTGCCCGCAGATGTTACTGCGTCGGGCGCAAGCGAAGGCATGTCGACCAGGATCCCCCAGTATCCAAACTCCACCACCCCCTGAGTCACCATGCGGATGACTTCCTGGATCGATTCTCCGGTAGGCGTTACGTGGGGCAAGATTTCGTCGATTTTGGGAACAGTTTTGATCTGGGGTTCTTTGCGAAGGATTGCGCCGGTCAAACCGATGACTGTCCTTGAAAAGGCATTGTAAAAAGATCCTCTCGCCAAATACTTGCTGTATTCCTGCGGGGTTTGGCCGGTCAGCTTGGGCACATACAAGTCACCCGCCTCTTTCATGGCATCTTCGCCACCGCTGACCGCTTCGATCTTCGCCCACTTGGGCATGAACTTCTTGTAAAAGGTACTTTTGGTATCTGCAATCACCTCCGCTTTTCTAACGGGAGCCTTCTTTTGTCCAGCCATTTGACCCTCCTGTTTTTATCTCCCCGGGATTTTCATCGCTGCTGCAGGGCCATTCAGCACCGCTTCTTGCTCTGCACAATCCTTGCTCTTACCGCTCAATCTTGCCCGCGCCACTATCTCCGCTGCTTTGAGGCTGGCGACATTCAATTCGAAAGTCACTTTGTATGACAGATAATCGCCTGAAAGGGTTGTATGGTCTTGCTCTGCCATCATTGGCGGGAAAACACTTATCCCCGCCTCTTGCAACCCGTTGACATCTACCGCGCCCGAGATATTGACTACCTTGACAAAGGGGTTGGCATCTTGGATCTGCTTGACGGTAAGAATGCCATTGTTGCCGATCTGGATCCCCTTGTCATAATACTCGGCAACGATGATCGCGTCGAGTTTTTTCAGGTCCATATTATTCCATGGTAATAACTCATACTCAACGTTATTTCTCGCAAAAAATTTACAGATGTAATCGGAGATCGGCCCCGATGCCATAATCGCATATTCATCGCCCCATACAGACAGCCCTGCCGCAAAACATGCCTTGGCAATCTTGAATCCGATCGAATCCAAGATGCCGATCTTTGCTTCATCCGTTCCGATCACAGCAATGCCTGCCCGGGCAAGCTCGGCAAGCACAATATCACTCTCCCTCACTTGATCGGGCGACATCATCAATGCAATGACCGCAGTCGGCTTCATCATCATGGCGTCGGTTGCCGTGATCGGCCTGACCTTGCCCGCATTGGTGATGATATCGGAGGTCAGGATCCCGGTACGCGCGTTGGTGATCGCAATGTTTCTGAAATAGATAGGATTGTCTGCAAAGCCCTTGGTCGCATCTTGGATCTGACTGAGAGTCAAAGAGCGATTGTAAAAAAAGATCCTCTTGGCATTGGCCAGCGATGCGGCAATCCCGGTGTACAAATAATTGCCCGATGCATATTCGGTGAAGACGGTGAGACCCGTCAAATCGAGTTTGTATTTCTGGATCAACTTTTCCAAATAAATCAGTTTGGCAAGATCATTCATGAGCAATCTCCGATAAGGTTCTGAAGGTCTGTTGGGCGCAAATCACCTTGCCCAGAAAATTCCATGTCCCTTTGCGACAAGTCGCCCACTTTGCCGCATCTGCCGGATCCATCTTTGGATTTGACTTCAATTCTTTTCTGAAAATCAGATAGTCATCCCATGCCGCAGTATTCAAAAAACAATGGACGGGATGAAAACAGAGGATCTTCAACCCCTCACAATCCCACAACCGCCATTCCGGCCCATTGGTCAACTCTCCATCGTCAGACCAAAAGTACGGCATACGGGTGATCCGCTCGCCCGTCGGATATTTCGCCTTAAACGGCTTGATACCAGCCATGCCGCCCAGATACACGGAAGAGTCGATTGGAATGCGGTATAGGGCAAATACACGAGCCAAACTGGCAGAATATACCATGGCGTGAGTCCTGACCGCCTTTGCCCCCGGACAGATTGCCATCAATCCATCCATAATCGCGGTTGTGTTCTTGCCCTGAGTCGTCCCCTGAAGAAAATTCGGGTGGATCCCAATCTCGACAAACGGGCTCTCCTTGAGCCGGTCAAGGACTGGGCTCTTATGGGTAATGAACCATGTCGACTTGACCCCACGGGCCTCCAATTGATTCAAGACAAAAGCCGTCATGTAATCGGGAGCCCAGTCCTGATCGAATGTGATGGCAATCTCGTTCACCAGCCTGCCTCCTGTTTGAAATCGATCAACGCATCCCTATACGAAAACTCGGGTTCCCATCCCAGATCCATGCGGGCATGAATCGTCTCAAACAGGCTGGATGCCGTCCTGACCTCCTGGATATCCGGCCGCAAAACGATCGTCGAAGGTTGATGATGTTTCGGGGTAAACACATCGATGATCGCCTCGACCTCCTGAAGGATCGTCATGGGCACTCCCGACCCGATATTGTAGTACCCATTTTTGCCCGCGGGTGCGACGGCAGCCAGCATGAACGCCTTGCAGACATCCTTGACATAAACAAAGTCACGATAAGTCTTCGGCGGATTGCCCCATACCTCAATCGGTTCGCACTTTTTGGCCTTGGCGATGAACTGATGAAACGGGGAATTGTATTTGGTGTCGCTGGATCCAAACCCGCGGATATTGGCCAGCCGCAGAATGATCCCGTCCAAAACCTTCTGCCGCGTATACGCCTCGATCATGTCTGCCGCAGCCACCTTGGATTGAATAAAGGGGATCGCATTATTTGCGCCCCACGAGTTCGTGCCGTAGGTCTGACAACCATAATCCCGGATCGTATCTTTGCAGCGGTTGGTGTCGGAATGGGTCATGGCGTAGACCAGCCGCCGGATGCCCATTTGCCGGCAGAACTCGAGGATATTGAAGGTGCCGATGGCATTGACATCGAAGTAGTCCTGAGTGCTGTGTGAATTGATCATCAATTTGCCGGCCAGATGGATCACCGTATTGAATTTGAAATCCTTGAGGAGATCCCAGTCTCCCGTATATCTGACATCCAGATCGGTGCTGGAAGGCGCAAAGACATGCCAGCCCGCGGCCCGCATCATCTTGACCAGATACTTGCCGATGAATCCCCGCCCGCCCGTCACCAATACTCTCATCTTGCTGTCCATGATCATCCCTCCCATTTGAAATTTTGGATTTGCTCGATCTGATTATACGGGAGCACATAGAAATACGGGTAGTTTTCAGCAAGGAATTCTTTGGTTGCAGAAATCGGTTTGAAGACGTGGGTGTAATACTTGTACATATTCAAATCCGCCCCGAACCTGGATTTGAAATGGAGGACCCCTTCTTGCCCCGGGATCGTCGTGCCGCCCCAGTTCCAATACTTGAACCCCTTCTCTGCCGCATCCATCATGGCTTGACATATAAGTGCGTGCATCGGATTGCGGCCCCTGTATTTGGGATCGACCGCAGGGGTCATATAGTCGACCGTTTGGTTGAAGTACTTGAGGAGCAAGGCCGCCATGATATTGTCGTCCGGATCGGTCGCATAGTAGAACTTGAACTCTTTCTCATGCTCGAAGGTTGACGTGATGATGTCAAACTCCCGATCCTTGACAGGCCCTCCGATCTGCTCCATATTCTGCCGATGCATATCTTTCAGCCATTTGATCTCATCGCTGGATGTATTTTCCCAGACCGTACAAGACCTCATCGCCACCCGGACTTGATTGCGAGTTTTCGGATGGATCTGTTTCATCAGTGCCTCGTAAAACTGGACATCGTCTTTATACTCCGGGAAGGTGGTGATCGCGCTCACCCTGCTGTCTCCCGTTTGGATGCCTTGGATCCCGTACCCCTCGAAGAACCGATCGTAGAAGTCGGTCTGCTCGTAAGGGGGAGAAATGAACGTCGCAGAGATGCACTTGGTCCACTCTGCGATGTCCATGAAGGCTTTCAACAACTGCTCTTTGATCTGATCGTAGTCCGCCAGCACGCCCGGATTGCTGCCGAACCACGGCATCGAATTGAGCACCGGACCGGCGACCCCTTTGCAGACAAAGGCCGGGAGGATCCCCACGATCAACCCCGCATCTTTTGCCACCAGATAAAACGGCACGCAATGCGGCCCCAACAGATTCAAGAGGAACCGGCGAAACTGGATCGAGCAGTTGAAAAGGGATCTGGTATGCCTCATCGCATAATTATCCCACGCCTGTACGTCCCCATCTGTTAACAACTCTACCTTGGTGATCATATAACCTCCCGGATTAGCAACCGCGGCAATGAAGCCGTAAGATATCTTTCTTCGGCAAGATCGGCGGTTTGAATTTGATTGAAACAGGCCGGGGATGTCTCGGCCGCCTCCCATAAAACCGCAGCCTATCATCCCCGCTTTTGCTAAGATATTTTATCAGCGCGTTGTAATCATATTGCGACAGCGCGTTGTAATAAAATGTGCAGAGCATCACCCCTCCTGATCACGGTACCATTGGATCGTTTTCTGCAGCCCTTCCGCCATGCTCGTTGTATGCTCAAAGCCGAGGACATCTTTCGCCTTGAGGCAATTGGCGATATGACGATGAACATCCCCTGCCCGCTCTTCCTTCATCCGGATCTCGAGTTTCGGCTTTTTCATGAGGAAGCGGATTTCCTTGAGCAGCCAGTCAATGGAGACATCATGGCCGGATCCGATATTGAAGACTTCCCCGTTCAGATCCTCTTGCATGCCCAAAAGCACAGCCGCTCTTGCCGTATCCTCGACGTAGATGTAGTCGCGGGTCTGGGTCCCGGGCGCATTGAGAAGGAGCGGCTGATTGTCAAGGCAACGCTGGATCGTCAGGGGGATCACCCCGGCATACGACCCCTTGTTCTGCCGCGGGCCGTAATTGTTGAAGGGCCGGATGATCGCAACCCTGCTACCAAATGTCCGATAGTAAGACATGCAAATCATGTCGCAGGATGCCTTGCTGGCCGCATAGGGTGTCGATGCCTCCAACGGATGCTTCTCACACATCGGGGCATACTGGGCGGATCCATAAACCTCCGAGGAGGAAAAATGAATCAATCGATCATACCATCCCCAGCGCAGCAGCGCCAAAAGATTGAGCGTGATCCGGATATTGTCGTCCACATTGACTTCGGGTTCCTTGAGGCAATGAGGCAGCGGCCTGACCGCCAGATTGTAAACCAAATCAGGTGTAAAATTCTCGAACGCCGCAATCAGTTCCCCCCTCTTGGTCGCATCTACCTCGAGCAACCGAAAATTGCGGACGTTCTCTCTCTTGCCGAGAGACAGATCGTCGACGATGACAACATACGCCCCTTCCTGCGCCAAAGCGTCAGCCAGATGCGACCCGATGAAACCGGCCCCGCCAACCACCATCACTTTTTTCCCTTTGAAGACCATCCCCGCGTTCCTCCCTTCTAATAGTCGTAGCCGTCCTTGTCTTTGAAATGATGGAAGATGCCCTGCCCAACCATCATACCATCTTCTTTCAGACACTGAGCGCCAGGATCCTCCCGGAGAGTTTCAAGAGTGATCAACTCGGTGTACTCGACGATCTCACCCGTCCTGAGCAGCTTCGCAAATGTCCGATCAAATCCCTTTGCCCGCTGCTCTGCAAACTGCTGTTTGGAAAACCAGAGATTACCCGTCAACCCGTCAGCCGTTAACGGACCCCCTGACAACATCCTGCTTCTATCTTCGCTGTGCACTGCCATTTGATGCCTCCCATTCTTTTTCGACATTGAGCCCATGCCATACCGGCAGGGATATTGAAGATTCACTGAGCAGCTTCGAAATTTCCAAAGACCGATTTGCAAACATATCGAATGCGGGATGTTGATGGCAAGCAAAAGTGCCGCAGCCCGTTTCAAATCCCCTGTCTCTGAAATACTGGCGGATCATCTCCCGTTGCTTGGGATCACGACATTGCGCCGTGATTGTTTGGAAGGTCGACTTTGACGAGATCCAAGGGCCATTCAACTTCCCCTGAAGCCATCGATCCTTCAAAATCACATGGACCCATTGCCTTGCGATATCCAACCGCTCTTCAATGAACTCGTCGATCCGAGTCAACTGTACAAGGCCGATTGCCGCCGCAATATCGCTCATCTTGAAATTGAAAGCGCCGGACATCTCAAATACGGGTGCCACTTTTCGGCCGTATGTCCTCTCAACCCCAAAGTTTGAGAACTCGCGGATGAAACTGGCATCGCCGCCCGAATTGGTACAGATCAATCCGCCTTCCCCGGTCGTGATCCCCTTTTTGGCATGCAGAGAGAAACAACCAACCGCTCCGATCGTGCCGACCTTCCGCCCCTTGTACTCTGCACCCAAAGCGCATGCGGCATCCTCGATCACTGGCAGACCGTGCTTGTTTGCGATCCTCATGATCTTGCCCATCTTTGCCGGCAGGCCAAACTGATGGACCACCATGATTGCCTTTGTATTGGAAGTGATCGCCGGCTCGATCTCATCAGGATCCAGATTGCCGTCCAGATCAACGTCGACAAGAACAGGCTTTGCTCCTGCAAACTGGATCGCCTGGATCGTAGCAGGAAAGGTGTAATCCGGCGCAATCACTTCACAAGGCTCTGCCGTTTCAGAAATCTCTTTCAACGGGCAGATATCCAGAGCCAGTAAGGCGATGTAAAGGGCGGCGGTACAATTGGAGACAGAAATGACATGATCGCAACCCAAATACTTTGCGACCGCCTTTTCGAACTCCTCGCATTTTGGCCCCTGCGAAACCCAACCGGAGTCGAAGACCTTCTTGACCTCGGCGATCTCCTGCCAATCAAAATACGGTTTGTTTAACGGGATCATTTGAATTCCCCCTTCTCACAATTTACACAAGGCGGGATGATACGCCTTGCAGGATTCCCGACAACCCTCCATCCCGGTTTGATATCGCTGGTAATGATCGTGCCCGCTCCGATCTGGGCCTTCTCCCCTATCGTGACCCCCGGCAAGATGATGGATCCTGCGCCGATGCTCGCACCCTTTTTCACCAGTATCGGCTGCCACGCATCTTTATGGCTGGGTGGATATTTGTCGTTGCAGAATGTAACTCGAGGCCCGATGAAACAGTCATCTTCAATCGTGACCCCTGAAGGGATAAAACAAAAGGCGGCAATGCTAACGTTGTCCCCAATCACGACACCGGGCCCGATCTCAACGAAAGCGCCGACATTACAATTTTGCCCGATTTTGCAATCTCCATAAATGTTGACAAGATCAGGATGCCAAATTTTGGTGCACATCCCTATTTGCGGTTCCCTCGTTATCATTCCAACCTCCTGATAAAGAAAGGCCGACCGGCTGTCAGATGTTGTCGCGACATCTTTCCCCTGCCGGCCGGCCTCTCAGTTCGCCCAACAATATTGAAGTCGCTCAGATGAATGCGACGAGTTTTTTACAATTATGTCTTTGGTGCGGGCGCTTTGGATACCCGCCGAGCCTTCAGTGATTCATTGGTCAATCCTCCGTCAGCACTTAACAGGGCACCTCTTATCTTTCAAACCCATTATATCATGGCCAGGTCAAAACATATCGTAAATGGTCTCGGGATTTTTGCCTCCTTTGAGATACTCTTCACGATGCATGATCAAATCAAAGAGGTACAGATACTTCTTCAAGATGATCCGGGTGTTGAAATTGGCCAGCGCAAACCGCTTGGAAGCCTGACCAATCGAGTAGATCATCCCGGGATTCTGGTACAGCTCTTTGATCTTGCTCTTGAGATTTTCCCGACAAATGATCACGGTCGGATTCTCAGGGTAGAAGGTCATGATCCATGGGTCGAGGCAAGAGAGAACCGTGTGCCCCAGCAACATGGACTCAATCCCGGAGATCCCCCATGCCCCATGCAAACTGGTGAACGTGATCTGGGCTTGCCGCTTGCTCTCCAGACATTGTTTATTGGACATGCCTGCCATGATCTGCAACTCGATCTTCAACCCTTCCGCCTTCAACTCTTCGATGGTCTGGGCAAGAAAGTCGTACCCCTTCATCGGGGATCCGGCAGACCCGGCGCAAATCTTCAACGGTGCCCCGCCCTGACCCATCCACACATTGGACTGGGGAAGATCGTCCACCAATACGCAATCTCCCAAAGCGGTGAAGTAGGATCCTAAATGGTAAATCGAGTTCGGCAGGAGGCCAGTTATCGACCAATCGGTCCCGGTGATCGCCTGGATCGCGACGCTGTCGTGATATTTCCTCTTGGAGACAGGATCATTCCGCAGTTCAGAGCCGAAGTATTTGATGCAGCAATTATGCGGAGTGAGCAGCTTGTTGAAATTAATCCCGTTCCAATTGAAGATCCCCCTGCCGAAGAAGAAGAAGTCGGCCTCATTTACAATCCGGCTGGCCTCTTCCATTGTCTGTTCCGACAAGATGATGTCCTTGTCGTATTGGAAATCGTCGTCGTGGGCAATGATGCAGCGAGCCTCGTGCCCGGTATCGTACTTGTTGATCGCCCGCATCAAAGCCGTTAATTGCCCGGCGATGTTCCAATCACTAATGATCGCAATCTTCATGATGTCACCTTTTGCAGGATCCAAACGATCCCTTTGAGAATATCGAGTGCGGTCTGCACAATCCCGACAATGAGCAGATACCAGATCACCATTTTCTTCACCGCCCTGCGCACCTTACGACTTCTGATATCGAGAAACATCTCAACCTCCTTTAAAAGGACCGGCTCAATGCGGGCAGCTTACAGGGAAAGGGTTGGTGCTTTCCAAAAGGCCCGAGGGCGCTCCATATCTGGGCTCTCCACCCGCATAATCTTGCCGGCCCTATTCTTTCAGTTCGCCGCCCTGCTTGAGGAAATCGTTGATGCTCAGGATGGAGGTAAGAAACGGGTGCATGGCCTGCTCGCTCAGGATCTCGATGTTCTGCAGCACACAATGCCCGCCGATCACCCCCTCGGGCGGAGTCAGGATGGATCTCTGATACCCCGGCACGCCCATCTTGGTGTTGAGGTTGTTGTAGTCCTGATCGTACTCCCGGATGGCCGCATGATCCAAACCCATCTTCCCACACATCAATCCGGTGTAACGGGCGAACTCGATTGCGATCCCGTATTGAGCGAGCGAGGCCAGCTTCATGAACTCGGTATGATCCGGCTTGCGACAGACCTTGACCCGGAGATTGCACTCATTGAAGAACCTGACAACAACCTCATTGATGCCCCCGATCCAGCGGGGATGGACCTTCAGATACTCGTCCATTTTGCCGGATCGATGCAACGCCTCGATAGGGGAATGGACAGCCTGACAATTGCGGCTCGTCCCGATAGGCACCGTCGAAAGGATCACGGTCGCCTGCGGCTCGAAAGACGCCTGATACCCCTTGACGATGTCGATGAAATCTTCACTGAAGGGGATCGTGACCAGCATCACGTCGAAGGCCGGCAAAGGATCCGGCAGCGACATTCCCTTGTAGGGGTCATGGATGAAAAACTGGTGGTGGCCGCCCCATGCGTGATGTACCGCTTTTCCGACTTCCCCGTAACCGATCAACAATGCCTGCATCAAATCCTCCTTTTCCAAAAGTGATAGTAGAACCCCTTCAAATGCATCGCCATAAAATACAACGAGACCACGAACATTCCCCATTGCTCGCCTGTCCACGTCGCATAAAACCAAAACGGCTGTCCAATGATCCCCGATACAAATCCCCACTTGCCATGCCTTTTTGAACTGAAAAAAGATATTGACAAGCAGCTAAAAAACATAATCGCCACCTGGACTGCCATTATTTCTCCTTCTTGGTCTTCTTCAGATACTTGACAACCTTGCCGTAGTTTGACGATATCTCCGTCAGTGAATCCCGCTGCTCTTTTTCTTTCTTGGCCCTTTTATCCCACCGGCCGGGGTCCCGCAAAGATAATATCTCGGAGCGGATCAACTTGACGAGCAGCTTTGGTTCGAGCGCATCCAGCTCCCACGACTCGTCGCCATGGAGCCTTTGATACTCTTCAAACCGGGAGTCGGTTACCTTGGCGGGGTTGGGCGGCGGGTTGTACTCTTCGATCTGATCCATGTTGAGAGCCAGCCGTCGGATCTCAAGCCTCTGCCCTCTGGTCGACATAAACATCCGGAGGCGCTCGGTGATGTCTCGGGTCATATCGATGCCGGAGGGATCGTGATCACCAAAGTGCAAGATGATCGGCTGCTGGCCATTCTGGACATGCCCTGCCAACCGATGGAATCCGGCATCAAACATTTCCGATTGGCTGACATAACCCTTGCATGAAAAGTAAGGCACGCGGAGTTCTCGACAGACCTTCTCGACCACGCCTTCAAGGGCCTGCTTCTCGATCCAGACTTCGACCCTGTAATCCTGATCTTCCCACAAGTCGATCTGATATTGCCTTGCGCAGGCATCGATGATCGACTCGGGCGAATCCCATGCCGGAATCGCTTGGAGATTGCGCCCACGATCTTCGATTGCATCCCAATCGATCAATCCGGCGAGTCTGGCATCATTGATAATGTTGCCCAGCCGTCTGTACTCCTTTTGTCGATTGGCAAGATAGCCCCGGGAGACGAACTGGTAATAGAGCTGGCGCAGGGTCAGGCGAAGGCCATCTTTGAGGTACTCCCGGATGATCGTCTCCGCCTGGACGATGATTTTTTGACTCGTTTGGGAAAAGCTCTGTCGCTGAAATGCAATCTTCATCACAGACCTCCTTTTAGATCCATTATATCATCGCTTGGTCTGGGGATGGAGTGTATTCAGAATCTGGCACTGTTTGTCCGCTTCCTTCATGGATCTGAAAAGATTGCCCCACGCGGCAGCCAAAGAGGATCCAGCCGCGGCGATGGACGCAAAGACCTTGCCGACGCCGATGAAGGGAACGATGTGACGGGGATCGCTGGGGGTCTGCTTTTTCTTGGCGTCGAGGACCGCCTCCCTGATCGCCGGAAAGTCAATCAGCGCCGGAAACCACTTCTTGAGCGGCACCGAAATCGAGTTAAGGCACCTCGGGCAGATATCTTCGACAAAGAGTTCATCGCAATCCAAACAGATTTTGGCGTTTGAAACTTTCATGGCCTGCCTCCTAAAACTTGATGTCGTAATCTTTCCTGTATTTGAGTTCGATCTTGACCGTCTCGTAGAGGATCGGATTTTTCTCTTCGAACCAGACTTGATCCATCAACCACTCCAGATAGTCATGCGGGATGTCGCAAATCAGCTCATCCTTGTGCTTTCCGAATGGCATCTTCCTGTCGGTGTAGCGAATCGTCTTTTCCATGACTAACCTCCTTTGCCCTTGCGGGGATGAATATCGGTTCATCGGCCGGGGAACCGTCTGGATTGCAGACGCCCCATTGCATTACCCTGACATTGATCGGATGACCCTGCTTGCCCCAGTCCCAAAATGTCCTCATGTATCGCAAACGGGGATTCAACTCCGCTTGAAATTTGTATTGCTTGCGATCAACCAGGATCGACAAATCGCAGGTCGTCGGGGGTCCGAGATGGATGATCTCGCCGGCAGAATAAGTCTTTGGCTTTTTATCGTCTTGAACATGGTGATGATAGATCGCCCACATCCCCACCACAAACAACAAACATATAATCCCCAGCGGAATCCACTCCATGACATCCTCCTTTATGAAAACAAGCCTGCCTGCAATTCGTGAAGTATCCCCTTTTGATCGACCCAAAGAGACGACAACTTGCCGTCTGAATGAAGGATCCATCTCCCATCGATCCGGACATCATAATACAAAAATGTGCCCATAATCCTGAACCTGCAAACGCATCGACTCAAACCTCCCTTGACAAATTCACCCGGATAGATTTCAAACCATCCTTGTCTGCGCAGCCACCATGTGATCTGTTTAATACTCATCACCACTCCATATAAAAGGTACGCCGGTCTTTGCCGGCTGTCATCGGTTTGCCTATTGTCGCCAATAAGCCTCTTCTCTTTCGAGAATCTACGGTGCTGTCAACAGGAACCCGTCTCTGGGGCACCCAACCGAAACCCACGCGTGCTAATCGATCTTCAGATCATGTCTGAAAAGCTGCTCGACCGATTGGTCAGGCAAGCGGACCCAAACCTCATTTTCCCCACAATAGCAGGAAACAAAAACCACGCATCCACAATAGGGATGCCCCGGTTTGATGATCGTCGCTTTCTTTCCCAGAATGTCTGCTCGAATCGCCATTGCCGCTCCATTTCACTGATTATATCATTGCTTATTGAAATTAGTCTGTGAGATTAACCTGTCAAAAACGGTGAGGGTATACGCCTCGCAATATTGATGGTCTTTACGCAGCCTGACATTGAGCATATCGAGCAGCCGTGAGACCTGATATCTTGCGATTATGAATTGTTTTGCGACGGCAGGATCCTCGAGGATGATTTTGTTAACCCTCTTATTCATCTTGACATCTTCTATTTTGGTAGGCTCGGCCATTACTGGATGTCCCTTCCAATTGAAATGAGCTGATTCATGCCGCCCCGATACCCGTATACGTCGCTGTAGCGATTGAGAACCCATGTCAGGTAGAACAAGTCTTTCGGCCTGACCCCTTTGCCCTTCAAGATATCGGCATACATCCGATTGTAACAGCCCTGCATATCGACCTTCATGATATCGAGTTCGACCGATTTGGTATATTCCGGGATATTGGCCGACCACATCAAATGGTCCGAACTTGGCGTCAGGCCTGCCCTGATCCAATCCCTTTCTGTCGATGAAGGATCTTTCATCTTCAACTCTACAAGACTCATCCTTAATGTCTGGGCCGGTTCCAATTGCCGATAACAAATCTTCCGTTCCTGGGTCCCCTTCGGCAAGACGATCCCTTCAAAATCTGCCCCCAGTTGGATTGCCAGATCGACATAGTGGATGAAGAACTCGTAGAGATTGCCGCCAGCCTTGCGGGGGTCCCCCTTCCATGTCTTAAAAAACTCTCCGTTGCGGACCATGACCGCCCTGACCAAATTCGCCTTCGCCGGCAGGTCCTTGATCCATCGAAGCTGAAGAACGATATTGATTCTGTCGTCATCGATCATCGGCTCCCATGGCAAGCAAAGCGGCTTCTCGCAAATCACATACTTGCCATGATCCAATGCCATCTTGACGTGATCCCGATGAAGGTAGGTCGGCGAGCAGACAACTACATACTCGACGTTATCCCATGCCCATAACGGGATGACATCGCTCTTGATAAACAGAACATTCAAATCACCGCTGTCCTGATAAGGATCGGCGATCCAGGCAATTTTTCCGCCCACCGACTTGATTGCCTCTTTATGACGGGCGGCAATGATCCCGTTCCCGATCAATCCGAAGTTCATGGCTGTTTCCTTTCCATCTCATCGAGAAAGTGGTTTGCGACCACCTCGATCTGCTCTGTCTCCGAAAGAAACTCGACATCGGTTGCCAGGATCTCGATCACCTGCCCAGTCATCTTCTCAATCAGGGCAACCGGCATCGCATTTACAACCGCCAGTTCACCAACCCGGGCGGCTTCTGCATTCTGGAAGAACCCGTGCAAATACCCGTAGGCGAATCCCGAAACATAAGAATCCCGTTGTAACGGGTGCTGACGATCTGCATATCTGACCAACCTGCGCTTTTTCATAGCCACCTCCATTGAATCTATCTTATCCCGGGTTGCCTTTTTCAAGCTCGTGCAGGATCTGCATGCGATCTTTCATGTTAATCGGCAGCTTGAGGCGGAAGGCATTGCTTTTGCCTTTCTTCAAGACCTCCTCGACAACCCTCTCCCCGTATTGCTCTTGATATCCACGGAAAAGCGGCAGATACTTGATCGTGTTACCCCGTAGCTTTTTCTCGGCCATCGCTTACTCCTTGTCTCTGTCGACAGCCAGCTTGACCGGCTGCAGCGGATGATTGAAGGTCAGGCAAGACAGCCAGATCACCCCGTGAAAAAGGATCGTGATCCGCTCTTTCCACGTCAGCTTCCAGCACGAGGTCACCAATCCCTCGGGTCCGGGGAATCGCTTTGCAGGCAGCGGGATGTAGGGTTTCTGATTCTTGGCAAACGTGACATTGTACCCCTTGAATGTAATCGGCGTCATCTCTCAATTCCTCCTTTTGTAATTCGGCAATGCCGTTTTGATGATCTGGATCCCTCCCGTTTCAAGACAATCATTCGGGCAGCAATACAAAACCTCATCGTCGTAGTGGGCCATGACCCAGTACCTTGAACTGGGATGGCCCTCCTTCGGTACCTCGATCGCCTGCTCCCCGCAATGAGGACAAACATGCTCACCTTTTTTAAAGACGCCCCGCCTTGTCCAGCCGCCCCAGATCGGTTCGGGCTCGCCTGCATGACAGCGAGGGCAAGACCCCGGGCGGCTCAACCCGTAGCACTTGACCTCGTAACCGCATTGATCACACTTCATGATATCGTACAGGCCCGTCCGATCCGATAGGGTGACAAGATTCTTTTTCTTCATCATGGCTTTGCCCTCCGCTTTCTGGGAATATGTGATCGAGTCCCGACAAACCAGATATCCTTCTTCCTGATCCGATGGTAAACCCTATACTCACGCATCCCGCCCTTGTATTGAGGCAAGAGTTCGTACCCCTCAAGCCTATTAGACCAGACCATCCACAGGTCGTACTCTTCCACTTTCTCGGCATTGGTCATGTCTGCCGATGATCCCCATGAAAGGCTCGGTGACTTGGTAAAGCAAACATACGGCGGTCTCCATAAGCCGCATCTTGAGATTTTCCCGGGGCACAACCCATGCTTGAGGATGCTTTGTCGCCTTGATACGGGAGACCAATGGTAAAGCAAAAACGGCTCGGCCATCACTTATACCCATTCCGACCCAGAAAATCGAAGACCTCTTTGGCATTCACAGAGCACTTCGGCCACGAATTGATCGTCCCGGCGCAGATACAAAAATCCTCTGAATCATTTCTGCAAAGCAAAAGAGAATCGATGTAATAAGATTCGTTGCCAGTCGGCCCTCCATGAAAAACAAGAACCATCCGTGCAGGTCGGATTGAATCCGCTGGATACTGAACGATTTCCATCTCCAACTCGCGGGTAAATTCCTTCTCGACCACATTGCGATATTCTCCCGGAGGATCTGTCCAACGGCCACTCTGCCTGATCCATTTTGACATGATCTTCTGTTTCATTTACTTCCCCTTTTCTTTCGCTGCTAACTCGCTGTAGGCGCGAAGCAGCTTCTTAGTCAATGACTCGATGCAGTAAGACTCAATCTCTTGTCCTGGCGCATCCTCGCCGAAAAAAACGAGTATATGTTGCCAGATATGGACCGCCTCGTGAGTCAAGGCCCCGACGATGTCGTTCGGATCAACCTCCTTGCCCTTATCCTTGATGCAGACAAAGGCGTAAAGATTGCCGTTCCTCTTTTTGTAGAAATGGACGGCAGCTGAGGCCCCATATTCCCAGTCTTGCCATATTTGAGGCCTAAACTTGAGGCGTTTCAACTCGTAGTAAAACTGTTCCTTGGATCGGCAAAGACAGATGTGATAGGGACAGCGCAGAAGAATTTGGTCCGTCCACTGGGCGGCATATTTATGGGGTGGCATCGGGTGGATCCTCGTTTTTATTTTATTGTATCAGATATCAGCAAAACCTCGCCTGTTTGAGGATCAAGGATCGACCCGTGCTCGTCAATCGCCAAATCGTCATGCGATAAAGTCGTAGCAATGGAGTCAATCAGCCAGTAAGCCGCCCGGTTGCGTTTGGCAAAAGCGGTCGGTTGGTGGGCCATAAAATGATTGATCTTTGCGGTGATCTGGTCGTAAATCTGTTGTGAATGCGGCATGGTGACCTCCTGTTTTTCTTTCAACATACCACATCGCCCAGATCAAAGCAACAACTTACCCATTGGCCGCCCGTCGCCTCGGGATCGGAACGATATGGCCGGCCACGACCGCCTTCGCCGGCTGCTGCTTCGCCTGCTCCGCCTGATCTGCCTGTTGCTCGTAAGCCGCCTGCGTGATCTGGGCCAGCCGCTTTGCCCAGCCCGGTTCAGCCCGATTGAGCACAATCTCGGCCTCGAAATCCTCGATGTCATGCGGCAAGAGCTGCCAGACATTCTTGGCGAAGGGGTTGTAGTAGCCGTGCCGCAGCTCGTGCCGCATCAGCCTGATCTTGTCTTCCTCGCTGGCCAGCCCCCATGCCATCTTGTCGAGAAACAAGACATAGTCGCATCCCCGCGGGGAGAAGCGTTCGGTCAGATTGCGGATCAAGTCGTTTGCCTTCATGATCCGCCCGAGGGTCAGCTTCTGATTGGTGACGCGCTTCTTCAGATCGAAAAGCACCTTGATCACTGCCGGCCTGAGCGCCTTGAAGTGCTCTTCCCTGACCTGATTCATCATCTGGACCGTCAGATCGTCCGCATTCTCGAAACGGATATCCATGATCTCCATCTCGTCAATCTCGCCGTCGTGGGTGTTCTCTTCCATCGTCTTTCTCCTTTGTCTTGAGATAGGAAAAGAGCAGGGCACGATTGCCCTGCCCCTCCCTCATACAACATACCCTTGTTTTCCGCTTACTTGCCCAGCGACTGGGCTTTGACTGCCTTGATCATGGGCAAGAGCGATGCAATGCTCGCCCGCAGCCGTTTGCCTGCCTGCGCATTGCCCTTGTCCGCTTTGGCCGCATCGGGCTTGGCCGTCGTCAGAATGTCGATCATCTGTTGGATTTTATCTTCCATGCTTTGCGATTCCTCCTTTCGTTAGATTGTCTGCTTACCTTGATTATACCATGCCTGCCGCTTTCAGATCGTGATGATCTTGGTCAAATCATCCTGTTTCAGATCCATGTCGGGTTCGGGGGTGTTGCGGGAATCCCGGTGATCGGTGGGGATCGACGAGAAGTTCTGGCCGGCCTTCTTCATCAGCGCCATGTAAATCCTGAATTGCTCCTCACTGTAAACATCGCCGACTGACACAAAGATATCTTCCGCAACTCGGGCGTTCTGAACCGTATCGGCCGCAGGGATATGGATGCCCACTCTATACTTATCCAACCCCCCTGCTGCGCTGATGCACGCCATAGACGGATTCATCAGCGCATAACGTGCCGCCGCCTTCGGTCCCTTCAACTCCACGATTTGATCGAAGGAAAGAAACCCCTTCAGGGCAAGGATTTTGATCTGCATGCGCAAATCAGGCTGCTTGCCGGCAATGACCGGAGCCACGTTGTAATAATGCACTTCCGCCAAATGCTTGTTCAGGCGGGCGGCCGGGATCTTCATCGCCTGCTTGAGCAGGGTCAGCATGGACATGACCAGCGGCAAGATCACCTTGACGACCGCCGCCCTGAACCGCTTCATCGCTTCTCGGTCGCCCCTGTCGACGAGATTGACATCTGTTTCGTTTGCCATCAAAACCGCCATCAACTCCTGCGCCATTCTCACCATCGAAACAACCCGATCACCTTTTCCCTTCATGACCTGATCCTCCTTCGTTTTGTTTTCATTATATCATGCCGGCTTGCCACAGCGATGCCGATTGCCCCGCAGCCATTGCTTTGTTCTGCCGGATGATCGCAAACCACCATCGGATCCCCTTCCTGATCCCCTGCAATTCATGCATTGTTTCCACCCGTAACTTTTGAGTATGATCTCTCCGCGCCCTCTACACCATAGGCAAGTTTTCATCAGTTCTTTTTTACCATCTTCCGCCGCCCCTTCTCGTGAGGTCTGTCAATCGCCTTTGTTTCTTTCTCGGGTTTTTAACAGAAACTTTCTTTGGCGCTTTAGCCTCTCGAAGTTCCCCACTTCCCTTTTTTCTTCCTGATCCTGGTCCACCCATGATAAATCTCCTTTCAATCGGCCCCGGTGGTTTAAAATCCAAACTCCTCTACATCAAACCTCTGCATAAAAACGATCTCCAGCGGATGCAGCGAGTAAAAGTTGTGGTCGAGCCCTTCCTTTACAATCGCTGTAACACATTCCTGACACAAACAAACCCTCACAGGCTCGCCAAAATAAACGCCCTCCCGCCATTGCACCGCATCCCTATCCTGGTGAAAGAAGCATCGCTCGCCCATCACTCCACCTCGTCAATATCGATCCCCAGCGCATCCGCCAACCACTCGGCGACGATCCGCCTATGGCAGTGCTCGCCTGCCTTCTCGTAACAAAGCAAGATCGCATCTTCACCCAGATCGGCGAAGACCTTCTCGGGATCCAGCTTGCTCAAGACTGTAAGGATGTATTCGCGGCGATATCGTTCTTCATTGACTGCTCCCCGTTTGAAAGCAGATACCAGAGGCCACGGCGGAGCAAGGGGAGGATAATGACGGCCGGGGAACCACGACGGACAATATGCGGTGATCGCCACCCCGTTTGGCAATCGGCCTGCCTTGGCGAAATAAGAGGTTTTCATCAAGCATGCCCTCCAACCTGCATTGTAGAAAGAACCTCAATAACCCGATCTCTTTCCCTGCGAAATAATGTCAAAATAGAAAGAGTTTTTGCACGCTCCTCAGTTTTCTCCTGGATCCATCTTTTTTCAAGCTGAATCCCCAAAGTGACACTTGCCAACCTTGACTCTATATCCTCTTCCTTTGTTGCCCTTACGAAAATCTCGGCTGTAAACGCTTTGCCACAAAACCGACATACCTTACTTCTGGTGCTCAATCCACCGCGAGCAAACCCCGAAATATTCACAATGCCCACTTTTCCACAATGAGGGCATTTAACATTTGGACAAAAATTAGTATTCCCAGACATGCTTCACCTCCGGATACAACTCTACTTTCTCAAAGTCTTGCCATAGCGGCGTTACGCGCTCAAAGAAGCATTGGACATCCGAGCTTGCGATGACCCTCCCAACTTCCATTTTAACCGCATAAAAACCGAGCCTGACAAGCGTTTGGTACTCTGAAGGGGTAAACCATCGCCGCAGCTGGTCGATCGTCATACAGCCGAATCCGCAGGTGCATCCATAAAGGACCTTTCGATGGACCGGGCCCAGTTCCTGGAGTCCGGGAGGAAGGTTGTCGTGATCTGGGCGATCCTCAACCCATCGATGCGAAAACCCGGGCCGCCATGGTCCCCGCCCTTCCCGATCCTGGATCCGGTAGATGGTCTCGTTCATTTGCTTATCCTACATCTTGGTCAGCAGCCATTTGTTGAAAGCGATGAAGCGATCTACCAACCACAGATTGATCTGGAACACGCAAACCAGAATCTTCCTTTTCATCTTGACCTCCCCTCATTGCCTCTTGCGCTTGTCAGATCCCAAATGGAAAACCTTGGTCTCCCCGGCCTTGGTCTGCGCTGTGACTTCCACCGCCAAAATCTTATAGACCTCGTCCGAGTTCGTTTCTAAGACGTAATCCCGACATGCCTCCATCACCTGCGCCAACCACTTGGTCTTGGCCGCTTCCATGAAAGTGGGAACAGGCATCGGGATCCTGGGCCGCCTCCTCGAGGATCCCCAGACCTTTGTCGTCTTGTCGAGGAAATACCAGACATCAACTCCATTCTCGCAGACGAGCTTCCGATCGGATTCTTTGGCGATCAACGAGTAATGAGCGATCTGCGCGGTGATGGTCTGCCACGGCTTGCCTGTCCTTGTCTTGAACCCTTCTTTGTTCAACCGCTTGGCGATCCCCGCGTACGACAAGCCCGCATCCCTGAAGCTCTGGATCCGGTCGGCAATCATCCGCTCTTCCGTATTGATGCCATAACCGGTCTTCGGCACCTTGCGCCACCTGCCCTCGAAAGCAACCTTGGGAGCAATCTTCTGTTGCTGCGGCGGTTCGGGTTCGTCGATCTTCTCAGGAACTTCTTCTTGGACAGGCGGCTTGATCTTGTGGAAAAGCCCGAATGTCGGCAAGGGTTCTTCGGGCAGCTTTTTGGGCACCACCAATTTCGGATACACCTGCGGCGCATGGCCTGCAAGGATCCCCGCATCATGAGCATGGCACAAATTATGCCGATGCCACGGTTCACCTTTGGATGCGAACAAACATGCCTCATTCAGAAAAGCTGCGATCTTGGCATACGCGATCCCCTGACGACGCTTCTCGGTAAGGATTGCAAGAACCGCCTTTTCCTGCGGCTTTGCACCGTAATTCCAATTCCCCTCGACTTCTTTGGTAACAACCTCTGGCATAAAGCACCTCCCGGCATTTTCTCTGATTATATCCTATGCCCCTTCCACAGAGACCATACCGGCATCCGTTTTTCTGACCGGGAAGCGTTTGCAGATGTAATAGCCCAACCCGTCGGTCAAATGCGACAGCTCCGGATTCTTCTTTTTGTCGATTTCACCAGATCCACCTTGAACGCATTGCACGCCTTCCAGATCCTTGACAACCATGGGAGCCTTGCCCGGGTCGATCATCATGCGGATACGGCCATCCATGGTCCTGAGCCGTGAGTTCATCGCGTTGACTCGATCACGCTCCGACGGATTTGCCTTGCCGATGTGATAATGGACTCTCTGGGCACCAAAATGGGCGTTCAGCACCTGCTTGACCAGATCCCAGTCATTGCCTGCGATCCCGACCGTCTTTGAAGCACCGCCCGTCGCATCTCCGTACAGATGAAGCTCCCCTTGGTGCTCGCCCCAGTCCGCAATTATCTTTCGGCAGACCATCGGTGTATTTGAATTGCGCGGGATATAGACTTGCCCGATGATTCCCGTTACGGTCTCATTGAGCAAGGGAACGCGCGTCTCGATATCGTAAAGCTGTTTTTCCTGACAAATAACTGCGACTCCCGGGGCGACGTTGAAGTCCAGACAAATGATCAATGGCTGGCGGGGGTCATAAGTGATCTTGGCATTGTGGGTTGAATCAAGGTAGGCGTAATACGTACGGCCCTGAAAATTGACAAAGGACGCCTCATATTCCTGCTGGTATGTGAGTTCATCCAGATCGTGCTTGGCGGCCTCTATTTCCGATGCGGGCAATATGTCGGCGCTGATCCAATGGAAGTAATCCCACTCGCCTGTCGTATCGGCCATTGCCTGCTTGGCGAGATCATAATAATGGTTGCGGCCTTCAGGCACTCCAATGAGATCGCACCAGCCTGTTCTGTCAGACAAAGCGGGGCGGACGTGCTCGCCCCATGCCTGTTTCTTCATATTGCCGAACTCATCGAGGATGCCGCCATCCCACGGAGTCCCTTCAATACGCTCTGGCTTATCCATGCCCAGAACATGCAGCGAGGATCCAATCTTGTAATTGATAATCAGTTCAGACTCGCTGGGGGTGCCTGCCATCGCCCATGAAGGCGTCAATCGCTTCAAATCATCCCAATAAATCCGTTTGGCCTGATCCCGGGTAGGTGCGGCAGCAAAGAAACGGGGATCTTCGAACGTGGTCCCCTCCATTGCTCGCAGCACTAACTTTCTCTTGGCAAGCTCCGTTTTCCCTGATCGCCGGCCTGCCGGATTTACGTTAAATCGTTTCGGGCAATTCCATAATCTGTTTTGTTCGGGGTGAGGTCGAAGGTAAGTCCAGCGAGAGGTGGGCATATCAGGATCGGACAGCATTTAACGCCCTCCGACTGACTGCTTCATCTTTCTAAGTGCGGCTTGCGACTTCTTGGCAAACTCTTCCGGGTCTTCCTTGTTGGGTTCCTTCTTGCCCCACATCCCGAGATGTTCGCCGAGCAGCTGGAGTGCGTTGGGCTTGCTGTACAGCTTTACTTTGAGCTTGATCCCGAAGGGGGTGTCTGTTGTCTCTATCGATTCGAGACAGGCGGTCTGTTCAGAGGTGAGTTCGTTCGACGCCTTCAACCACGCGCCCGTATCATCCCAGCGGCTAAAATAGTCAGCGAGGTTTGAAAATGCGAGCTTCGCCAGCTCCTGCACAACCTTGTCGACTGTGACCAGAGTCCTGCTTTCCCTATCTTTCATTGCCTTTGCTATGGCTTTGTCGATATAGGGTTTGTTTCTAAGGGCTCCCGCTATGGCAGATACATTCTTCCCGCTGGCTTTATAGCCTGCCCTCTTATAAGCCTTGGTAGCATTTAAGTCTTTTAGGTATTCAAGGACAAACCTCTCTTGCATATCGGAGAGTTTTTGATCCTCAGATTCCCGGGACCGATGGTAGTTCCTTTTGATGTCGTCCGTTTCTTTCATAGGGACGACTTATACCCGCAAAAGATGGTATCGCAAAGATTATTATTTTTTATTCAATCGTTTCGACTGGATGGAAAGAAATTTCTTATGGGTCTCTCTTAGGAAGGTCTTGCCTTGATGTCGGCCTTGGAATTGTATGACATGTTTTTTGGGATCGGGTTTTACCATCATTTGATCAATCATCTTCCGGAATTTGTCGAGGTCTAATTTGAGTGGTGTGGCAGCTATGATGACAACCTCTGCCGGGATCCCTTCCTTGGCAATCCATTGTGCTTGTTCCTTGTTGATGTCAAGGCCGGCCATCCTGAATTTGTGCAAGAGGAAATTGGTCGGAGTCGCGCCGGATCCTATCATGACCGGATCCGGGTTGCCGGGCTCGATTGTGAAAAATGGGACGTTGTCATCATCGAGGATAAGGATTTTCATTTGAGACTCTCTTCCGTTTTCTTGCGGACCTCTGCTTTCCTGATAGCAATTTCCGCATCGGAGATATGTCCTCCGAGGATCCTTATGTACCGCTTTTTACGGGCGATGAATGAGTCGAGGGCTTCCGCTTTCGTCGGGCAGGCAAATCGCTTGGTTGCATTTTGCAGTATGAACTTTGTCGGCATTCCCGCTCCACCAATATCCATCGGGATCCCCAGCTCTATCCGGTGCCCCTTGGGAGTCTTTTTGACGATGCGGTATTTACGGCAATAAAGTTCGACAGTATGCCCCGGATACGGGTTGTCAAACTCGTCGCAACCATTGGAGGTATTGTGACTCTCGTATCTGTAAAGAAACTCATCCATCGCCCGATCACCTTATATTTGTTTTCTCTCGTCCCACTTTTTCTTTGCATCCACTTCATCTACCCCTACAGGCCCTTCTGCATCACAATCACCACAATACAGAAAAGGGCCACTCTTTGTGGTGCCTTTCCTTCCGGGGCACTGCCAGATATTTTTACTTGCGCAAAATGGACATGGGGCTGCCATCTCTTTCACCTCCTCTCTTTTTTATGCCGGAAATACAGGCCACGATGCGAAAAGCCGTCGTCTGTACTCTGCCACCGTCAGCGGTTTGAAGTCGCCCAGGATCCGGATCTCCTTCTGCGGATATCCGCCCTTTGCAAAAAGAACTTTCCGGCTGGCCGCCTTTTCGTCCAGATGAATCCATTTTCTTATCTCCCCTGCCCGCTCTTTGCAGATATCGATTGCCGGATCGATCCAGGACATGCGGCCGGTCATCATCTCAAACCGTCGCTGGCAATCTTCCAGAGTCTTGCGGATGTAATCCCACTCCGTCGCTTCCAGCTCCGGCAGGGTCATATCTTTGAGCGGTTTATGTTTGGGAAGCACCGGCAGATAAGCGTGGTAATGCGATGCTCCATACGGATTGTAATTCGGCTCATCGAACTTATGGATGTAAAGCTCGCCCGGGTGATTATCTCGCCCACAAGCTGAACTTGTCCAATAATTGTGGTCTTGGCTCATCACAACCAGACATTCCTTACATCCGAATTCAACATCTCTGGCCGCCTTGTAGACCTGCTGGATATCGCCTGCAACCCGCAGCTTGCGATCATCGATCAATTTGGTCAGATTGAGGAAATTCTGACCGCCGCATTTGGCAAACACCTTGAGCCTGACCTTGCCATCCGGATCCAAGATCGCAACAACGCCCGGATATCCGTCGTCGCATTTGTTCCCCGGCAAATTGGCCACCAGCACATGATCTGCCGTGCCGTGTTCCCAACGGGGATTGAAGCGGGGGTCATGGAAGGTCGATCTGTACAGCGGCCCCATTGCCTTGCCATCGCTGCCCATCACAATCGCCTGCATCTTGTTCATGATCACCAGATCATGCCCGCATCCGAACCCCTGCTTCATCGCGGCAACATGGATCTGCTCGACGGTCGTCAGTTTGTCCTTCTGGATCGTGCCCATCAGCGCATCCAACAACTGGCCATCACGACCGACAACCACCTTGATCACCGTTTCGCCTTTTTTATCCACCAACGAAAGAACCCCTTGCGTGCCCATACCTCAATCCTCCTTATTGTGATTCATCCACCCGATCACCAGCGCCCCCACGATCGTCGCAGCAATCAGGATCAACAAAAATTCCCCCATGTCAAACCCTTCCATCCGCATGTTATTGATGACCGTCAGTGCATTTGCGCCTACCATGGGATCCTCCTTTCACTCCATCGTTTGATCCCATTATATCAGCATTTACCGGATAGAGACTTGTTCCATGCTCGTGTTTATTTTTCGGCAGTGTGGGCAGGTATGGTAGTGCTGGTTATTTGGTTGCCAGACCGGAGACTCAAACAATTCCCCGCAGCGGATGCAAAGATAACACAATAAAATCACTTGCTCTTCTGCCTTCGGCTCATTTCTCTTGTAGATGTCGATGCCTTCATCATGGCGACAGGTGATACACCAATCCTCGTACTTGGTGCCATCATGTTTGTGAGAAAAGCAAACCCTGTTTTTTAATTCACCACAGTTTTTGCATTCTTTTTTTTGATTGGCAACCCCTAATACCTGGGTCCTGATTTTGTAAACTTCACTTGTATTAAGGCCTAACCGCTTGGCAATTTGCCTGTCGGTTTTCCCCTCGGAGACTAAATCGGCGATCCGCTTATTCATATGGTCTCCGTGATCTTCTGGTTATCTTATGTGTGATTCTGGTTGTAATGCCGGCCCGGTCGATTTCCAATCACTTTCATTTGGAGGGCAATCTGCATCCGAGGGGTCATCGTTTGGTATTTCGTCTTGAATCTTTTGTCCCCTCACGATTGCTTCATGCAACTCGCAATTTTCCTTATGCTTCCCCGGGACGAGCGATAGGCAACTCGGACAACAAGGTATCCGTTGATGGCTGCAATACATCGCATGCCATTCGATCAGTTTTAACATTTCAATTCTGACGGGAATTGTTGCCGCCGCTAATTTTTCATGATGCTTCATCATGTTTTCCTCTTGTATCGGGATTACAAACAAACCCATCCCGGATCCATCGTGTCCGTATATCTTTTTCATCGTCGGGGATCCGTCTTGAATCCCTTATCCAATCTGTATTGGTATGTGCCATCCGGCATCTCAACGGGATTTACCGGACCGGGCGGCAGCGCAGGGATCTGCTGTTTTGCGATGATCTGATCGTACACCCTCATCGCAATCCTCGCGTCATAAAGAGGATCGCGGTGTTGCTCGGTCGGATCGACCTTGACCCCGTATTTCTCGCAGATTGTCTGCAATTGAAAGTTCGGCATCGTATGGCGGACCTTCTTAAGATCCTGGGCGGCAAGGCTCATGATGTCAATCCACGGGTGCCAAAACCAGGATCCGAAATATTGATCCCCATTGGATTCACACCATCTCCGCAGAAACTTGGCATCAAACTCTGCGCCGAAATTGATGAAAAAGAATTTGTCTTGCTTATTGAACTTGTCGACATGGCCGCCGAGGATCCTGACAAACTCCAGATATGTCTCGTAAGGATCTGGGAATCTACGGATCTGCTCAGAGGTAAACCCATGTTTTGCAATCGCATCGGGCGCAAACTCGTCTTCCTCGAATACATCGCACTTGAGCGAAAACTCCTGCTTGACAACCCCATTGATCCGAATGATCCCGCCGATCATAAAAAGCCCGTGCTTCATAAGATCGGTGCCCGTGGTCTCCGTATCGCAAAACAGCTCTTTAATCATTTCTTTGCCTCTTGGTTATTTTCTATCAAATAGTCAAATTCCCGGACTCCATCCCCAGTCATAAGTTCATAATAACTGATCAATTTATTCTTTACCCCCCCCCGAATCCACATCTTCAATCTTTCACGATTGTCGATTCCAGAGAGCCCCGCAAAATAAATGATCATTTCTTTTTCTTCCCCTTTTCTTTTGCGGGGACGGAAATGTCCTTTGCGATTTTAACCGTCAGATCCTTGGTAAAATCCCATGTCAATGAGTTATCAGGGCGGTGCCAGAGCGCGTAGATATGCCCGTCTTTGTTGACATCCAGCCTCTCAACATTGAGCTTTTTACCGTCTTTGAATGCTTCGACCTTGAACATATAGCCTCTCCCTGATATCAACGACATGTATCGGCAGTTTGTAAAACTCGGCGAGATTGATCATGTGCTTGGTCCCCTTGGACTCGTAATCCCAAAAGGCTACCAACCCGTCTGCGTACTCAGCCATTTGTTTATTGCGACGATAACCTGCCGACTTGCCGAAATGATCCCAATCCGCAGGGAACAATTTGACCCGGTATCCCTTGGCCTTTGCATATCGCTCGCCCATCCGATCAACCCCGCGAGCACCGCCCGAAACAATCTCGATCGGCCTTTCAATGAGTATCTTATCCAATTCCGTTTCTAAAAACGGGTAATCGGTAAACTCACGCGATCCGGCGACGATAATGCTTCCATTCATAGGGCAATCTTTTTGAGCAGGGTCAGGATCCTATTGATCTCCCGGATCATGAAAGGCTCAAGCGGCTCGTAGATTTCATTGGATCCATTTTCCCAAACCGAATCCCGCTCATCGTTGTCGTTGTCCCAAATCGGGATACCACAAAACTTGACGATGATCCGGTCGCCCGTCGTAATCGCCTCCAGAAAGAAACAAGTCATATCTGAATCTTCTTCGGTCTGATCGAGAATCTTGTCGTTGATACTGGAAACCGCCTCGATTGCCTCTTTGACGATCGCATCCATGACAACCTCCTATTCGCACCATGCCTTGAACTGGAGCAGATCGGCCGCCTTCGGAAACCTGCCATCGAAACGGAGACAACGATCATCGATGGTCAACCATGCCGCAGGCTTGTAGATAGGCCAGCCCAACCGATCCGGATCAACCCCGTTACGGCGAAGATACGCCTTCATCAATTCCCGGGAGATCGTATCAATCGACCGTGCCGAATAGATCGACACATCGAAAAAATCATGCGCCTCCGTGATAAACTGGGCAGCCCCGGGAACCATCGGATCCTTCAGATCAAATCCAAACGGGTGACCTTCGGGATACCCATGGACGACCCCGTCGAAATCGAGCAACAGCGGCTTGCAATGCCAGATTTTTGTCTGTTGACGGCGGGTTTGCTTTTTCATCTTCTCCTCCTTCTGGGGGTGGTATCAGGTAAAACCACCACTGCTTTTTCTTTCATTATATCATCCGCCGTCTTTTGTATGAGTGTTACATGCGATTCATAACCATCATGTTCGACGTGGTAAGATCGATCCGCAATCTCGATCAACGCCGGATCATGGGTAATGATGATGAATTGAATCTTGAGTTCGTGGGAAATCTGCCGCAAGATATTGCCGAACAACGGCACCAGATCCCCCAGATTTTTCCCGGGCTCGTCGAGGATCATCACGTTACGACTGCGAGGCCGCTCCATACTCCAAAGGACGATCTTGAAGGCAAGGGAAATCACATCGAGGATCCCACCGCCGACATCGTATTCGGGGTCGTCATACTCGCACTTCTCCCCATCGACCATTTCGTAGATCACGGGCCTGCACTCCATCTTGTCCCGCTTGCGCTCGAAGACAAGCTCGAATGCGAAGGGTCTGTCAAAGACCGCTTTGATCGCCATGGTCACCAATGCCTCGACCCTCAACTTGAACTTTTGCTGGGTCACCTTCTGGGCCTCGGTCAAAAGCCATTTTGCCTTGGTGAGATCATCGATAAGCGCCAGCCCGGCATTGATGGACTCCTCTTTGAGATCCATATCATCTTGCAGAAACTCAACCCGATTGGAAAGTTTCTGATATGAATCGACGAGGGCTTGGATTTGATCATCGGCGGGCATTGTTTTCTCTCCTAATCTTTCGTTTCTCTTTTTCAAGAGGATTATTGCGAGCTTCCGCAATATTTTTTCTCCCTTGCTCTGATTTTGGTTTTCTCATTTTCTCTTTGGACTCCTCAGAATGATGTCTGCCGATAAGAGCCTTGCTTATTTTCTCTTTGGTTTCATTGGATATTGCATGTCCTAAAAGAGAATTGCTTACCTTTGCTTTGTGATCTTCTGATAATTTTCTTCCCTTTAATTTTTGTTTAATCTCTTCTGGTCTTTTTCTTCCTGTAAGTGATTTTCTTCTTTTGGCTTTTGTTTCTTCCGATTGCTTTCTACCAATGGCAGATTGTCTATGTTTTTGCAAAGTTTCTTCTGACCATCGATATCCGCTTGTACCTCCGCCTCCTTCGACGATATTGTATCCTTTTGGCTGCATGCAATCGTAAAAACAAATCCAAAATAATTCTTTGTCGTTTAAAATCTCTTTATCCTCTGCATAATCGATCACAGAAACATCAAAGGATTGAATCCCATATTTCTCTATCGCTTTATGCAAAAGAAACCCAGAACGACAATGGGCATAAATTCTTCTTGTCAGATTGCCCTTAGTCTGACCGATATAAATCTTGTTGTTGATTTTATTCTGTATCTTGTAAATAATCATACACTCAATACCCGAACTGGGCCAGCCGCTTCTGGACGGATGCCATCAGCTCCTGCTTTTTTTCTTGCAGGAGATCAATTTCGTTATGCAGCTTGTCCAAGGCCGCATATGCCTCGTCGAGCGTTTTGACCGTAAATTCCTTGGCCAGATCGGCCCAGACCGTTCCCCTCTCGCCCTCTTTTCTGGCGATATCGGACTTGATGCGGTCCATCTTTTCCGTGATCTGCTGTGATGTTAAATCAGCCATTACTTTTTCCCTCCCGTGATGTCGGACAGTAAATCAACGACAGATTGTGGAACATTATTTTGATGAACGAGCAGCCACAAATTGTCGATGAAATTTGCTTCCGCCGATAGATCGGTCTCAACGATTGACCCGACAAATTCATCGAGCATCGTGGTTGCTTCCTCCTCGTACTCGATATGGGTACGACTCAAGACCTGCTCTGCCGGCGCATGCGGAATTTCAACCCATTCGGGCGGATCCCCTGACAAGGTATCATAGACAAAGAATCCGGGGTGGTGCTGAAAATTGTAAGCCGTCGCTTCCTTACGGATCATCGGCCCCGAATTGACAATCCACCTGCCCTTCCAGACCTTCATGAATTTTTGATGGATATCGCCGCAGAGGATCATGTCATAACCAACATGCTCCTTAATGAAAGCCGTCGCATCCATGTAATTTTGCCCCGGGTAAAGCGCCTGCGCAGCAATGGGCGCATGGAGCACGCCGATATTGATCCCGGCACGGCCTTCCTCTGGGACAGGCAACATCTGCCCGTAGCTTGCCCCATAAAGGAAAACATCGCTCTGCGCCCCTGCCTGATCACCTTTCAGATGGATCGGATCCCGGGACAAAATCTTGACCATGCCCGCTTTTTCAAGGATCCCCAGTGACGTTGCCGACCGGGTTTTCTCGGAATACATATAGGTATCGTGCTGGCCGAAAACGCAGTAGATCATCACCTTGTAGCGATTGAGCAGATCCATCACCTCGGGAAGCAGATACCAACTGCGAGGACGATTAAAGAGATCGCCCGCCTGCAGCAATGAGATCCCCCTTTCAGCGCAATATGCCAATACAAAAGCAAATTTGATGAACTGGGTCTCCCTGACATCGTCAAGACGGGCAACCGGTTTATCCCACAACAGATGCCCATCGCTCAATTCGGCCAGTTTCACAATTCTTTCTCCATTCTCCTGATCGCCTTATCATCGATTTCAGACAGGCAAAAGGGGCACTCATGATCTTCCTTGAGCTTGGCGAGTTTTTGTTGCTTCAAGACATCCCGCTCGTGGCCTAACTGGATCATTTCTTCATCCAGCACTTCGATCCGCTCCAACATCCCGTCAAGTTTGACCATCCTCGCCGCAATCGAAGCCATCTTTTTCAGAAAGTCCAGATCGCCATTAAGCGCCGTCAGATTCCGGACCACATCATCCAGAGATTTGATCCGGTCAAGGCCCCGAGATAATCTTGCGGCCCGCTGCTCTTTGGTCAAAATATCATTTGCCTCTTTTAAATCGCCTACAATCGATTTTAAGGCCTTGACCTGCTCATCTATCGCCTGCAGCCTTTCAATGAGAGTGATGCGCCGTTTAAGCGATGTTATTTGCCCTTCCAGAGCAATGACTCGACTGATATCTTCCTGGATCGCCAACGCGGGCCGGATTTTCTCTAAACTTCGATCCGCATCCTCGATCTTGACCAGCAATCCATCCAGTCGAAAATGTGCCCTCTGGGCGATCTTCAACTTCTTGTCTGTATCTTGCAAGGTCTTGACATCTTCAGCCAGATCCTCGAAGCCGACATATCTTGCCAATTCGGTCTCGATCCCTTTGGCCTCACCTTCAAGCATCTTGACATTGCTTTTGGTTTCATTGATCCTCTTGGTCGTATCGGAAACCCAGCCGTCGACATCTTCAAGGCGGGTAATGCGATTGATCGTCCGGGCAATCTCACCCGCACTCGATGTGATAAGAAAATGAGGATCCAACTGCTTCTGCATATTGAGGTCGCTCATATTGAGGATCTCAAGGATCTGATCGGGCACCTCTTTGGAGACCCCGGTAAATTCAATGCCTGATACCGGCTTATCGTCAGCATCCCGGATCACATCGCCCGCGGGGTCTCTCGGCAGATCCAACCCGTATGCGGTTTCCTCTACCTTCTTTTCCCCGTCAGATTTACGCCGGATTGATTTTTCAACGGAGACTGGGCCTGACCCATGGATCCCCAATTCAACGAGCGTCTTGCCCTTGTCTGGGGCGAATCTCGAGTAGAATCTCGCGCCCACCGGACGATTTTCCAGTACAAGCCGGATTGCCCTCGTCAAAGAACTCTTTCCGGCCTGACTCAATCCAAATATGACATTGACCCCTTCATGGAAATCAATCCGGGTGTCTCGATGCGATTGGAACAAAACTGCTCGCAGGTAATCAAACATGAGCGATCTCCTTCGAGTGAAACAACCTAACGGCGGTGGGCGTCAACCAATCAAAAAAATCCTGATGCCGATAAAAAGACAACCGGAATGCATTCTCCCGGTCGGTAAAAGACAATGACCGCGAAGGGGGATATCCGAGCAAATCAATGAAGCGACCAAAATTGGTCACATCAATCGCCACCACCGCATCATGGAAATCCCGCTTGAAAATCAGAACGGGGATCCTGCCGCTCTTGATTGCATCAGACAAGCACTGCTGCCAGAAATTGAGGATCACGAGATTGTCATCAATCACCTTGCTATCGATAATTTCGAGCAGGTCCCACGGGGTATTCCTGACGGTTTGAGGCTTGACAGCTTTGCCCTCTGCGATCTTTTTCTTGGTCGCGTCTGTCTTTTTCTTGGAGTATCCCCGCTTGAACTCGACATTGAAAACCTCTACCAGAGGGAGACCGATGGTGTGAGTGGCGGTCAGATCGCCCAGCTGTCGTTCAGCATTGACCGCCTTGCTTGTGATGCGAGTCCGATTGCGCCAAAACACATCGTCCCTTTCCCGATCCGTCCACCAAAGGGAAATGAATCTTGACTCCTCTCGCTCAAATGATCCGCCCTTGTCCTTACCCATCGGTCTCCCTCTTTTCTTGATCGTATTATATCAGACCCGGCCCGCAACCAGCTTGAAAGCATCTTTCCATTGTTGAAATGTACTGCCCGTCGCAAAGGATCCGCAACCATACTGCCGAAACGCATCCATGAAATCGAGCGAATACAACTTGTCTTCGGCAATCTCCGGGACATTGATCGGCCGGTCTCCGGGATATGGGAGGGCAACAAGGTGGAAGCTCATTTGATACGCATTCTTACCCTCGGGCGAATCGATCTTCTCTTTGATCTTCCCATCTTTGAGACAATCATTGATATACTTGACTGCCGTTTCTTCGCCGACACCTGCGATCCCGGGCACCGTATCTGAACTGCAACCTGCCAACCCTTTGACATCTGCCCATTTCATCGGTTCAAAGCCATACTTGCCGACAAAATCCGCCTTGGTGATGATCCTCTCTTTTTTGAAATCGTAAATCTTGACTTCATACCTGCCACGGCCATCTTCCAAAAGCTGAAGCATGTCCTCGTCGCCCGACACGATCAAGTAATCGTCAGGCTGCCGCATGCAGATCCACGCAATCAGATCGTCCGCCTCGTAGCCAGTATTCATAAAGACATTGCGAAAGCCCATCGTCGGGAGGATATCGTCACGCAAGATATTGAATTGACGATGCGCATCCGCAATCAGATCCGCCTTGCTGGGATCCCCCGGCCGGTTTTTGTAACCCGGGTAAAACATCTTGCGATATGACTGCCGTGAATCCCAACAAAAAATGAATTGGTTGGAATTGAACTTCTCCGCCAACACAAGGATCTGACGGAGAAATCCAAAAATGATATGGGTATTGCTGCCGTTAAAAGACAATGCCGGCATCCCATAAGCGATCTTGTATCCGATCCCGCAACAATCAATGATCAGTTTCATCTGCCTACTCGAATCTGTTTTTGCGTTTGGGAACGATTTCCGCCTCGATCTCCGCCCACTCCTTTTCACACATGTCGATCAAAACATCCCGCAGATCATTCTCCTCGATATAGGCGACCAAATCTTCCCGGGCAAACGTAGCGCCGTCAAAATCGATCTTCTGAACCTTTGGCCCCCAGTACCAATTGATCATCGACAAGATGTCATCGACTCCGTAATCAAACAGGATGGTCGTCTCCGCTTCCCGGAAAGGCTTGCCGACCTTATTGCGTTTGAACTTGGCCTTCATCCTGACCCCATAGGTGCGGGTGTCGCCCCTGAAGGTCCGCTTCAACTCTTCGACCTGCGCCAGCCACGGGACTTGGTGAGTGTAGAAATTCAGGGCGTCTCCGCCTGACCGGTAATGCTTGTCACCAAAGGTGATCCCGATCTTGGTCCGGGTCTGGGAGATGATCATCAGCGTGATGTCTTTGCCGGTCATCAAATCGCAGGCATTGTTGAAAAACACCTTGCTGGCATACGCAGCCTTCTCGAGGTTGTAGCTGCCCTTTTTCTTGTCGTCCCCATCTTCATCATCAGAGGAGGTTTTTTTCTTGGGCTTGCTTTCTTCAAGTGCCTCTTTTTCGAACCGCTTGATCGCCTCCTCCGAGTTCATAGAATCCCACGAGTCGACAACATATATCAGGGCTTCCCCCGGTTGAAGCTGGATCGCCCGCCGTCCAAAGTCACGGCCAAACTCTTCGACCGTTGAGATGTGATAGATCCATTCGACCGCCTCATAAAACGACGGGATCGGATTGCCATCCGCATCTTTCAGATTGTACATTTTCTGGACAGGGAAATCCATGACCCTTTCCCGGTTGAGGTAAACGATATAGAGCTTGGTCACGGGCGGGAAAATCTTGGAAGGCTTTTTCTTGATTGTGTAGTAAGCATTGGCGCAAAACTCCAATGCCATGAGAGTCTTTCCCGACGATCCATCTCCCACGGGGTTGACAATCCTTCCCCGTGCCCATCCGCCATCTCTCCCCTTGCCCGATGCGGCGAGGTTAAACATCGTCGACCCCGAATCAAGAAATTCAACTCTTTCATCGTCAGGCCGCTGCGCCATGATTGTCTTTTTGATTTGTGCCGCTTGATCTTCGACATGTCTGGTCATGATAATCCCTCATCAATTGGTAAAAAAGATCGGCCCTCCCGGTGCAGAGGGCCGATCTCTGGGCAAAGGGGTATTTGGCGCTACGCCCTATGCCCTCCGGCGACGCGGAGGCAAGTCGGATGACTGGACACCCGAACCCGAATCTGCAGCGGACTGCGATGTCTGGCCCGGATCCGCAGACGCTTCCGATCGTCTCGATCTCCGGCCCTCACCGGCCCCTGCATCACCACCTGCGCCCGCCCCTGCATCGGTCCCCGCAGAGGCGCCCGCGGTGCCACCACCGCCCGCCGACAGCTCTTTGTTCTTCCGAGCGCACACCTTCCACTGTTCGCAGGGTTCGCAATCGCTCTGGAACTTGTCGATATCGACGCCGAAGACATGCCCATGCGGACAGGGATTCGATGTGCCTGCGGCCCCTGCCCCTCCTGCCGTCGATCCCGCTGCAGCCGAACCTGCGGTCGAACCGGCATCCGATTCACCACCGCTCCTGCGGCTCCGGCGACCACCCCGATCTTCCGCAGCCTGCTCGCCTGCCCCGGCGCTGGTATCGGTTGCCGGCTGCTCGACCCCTTCAGCCGCATAACGGCCACGCCGACCGCCACGCTCTTCACCGGCTGCTTCACCACCACCTGCGGCACGCTCGCCACCACCTGCCGGCTGGCCCTTGCCGTAGTAGAACTCACAGACCTCCTCGTAGGTGGGAACATAGACGATCTCATCAAGCGCCCACGCATCGTCCAGATCCCGAGGATCGATCTTCTCGTAGCCCTTCGGCCGGTCAACGAACTTCACCCCGGTATAGCGGGTTTTGTCCTGCTGACCGACTCTGGTGAAGACGATCGATTTTCCCTCGTTGGGATCCATGAAGAGGACGAGCGGTTCGAGTTCTTCCTGACCCGGGCGGACCGGCGTGCCCGATGCCAGCTCTTGAAGCTGCGCCTCCATGAGATAGTGGGAGGTGTGGAAAACCTGGACGCCCTTCTCTTCCTCGGCCTTGTCGTCGTAACAGATGATATTGTAGACCGACCGGGGGTTCCGAGCAGGCCGCAGCTTGTCGAGCTTTTTCTCGTCGCCGCCGTCCCGCAGCTTCCGCCTGCGATCCTCGCAGATCGGACAGGGCTTGCCGTAGGTCTCGGCAAGGCACATGATCGCCCCTTCGCCGACGCCGCAGTCGCGATGGATGAAGAATTCAAACACATAGGCTTCCTCACCCTCTTTGACGTTGGGGTCGTTCTTGCCGGCGAAGTACGGGATGATATCGATGGTGTGCTTTTTCTCGCCGCACTTGAAAAACTGCAGGTCTTTGATCCCCTGCTTGAAAAGGTTCCCGCCGCCCTTTTCCCCCCGCTGCTGCTGTTCACGCATCCGCTGCGCAAACCGCTCCTTCATCATTTGCCTTGATCTTCGTTCTTCCATCTTGCCAAATCTCCTTTCAGTTTGCGATAATGATCACGTTGTGCTGCAAATTTCCCGCTGGATACCGCCCACGAACCCACCCAGCAAACCACGTAAATGACAGCCAGAATCCCGGCCAGTACCGCCATTATGCGGATCCCATTGATCCAGTTATCGATCATAATTTGTTCTGCGGGTGGCCACCACATGCTAATCGCCCTCCCCTCCTCTTCTCCGCCTCGGCAATGTCCCCTGAAGCGCCTCGGTCAATTGCTTTTTAACCTCTTTGCCACCGTCTGACGGAGCTGCATAATAACCGGCCAAAAACAACTTCTGCATCTCGACGATCCTCTCCTGTCGGGCTTGGAAATTCCATTTGACATCGGTCATGATCTGCGCCGCTTCCTGTAAATTGATCTGCTCGATCGTGATCTCTTTGTACCGAGCATCGGCATGGACTTCAGCATCGATCATCTTGTCCGTCGCTTTGATGTTATCCATTTCAAAATTCTGCCGATGCTCTTTGTACAACTGGGCCATAAGGACCTTCCGGCGCATATCACAATCGGCCAATGCTTTGGCGGCAATGGCAGCCTGCCTGGACCAATAGAGGTAGCGATCCCCCTGCTGCTCCCACTCAGCATCCAGCTGAAATTTATTGATCCGATCTTCATCGGAATAACTGCGTTTCTGATCATCCACGATTTGTCACCTCCCTTTGAAATTTATTATATCCGATCAATCCATCACAGACTGATAACAGGCCAGTGTCAACCCTGCCTTTTTTGAGTACATGAAAGACTCGGTAAAATTCATGATCACCATCACGGCCTGTTTGTTGTCTCCCTTGGTGAGCACCGAGTTCATATACCCCAGAACCGCATACCTGACATTCTCCGGTTCATCGGCAATCTCCCGGAGGATCTTACCAACGGCCGGCCACTTTGCCTTCTGGATCAATGCCCGGCAAAGATCGATCACCCCTGCGCTGCCCTGCGAGGCGGCGATCGTTGCGATGGCTTCCGTCTCGCTGGTGATATTGCAAACCATATCGAGGGCGACGAGCATTTCTCTGGGGATCCCGGCACAGTCGTCTTTCTCGATGATCGCCTGTCGGACCGCCTTGGGCAGCTTGATGTTTTCCTCTGAACAAACCCAGTCGATCAACAGTCCCGATTCTGCCACCGTCAGCGGCTTGACCTCGTACACCTTTGCCCTGCTCTTGATCGTCGCCTTGACCTTCTCCGGCTCGGTCGTGCAAAGGATAAAATAACAGTGCTTCGGCGGTTCCTCAAGGATCTTGAGAAATGAATCTTCCGCACTGCCGGACAGGCGGTGACACTCGTCGATGATATACACCTTGCTCTTGCCGCCCATCGGAGCAAAGGGCGCTTTGGCGATGATCTCCCGGGCGTCGTCGACTCCGGTTTTATCTGCCGCATTGATTTCATGGACATCCATATCGGCAGCGCCAACCGCATGGCTGATCAAACGGGCCAAAGTCGTCTTGCCGCATCCTCGAGGACCGCAAAAAAGATAGGTATGGGCGGTCCCCACCACCGACAACACTGCGGTCTTCAAAGCCTGATTGCCGACATACTCTTCAAAGCTCCGCGGCCGGTACTCCCGATGAAACTCGTAATCTCGCTGTTGTTCTGCCATCGCATTTCTCCTTATTGAATGTCGCCCAGGATCCTGATCTTCTCTGAAAAATTATTGATCCCCCGCTCAAAAGCCTCTTTGTTTGTCGAGTTTCGGAGCACCGCTGCCGGATGCACGCACCAGCATATCCATGCACTTGCCTTCTCGCTCCACTCGGTCTTACCGCTCAACTCTATTATACCAGAATCACGATCGACAAAGCATTTCTGGCTCGTATTTCCAAAGGCCAAAATCAATCGTGGTTGGACAGCATCGATCTCCTGCTTCAACCATTTCCAGCACGCGGCAATCTCCGCTTTATCTGGGGTCTTTGTCTCGTGGGGGTAGCATTTATTGACATTGGTGATATGGAAATCTTCCCTGAAAAGATCATGCTTCTTCAATTCAGGCCATAACACATCTCTGCCTGCCCTACCAACAAACCCTTCCCTTGCTTCATCTTCATCGCCTCCGGGAGCCTCCCCGCAGATCATGAGATTGTATTTGCCTCTGGACGGCATAACCGGCCCCTTGCACTGGCTGCCCAAAGAACATACATAGCAATCCGGCAGCTCGCCCAGATAATTTTCAAAATGTCTTTCATGAATCGCCCCTCTGATATGCCCCCGCGGGACATCAAGTTTAAGCAACGGATCCAGATCGCTTTCGGGGAAGCTGAATCCCAAAGTCGCAATGAGGTTTGGGTACTGCCTGCGCTGATCTTGATCAATCCTGAATGAAAAAAAGACAGACAAATCCGGAGCCGTAGGCGGATCCCCGAATGCACCAATCTCCGCCATCATCTTATCCAGCTTGCCCCCTGCCGCTTCCTGGGTTTGGATATTGAAAATCCCCTTTACCGCTTTTTTCTTTTTGACGTACATACACTCATACGCCAGCTTCTCGCCGATCCCCTTGATCTCAACAAAAGGCACATACAACGTGCCATCTTTGGCAACCCATTTAACCGCGTCAGAGATCCCGACTCTCGGCAATTGAAGTTTGAGGCCCAGCCGATAGCACTCTTCGATAATCTCCTCTTTTTTTCCGTCGGTCCCGTAGCTCAAACTGGCGCAAAGAAACTCGGTCGGATAATACTTCTTACACCATGCCGTCCAATAACCGATCAAAGCATATTCGACCGAATGAGATTTGTTGAAGCTATATCGGGCATGGGATTGGAGCGCCTCCCAGAACTCAAGCGCCTCCGTCTCGCTCAAAGTATGATTGTCAAGACAGCCCTTGACAAAAGCATCTTTGAAGGGTTTAAACTCACGCGCATCCCGCTTCTTGCCGATGATCTTGCGGATTTTATCTGCCGTCGAATAGGTCATGCCGGCCACCTTGTGGAAGACCTGCATGATCTGCTCTTGATAGATGATAATGCCGTTTGTATCTTTGGTGATCTCCTCATAAATCGGGTGCTTTTTCTGCCATCGCTCACCATTGCGCCGCTTGATGTAATCTTCGGTCATGCCGGAATCAAGCGGACCCGGCCGGACAAGGGCAACAACATCGCTCAAAAGCTCGAAGCGATCTGCCTTGATCTGGGTGGCCAGCTTCGATGTCGCCCATGCACTTAATTGAAACACGCCGACGTTATGCCCGGCAGCGATCTCCTTATATACTGCTTGATCATCCAGCGGGATTCTGTCGAAATCAAAATCAATGTGATCAACCTGACCACCTGCCAAATCCAACTCGTCCCCGACAAAATAGCAATCGCTTTCGGGATGATACAAAAACAACCGCTGCTTATTCTCGTTGATCAATCGCCGGGCCTCATTCAGGATCGATAAAGTATTCAGCCCGAGGATATCCAACTTCATCAATCCCACATGCTCTGAATCCTGCATGTCCCAATTGGAGACGGCATGCCCCGTCCTCATGACCAGATTGCCCCTTGTGCCTTTGGTCAAATCATCGGCAGAGACAATGATCGCGGCGGCGTGCTGGCCTGCTCCCCTGATCTGACCCTCGAGCTTGATCGCCAGATCGAGCACCTCGGGATACTTTTGGCCGAACCAATGAGACTTGCCGGCAGATTGCAGATCGCTTGCCCCCTCGCCAGCGTCAGGGCCATCTTCAATCGTCTTGGCAAATTCATCGACATCATGCAATGGCACATCAAAAACCCGGGCGACATCTCTGATCGTCCCCCTGCCTTTCATGGTCAAAAATGTCGAGATTGACGAGATGTTATCCTTGCCGTATAAGGCCTCAAGATGCTCTCTGACCAGCGGCCGCTTGCGATCTTCAAAATCCAGATCGATATCGGGCAGGTCATTCCGATCCTCTGAAATAAACCGGGAAAACAACAGATCATACTTCAGAGGGTTGACCATCGTGATCCCGAGCAGATATGCGATCAAGCAGCCACCGACCGATCCACGCCCCGGTCCAACCATGATGTCATTTTCCCGGCACCACTCGATCAATTCGTACACGATCATGAAATACGGGATGAACTTTTTTTCCTTGATAACCCGCCACTCCTCATTCATGCGGGCTGTGTATATCTGAAATGCCGGCGAGTCAAGTTCAAGTCTGCTCTCGCCGCCAAACTTATCCGCCAGCGCCTTCCAACAGATATCCCAGAGAAACTTCTCTGGGTCGAGGTCTTTATACTTGGGGACAACGGGCAAGTAAATGTCTTGCTTTGGGATCCTGAAGCCGCCACATTTTTCGGCGATCTCCATTGCCGAATCCATGGCCTCCCCGACCTCATCATCATTCATGCATTCCTGCGCCTTGAACTGGTTGATCATCTCATTCGCTGATCGCAAATGCAACCCTTGGATCGGAAAGCGATAGCGATCTTTGTCTGTCCAGAGCGCCTTGGTCTGCACGGCCAGCAGCACTTCCTGCGCCTTAGCATCATTGGCAGCGATATAATGGCAATCATTGGTCGCAACCAACCGCCCCTTCATTTCGGCGCAGCATATCCGATTGACATCCACTTGACTGAATAATATATGCGGCATCACCTCAAGGTACAGATCATCTTTGATCTTCGATTGGATGTCGTAATATAATTCAGGTCCGCCCGGGAGCGTAAGGAAAGTCGATGCACAACCCGTCAGGATCACCAGTCCCTCGCAATGATCATACAACAGATCGAAATCGATCCGGGGGCGATAGTAGAATCCTTTGAGATTGGCAATGGTCAACATCTGGCAGAGATTTTCAAACCCCTGCTGATTCTTTATGAGGAGAGTCACGTGTCCTCTCTTCTCACCTTTGGCCGATGCCGCCAGCGAAGGCACAATGTACGCCTCGCAGCCTGACACCGGGATGATCTTGTTCTTGTCGCACTCTTTTTGAAACCGGATCAACCCGTCGATGTTGGCATGATCCGTACAAGCAAGATGGGTAAATCCCATGTCCTTTGCGGCAGCGACATATTTCGGGATACTGCCGAACCCATCCAAAAGGCTGTATTCAGTGTGAACATGAAGATGGCAATACCGGCTGTTTTCCATGGGCAATATCCTTGATCCTCAGCTCAAATTCATCCATAAACTCGCCGCCCTGACGATGATAAAAGTAAGAGTAAAGCCGATGCGCCTTGAAATACATCAAGACTTCTTCTCTGGGCGGCGTCACATTGCCTGCGAGATAGATGACCATGATCAATCCAGCTTCAGGGCCATTAAATGCAGGAATTTGCCTGCATCAAATAACGCCCGATTTTCGCGGTAGATCATCTTTGTGCTGTGATTCAGTATCGCCATAAGGAACATCGGATTGATCGCAAATTTGATCACGTCAGCCTGCTTAAAAGCGATATCCGCTTCATTCTCGATCCAGCCCACCTCCGACGATCCCTTGCAGCAAATCTTGCCTTGCTCGATCTTGATGTCCACCAGCTTGTCAGTATCGTACTCGCCGTTGGCCATGACAGCCGCCGCCTCAACCATGTCGATCATCTCCTTCGGCAGATTGAGTTCGAGGCCATCGAAGTCGGCAAAGTGCTGATCGTAATCATTGAACTTGTCGGGGACAAGCAGGCAGCAAAACATCACGTCATCTTTGGTGGCGAAATAAACCCACTTGTCGGAGACGTAATAGTCGACGACCGGAAACTTGACCAGCTCTTTGATCGCCGCAGCCGGCACCAGGACGGAGCAATCCATCCTGCTCCCCATACGAAACCGACTGATCCGCAAATCATCCGAAGACATGATGAGATCGTCTTCAATGAGCAGACAGGTCAAGGCCAGATGGGTCATGTCTTTGGATGCGGAAAAACTGCAGAGCGAGGCCCCCTCGACAAAGTCTGCCGGCAGAGCCACCAGCTTCTGCATGACACCGGCCATATCGAGCGCCCTGATCTTTGCCATCGCCGTTTCAGCCGTCGTGGTCGACAGACTGGCTTTGGTCTTGCCGCCCTGAATCTTGAGTTTGCCGTCCATCAGGTCGAGCGAAATCTCTTTGGTCTTGATACTCGACACGATCTTGTAAAGCTCGTTGGCCGGCACCGAGCATTTGAAAGGCGCTTCGAAGGGGTGGGCAATGCAAATCTGATCGTTGTTTGTGATGATGTCCTCGCCCGTGAAAACGAAATGGGTGGCAACCTCGTTGATCTCCCTTTTTGCCAACCCGGGCCTGACCGCTGTCAGAATCCCAACCAGCTTTTCCCGATCCGTAATCATTTCACATCTCCTTTTTCGTCGATTATTTTTTTCCAACAATTCTTTCGGAATGGTATGGGACAAAGATCGGTCAGATCATAAAACGAGAACAAAAAATCCAAGCGCCGATCCCCTTTGCGCACAACCGATCTGATAAACGGAATGAGGCTATCATCCACGCTTGCGAAGTAAATGATCATTTGTCAAACCTTTTCTTGACAGACGGGATCGTGCCCTTGCCGATATAGGTCTTGTAAAACTCGTCTTGATCCTCAACGGCCCGGAGAAAGAAGTACGACAGCAACCGATTGTTGGCTTCTGCCTTGGTCAGGGTGATCCCCTGATTGTCTTCAAGCCACGTCGCAAAATAGATGACCATCGCCCTATCCTTTCTTGAAGCCGAACCCCTCAGTCTTGCGGATTTTAAAGGGCCACGGCCACTTCGGCATGTGATCCTGCAGGTCGAGAAAATAGATGATGTTCAACTCGTCCCGCTGCTTGTAATCGTTGCAAAGCCCGGGCACCTCGATCATCTCAACCATGCCATTTTCCGTCCATCCATCAATGGCCATGAAACCCATGCCCATCTCAACGTACTCCCTTTGCGCATCGGCCAGTTCTTTGCCGGCCCATCGCTCGTTGTCTTTGAGGGTGTAAGGGGTAAGGGCACCGGCTTTTTTGCTGGGCGGATTTTCGTGCCTGAAAGAACTCCGCCCCAGATCAAACCCCTTTTCCCGAAAGTAGTTGAAGATGATTTCCCGCTCGCCTTCCCCGAAAGTGTCGTAGTGCTGGCCTTCCTCTTTAGTCTTCGGCGAGCGATTGGAGACATTGATCTTCCACGGATTGAGCGAGTAATCGTACTTGCCCATCTTGATGCGGGGCACCATCACAGCACCAAATCTGCCGGTCAGAACCCAGCTTGTCGAATCGACGCTGAACCACGGATAGCGCAACATCAAATTCAAGACGGTCATGCCGAACCCATGCACCTTGACCTTGGGGATCCCGTCTTGATCGCAGATGAATTTCTGGAAGATGTAATCCAACCACTCGATCAAATTGACCGTCGAGATCGGCACCATACCTCCGAGGGAAATGTAATCATAATGCTTGAGATAATCCTGGAGATATTTGATGTCCTCGCCGTAGTGGAAACAGGGGATAGGATGCAGGCCGGCCGCCTCCATGATCTTCTGATTCTCGAGGGTCTTGGCCGGATCCCCGATGGCATCCAGAACCGAATAATGATCGATAAACTGATCATACTTCTTTATGTGGGCGATATAATCCTGGATGTCGATATGGATCTTTTTCGACCACGCCGAGAATGCCCCAGAATCCAAAAACAAATTTACCTTTTTCAACTCGCTCATACGCCCCTCCTGCATCATCCTCTTTTTATTTTCAACATACTGGTTAAAGCAGGTCCGGTGCATCGCCCCTTCTGCCGTACACAACCAATGGTACGACGACATATAAGGGCACTCGAATCTCAACGGGAGATTGTATCCGCCTGCCAGGTATATCATATCATCTCCCTTGGATTCTCGACATGAATTCGTCTTTGCAACCGTTGCGGTTCTTGGCGAAATAACCACGGACCGCAATCGCCTCGAACGGGCTGTCCCACTTTTTGAGGCCCCTCATTTCCTTGCAGAGGTGCCTTGCCCGCATCACCAAAACCTGACCCAGCGGCTCGATTGCCTTGTCGATGGTCTCGACCACCTGATTGACCAGCCTCTCGGCGATCTGCAGCCTGCCGGCGTGATAATCGATCACCCTGCCGATCTTGCTTGCCCCGATGATCTTGGTCCCGGGAATGTAGCCGAAGAAATACTGACCGAAGAAAGGGATCATGTGGTGTTCGCAAAAGCTGAAGAAATACCCCTGATCGAGCAGCATTTCATTGTACACCACCCCGTCTTCCCCGTTGGGGACGGTCATGATCTTCGGCATCCGATCCGGATCGTAGCCGCAGAAAAACTCTTTGTACATTTTGGCGACCCGGGCAGGTGTATCGATCAACCCGGCCCGCATGGGATTCTCGCCGATGAACTGGAGGATCCGGATCACATTGTCCTCGATGCCATCTTCCTTGCCCATCGTCTCCCACCAATAAACAACCCACCCATCCATAGTCGAAACATGGTAGGTGGGCATGCAGCTTTTCGGGGTGTGGGGTTTGACATGAAGACAGGCGAAATCGTACCCGGGATACATCTTGCGGGTCTTGCCGCTGTCGACAAGATCATCGACAATCAGGCAATGAGTACGGTCGCCTGTCGGAGTCGTTACAACCGGAATCCCCAGCTTGGCAGCAAGGGCGGTCGCAACCGGGATGCCGCCACGGGGCACCGGATATACGCAGTCATATCTGCGACGAAACTTGGCGGCGAGTTTGGGGATATCTTTGTGAAACTGCACCGGGGTATACATGATTTTATCGGTCATAATCGATAGGATCCTTTCTGCCGATCTTGGCAAAGGCTTCGAGCCGTTCCTGACATGACCCGCATTTGCCGCAGCTGGTTGGCCGATCTTTGTAACAGGTCCTGGTCAGATCATAAGGGACAGCGATCCGCTCTCCCACCCTGAGGATCCCCTCTTTGTCGAGGTATTGAAAGGGCGCTTCCAGCCGCACCCGATCACCGGATCCCTGAATCACCGCCGCATTCATGGCTGCGACAAACCCAGCACGGCAATCTTCGTAGATCGCATGATCGCCGGCATGGACCCCGACGGCGACCACCTCCGCCCCCAGCGACCACGCCAGACCCATCATGATCGAAATGAAGATCACATTACGGCCCGGCACAACCGTCAAGCTCATATTGGCCGCCTGATAGTGCCCCTCGGGGATATCGCCGCCCGTCTTGAGCAGGTTCGACGAAAACAAGCCGGCAATAAAGGGCAGGTCAATCGGGATGATCTTGAGCCGATAATACACAGCCAGATCCCTCGCCGCCGCCGCTTCATACTGATTGTGCTTGCTCCCGTAATTGAAAGAGACCGGAATGACCTCAAACCCTTTGTCAAGATAAAAACCTAACAACGTGGCTGAATCCATACCCCCCGATACACCCAAAACCACTTTCATTTTATTCTCCCTTCCCCTTTTTATTTTGCGCAGCTCGTCGTGCTGCAGACCATGGTTTTCCTTTGAGAGCTTTACTTATAGCAGGAATTGACTTCCCTAATCTGGATTTTCTATACTTCTGTTTTGTATCATCTGAAGAATAACCAACCAACCCTTTATTCCATACAGATTTGCCAACATGAGCTTTTCTGTTTTTCTCTTTAGATTCATCAGAATGTTTTTTACCTTTGAAAGGAGGATGACTTCGAAGATATTCCACATGTTTTAAATATTGCTCCTTGCCCATAACCTGCAAAGCTCTCTTTTCCTTTATTTTTAAAATGGCCGCTTCTGTATGTTTATACCCCTCAATACCATCTCCTCCATCTGTAAAATTATATCCGTTGGGATATTTGCAATCATAAAAACAAATCCAAAACAATTCTTTATCATTTAATGTCTCTCTATCTGCTGCTTCATCAATCACCGATATCTCAAAAGATTGAATGCCATATTTTCTTAACGCCTTGCCAATATAAGAGTCAAACAAAATATGCTCCGCAATACGCCGAGACAATTGCTTTTTTGTCTGCCCGATGTAAATCTTGCCATCTATTTTATTTTGAATTTTATATATGATCATCGCTGTTTATTTTGATTATATCATCGATGGGAAAAACCGGCTGGTTTTCAAAGCAAAAAAATCCCGGGAGTGATGTGCCCCCCCCGGGATTCCCGGCCAGTCGGTGACGGGGATTACTTCTTGGCCTTTGCGATGCTGTACTCGCCCTTCTCGGAGCGGATGAATTTGACGCCCTTCTCCTTCTCCATGCGGGTTTCCTTCTTGCCGCCGATCTGCACCTGGACGGTCTTGGCCATCTTTTCCTTGTCCCGATCCGGGAACGCGGCGGCCAGCTCGGAGAGGATCCCTTCCTTGGTGATCGGCCCCTTGGTCGTAATCAGGTCGAGGATCGTGGAGATGACGCCCGGCCCCTTGTCGACCGGTGCCTTTTTCTCGCCTGCGGCCGCACCGGATTTCTTTCCCTTGCCTTTGGTGGCGGCCGGAGCGGCTGCGCCTGCGGTTGCCTCGGCGGCGGGCGGCTTGGTGCCGGCCTTGGCGGCTTCCTGGGCGTCGACCACCGAATTGTAGAAGTCGAGGGCGGCTTTCGGAGCGGGGCACTTGCCATCGACATCGGGGATGCCATCGAAGCCGGCCATGAAATCCTTCAGGATCTGGTCCTTGGTAATCCCGACCAGTGCGATGTTCTTTTTGAGCAGCTTGCTCTCGTTGAGCGCCACCACTGCAACCCGGAGATCCTTGAACTTCACATCGACCGTTCCCGCTACTGCTGCTGTTTCCTTTGCCATGATACTTTCCTCCTTGTTTTAGTTTTTTGATTTGGTGGATCTGTAACTCCCCGTCTGTTTGATTACATTATACAGATCCCCAAAAGGATGTCAACATATTTTTTCATATTTTTTGCAGTTTCTTCATTGTGGCTCGGATAATTGAATGATTTTGTGCAGTTGCACACTCAAAATTGCCCTCGGAATTTTTGCTTCCATCATCCAATCTACCATTGTTTTGGGATCCAAGCGTCCCCAGACCGGCGAAAAGGCGATTTTCATTGGATATTTTCCCCACATATTCATTACCGCCAATGCCCGGTCGAAATCCTGGCGATCCAGAATGACGAACTTGCAATAATCCCGAGGCCTTAATGTCCCAAATGGGAAGCACATAGCCGCTTCTTCCCCAGATGAAGGCAATTTGTAATCGACAACAAGGCATCCCGCAAAATGGAAAAGGTCCCACAACTTCTTGCCGGGATCCACGGCCCCATTGGTTTCGATCGAAACATCAAACCCCCTTTCAACCGACAGCTCCCGAATCAAGAGCAATAAAGGATCCATCTGGAGCAAGGGCTCGCCGCCCGTGATCGTCACCTTCTTGATCGGCCATCGCATCACCTGCCCGAGGACCATGTCGATGGTCATGGGTTCCCCGGCCTGCATCGACAGACTGTTCGGGGTATCGCAAGGATACTGACAGCGGAGATTGCACCCAGCGAGCCGAATGAATGTGGTCAAGGCTCCCTGTCCGTAATCATTGCACTCGCCGTCGACGCTGGGGAAGACCGAATAAACCTGCAACAGATTCGCCATCACGCCCTCCATTCCGCATAGGATGTCGAGGTCTCGTAGCAGCGGACCCGGACCAGAGCATCGCCGAAATACTCGCCCAACACCTTGACGATCCAGAGGGTCATATTCTCGGCGGTCGGCCTGCCAATCTCCGGCAAATCGCTGTTGAGATATTTGTGATCCATCTGGTCAAGCACCTTCTCTTTGACCACCCCTTTGAGATAACCGAAATCCATGATCATCCCTGTCTGCGGCTCCACAACAGACCCCGCATCCAAAACGATATGCTCGGCCGGCCGCTTGACCTCCACCTCGAGGATCCCGTTGTGGCCATGCGGCGATGCGCACTTGCCGTCGTAATCGGGTAAATGATGACCGTAAGCGAACTCGAATGTCTTGGTAATTGTCAACATGCTATTGCCTCCCTCTAAATTTTTTATTCTCGACCCACTCTGAATCCAGATTCGGCTGTCCCAATTTTAACTGCTGCAAGACAAACACCTGCCCTTTCTCTGTTGATTCATCGTGTCTGTTGACGAGGACTTCAACCCTCATCACCCCTGCCTTCTTTTCTTCATCGGTCTGATTCAATGTATATTCAACATCGACATTGGCCAGCTTCTTGATCGTGCCTCCCGTATGCTTCCGCTTGATATTGATCTTGTCGTCGGCCTCCCTGTTCCCCTGATTGCAATTGATCACGAGCGCATGCCGAACGCCCGCCAATCGCTTGCCCTTCATCCACTTGCGATTTTCATCTTGCAGCTCATCGGCCACTTCCTGCTCGGTGATATCAAAAGAGTCGACCAAAATGATGTCCGGCACAAACCCCTCGGTATCCTCGAGTCGATCCAATTCCGTATCGATGAAATCAAAGCCGACGGAAAATGACGGCGGAGCGATCAAGCGCAAATTGTCGCCGTAGATTTTCTTGAATCCTCTTGTCTTCTTTTTGATGACCCCCGGCGACATATCTTGATCTTGTTTCTGCGTCGCCCACCATGTCTCCGGAAAGTAACAATCATAATCTTCCTTGTGGTGGCGGCAATAATCGCATGGCCTGTATTTCATATCGGGCGAATATTTCGGCTTCGCCCCATTGGCCAGCAGCAACCCAGTCTTGTTCATCCTCTCGATCTTCTGACAGCTGTCATCTTGATTCAAGGCGCAATCAAACACCGGGTAAGCATACTCGCCGCCCTGCTCGGCCATGGCCGTCAGCCGTTTGTATATCCTCTTTTTGTTGTCGGTCTTGCTCATTTCCAACGAGAAGATCGCAACCTTCAATCGCCATGTCAACCCTTGGAAAACCGTCTCCCATGCGTAAAAGCTGTTATGGAGAATGCAATCATCGGCAACGAAATTATGATGGCCAGGAACGGAAATATCATAGGTATCCATCATTCCGATATGATCAATGGCAAGAACCTCATCCCACAAAATATCCGAATTCATATATTTGTCGAAAGTCTTTGTGTCTCTCAAAACATCAAAAGACTCTCTTGAAATCGGCTTCTTTTTATTAATGTGGTATGAAATCGCTTTAGCTCGACCCTTACCCATCTTTGAATAAAAACCTTCACCTTTGGGATAAACACCAAAATGGGGCCGGCATCCACATTCCTTTTTTAACTCCTCGTAAAATCTTTTGGCGATCTGGGAAGGGAACTTATCCAAAAATGATCGCTTGCAATCCACCGCAAATCCATCTGTTTGTTTATATGATTCAAATCCAATATCCCGCAAAAATAAATCAACATACTCTTGGCTTTTTATCGATATTCTCCATGCAGGAAATTTACGCCCTTCAAACGTCGCAGGATTATTTGTTTTGATATGGACCACACCAAACCTCAACAACAAATGACTAATATGATTAATAAGATTTTCATTGGCCAATGTTAATTCAATATTCAAAGCATTTTTTTCTCTGAAAATAGAACCATCGCAAGTAAAAAATACCTTCAAAAATGTCGAAATCGTTTTTCTCGACGCACCCATGATTTCATCAGGAATTTGCTTGGTCTTGGCACTATCTCCAAGCAAATGATATTTCTTCAATAATGGCCTCGCGGTCAATAAATAATGACTTATGCCCTTGGTTCTATACCCCACTCCCAATTCATCACAACATCTTTCAAAATCCAAATTGGTAGATAAATCTGCGTTGGTAAATGTAGGTTGAGATGCGGTACATCCTCCTTCGGCAAGGATATAAGCAAGAAATCTCACAAGACAATCCTTCATATCGTAATCGCCAAAAAAGGAAAGCCTTTTAGGAACAGCAATAAAATCTCCCGGTTTGATATCTTTGAGAAACTTCCAACCTAAAGGTGTCAAATACTCATGATTGCCTGTCGTACAGGCTTGCCGGCCAGTTCTTGTTCCTACTCGAAAACAATCTTTTACCCCATTATCAAACAATTCATCAATCATCACTGATTCAAATCTTTGCGTTTCTTCATTGAGAGCAACCACTCGCTCTTTTCTCCCGCTCTTTACCAAATCACGAATACACATCTTTGTTCCATTTGCTAAAAATACTTGACAATCTCCCGTTATGCATTTCCCTCTCTTTGTCGGTCCCATGAATGAAATCAGCCAGCCGCGGCGCAGATAGCCGATCAATTCACCCAGAGCGCCCGGGAGCTTGAATAACTGATCCTCTTCATCATCCACAAAGGTGGCATCGACCTCCGCATCATCGAAGGGGTTGACCCACTCGCTCGTGTCTCTGGCCACCTTATGAAAATCCCTCACAAGCTCTTCCGCTTTATCGATCTTTCCCTGTAAAATGTGCCCCTGGATATTGCTGACCAAAATCGACAGCGACGCCTGCTTACAAAACATGATCGTATGATCGAATAAGCTGTCTTTGTTGAAAGAGTCGTCTTGCTTATCAGACAGCTCCGAAAGCATGGCGGCGATGATCTCAACCTCTGCCTCTTTTAGTTTGACGGACTCCGCCCTGAATATCAACTCCAGATCCTGACCGGGCGCTCTGCGATAGGTCTTGTAATAGTCGAGGATCCACTTTGAAACGCGCTGAAAATAATCCACCTGAAAATACGGTGGCTTGATCATCTTGGAAACATCCCGCAGGAATGAGGTGTTGATGATCATACCCTCGAGGATCCTTTTTTCAATCTCATTGGAAATAACATCTCGGACGTAAGCCATGCTTGATCCTTTCATCGATCCAAAAGAGAATTGTCCATTAAGTATTTCGGGAGCCTGCGCTCGTATGTATTTTTGCTGCAAAGCCAGCCGGTCGTCACATCGTACTCCCGGCCGCCCAGATCCGCCTTGATCGCACCAAAGACATACTTGACAATCAATGCCGGTCTGATAATCTCGAGTCTCGAGAACTTCACCTTGCCCTGCATGCTATGAACAAAGCGCATCAATTCAATCGACGCCCGCCTGAAATTGTTTTCATCTCTGGGCAACAACCCGAATTGATCAAAGCCCTGTTCAATCCATAACTGTTTAAACATCGCCGTCACGACAGGGTATTCATCTTCAACATACCTGCCGTACTTTTCATTGATGTATTTGGTGCCCCTGACACACTCCTCAAACCACGAGTGGATGCCAAACGCAATGTTCTTTTCGATCATCCGGCTTTTCGTAAATGTATTGAAGCCGAAGAATTCATCCAACCCTACAAGATGACCCGGGAACCCCGGTGACAACACATACGCTATCTGATCCGAAACCATTTGATGATACAACACCATTGCTGCTGCTATCTGCTCTTCATCGTATCGGTGATTTAACTGGCGATCCAGCTGATCCATCGCAACATCGAATGTCTTGCTTTTCTTTTCTTGATGACCCCGTAACGGTGCCCCCAGCGAGTTCCAAAACTTAAACAACTTTTCGGCTTCATATGAGTAATCGACAAATATACTCGAAACGGGCCTGCCCGTTACATCTTCTTTAGAAGATTCTTTATTATAATCTTTCTTATTTATACTCTTAAAACATTCAGACTCTGCCTCTGAGGATTTTAAGAGTCTGCCTCTGAATGTTTTAAGAGGCAAGACCTTTGCCCATCTTTCCTTGTATCCATGATCAATCGACAAAACCCGCGTCTTCCCATCAAATGATACCTGTTTCACATACCCCATCTTCTTCAATTTGGTTATCGCATTGGTCGCTGATGAAAGAGAGCAATTTAAAAGTTGTGCGATGAAATCGTTTGAGGCAAAGCAATTGCCCTCCTGATCCAACGAATTGATCATCCAGAATGCCCTGATATCGAGTGCTGTCAATTTGGGGTTGAAGAAAACTTCACCCGGGATCCAAGCTCCCAAAATAGAGCCCTTGTCTTTGTCGCTTTCAATCATGGCCGAGCAGATCCCTTCTCATATATCTAACCTCATCGCTTGTCATGTCGGCGGGATCCCCTTTGGATCCATCGGGCAATCTGATATCAAGCCGGATCCTCTCCACCGAAGGTATTATACCAGATAACAGATTTCCTAAGCGTTGTGCCTTTTCGATTGCATCTGGATCATATAACACAAAGACCTTTCGGATATGTTTGCGGACCAGAAGAAGGATCTGCTCTTGAGAATAATTTGAGGTGAATGTTGCTATAAACCCATCGCCGCAACGCCACACATCAGTCAGGCCTTCAACGATGATCGCCTTCCCATCCTTGACAGAATCCAGATTATAAAACCCTTGTTTATTCGGGATGATCGCCTGACTTTTGGGGCAATCAAGGTAGGGCAATCTATTCGGGTTGTTTCTCAAGACATCGGCCGCAACAAAAGAAACGATCTTATGGTCGAGAAAGACCGGGGCAATGATCCGAAATCGGTAGTCGCCAATGTTATAAACCGGCTTGAGTTTGTACTTCTGAATCAGGAAGCCGGGATCAAAACCTCGGCTTATCAGATAGTCGAGATGGATCTGCGGCCAGACCGGTTCAATTTCGCTTGGAAGAGCGCATTGCTGCGATTGGTATGCCCGCCGCATAGAAGGAGCAGGCCGCCTTGTCTGAAATGGATCTACGGGGTATTTTCGAGCAATTTCGATGGCCGCCCGCCACGAGCAGTCTTCAAGCAACTCGACCAATTTGATCACATGCCCATGCTCGCCGCAGATCCAACACTTGTATGCTTGGGTTTTGGCATTGATCCCGCAGTGGGTGCCCGGGTCAGAGCAACGGGGAAAAGGACATTCGATCCCAACCCAGCCGGATCCAACATCCTTCCCCTTCTTTTTTACATCGATTCCTTTGTCGTCGAGGTAAGCAAGAATGTCGAAGGCGAAATCATCGTCCATATACAAGCCAGCCCTCTTGAGCGTAGGTGGTCATGCGCAGCACGCAATGATATGCGAGGTGTTTATAAGGATCCAGAAAATCTGTGATCTTGACAAACTTCTTGGTATCTGTCGCCCGCTGGCCCCGGCCGATCCTTTGCAGGGTCGCTCTTTCCTTTGCCTGACCTGCGGCATTGATCACGTGATCCAATGTTCTTATATTAACCCCTTCCTTCCAAACTACGTTGGCGATCACCCCCAGTATTTCCTTGTGCTCCAACGCCTGCATTGTTTCCTTGCGCAGCTCTTTGGAGGTATCGCCATATACAAACGGAAGGTCAAGATCAAAGATGTCTTTGCCCATCTCGGCGAGAATATGACCATGATCCGTAACCGTCGCAATCAAGATCAAAACAGACCCTCCCGTTTGGATCGTCTTGTCTGCTTCCACCAAAACCAACCGATTGCGGGCACGGTTTTCGATAATGCCCTTTTGATAGAAGTCTCTGTAGCCTGCGGGATGGGTCAGGCCGTCAGGCTTGGCCGGATCATCGGGGATCCGCAGATCGGCGATCTCATCACAATAAGGTACAGCGATGAGATTGATCAAAGGCCGGGCGATCACACCCGCCTTGATTGCCTCGTCCATTGTAAACTCGCCGATGATCGGACCGAGATACCCTTCCAACACCAAAAGCTCCTTGCCGTCGGTTTCCTTGGGAGGGGTCGCTGTCAAACCGATCCTGATCGGAGCAAGGCATTGATTGAGCAATTGCGCATACTGACTCTCGTCTTTGATAAGGTGGTGCGCTTCATCAATGATGATCATGTCGAAGTAATCGGGGTGAGACATGAGATCAAAATCAGAAAAGGTCTGTATAGTCGACACAACGATTTGCCGGGATCGCCCTTGCTGCCAGTGGAAGGCATTTTTATCGACCCCGCCGCCCAGCATCGAAACCTCTGCCAATCCCCAGCGAGTGAACTCGTCATAGGTCTGTGTCAGGAGGTCAATAGTGTGGCAAAGGAAAAGGACGTTGATCTGATCAAACATCGAACAGAGCGCCCCTGCCAAAACCGTCTTCCCGGATCCAGTCGGGCTTTTTATGATGCCCCGCTGATAATCTTCGACCGCCTTAAACATCCCGTGCTGATCCGGCCTAAATGTGATCCCGGGCAGAGCAGCTGTTTTTGTCGCCAGGATCTTTTCTGGCAACTCAAAATCGAAAGGGATCCCTTTGAGCCTGCAATACTTGTCGATGCGAGGGATCAACCCTGTTAAGAAGCGACCGCCTCGACGATCGATCATGCAGGCCTTTTCAATAATCTTCTCTTTTGCAAATTGGCCCTGCGCCCATCGTGCCCGCTTGTACTCTACCGCTGGGGCAATCAGATTGACATCTTCTTTGGGGCAGATCCTCGAATACACATAATCAATTATTTCTGCCTGCATCAGTATTGCCCCACCTTGACGGTATATTCGGCGATCTCCTGCAACACCCGGGCAACGACCGGCCGCTCTTCCCAGTGCTCCCGGAGGAACCGACCCAACTTTTTCAGAGAGATGGTGTTATGCCCGGGACCGGTGCCGATGACAGGCTTGAGGTCTTTGGGAATATCGCAAATCAATTGGAAGACCTGTTTGGCTTCCTCGGACAGCTCTTCATAATACCACTCTTCCGCCCATCGGCGCTGCTTCTCGATCAACAGTTGTTCCGGGTTGGTTTGTTCAATCAGATCATCTTCCACCTTGCGCATGAAATCGCCGTCGACAGACATGACTCCGAACTCGTCGATGCAAATGAAGTTGTGGATATCATAGGCCAGCACGGCGCACTCGATGTTATCCATTGGCATCGTCGTCCCCTCCGATGATATTGATTGTGATGGGCGGTGCAACCAGATAGCGATACAAGGTCACCCCGATAAAGCAAGACCGGCATTCCCTTGTGGTCTTCTGCTTATGCAAGCAGATCGACGGGCACGAATCGAAATCAAAGATCGGACAACGGAGCGCCCCGGTCAGATCGAATGAATCGCAGGTCTCGGAATGGGTATCAATATCCTTGCTCCCGAGCTTGCAATACCTTGTGAAGGCTTTGGGGTTGCGGTATTCCCCGTGAATCTCAATCCAGGTCTTGCAAAACAAGCAAGTGATATCAGGAGACCTGTGATGCCGCTTGCCCTGCTCCGATGGATCCTGCTGCCGTTTCTTCTTTGCCATTTTGTGCCTCCCGGATTATTTCATGCGCCCTGATCACCTTCTTGTCGTCGATCCATTTGCGGAGGATCGAAGTCGCCAGCTGTGTTGCCGATCTGAATCCCGCCTGACGAGCCTCAATCTCCATAAACGACCGATCATCGACCTGCAGATACGCGCCTTGCACATAAATCGCCTTGGCCTGCTGCTTCTTCTTTTTTGGTGCTTTGGTTGCCACTCGCTCACCCCCTTTCTATTTTGGAAGGTTTGTTACATATCATAAATCGGGCCAGATATCAAAGATAATTCTTAATGATTTTTGCGACGATCGATTTACTGGAACGAAATCGATGAATTGGCGCCCCGTAACCTTTTAACGGAACCCGCCGCCCACCGAACCCCCGCATCGTCCATCCGCCTGCAAATCCGATTGCCGCAATCAAGATTGTGTAAAACCCGAGATAATTTTCCATTTCACTTTCCCTCCCGAGGATCCACCCAGCGATTTTCGGGGTACGGGGTTGACAGGATCATATCGACAAACGCCCGGCCTTTGTCTGTCACCGCATACCCCGCTTCATCATCGATCACCTTGAAGATTTCATCATTGACAAACTTCTTGATGGCCATGACCACCGCAGGCGCTGTGACTCTTGGATGCGGCTGCGGCGAGCAGAGATAATGAATCAAAACCTCGACCTCATTCGGGGTCAAATAGCGACTATGAACCGCAATCGGGCGGACTGTCGATCTGCAGTTGAGATGTTCGGGAGGAGCAGGTGAATGCTTGAGGCAAAGCTGATCATCTTCGCCGATGAAAAACCGTGATACATCTTCACGACGGAACTCTTCCCATTTGCAGCCCGGCGACCTCTTGTTGCTGATCATCACATCTCCAACAAAATGGTGACGGATCTGCGCAATCCAATGATCTGCCAGACCCATCCGATCCGTACGAAAATAGCCATCGGGGATCCCTCCCGCCTTTTTATATCCATGCCGTAACAACCACTTGATCATCGCACTCTTTGTCATCTTGATATCCTCCTTTCAGATCCCATACCTCTGTTTAACTGCCGCCCGCTCCGGTTGAGACATCATCTCGACCGCCCTCTTATATTGCTTCAATTCCCTGATTTCCGCTTGCTGATCGGTGATCGCCGTAATCAAGTCTTTGTTCCATGCGATCACCTTGTTGACCAACCGCTTGGAAAAGACCTTGCACTGCTCCATGATTATCGCTTCGAGCTTGAGCCGTGTTTTGTCATGGCGTGATCGCGTCGGAGCAATGACAGATGTCTCCCTTTTGATCTCGGGAGATTTACGGGGATGCGATTCCTTGAGATGCAATTCCCCGGGCAGATCCTGCGCATCCATCAATCTGCGCAGCTGCCGATTCAGACCCAGTGGCGTTCTGGCGATCCCAAACAACCCTTCCCACAACTCTGCCATGCCCTCAAAATCAGTTTGAAGAAGGATGTTGCTGCCCCGTTTTAACTCGGAGACCAAAAACTCGTTCTCTGGATCTGAATACTTCTTGTTGTATGGCATCATTCCCTCCCATTGATTTCAGTTAATTCAGAAGTATCACATTGAATCGGGCCTGACCTGCCAACAAATTTGACCAGCCTATCGGTGGCCCCATGCCTGACCCCGATAACAACCCCTCTTATACCGATCTTCAAAGGATGGCCGGCATTGATTGAGCACTGCGGAATCTTGATTGTTTCAACTCTCTGCCCTTTTCTAAAAATCATCTCTGTCTCCATCTTCAGGCCCGGCCCAAAATCCATACATCTGATCTGCTTCTTCAAGTGTTAAACTGGGGATGCCGCCATTCCTTGACAAACGACTTGTCAAAAGATCGCCAACTTCAGCATGCCCATATTTGTTGTTCCATCGGATATAAAAGTCAATGGGGGATCATTTTGTAAAAGCCTCGTAAGCACTCTTCCCATAAATGACAACCGCAAGGTAAATCTGATCAACACGCACCCTGTCTTTAATCGTGGGGGTTCTCCAAGAATGATCTTCAGATTCGATATACCAACCACCCTCTACATCTTGCCTGATTCTGAAAGCCATTTTAATCTCTCCTTTCCCCGCCCGGGCTTGGAACCGGGCCGCCGCATTACCGGGATCGCTCCCGGTCCTCTGAGATTAAGCGGGGTTGAAAAAGCGGTGCAGCTCGACATGCTTTTCCATGATCTGCTGCGGAGCAGCCCCTTTGAGCGCCTCCGTGCAGCAGTTGTAAAGCGACCATGCGGTGCGAGGGGCGAACTCTTCATGCCGGGGTTTGATCCAATCCTGTGTGGCCACCGCAAGCTGCCGGGCTCCCAACAGGTCACGCCCGTACATCAGACCCAGGTTGCGGAACCCATCGTCCAGATCCATCGGGATCTGCTTGAGCCCCTCGACATCCTCGATGGCCTGCTGGTAGTTCCCGCCAGCCGATTTGAGGGCGAAAACAACCCGCTCCTCGATGTCGACCCACACCTGGACCGTATGCTTGCGCATGATCACGATCTCACCGGAGAGGGCAAGATTGTCGCAAACAAAGACAGATGCGCCGCAGGTGACTCCGACGGTGAGCGATTTGTCGTAGGAGTTTCGGAACCCGACGGCGAGGCCCATATCCTCGTGATGGTTTTTGAACTGGAGCACCCCGAAAAGCTGCTTGCCATCCCGGGCCAGACCATACGATTCCTTGGTCAGCTGAAACCCGGTCAGGAGATCCCGGGAGATCGTGATCAATTTGTCGACCAAAGGAACATGCCCGACAGGCTTGTACGAATCGGTCTCCTCCGGGATCGGCACCAACGCCAGCTTTTCCTTGGTCACTTCTTCCCCGCCGCAATGCAACATCAATTTGCCTTCTTTCATGATCTGACCTCCTCCTTAATTTTAGTGGTCCCCGCAAGGGCCCAGCCGATAACCAACCGATACGATCAAGTACTTGCCGTTTTTCTGTTTGATGACCCTGCAAACCGTTCCCGTCATAAACACGATTGCCTGCTCGACATCTTGAAGCTGATCTTTGGTAACCACCGTCCTGATCGGTCCCTTCCAATCTTTGGGGTTGCAGACGGTGGCGAAAATCTTGCGCAGGCGGGTGTATTTGGCATCGCCCCGAGGTTTGTAGGTCTTGTCGAGAACAACCGATATGACCTCATTTTCTTCAGCCTGTTTGGCGAAAAGGGCAGACATCTTCTGGCCCCAGTCGATCATGCGCTCGGCATCGGCTGCGGTCAGGCCTTTCATGTGAGCGCCCGGGATGTGCCATGCGTCGCCATAAGGAATGTGCTGAAGGGTCAAGGGCTTCATTTTTTCGATGAAGTAAAGGGCCTGCCCGTCGGCAATGGGGAAGCGAAGGATCTTGTCTTTCGGGATCGCATCCAACATCGCCTTGCATCTCGCATCATAATCTTCCCAGCTTTCCCCGTCTTTGTATTTCCAGTCGCCTGGATATTCCCCGGTGTATCTTGCCATGATCTGACCTCCTTATCGTTTTGTATAGGTTTTGGGAAGTGTCGCCGAAACAATGCCTGTATCTTTGGGATTATCCCGGTAAAGGGTCTTGATGTTGTCAAAGGCCCGAAAAACCGCTCTGTCATTATCTGCAAACTCGCCCCTGAGGATCATGTAGTGGATCGTATTTCTCGTCGAGACGGCTTCATCTCTCACCTGCGACTCGAGGTAGGAGTAAGCATCTTCGCGGGTCAGGAAGACCCAAAGTTTACGCCGGGGCTCTTTGGAAGGGTCGTACTGGAAGGGGGCAAAGAAAAGACGACCAAAAACAAAGTCGCAACCGAAATCTGCGAAGGTCATCTGTTTTTCACCGCAGGCATCAATGGTGCGCTCGATCACTGTCATATATTGCCAGGACTCTTTGAGATCGGGCGAATCGATGCGGCCAAAGTTTGTATGGATCTGATATATCTTTTGACCTTTTTTGAATGTCTTTGATGTCGTCATTTTGAGCCCCTCCGTTTGTTTGATTTGATTATACTGATATGATTTAAAATGTCAAGCGATTTTTTAATTTATTTTGCAGGGCTAACCTCATAAATCCATTAAAGATAAAAAGGTTTCTCGATTTTCATTAATAAAAAAGCCGGGTTTCCCCGGCTTTTCCGATCAGTTTAGCGGCTTTTTACAGATGCCGCTCAATCTGACGCTTCAGCTGCTTCTTGGTCATGCCCGCCTGGATCCCCATCTTCGGATCCTCGAGGACCGCCTTGGCCTCCTCCTCACAACACTTGCCCGACTGAACCATCATCTTGACGATCTGATCTTTCGACAACCGCTTCCCCTTTGCCATCGCTCAAACCTCCCTTTCAATGAGTTATCTCTCCTGCTCCGGATTTGTCATGGTCCCGTCACCATCTTCCCCGGGAAAACACTCGCCATCGAAGGCGGCCGCATAGCGATCCCAATACGCCTCAAGCTGGCGTCTTTTCATCCTCTTGAGCCATTCCGGGCAATCAAAGCCGAAATTGATCCGGCCGAACAGCGCAATGGAAATGTGCTCGTAAGGCTTTACCATCGACCCGGAATACTCGATCTTGATGCGGGCAGGCTTGCCGTATTTGTTCGGTTTGCCAAAACCCAGGTGAAAGCTATTGGTGAAAAGCTGGAACCCGCCGTTGACCAGCATCTTCCCGTAATTCTGCCGCCCGATGAAGATGCCGATGTGCTTGAAGACCCGAATGCGATGGATCACCAACGAAACCCGGGCGAACTCGAGTTCCTTCGATTTGGTGTTTCTCTGCAGATAGAGGTCGAAGAGGCGACCAAACAACTCGATGTCCATCGTCTCGATCCCCGTATAATGCCCTTCCCATTGCGTCTTCATCATCTTATCCCTCCAGGATGGTTTTGAGTTCGTCGTTAAGCTGATCATCCGTCAGATAAACCGGATCCATTTTCGCGATCAAATTCAAGGGGATCTCCTTCTCGACGATCGGCCAGCCGGTCTTCATTCTCGGCAGGATCGTCACTTTTGCCGACTCGCTGCCATCTTCGATGTCGATTTTGGCGAGCCCGAACCCTGTGCCGGTTTTGATGATTGCGATCTTTTTCATGGTTTAGGCCTCCCCTCTCACAACCCTTAAACTGCGGATATACTTGGAATAATCCTTGTCTTTTTTGTAGAGGGCATACAAGGCCTGCTCAACATCATACTGCTCTTTGCTGATTTCCCCGATTTCGTTTTTGTAAGTCTTTGTTTTCATCTTGTATCTCCTCTCTTTTTGTTGATCCCAATATACAGATATTTTTCCACAAAATCAACAATTATTTTAAAGAAAAATGCAGAATTTTGGTATTAGGAAGGAAACCACTAACTTATCGCATCATTTTTTCTTAACGATTGATAATCAGACATAAAAAAGGCGCGCAAGGGAAAGGAGGATCAAACCCTTGCGCGCCTAAAAATCCAAGCCCTGCCGCGGGGACAACAGGACCCGGATCAGTTTACTCTTTCGGATACGGCGAGTAATTGATGGTCACGATCCCGAGGGCAACGCCGCCGCCCAGCGTATTGCCGCTCTTTGAGAACTGTGCAGACACCTCGGCCAGAGCGATCGAATTGCCGGCGACCCCTTTGGTCCTGGCCAGGATAATGATCTTGGTCGCCGTGATCGTCGATGCCGAGGCTGTCGCATGGGCTGCGGCGCTCTTGTAATCGACGTTCGGCACCCCGGTGTGATTGATCGCCGCGCCCAGATTGATCAAGGCCGTTGCCGCAGATGCCCCGATGATCACGTTCCCCTCGACCGTCAGGTTGGCAGTCTGGAACTTGTATGTCGTGGTATCGATCGTGATCGTGTCTCCCGATGCCGGAGCAACCCCGGTTGACAAGAAGGATCCCGTCGCTGCCGTGCCGGAATTATAAGCGGTGATATCGGCCAGCACGTGCTCCACCAACTTGTCGTTGGCAAAGATCGTCTTGCCGCCAGCGGTGAAATCTGCCGCCACGAAATCATGGGTGGCCAATGTCTCCCAAAGGGCAGCGGATACGCTTCCCTTCAAGGCAACCGACAGGGTGGCGAACGTCCCGCTTACGAGGATCTCCAATGCATGATTCGACTTCGGACACTGGAGAGTAGCAGCCTGCGAAGCCCCGGATGCTTGTACTGCGTCGAGCAATGTTTTCATAATTTTCTCCTTTCTACAAAAAGATTAAAAGCGCACCAAACAATATTCCCCCCGCCCCCATGCCTCCCAAAAAAAGTTTCGCATTATCGAAGAATGATGGCGTCGCTTGCTTGATCGCGTCTTGATACGCTCGATCCTTGGCCTCAGCCATTTTGGCCTGCATGTCCATCATATTTTTATACACATCGATCTGCTCTTGCTTGAGCCGGTTTGTTTCCTTGAGAATATCCAACTGCTCCCGGAGGGAAGCGTCAGTCGCCGCCCTGACCTCCAGTTGTTTCTCGGCAATCTTGCCCCGCTCCAATGCGACAATCATTCGATCTGCCGTCTCCGGAGCAAAACACAATTCCTGCGCCCTGCTACTTGGAGGGCAAAGGAACAAAGCCAGCATCAATAAAACGCTGACGCCGATCCGCATCGTCCACCGGTGGTTTGACATCTTCCTTCTCCTTTTGCAATTTGCTGTATTTGTCGACCAACACCCTGTATTTTTCCTGCTCGACCTTCAATCTGCCATTGGCCAGTTTCTCGGCGTCAGTCTTTTCCTTCAGCTGTTTTTTATACTGCTCTTCCAGCTTGGTTTTTGTATCATCTATTATTGCCGGCGCATTGACCGGCTTTTTTGATGGCCATGACCAGATTGCCACAATCAAGATGATCGCAAAAACGATTGCGCATATGATCGCCGTCCCTTGGTGCTCTTGGATCCATTTCATCACCAGTACCTCATTCCATCCGGCCCTCGCCGATATTGATTCCCGTATTTGTCGACCTTGCGCGAGTAGTCATAATTCACCTCACAAAGATCGAGCACCCCCCACTTCATCTGAATCTTTTTTCTCTGACAAGACAACTTCATCAAATCCCAATCGAGAAGCCCGGCCCGTTTGTATTCGGCGTATAAAGTGCCCCGACCACCGTTGTATATCTGATAATCGATCCAAAGCGGCTTGGCAGGATCCCAGTTCTCTTTTGAATGGATCCTGGCCATATAAAACGCCTGCATACGGATCGCCTTGGCCGGATTATAGGGATCTAATCGCTCTCCCATCAATGATTGAATGTAGCTCGATGTCCGGGGCATAAACTGGGCGACTCCTTGCCCAGCATCAAAGGCGGTCACCTCGGATCGACAGGCTGACTCTGTTTTCAGCTGCCCAACCCCTTTCCAATACGGGAACATCAAGCCGAAATATTTTGTGTGCTGAACCCTAACATCCTTGATCAAAAGGGCACAACGATCCGCAGCCCATGCCGGCGAAATGAAGAAAATGATTGTCAGGATCCAAAATGCTTTTTTCATCATCCCCCCGCAGCCATCGCGTAGATGACGATCACGTAGATCCCC